>ERZ779939.383-NODE-383-length-6405-cov-1.36756_pt1 | contig 6405 bp, 7 predicted proteins | sample MGYA00511091_ERZ779939 | MGnify/ENA primary metagenome ERZ779939 (study PRJEB29588, sample SAMEA2156362) | human gut metagenome | biome: human gut; feature: human-associated habitat; material: faeces | place: Denmark | collected 2008/2010 ... | reverse complement strand
ATTAATTTTCTGTAAATCAAAAAAATTCTAAACCGCCTTAGAATGCCTTTTTAAAGAATATGGCACATAGATTGCATTTAAAACATCAGTAAGAGGAAAAGTCATTTTCCGGAGGTTTTAAATGGATAATTTATTGTGGATTGCAATGTCAGGTGCTAAGGAGAATTTCCATAGCTTAGCTGTACGCAGCAATAACTTGGCTAATGCAAGCACCACTGGTTTTAAGGCAGACTTTGAAAATTCACGTGCTATGTCTGTTTTTGCCGATGCTTATCCAACCAGAGCTTTTGCTATGACAGAAAGACCTGGCTACAACATGGATGGTGGTGCTATTGAGACAACTGATAGACCATTAGATGTTGCTTTAAATGGCGATGGTTTTATTGCAGTCAATGACAAAGAAGGTAACGAAGCTTACACCAGATTCGGTAGTTTTGAAATAGACGTTAACGGCAATTTAAGAACTACCAATGGTCTTCAGGTTTTATCTGATTCAGGTGATCCTATGGTATTACCTGCAATGTTATCTGATATTCAAATCAGCAACGACGGTACTATCTCAGGTAGACCTCAGGGCGCTGATTCAAATGTAATTGAAGAGTTTGGTCGTATCAAACTTGTAAAACCTGATGATTATAAAAATATTGAAAAAGGTTATGACGGTTTATTCCGTAACATTGACGGCACTGCAATGACTGAAGATCAGAGCGTACAGGTTAGAAGCGGTATGCTTGAATCATCAAATGTTAACCCAGTCGAAGAATTGACAAGCCTTATTAGGCTCCAAAGACAGTATGAGACTCAGGTAAAAATGATGGAGTCAGCAAGTCAGATGGATGAACGTCAAAACACTTTATTGAGCTACGATTAGCAAGGAGTAGAACATGATCCCAGCACTATGGATTAGTAAAACAGGTCTTGATGCGCAGCAGACCAATATCTCTGTAACATCAAATAACCTTGCCAACGCCTCAACAGTTGGTTTTAAGCGTGGTAGAGCTGTATTTGAAGATCTTTTATATCAAAAGATCAATCAGCCTGGTGGCAGATCATCAGCTGATAGCTATTTACCTGAAGGTTTAATGATAGGTTCAGGTGCCAAGGTAGTTGCAACTCAAAGACAGTTCTCTCAAGGTGATGTTGAAACTACTGACAACTCATTTGATTTAATGATCCAAGGTCGTGGTTTCTTCGAAATTGAGTTACCAGATGGTACCACTGCTTACACAAGAAATGGTCAGTTTACCAAGAATGAAGAAGGTACTATCGTAACCTCAGGCGAGGGGTATCCTTTATTACCTCAGATCCAGGTCCCAGATAACGCCACTTCTTTGACAGTAGGTCGTGACGGTCAGGTATCTGTTGTATTAGCCAATGATACAGCTTCACAGGATTTAGGTCAGATCACAGTAACAGATTTCATTAACCCTACAGGTCTTGAGTCCATCGGTGACAACCTTTACTTAGAGACCACTGCTTCAGGTGCTCCTCAGCAGGGTATCGGCGGTGAAGATGGTATGGGTGTTATCAGACAGAATATGCTGGAGACATCTAATGTAAAAGTCACTGAAGAGTTAGTAAATCTAATTCAGGCTCAGCGTGTTTACGAAATGAACTCAAAGGTTCTAACTACTGTAGATTCTATGATGGGCTCTTTAATCCAGTCAGTATAGTTTAGGTTATGAGTGGTAGGTAAAGTAAGAAGTAGGTTATTAAAATAGGGGTGGGGTAAAATGAAGAAGGTTATTTTAGCAATTGCTTTATCACAGTTAGTGCTATTACAAGGTTGTGCTTTAGATACATTCTCTGCAAAACCAGATGATCCAAAGTATGCACCTGCGTTGCCTGAAGAGGATTACACCAACGCAGTACCTACAGGTGGTATCTATAATCCTTATACCATGAACAATGGTATGTATTCAGATACATCAGCTCATAAAGTTGGTGATATCATCTCTGTAACCCTAGAAGAAGCAACTTCTGCAAGTAAGAATGCATCTACTGATCTTGAAAAAGAAGGAAACAATAACTATGGTGGCATTACTCTTGCAAGTAAGAAATTACATTACAAGAATTTGACACCAACACTGTCTTCTAGCAACTCCAATGATTTTTCAGGAAGTGCTAAGGCAAAACAGTCAAACCAGTTGTCAGGACAGATTTCTGTTAGTGTAGTCAAGGTATATTCTAACGGTAATCTGCAGGTACAAGGCGAGAAGTGGTTGATGTTAAACAATGGCAATGAATATGTCCGTGTAACCGGTTTAATTAGACCTTCTGATATCAGCTCAGACAACACTGTATCATCACAGAGAATTGCCAATGCTAGAATTCAGTACGGTGGAACCGGCGATTTTGCGGATACTCAGGAACGCGGTTATCTGTCTAGACTGTTTAACAGCGCATTTAATATATTCTTCTAGTTTTGTAAGGTGGGGACTATGAGGATTGCAACAAAGTTTTTTAAATCATTGTGCTTAGGAGTAGCTGTATTAAGCTCTTTAAGCATCAATGATGCAGAAGCTGCAAGATTAAAAGATATTGCTTCAATTCAAGGTATTCGTGAAAACCAACTTTTAGGTTATGGTCTAGTAGTTGGTTTAGCAGGTACCGGTGAAAAGAACTCAAAGTTTACAGAGCAGAGCTTCCGCTCAATGCTAAATAACTTTGGTATCAAGATTGATGAGAGTACCTCTTTAAAGATCAAAGACGTAGCTCCTGTAGCAATTCATGCTACCATGCCTCCATTTTCAAAGACAGGTCAAACTATTGACGTAACTGTATCAGCAATAGGTGAAGCTACCTCATTACGTGGTGGTACCTTATTACAGACCATGTTACGTGGTGTAGACGGCAACGTTTATGCTATCGCTCAAGGCTCACTGGTAGTAGGCGGTTTAGGTGTAGAAGGTGCTGATGGCTCAAAGGTTACTGTAAACACTCCTACAGTAGGCAGAATTGCCAATGGTGCAATTGTAGAGCGCGAAGTACCAGATAACTTCAGTCAGACTGATTCATTTGTCTTTAACTTAAATCGAGCTGATTTTACCACTGCTAAAAATGTAGTTGATGCAATTAACGATCTTTATGGTGATGGTTCAGCTGTAGCTCAGGATTCTGCTTCAATTAGAGTAAGTGCACCACGTGATCCTTCTCAGAGAGTGTCTTACCTATCAACTCTTGAGAACATTGAAATCGATCAAGGTGAGGATGCAGCTAGAATCGTAGTAAATTCACGTACTGGTACCATTGTTATAGGTAACAATGTAAAACTAAAACCAGTTGCCGTAACTCATGGTGGTCTTACTGTTACTGTATCTGAAGATCCAAGAGTATCTCAACCTAACAGTTTCTCTCAAGGACAGACAGCAATCGTTCCTGATTCTCAAATCAATGTAAGTGAGAAAAAGGGCAAGATGTTCAAGTTTGATACAGGTGCGACCCTAGATGACTTAGTAAGAGCAGTAAACCAAGTAGGTTTAGCTCCAGGTGATCTAATGTCAGTACTAGAAGCTTTAGATAAAGCAGGAGCTATTGACGGTAAGTTAGAAATTATCTAAAAGGTTTTAAAGGTTCTGCCACCCCACCTACCTCTTCAAGGCAGAACCTTTAAATTCATAGTCAGTCAAAAGCCATATACATATGGTACTTAATTTTGTAAATATTAAATATCTGGAAAATCAGGCATCAGCAAACATATCAGGATATAGCACTGTAGGTGATATGAGATTACTGTCTAACATTTACTAGCGTCTCTCAGACAAATATGATTTTGCATCCTTTATAAAGCTCGCAGCAATCATTACAATGACAATTCCTATCGGAAAAGCCGCTACTATGCTGACTGATTGCAGATTATTCATGGTACTTTCAGCAAACAGTAGCGCAATCGGAAGCAGAATCAGCAAAATACACCACATCAGCTGAATAAGCTTATTTGGCATATCTCCTTCGTCCAATTGGTGATAGCTATAACAGGATGCCGTAAAAGCAATTGAATCGATTGAAGTTGCATAAAAAGCAATCATTGTAAGTAACACGACAACCATAATTAGTGTGGAGCAGGGCATTGATCTGATAATGGATATGATCATTTCGTAAAGGTCTCCATCCGTCATGTAATGTGAAATAAAGTCTGCCTTTTCTTTGAACTGCATCCCCATCGAATAGTTGCCAAGCACAATAAAACTTGTAAGAGTTGATCCTGTACCAAACACGTATCCACCAAGAATAGTCTGACGAACAGTTCTGCCACGCGAAATGAAACCAATAAAAAATGGAGCTGCGACACACCATACCATCCAATAGGCCCAATAATAAATCGTCCATTTCTGAGGAAAACTCGATGTACGAAGCGGATCAGTAAAAGTAGACAATTCTACAAAATTCTGAACCATTCGACCAAGAGATGAAAAACCTGACTCGATAATGTATTTTGTTTCGCCACAGAACATAAGAACAAAAGCGAGCAGTCCAAAAAACATGTAAATGCAAATATTGGCAAGTTTACTGATCCCTTTAAATCCATGCAGAAGAGAGTATGTATAAACAGCGCACGTAATCAACAGGATAATAATATTGATGAGATTGCGGTTAACGGCAACATGAAACAGTTCACCAATAATGGCAGTCATTAGTGGTGTAGCCATGCTAAATGTTGTTGCAGTTCCTGCAATAAGGGCAAATACAGCTAGAAGGTCAATAATTCTTCCTGCCCAACTGTCTGTATGTTTACCAAGAATAGGCCGGCACGCTTCTGATGTTTTCTTTTTCTTACATGGAGCATGAATCCAAAGGCAACAGCCAGAACCAGATAAAATCCCCAAGGTATAAAGCTCCAATGGAATAATGGATATACACCATCCCAGTCCTGAATACTTCCCATTTCTGCTAGATGTGGATCAGTAGCATAGAGAACCCATTCTGAGAACGAGTAGAATAGTATGTCTGCTGAAAGCCCACAGGTAAACATCATGGAACTCCAGACTAAGAATGGATACTTTGGTTTTTCTTCTGGAGCTCCAAGAACAATATTTCCATACTTTGGACCTAGAAGGTATAAAGATAAAATAAAAATTCCCAGCCCAATGATTAGGTAGTATGTTCCTAGTGTGTCCCCAAAGAAAAAACGGATCTGACTCAATACAGCTTTTGACTGTTCAGGTTTAAAGAAAAATAAAACACAAAGTGATATTACAAATGCCTGTGGTACCAGTGTGATCAACCAGTCTATTTTCCCCTGTTCGGTTTTCACTTTCATTTACTTTTCATCCGCATAATTTCTGTAGCTCTCATCCAAAGCAATTAATTCATTCAAACTATCGACTTCTAAAACATCGCCATTACACATAGGATGGATCTCCAGTTTGTATTCATCCGGATAGCAGAACATTGCTACATCATCCCAATATATTTGATGATTTTTCTTTTGTTCAAACTCAATTTCCAGATGATGCTTTAATTTTACTCCGTCATTTGCAGTCCATCTTGAAATGCTGTATAGTTGCCATCCTCTTTTTCCTCCAGTTCGACTACAGGATGTCACGATCCCATTTTTCACTGTCTGAAGCCATTCATCGGTTTTTTTATCTGTCCATACACTGTTATAACCTGAACGTTCAAATTCAGGTGCAAGAATATCAGAATTGTAAACAATCTGATCTCCATCAAGAATGATGGTATTTTCAATGAAATCTCTTGCCACATAAAGCGATGAGATGTTGTTGCAGGATTCATAGTATGGATTTTTAATCAATTTGATGCCATGATATTCTTTTTTCAGTTTCTCAAATTGTTCTTTCAGATATCCCACAACAACATATATTTCATAAATTCCGTTTTTATGGAGACCTTCAATTATCGTATCAATCATTCTGATACCATTCACTTTTATCAAAGGTTTTGGCGTAGTCAGTGTTACAGGATGCATACGCTTACCAAATCCTGCTGCCATAATTATGGCCCTTTCAACTTTTGGCATTTAGTCAACCTTAGGATTCTTTTTCAGTTCATCCTGAACAATACGGTAGTAGTCTTTTGCGTAGCGATACTGACGAAGCGAATATTCTCCAAATTCCACTCCAAGGTTGCGCTTATATTCGCACCAGTTGCTCCATAACAATCCGCAAACAGCAATATAGCAGTAAATCTTGATCCTAATCGCTATATTGCATCCTTTTGGAAAATAATCTTCAATTACTCGGTCAATCTGAGGCTTATTGTAAAGAGAGTAAATGCAGAACATCGCTACATCCACGTGAGGATCTTGCATTCCTGCATACTCCCAGTCAATAAGACGAATTTCTTCCTTGTCGCCTTTCTCAACAAATAGAAAGTTATCGGGAACTGAATCAATATGGGATAGAACTTTTTCCTCTGCGTGAGCATAAATATAAGGTCTCAGCG
>ERZ779939.377-NODE-377-length-6495-cov-5.84348_pt1 | contig 6495 bp, 7 predicted proteins | sample MGYA00511091_ERZ779939 | MGnify/ENA primary metagenome ERZ779939 (study PRJEB29588, sample SAMEA2156362) | human gut metagenome | biome: human gut; feature: human-associated habitat; material: faeces | place: Denmark | collected 2008/2010 ... | reverse complement strand
CGTATATCAAGCCGCCATTGCTGTTTAGTTGACGTGTATCAAAAAAAGCCCCTTTTTCATCATTTTGTCATGTCTTTGTGACAGATATTCAAGAAAAAGGCATTACCTTTGCACCAGAAAACAGTGAGATTGTAATAAGGATAATGTAAAACAGGAGACCTCACATGGAGGCTCCACAAAGAAAGAAAGGAAACAAATGATGATGACGACAGTAATGATTCTTACAGTTGTGGCAGCTATGATTGCCAAGGCTGTAAATGTAAACAACAACATGGAGATGGGCAAGTAAAATTGACCACCGTTCATGAACAAAAGGAAAAAGAAAATGGCAGAAATGCCAAGTATTAATTTTTAAAAAAAGGATAACGATTATGAAAACAATGTATGCAAACATCAAGAAGGCCTTGAAGGCTATTCTTGCAAATTACATGAGCGCAATGAAAATGTATGGTGAGGCTTTGAACAGAAGCCGTGGTTGTGCTTGCGTATAAGGGTTCCAATCCCTTCATGCTGCGGCATAAACTAGATTGAAAGCAAAAAGTAATTACGTTTAAATAAAGAAAAAGCGTGTAAGTTACCATACTTACACGCTTTTTTTGTATCTTTGCAACCGGTTAGTAAAGATTTTAAAAAGAAGAAACGATGAACTCACAAGATATGATCAGCAGGCTGGAATCGAAAGGCATTCGGCCAACCGCCAACCGCATACTCGTAATGAAGACCCTGATGGGCGAACAGAACCCGCAGAGTCTGAGCAATCTGGAACGAAAGATGGTTTCGATGGACAAGTCGAGCATCTTCCGTACCCTTACCCTCTTTCTGGAACATGATGTGGTACATGCCTTCGAAGATGGGCGAGGCGTACTCTGCTACGAACTCTGCGAAGAAAAAGGAGCTTGCGATCATCACGACGGGCATATTCATTTCTACTGCGAATCTTGCCAGCGTTCCTTCTGTATGGAGGATATCCATATTCCAAGTTTCGAGCTGCCCGAAGGCTTTTACCCCCACTCTATTTCCTTTGTCATCAAAGGCGAATGCCCGGATTGCAGAAAGAAACACCAGTAAAACGAAAGGTACATTCTGCGTTAATTTAGCATAAATATTTTTGAAATTCTATTGTTTTTCCGATATTATCATTACTTTTGCAAGCGATTATCACGGGGTGCTGAAAGATTCGGCTGAGATGATACCCATTGAACCTGATGCAGGTAATGCTGTCGCAGGGATATTTGATAGTGCTTTATTTTTTCTCTTAAGGCTTTCATCTGGAAGTTCACCGTGTTTGATTACATATTATCTTATCATCGCTTTCGGGCGATAGAAAAACGTAAACAAACGGATTATTCATCATATAAAACGAACAGAATATGAAAGTAACTATCAACAACAAAGAGACCGAGACACAGGCTAAAACCATCAGGGAGTTAGCCCAGGAACTCGATTTGCCAGCTACAGGAGTAGCAGTAGCTATCAGTAACGAAATGGTGCCTCGTGATGAATGGGAAAACACAATCATCGCAGAAGGAGCAGACATCGTTATCGTAAAAGCGTTCTGCGGAGGATAACGGTCCTAGAATACTGCGGAAAAGAATCACCCAAAAGTACTTTTCCTACAGAAACGAAAACAAGAATAACAACTCTATAATAAAACAATGGAAAAATTAGTAATCGCAGGCAGAGAGTTTAACTCACGCCTCTTCTTGGGCACAGGAAAGTTTAATAACAATGCCCTCATGGCTGAAGCCATCAAAGCATCAGAAACAGAAATGGTTACTGTTGCTATGAAACGTATCGAACTCGAAGACAAGCAGGACGACCTGCTCTCTCATATTGTGCAGAACCCAAATATCCAGCTCCTTCCTAACACCAGTGGCGTGCGCAACGCCGAGGAGGCTGTCTTCGCAGCACAGATGGCTCGCGAGGCTTTTGGAACCAACTGGCTCAAGCTCGAAATCCACCCAGACCCTCGCTATCTTCTTCCAGACTCTATCGAGACGCTGAAGGCTACCGAGAAACTGGTAAAACTCGGTTTCGTGGTATTGCCATATTGCCAGGCAGACCCTACCCTCTGCAAGCACCTCGAAGAGGCTGGTGCTGCTACCGTGATGCCACTTGCTGCACCTATCGGTACTAACAAGGGATTGAGAATGAAGGACTTCCTGCAGATCATCATCGAGCAGGCTACTGTTCCAGTTGTAGTAGATGCAGGTATCGGTGCACCTAGCCACGCTGCCGAAGCCATGGAGATGGGTGCCAGCGCTTGTCTGGTTAACACCGCTATCGCCGTTGCCGGTAATCCTGTAGAGATGGCTAAGGCATTCAAGGAAGCAGTAGTATGCGGTCGCCGTGCTTACGAGGCAGGTCTCGGAGCCATCAGCGATTGTGCTGAGGCAAGTTCTCCTCTCACCGCATTCCTCAACGACTAATATAGTATATACCCTTTAAACATTATGCCAAACGATAAGAAAGCTTACGCCCAGAGAGAAAAGGCGTATATGCAGGGAAAACTCTTCCCACAGATCAAGGTTGGAATGACCAAGGTTAACCTCACTCCTACTGTTGTGAAGGATGAGCGCGGCATTCCTCATACTGAGCCAAACGCTCCGGTTTACATCTACGATACCAGCGGTCCTTACAGCGACCCTAACTATCAGGTAGATTTGAAGAAAGGCTTGCCAAGAATGCGCGAGCAGTGGATTCTCGACCGCAACGATACCGAGCAGCTCAAGGAAGTTACCAGCGAGTATGGCAAGCAGCGCCTTGCTGACCATAGCCTCGACCACCTCCGCTTCGAGCACATCCAGTTGCCTCGCCGTGCACAGGCTGGCAAGCACATCACCCAGATGGCTTATGCCAAGGCTGGCATCATCACTCCAGAGATGGAGTACGTGGCTATCCGCGAGAACATGAACTGCCAGGAGTTGGGCATCGATACCCATATCACCCCTGAATATGTGCGTGATGAGATTGCACGCGGACGTGCCGTTCTTCCTGCCAACATCAACCACCCAGAGAGCGAACCGATGATCATCGGCCGCAACTTCCTCGTGAAGATCAATACCAACATCGGTAACTCTGCCACTACTTCCAGCATCGAGGAAGAGGTGGATAAGGCTGTATGGTCTTGCAAGTGGGGAGGCGATACATTGATGGACCTCTCTACCGGCGACAACATCCACGAAACCCGTGAATGGATTGTGCGCAACTGTCCTGTACCGGTAGGAACCGTGCCTATCTACCAGGCTTTGGAGAAGGTAAACGGCAAGGTAGAGGATTTGAACTGGGAGGTATTCCGTGATACCCTCATCGAGCAGTGCGAGCAGGGTGTTGACTACTTCACCATCCATGCCGGCATCCGTCGCCACAACGTGCATCTCGCCGATAGCCGTCTTTGCGGTATTGTGAGCCGTGGCGGTAGTATCATGAGCAAGTGGTGTCTCTACCACGACCAGGAGAGTTTCCTCTATGAGCACTTCGACGATATCTGCGACATCGTGGCACAGTATGACGTTGCCCTCTCTTTGGGCGATGGTCTGCGCCCAGGCTGTATTGCCGATGCCAACGATGCAGCCCAGTTTGCCGAGTTGGATACCATGGGCGAGCTTGTTACCCGTGCCTGGGACAAGAACGTACAGGCATTCATCGAGGGTCCTGGCCACGTGCCATTGCAGAAGATCAAGGAGAACATGGAGCGCCAGCTCGACCACTGTCACGAGGCACCATTCTACACCCTCGGCCCATTGGTTACCGATATCGCCCCAGGTTACGACCACATCACATCAGCCATCGGTGGCGCCCAGATAGCATGGCTCGGCACTGCCATGCTCTGCTATGTAACACCTAAGGAGCACCTCGCCTTGCCTAACAAGGAAGATGTGCGCACAGGTGTGGTAACCTATAAGATTGCCGCTCATGCAGCCGATTTGGCAAAGGGTCATCCAGGTGCAACCATCCGCGACAACGCCCTCTCCAAGGCACGTTTCGAGTTCCGCTGGAGAGACCAGTTCCACCTCTCTCTCGACCCAGAGCTCGCCCTGAAGTATTTCGAGGAGGCAGGTCATACAGATGGTGAGTACTGCACCATGTGTGGTCCAAACTTCTGTGCAGCCAAGTTGACACACGATTTGAGAAAGTTTAAAAAGTAAGAAAATGTTTTCAGACGAATTAAAGAATATCAGTTGGGAGGAGACCACGGAGCGCATAGCTCGAATGACCGATAATGACGTGCGCCGTGCCCTTGCCAAGGACCATTGCGATGTGAACGACTTCATGGCGCTGATTTCACCGGGAGCCATACCTGGAGGTAATGGCGCGTCTTTCCCGCAAATATACCGAGGAGCGCTTCGGCAAGACCATGTCGATGTTCATTCCTCTCTACATCACCAATTCATGCTCTAACTCCTGCGTGTATTGCGGTTTCCATCGTGAGAATCCGATGGCTCGTACCATCCTCACCCCAGAGCAGATTGAGAACGAGTACAAGGCCATCAAGCAGTTGGCTCCATTCGAGAACATCCTTCTCGTTACGGGTGAGAACCCAGCCAAGGCTGGCACCCCTTATCTTGCCAAGGCAATCGACATCGCCAAGAAGTATTTCTCTAACGTGAAGATAGAGGTGATGCCGCTCTCTACAGAGGATTACAAGACCCTCGCCGACCACGGTATGAACGGCGTCATCTGCTTCCAGGAGACCTACAACCACGAGCACTACAAGCTCTACCACCCACGTGGCATGAAGAGCAAGTTTGAGTGGCGCTGCGATGGTTTCGACCGCATGGGTATGGCAGGTGTCCATTCCATCGGTATGGGTGTGCTCATCGGCTTGGAAAAGGAATGGCGCACGGATGTAGTGATGATGGCTCATCACCTGCGCTACCTGCAGAAGCATTACTGGAAGACCAAGTACAGCGTGAACTTCCCTCGTATGCGCCCTGCACAGAACGAAGGTTTCCAGCCAAACTGCTTCATGACCGATAAGCAGTTGGCACAGGCAACTTTCGCCATGCGTATCTTCGACCACGATGTAGATATCTCCTACTCTACCCGTGAGCCAGCCTACATCCGTGACAACATGGCAACACTGGGTGTCACCACCATGTCGGCAGAATCAAAGGTAAATCCTGGTGGTTATCATACCTATCCTCAGGCATTGGAGCAGTTCACCGTAAGCGATGAGCGTACCGCCAAGGTTATCAATGCGAGATTGAAGGAATTGGGCAGAGAGCCAGTCTGGAAGGATTGGGATGCCTCATTCGATTTCTTCGGAAATATCGCAAACGGATAAAGAAGATGTAATTAAACAGAATAAAAAAAAGAGTGTATCATAAATTCATGACACACTCTTTTTTTGTTAATATTCTCAGACTGACGCCCCTATAATAGATCATTTCAGATGGATGGTCTGTGTTTTCCCCGTGATATCAGTTACCACGGCGATCCCTCCATCACGAATCTCGACCTTCTCATATTTGGCATCAACTATCACCTTGCCTTTTAAGGTCATAATACCCCAATAACTTGGAATCTCTTCAAAGGCACAATAGGCACCAACAGGTTGCGCTATGCTGCGATAAAGGGGTGGCACGACAACTCTGCCATCCACTTTTATGCCCCATTTCTTTCCAGCCTGATATAATTCCACATGTCCTGCTACAGACTTTTCATGCAAAAGAATCATCTCGCTTGCTTCCTTTTTCTTCTCCTGTAACATCATCTCATCATAGTATTTCTTGCCAAGGCGAGGCATTACAATATGAAGATCTTCATTTTCATTCTTTGGGTTATTGCATCCAATATAGGTCTTCTTCAAATATGAATCCACCAGGTAGTAGTCCTGCTTGCTGTCCATAACCACGATACAACCACAACGAAGAGTGGCACACATCCAATACACATGTTCATAATCACCACGCAAGAAACATACTCGATTACTATCTATAGTAGCCTTCATCATCAAGCCATTGCCTCCTTCATAATAGTACCATTCCTGGCAACCACTATCTACTAAATAATTATAACGATATATCAGGTAATCCCCAAAATTGAACAGGTCATATTTGGAAGGGCAATATGGCCAAGAGAAATGTTCGTAGGTGCGAGACATATAAACATCTCCATATTTGATGAACTCCCAACCTTCTAGCGTAACCACCTTTGGAACATCGTAAACATTGGGGCCATCGTCAATAATAGCTCCAGACAACAGGTCATAATAGCAGACCTCCTTTCTGCGATGTCGGTAGAACAGGATGTTGCCATCCAACAGCTTCATGTCACGGTAATCGCCTGGCTCCAAGACTTGTTCTCCCTGCCGGTTCACTACCGTCATCTTCCCATCAGGAAGCTTGATGATGGCAAACTCCCCTTTGCTATCTACAAACTCACGATACTGTATCGTTTGGAGCAATTCTTCATGGCTCATCACCATCATCATTTCTGAGTCTGGATGAATCTGAATATCGTCTTGCTTCTCGTTCATCAGGAAAAACTCTC
>ERZ779939.369-NODE-369-length-6605-cov-1.73664_pt1 | contig 6605 bp, 2 predicted proteins | sample MGYA00511091_ERZ779939 | MGnify/ENA primary metagenome ERZ779939 (study PRJEB29588, sample SAMEA2156362) | human gut metagenome | biome: human gut; feature: human-associated habitat; material: faeces | place: Denmark | collected 2008/2010 ... | reverse complement strand
ATCCACTATCAGTCAGTTTGCCACCGGTGGTATTGTTGGCGGCAATCAGACATCGGGCGACAAGGTCTTAGTAAGGGTCAACTCTGGCGAGATGATCCTGAACGCAGCCCAGCAGGCCCGCCTCTTTGCCATTGCCAATGGCGCAGCTGTGCAGGGTGTGTCGGTGAATACTGCAGGACTGCAGGGCATTGGTGGCGGCATAAGCGCTACCCTTGGCATCAATGGCCGGCTCCGTGGGCGTGATATAGTGATGGCGGTAGCGAATGAAACGAGAAGCAATCGCCGACGTAGTAACATTAAAATTTAGAAACTATGCTTTTTGATGGAAATTTTTATAATAATCGAGGAGACGAGATTAAGGTAGTAATCTGTACAAAGGGTGACAAAGCGAAACGAGTGGAAATCGGTAACGAAAAGGATGGTATATTCTTTACCGATGACCCTGTGGAGATTACTTCGCAGGCGAATGATACATTCGATCATCTTCTCTGCTATCAGGCGAGTGTGCGCCTGTTGTGTAGGAATTTCGTGCCGGAGTTCTTCTGCAGTTCCTGTCGTGAGTGAATATTCTTAGAAATGGGGAATGTATTTTTGTAGGGTATGTGGAGCCACAGGCATTTAGTCAGGGATATAATGAAGACTACGACGAGGTGGAACTGACCTGTATCGACTGCCTTTCTGCCCTCTCTTATTCCAACTATCGGAATGTAGGAGCTGCTGGGGTCCTCTATGATGCGCTCAAAGGTAAGGCGGCCCAGCGTACTTTCTATGATATCATCGCAGAAATACTGAATGATGTAGGCGAAGCGGCTAATTATATGGGAGGAGGTACGTTTAAGATAATGTATGATGGCTCGAAAGCGTTGAGTAACGGAACGGGTGACGAAATATATAATATATTCCAGAATATCAGTATCAACGAATTGCTGTTCTTTGGTGATGAGGAGGATGATATGTGGACACAGGAAGACGTGCTCAATGAAATACTGAAGTATCTCAATCTGCATATCGTGCAGGAAGGTACTACCTTTTACATATTCTCCTGGGAGTCGATACGGAAAAATTCTTGTCTGAATTTATATAGAATAGATGAAGGCTCCGAGGAGAGTATTGAAATCCCTACGTATCGGGTTGGTAAGGATATCGAGGTGGCTGACTGTGATACGAAAATCAGTATCGGTGAAACATACAATGAGTTGCTGCTTACTGATAATGTGACAGAAGTGAATGATGTGATAGAAAGTCCGCTCGATGATGATTCTCTGATTGCTGCAGGAAACTTCCAGAAATACATGACCGAGTATATAGCTGAAGGTGAAGGAAAAACCGCATACAATAGCATGTATGCTATGACGACGGGAAGGAAGACAACAGACTGGCAGGATGCCAGTCAGGTGGACTGGTTCTGCTGGCCCAAGGCTGCGACGAACTGGAAGTTCTATGGAATAGAAAACGGCAGTCGTATAGATATGTACGAGAAATATCCTGCAGACGGAACCAAGCAGCAGGATATCCTGAATAAAGGTCTTACTGCCGGTATCGGTGCGTGCGTATGTGCTTTCGGTAAGATAGAGCGTAAGAATGGCGGAAATACGTCTTCCCTCGTTACCTCAGTAAGTATGGAAAACTATCTGATCATTTCTACCATGGGCAGAAGTGGATACCCGAGTGAGAAGGATATTCTTGCATCGTGCCCTGTGGCGGAATATACAGGAAACAAGAGTGGAGGTACTTTCTCGCCTGTTGATAGCGATACGATCAATTATATCGTGATCAGCGGTAAAATGGTCCTTAATCCTGTGATGGCCGTTACGGATATCTATTATAATATGATGAGTGATGCAAGCTGGAATTCTTATTGGCATAAGACCGTGCCGAGCCGTAATAATAAAGACGGAAGATATTATACCCGCAAGTACTGGGAGTCTGAACAGTGGAACCAGGAGCCGGTGTATAGTGAAGCTAACAAGAAAGAAAGTTCTCTTTCCTTCTATCCTTATACGGGTACAGGTCCTCAGGAGCATGAATATGCCTATAGCGCCGTAGGTGTTGCTACTGACACAATCAAGCGAGTGGGCCTTATATCCTGTATGCTCATTATTGGCGATAAATGTGTCGTAGAATGCAATAAGGGCGATAAGAATGCGGTAGGAGGCACGAGCCAGGGCGAAGGCGATACGGATGATTTCGTATGGAAGAAATACAAGGAGCGGAGCGAATGTGCGTCAGATGACGAGTATTACGCACAGAGCTTCACCATCGGTATTGATCCGAAGTTAAGGGATAAGATTATTGGTACGGAGTTCGAGATCCGAAAGAATGCTCCATATACGAAGGGTATTACTGCAGAGGGTACTGCAATACCTATCCGCATGTCTGACCACGTAAGTGGTAGCGTGCAGTTTAAGATACTCGGCCCCGTGAATGCGGAATGGAATGAAGTAACAAGAAGACATCCATCTTTCTGGCGACACACCAAGTGGTATCAGGATAGCAACCTTCTCCTGCAGGAGATCAATAGTATCATGCTCAAGGAGTTTAAGATAGAGGTGGTTAGCGATAACGGAAAGATAGGTGCGGTAAGTGATGAAAAGGATATCGTATATAAGAGTGATACCGGCGAAAGCTTCGTCAACCGAAAGGATGACCTGGAGTTCCGGTTCACTACCGCGCTCACCTCGAAGGAGTGCAAGGCATTAGGTGTAAATAATGCGGTGAAATTATCATCTCCACAGAACGAGGCGACCAAGAATGCACTTGCCGACATCTATGACCGCAACCAGAACTTGACGGATAAGCCGGAGAAGTTGTATGTGGATGCATACTGGCAGGAATGGCACGAACCGAGGGTGGTGATGACGCAGAACGTCATCGAGCCAAAGAAGGGTCTTAGCTTTGCGAGTATCTTCAGTGTCCCTGTTATCGGCAAACGGTTCTATGTGCAGGGTATAGACAGAAACCTCACCGAGGGTACTGCAGTGGTGACGATGAGAGAGTTGTTCTAAAGTGGTTTTAACAGTGTTATAAAAGGATTATAATATGATAGAAATTAAGACTTATAGCAAGCCGAAGAAGACGGGAGGTTCTGGTGGTTCTTCTTCTTCGACTAAGTATATATCCGGAGTTATATCTGAAGCTGAGCACGCTGGCAGGGCTGATAAGGCTAAGCGGGCAGAAGTTGCAGATCAGGCAAATTATGCCGGTACTGCTGCATCGGCACAGAATGCAGCCTACGCCTCAGAGGCGGGCAACCTTCATGCGGATGCGGAGATATTACAGAAGTATCTGAGCCTGGAAGATACTGTGGATCCTCAGGTGGTGAACGGTATGGTAATCTTTGCGAAAGGTCTTATCGCAAAGGGTATTGCAGATTTGGCGATGGGAGCGAGGTTTGGTAACAGCGCTATGATTACGGAGTTGGGCGATGCGTTCTTTCGTGCTATAAAGTCCCTTGATTACGACAATGCGGCTGAACAGGGCTTCTCTGTTGAGAAGGAGAAGAACGGCAAGTATCATGCGTTTTTTACCAACCTCACTATTTGGGGTAAGGCGATATTCCACGAATTAGAGATACGTAAGCTTTCCTACTCTGGTGGTAACATCTATCTGTCGGGAGCAGGAAGTAAGCTTATCAAGGTTGTGCATGTCAAGCAATCGGTATCTGGTGGTGTGACATCTTGGGTCGAAACAGCTGATGATGATGCGGAATATGATGGCTGGAAATGCTATCTCTTAGCCGACGATGGTACTACTGCTACGATGAATTACTGGCAGGAGGGCGACCAGGTGCGCTGTCAGACCATGGGAGAAATTGTGGCTGGTGGAGCGTATAGTGATGTAAGCAACAAGAGCTACTGGCGTACTATTCCTAAAGGTGGTGTATCTACGCAGAACGAAAAAATTTACGGCACTAAGACGGAAACTTACATTGACGAGGATGGCAACGAGCAGACGAGAGGTGTACAGGTGGAATTGTACGATGGTCAGGCGTTTGCTTGGATTGTGATAGGTAAGCATTGTGGTGACATTGATGGCTACGACGATGAGTTTATCGTAGGTTACAATGGCTCTAACCCTGCACCTTTGGAGACGAGAGACATTCCTTCGGCTGGTGATACTATTGTGCTTGACGGTAACAGACATCGTAATGAACAGGGTGAGTATGACAAGACTGACAGACAGAACGTGATTATCTTGGAGACGACGGGCGAATATGCTCCTCGTATCGCTTGTTATGCCAATATCACAGAATACAAGCATACTATCACAAAAAGCGTGAATAATATTGATAAAGAGGTATCTCTGTCGGTATTCGAGACATCTCCAAAGGGAGGAACGAAAATCAACTCTTCACGCTTCGAATGGATTTCGGATGACGGCAGCACAATCAATATCATCAACTATAGAGGTGACTGGGATGAAAACAATACCTATCACAAGAACGACCAAGTGAACCATAATAATGCCGTATGGGTATGCGTTGCTAATTCGGGGGTTGATGTAACCGAAGAGCCTTCTGAGGGTAGTGAGTCAAACTGGAAAAAAGTACTTTCTGGAGGTAAAGGCGAGAAGGGTGACAAGGGAGATAAGGGCGACAATGGAGAGAGTGGCGATGGTGTAGTAATGGCGTACAAAAATGATACGTCTCGCCCTTCAAAACCAACTGTTGAAGACTTATCCCAATTATCTGACGGGTGGTCTCGCACACCGCAAAAGGGAGGTATCCACGAAAAGGTGAGCAATGTCATCTATGGAAATTACAGCGCCGGCAACACCGATAGCGGATATAGCACCTCTGAATGGTCGGAAGTTTCTGATGGAGGAGAAATGTGGCGAAAGTCTCCTGCTGGGCTTGGTAATTCTGGTTGGGCATTGATGAAGGTATCATTTACTACGAATGTAGATAATGCCGATGTAAGGGTTGTTATCAAGGCTTACAGTGAGGCTAATTGCGACTTCATTCAGGTACATGAGCTTGACACGGAGATAACAGGTTCTCCAGACATAATACGGACTGGCGTTGTCTATACGTCGGGTAATGGCTTTGATGATACTCATAGTTTTACCTCCGTAAAGGCAGGACAGCATTTCTTCTATGTCTCTTATTGTAAGGACGTCAGTATAAATAGTAACGGAGACTACGGCTTGTTTCGATTTGACCTATCCGACAATCTCGCCTCTATGCCATCAAAGGTATGGATGAGTCAGGCTGTGCTGAAAGAAGGAAATGCTGTACTTCCTTGGTCAACACCTGTACAGATAACAGGCGATGATGCCTATCGGGTCGTGGTTTCTCCATCGGTACTCATCTTCGACACTGATGACAACGGAAGAGTTGCTGAGTCATCCCTTAGTGGAAAGACTGCGACGATACGAGTGTATCAAGGTGACAAGGATGTCTCTAATCAGTTCTCAAAGTATGACAGGCTCCCCAGCAACTACTATAATTGCAATGGTAGTCTGAAGGACTTGAACAAGCATCCGTTTGAGATACAGGTGACTAAAATAGAAACGCAGGATGTCACTGACACAGCGGAAAACAAAAGTACAATATCCAAGACCAACGGTTTTTTGGAGTTTTTTCTCACGAATGGTTCTGCAAACGTCACGGCTCATGTGGACGTGCAGGTCAACGTGGCTAAGTTTACTGGTCAGATGGTCAACACCAACACGCGTTTCTCCAACACCTTAACAGAGGTCGGCAACAGGGTGGATGACAAGATGGATAAATTTGACCTCAACGAGTTTAAGGCTGAAATTACGCAGACGGCAAGGGAAATCTCACTCTCGGTCAGCGAAAAGTCGATAGGAAGGAGAAACCTTCTCGTTGGAAGCGCATTCCTGCGTGAGGATAACCATTATACATTATCCAGAGATACAAGGATTGAAATGAACAGTGGCTACAATGGTACAAATTGCGTAAAGGTCATTGATGATACGGATGGTACTTCTCATTATATTGGTGTATATTGGGATGGCTCACAAGGTGGTAAAAGTATCAAGATTGAAAAAGGTAAGAAATACACAATGTCATGCTTTTATAAGACAAATGATAGCAATGCCAAATTTTCACTTGAAGCAATCTATACAAACAAGGAAACAAATGCAGAGAGATTGGGACGACCAAAATTTCTCTCACCAAACTTCTTCAATCCTAAATACAATCAATGGGAATTGTTTACAACCGTAATTGACACGACTGATGCAGAATCTGATTATATTGCGTTCAACTTTTGGGAGTACTGCAATGTTGGCGCAGGAAGAATTAATGCCTATATTTGCAGACCAATGGTCGAGGAAGGCGACACCTATAATGGTTGGACGCTATCGCAAAACGATTATGACATCATCGGCGCAAACTTGATTGACAATTCAAGGACGCTTGATACTGGCGGTAATGTCATTGAGGCGAAGGGTCAGAAGGCTCTTGTGGGTGATGCTTATGAACTCACGTATATTGGCTCTGATGACTACAATACATTCTATCGAATAAAAGGCAGCACCTTCAAGCTCAACACAGATTATACCATCAGCTTCGAGGTAAGGGGCGACGCTATGTATATGGGCGTGTATGCCTATTATCCTATCACAAACACAAAGTTCAC
>ERZ779939.348-NODE-348-length-6889-cov-1.6911_pt1 | contig 6889 bp, 5 predicted proteins | sample MGYA00511091_ERZ779939 | MGnify/ENA primary metagenome ERZ779939 (study PRJEB29588, sample SAMEA2156362) | human gut metagenome | biome: human gut; feature: human-associated habitat; material: faeces | place: Denmark | collected 2008/2010 ... | reverse complement strand
GAAAGGCGTACAACTATTCAAGTATTACAAGAGAGAATTGAACTTCTCCTGAAGGGTAGCCTTAGAAGCTGCACCCACAAACTTGTCAACCAACTCACCACCTTTGAAGAACAAGATAGTAGGGATATTGCGAACACCGAATTCCATAGCAATGTCATCATTCTCCTCAACATCACACTTGCCTACTACCAACTTGCCATCATACTCGTTGGCGAGTTCAGAAACGATAGGAGCAATCTGGCGGCACCATGTTGCCCACAAATCTACTACCAATGGGAGCTCACCATTCTTGTAGCTCTCAAAATTGTCATTTGTAATTGTTACTTCCATTTTATTCTATATTAATATTATTATAAATATGATATGTCTTACTGCAAACCGTATGCCAATTTAATTTAATTGATATGGTATGACATTTTAGGGTGCGCCTCAATATATTGTATCAGTTCCTTGCCCACATTGACAGTCTTATCTTGCGCCCGGAACATGATGAAGGTATTGCTCTCCACATCATGTATCTGAAAATACAATTGAGTTTTCCCTGCCAGATCATCTTTCAACATCGTATTGAAATCATTGATAACTGTATCATCAACGATATCACTATCCAGCGTAATCGTCAATTTCTCGATACGGTTTTCTTTAATCGTCTGCATATAATCAATACTGTTGATCTTGAATTCCAGATAATTACTATTGGCATATCTTGGAGCGCATTTTGCAGTAACATAGACTGTACTTCCTTCTACGAGCATACCACGCCATTGTCCCCAATCTTCACCAAAGAGAGCCAATTCTCCGGAACCCTCAAAATCTTCCAGTGTTACAAATCCGCAAGGCTTGCCAGTTTTGGTAAACGTTGATCTCAGCGCAGTAACGATACCGCCAAAGACAATTTCTGCCTTTTTGGACAAGGCCTCCTTGTCGCCCAATTCTGTACAATGCGTATTGCACATCGAATGGAGAACGATACTATAATCATCCAGCGGATGAGCAGACAGATAAATACCTACCAGTTCACGTTCCTTATTCAATTTCTCGATCGTGCTCCATGGCTCTCCCTTAGGAATAGGAGGAGTTGCAATTTCTACCGCTTCCACTCCACCGAAGAGAGAAGTCACAGCTTCCTGCTGTTCACGCTGGTAGAGCTGTCCATACTTCACCAAAGTATCCAGGAAGACATTTCCCTTGGAATCCTTGGCAAAGAAATCCTCTCTTGGGATTCCGAAACTGTCGAAACCACCACTCAGCGCCAGACTTTCAAAAGCCTTACGATTCACATTAGAGAAATCTACTCTTTGGGCAAAATCAAAGATATCTTTATAGGCACCATTCTTCTCACGCTCTGCCACAATGGCATCAGCTGCTGGAGCACCCATACCCTTGATGGCAGAAAGACCGAAACGGATCTCACCATGCTCGTTCACACCAAATGCACGGTAACTCTCATTGACATCCGGACCCAACGTCTTGATATTCATAGACTGGCATTCTTCCATCAACTTCGTAATCTCAGTAATCTGAGAAAAACGGCGAGTCATAAGCGCAGCCATATATTCGGCAGGATAATGCGCCTTCATATATGCCGTCTGGTAAGCCACCCAGGAATAACAGGTTGCATGCGATTTGTTGAAAGCATAGGAAGCAAACTTTTCCCAGTCGCCCCAAATCTTCTCAAGAATGGCAGGATCATGACCATTTTCCTGACCTTGCTTGATGAACTTAGGCTTCATCGCATCTACAATATCCTTCTTCTTCTTACCCATCGCCTTACGCAAGGCATCAGACTCACCACGAGTAAAGTTGGCAAGCTGACGGGAAAGAAGCATCACCTGCTCCTGATAGACCGTGATACCATACGTATCCTTCAGATACTTTTCCATACATGGAATATCATACATGATTTCTTCCTGTCCGTTCTTTCGGGCAATAAATGATGGGATATAATCCATAGGTCCCGGACGATAGAGCGCATTCATCGCAATCAAGTCTTCAAAGACCGTAGGCTTCAACTCGCGCAGATACTTCTGCATACCAGGCGACTCAAACTGGAAAGTACCAATGGTCTGACCACGCTGATAGAGTTCATAAGTCAGCGCATCATCAATCGGTATTGTATCCAAATCAACATCTTCACCTAATGTCTGCTTTACTACCTTGCAGGCCTCCTTCAACTCGGAAAGTGTCTTCAGCCCCAAGAAGTCCATCTTGATCAAACCGGTAGATTCAATCACGTGGCCATCATATTGGGTAACGGCAGTCTTCAGTCCAGGGAAATCCGGGTCATCAGCAGTAGAAACCGGCACCCAATTACTAATCGGGTCTCGACAGATAATGAATCCACAAGCATGAATACCTGTACCTCGTATCGTACCTTCAAGCATTTTGGCATACTTGATGGTATTGCTTTCACGAGGATCAGTAGAAAACTCCGCATCCCTCAATGCCGGCGTATATTTGATGGCATTGGTCAAGTTCATCTTAGCTCCATCAGGCAATCGGTCTGGGATAGCCTTACAGAGTGCATTTGCCTTATCCAGAGGAAGTTTCTCTACACGGGCAACATCCTTGATGGAGTTCTTGGTTGCCATACTACCATAAGTGATAATATGCGCACAATTCTCATGCCCATACTTATCCATCACCCATCGGAGCACTTTTCCACGACCATCATCATCAAAGTCGGTATCAATATCAGGAAGATTGACACGGTCTGGATTCAAGAAACGCTCAAACAGCAAGTCATATTTCAATGGGTCTATCTTGGTAATACCCAAACAGTAAGCTACCACAGAACCTGCGGCAGAACCACGACCCGGTCCTACAACAACCCCTAATTCTTCACGTGCAGCACGAATAAAGTCGGACACTATCAAGAAGTAACCAGGGAAACCCATCGTCTTCATGACATGCAACTCAAAGTTGACATGCTCATCAACATTTTCCGGCAAAGGATCACCATATAATTTCTTGGCACCCTCGTAAGCAAGGTACTTCAGATATTCCGCCTCAAACTTAATACGGTATATTTTGTCGTAACCGCCCAAGCGGTCTATCACTTTCTGTCCTTCTTCAGGCGGCAACTGGTTCTCCCCATTCTCATCAGAAGTAAATTCCTTGTAAAGGTCTTCTTCTGACACCTTCTCACGCAACTGTTCCTCGGTACCGAAAGTCTCCGGAATCGGGAAGAACGGCATGATAGGTCCATGGTCGATACTATAGATTTCCACCTTATTATATATATCGAGCGTATTGGACAAGGCTTCAGGAATATCAGAGAACACTTCATTCATCTCCTCCCGAGTCTTAAACCATTCCTGCTTAGAATATCGCATACGATTCGGATCATCCAGATCCTTACCTGTAGCAAGACAGAGCAAATGGTCGTGAGCCTCAGCTGTTTCCTTATCCTCAAAGTGACAGTCGTTGGTACAGATCAGTTTAATGCCATATTCCTTGGCAAATTCTATGAGCACCTTATTGGCACGCTGCTGCAAGTCGTAGGCCTCACGATTGGCAAGGATACGTGGATCATCAGGCACTTTGTGGCGCTGCAATTCCAAATAGTAATCATCACCGAAAAGATTATGATACCATTCACAAGTCTCGCGTGCACCTTCGATATCACCATCCAGAATCTTCTTAGGAACCTCGCCAGCAATACAAGCCGAACAGACAATCAGATCCTCATGATATTTCTCCAAATCGGCACGATCCGTACGTGGGCGCATATAATATCCGTCCACCCATGAATTGCTGACCAATTTGATGAGGTTTTTGTAACCATTGTAATTCTTCGCCAAAACGATGAGGTGATAACCACTCATATCACCCTTGTTTTTATCACGATCCTCTTTTCTTCGATGGGCTACATACATCTCACAACCAATAATAGGCTTAAAAGGTTCCAGACCTTCTTTTTTTCTACCCTTATTGACTTTTCCGCAATAATCGGTCAGTTCCTTGATGCCAAACATGACACCATGATCGGTAACGGCCATACCCTTCATGCCGTCCTTGACAGCCTTGTCAACAAGATGGGGAATCTTGGACTGACCATCAAGGATGGAATACTGTGTATGGACATGTAAATGTATGAAATCTTCCATTTTTTATACTAAAAAGCGAATTTTGAGTTCAAAGTTACTGCTAAAAGTTGACATAACCAAAAGAAATTGCGGAAAAATTTGCGAAAATGACAAAAATAATGTACCTTTGCAGTGATAAAAACTTAATCTCTCTGTAATGGGACAAAAAATAAAGAAACTAAAGAAGATTAGATTACACCGTGAAGGTACCGACCAGCTGATTTACGGTATCATTGCTATCATAGCAATTGCGGTGATATTGTGGAATGCCTTTGACAACAAAATACCATTTTGGTCTTTCTCTGTAGTCATGGGTGTTGTGTATTGCATCGTGCTTAACTTCTATCGTTGCCCTATACGTTACCTGAACGTAGAAGACACCGATAAATTAGTCGTGGCTCCTGCCGATGGCAAGATTGTAGTCATTGAAGAAGTTGACCACGCACCTTACTTCAATGATAAGCGCATGATGGTTTCCATCTTCATGAGCTTATGGAATGTGCATGCCAACTGGTTCCCTGTTGACGGCAAGGTAAAATTCGTGAAACACGTAGATGGCAATTATCACAAAGCGTGGCTTCCTAAGGCGAGTGAAGAAAACGAGCACTCCGATGTCATGATTACTACTCCTGATGGCGTGGATATATTATGCCGTCAGATTGCGGGTGCTGTGGCACGCCGTATCGTTACTTATGCCAAGGAAGGTGAAGAATGCTATATTGATGAGCATCTGGGATTCATCAAGTTGGGTTCCAGAGTTGATGTCTATCTGCCTGTAGGTACCGAGATTTGCGTCAAGATGGGACAATCTACGACAGGCGACCAGACCATCATCGCTAAATTGAAATAGTTTTCGGGCAAGTTGAGCCATTCAACTACTGATCATTATATATAAAAATGAATATAAAGAAACATATTCCTAACACGATTACCTGTTGTAACCTCGTATCTGGTTGCATCGCAACATCGTATGCTTTCGGAGGAGCACCCAAGATGGCACTTCTCTGGATTATAATAGGTGCAGTATTTGACTTTTTTGATGGCATGAGCGCACGCTTGCTCCATGTCTCGTCACCTATAGGAAAAGAGCTTGACTCTCTTGCTGATGATGTAACATTTGGAGTTGCTCCTTCAACCATCGTTTTTTCACAACTTTTCGTGATGGAGTATCCGGCAATCTTAGAGCCATTACGTTCATGGTTACCTTATACTGCATTCATCATCGCAGCCTTCTCTGCCCTAAGATTGGCAAAGTTCAATCTCGATGAGCGACAGACGACATCATTCATTGGTGTTCCGACTCCTGCCAATGCGCTGTTTTGGGGATCGCTGATAGTAAGTAGTCCTTCATGGCTAACCAACGACAAATGGTCTGTGACTATCATCTTGGCAATGATTCTTATCACCAGTTTCTTGCTTGTATGTGAATTGCCACTCTTTGCTCTGAAATTCAAGCAATGGTCATTCAAAGGTAACGAAGTCAAGTATTTCTTTATAGGTCTGACCGTTATCATTCTTGCCGGCTCTGTATTCACAGAGGGCGCTATCGGATTTCTTCAGGCCTGGTGGATTATCATACTTGCCTATGTGATTCTTTCTGTGATTCTGTATTTAAAGAAGAAATAAAACAATAGCCTATAGTTTTTACTTATACGTGTAAACTATAGGCTATTTTCATACAAGGAAAAGAATGGAATAAAGGAATTAATTGTGTACTAAGGTACCAATCTCCTCACCATCCATTACCTTTTTCAAGTTACCTACGACATCCATATTGAATACATAGATAGGAAGATTATTCTCCTTGCACATCGTTGTTGCAGTAAGGTCCATTACCTTCAATCCCTTCGTATAAATCTCATCGTAAGTAATATCAGAGAACTTAGTAGCAGTAGGATCCTTCTCTGGATCTGCAGTATATATACCATCCACACGTGTACCTTTCAGCATCACGTCTGCCTCTATTTCAATACCAGCAGAGAAGATACAAATATAACCCTCCTCCATAGCCTCAATAGCCTTCCACTTGGTATAGAACTCACCGATTGGTTCCATACGGATAGCCGTAAGCACTTTGTTCTTTACGCCCAAAGCTCCAAGCGCACTACTCAAGGCAAGAGAGTTGATGACCGTAGCACACATACCCATCTGGTCACCTTTGACACGGTCGAAACCCTTTTGGCTTCCACTCAATCCACGGAAGATATTACCTATCTGAACTCCCATTTCATGTACTTCCTTGATTTGTTTTGCATAATCACTAAGACGCTCCGGATCAATGCCGAAACTCTGTTTACCCATCAAGCTTTCACCGCTCAATTTCAAAAGGATTCTTTTAAACTTAGCCATGTTTTATATGAATTAAAATTAATAATTTACGTTTTTCCTACTATTCTTAGAGTTATTTTATTCCCTGACAATACTGATTTCGCCAAAAGAATAGGAACGGATTCTTCCCTGTCTATCATGCAAAATCAAATGACCATCATCCTCAACTTCAACCAAGGCGCCTTCAAATTCACCATCTGCATCCCGATAAGGATGGAAGCCCTTTCTGCGATACAGAGACAAATGATAGATTCCCGACACGTCCATATAGTCTGCACGGCGCAGCAATTCATAATACTTTTCGAATCCATCAAGGATTTTCTTCAAGACTTCATCACGATCCACCTCATGTCCAAGAATCTGAGCTAAGGAAACCGGATTAGGAGCATCACTATGAAAGACAAGCTGATTGACATTTAATCCTATGCCAAAGACACAACTCTTGATGCCCTTGGAGTCGATTGTATTTTCTA
>ERZ779939.344-NODE-344-length-6950-cov-11.0889_pt1 | contig 6950 bp, 5 predicted proteins | sample MGYA00511091_ERZ779939 | MGnify/ENA primary metagenome ERZ779939 (study PRJEB29588, sample SAMEA2156362) | human gut metagenome | biome: human gut; feature: human-associated habitat; material: faeces | place: Denmark | collected 2008/2010 ... | reverse complement strand
AGGTCATGGATGAACTTCCGTCCTCGCTCGGTCCATACGAGATAGGTATGGGTGTAGGCTCTGCCCATCTTCTCCTGTCTGCCATCGCTCTTCGGGTCGAGGAAGGTGCTGTAGCGGGTGCGGCTCTTCGCCAAGCCCATGTGAGCATAATCGGCATAGAGGAGATACTGACCGCTCTGGTAATACTGGATATGCAGGGCACAGAGCGAGCGGTTCAGCTCCTGGGCAGTGATACCGAGTTCCTTTGCAATCTGCGTCGTGGTGAAGCAGGAAACGGAATCGAGCACGTTATCGCTATAGAGCGCCTTCGGCAGAAGATTACCCACCTGATTCTCCAACTGGATGATGTTATCACCATTCTTAGCGATGCGAACCACCTGTTCATCCACAACTCCATTCAGACGGCGGATTTCCGTATCCTGTTCGCCGATAAGCTTCTTCTGCTGCTCAATCTGCAGGCGCTGTTTCTTCAGCAGATTCTCCTTCTCCTTGAGCGTAGCACGGAGAATTTCTTCCGCATGTCGGATTGTCTCCTCATCGCTCTCGCCCGGCTGCACCGGGATATAACCGCCCGTCTTGCGAATCTGTGGCAGCACATCAGCCGTAACCCAGTTCTTGAACTTCACGGCAGTAGAAAGCTTGGAGCCGAGCACCAAAGCATAGAAACCGCTCTCGTTGACGAAGATCATCTGCTGAGTTCGTACTGTTCGGCTTCCATCCTTACGAAGGCTTCCCGATACCTTGACGCCCTGTTTTAGGGCGTCAAGGTGGTTAACCAACTGATTTACAGCGTTTCTTGATTTTTTATACCCCAGTATATCACAGAGATCCTTTGCGCAGAACAAAGGCTCCCCATTTTCATCGGTCAAGGTACGAATCTTACCGAATTCAGGGTTTTCAAACACGACAGCAATTGCTGCCTTCTTATCCATTTCTACTTTATTTGTATTAACTGACTTTACCATAATAATTTGTTTTTAAAAATTAATAACTCAACATTCAAAAATCAACATTCAACATTAAATGATTGTAATCCAAACGCTCTCCTCCCGTTCCCTCGCTGCGGTAATGGCATTCATAAGCCTGTGCAGCCAGATGCGGGAATTAAAGACGGCACCCTGTAATTTATTTTCACCTACCAGAATGCACCCCTGCGTATCATCGGGATAATTACCGGCATGAATGCGGATGCCCTCAAAATCAGGAACACCCTGCACCAGCGGAAGCCACTTCTTGAACCTTGGCGATTTCGAGATAACCACAGGATACGAGCCTTCCGGTATCGCCGTATGACCCGGTATCTTGCGGGCTTTCTTGCCCGATACCCTGCTGTACCGTCCATCCTCCTCTTCCGGCTTCAGTTCGACACCCAGGAGGTTTCTCCACGTAGGCTCCAGGGTATCACAGAAGTAATGTTCCTTGTCCAACTTCGTCTTATCGAAGCTGTGCTCAAAGATACGCTTGTCGCCTATTTTTACCCCCGAGCGCCAAGTACGTTTCACATCCTTATCGTTCAGGATATAAAGATGACCTATCGTATAAGTCTTCTTTTTTGCTATTCTTTTTACTACTATTTCCATAACTCAAACTCCATTAAGATTCTAATATTTTTACCTCTTTACCATCCTTGCGGTTACGTAGCTTTTCAAAACTGAATAACTGAATACTGATTACGTCACCCGTTGCACCCTTAGGCGGAATCTTCCGGATATAGTTTCGGTTCACCCAATTACGCAACATCGAAGGAGTGCCCTTCTTATCCATGCCCAACTGCAAGCGGAGATATTCTGCCTGCTGGAAATTAAAGACATCAGGCAACTGCTGCAACAGATTTGCCGGTCCACGCTTGCTCGATTTCTCGTTCGAAAAGTTCGCCCTCTTGATGGCATCACCAAAGAAACGCATCTTGCAGTAGAGGTCGTAACGCTCGCTCCAGCGGATGAACTCATCTATCTCCGGCTCCCATTTACAGCCGTTCGCCACATACAGCACACACGCCTTCAGGTAGGCGATGACGTTGGCACGGAAGGAAAGATTCTCGTAAACCCTGTCCTGCGACAGACGTGAAAACTCAGCATTCTCATCCTTCAGTTTGAGGGCAAGCTGGAATGCCTCAGGACAGTCAATCAGCCCCCTGGCGTTGTTCAGATTCTCGATATAAGGCTTCAGCCCCTCTCGGTAAGCATCATCGTAATCACCAAAGACAGGCATTTCATCACCGATTTCACGCTCCGGAATGGTACAGAAATTGATACGGCTTATCGGACCATCTGTCAAAACTTTTGAGAAGTAACGCTGTCCTTTCTGGATAGTGGTAGATGCGTTCCAGTTGAATCGGATGGTTACACGCTCCGTAACGCTCGATATGCCCACGCGAGTCTGGCCGTACTGGTTGTCGCTATCTGAGGCAAGACACATGATACGGAAATGCTGGTTTCCGGTACCCTTCAGAGCATCAAACTGATCCAGCTCATTGAGCGAAGTGTAAAGAAATCGTCCCTGCGCCTCAGCGGTTCGCATCACGAATGCCGGATTGGTCATATCGGCATCAATCTCCTGTATAACGAGGTTGTCCGGTCGCTTACGCTTGTCCTTGTTGGCGCCCTTGCGCGTCATCTCCTCCTTCCATTCCTTCTCACGTTTCAGATTCTCCGCATCCCGTTTCCGGATATCCTCCATAATATAGCTAATCGGCTTGTTTACAGAAGATTTACCAGCACCCGTACCAGCCAGCAAGCACGTAGACAATGTAGCCTCATGCACTACATTATCAATATACCGGAAGCTCGTCTGCCAGAGGTGCGTAGCCAACGGAGGAAAGATAGCGTGCGCCACAGCCGGCTTATAAATCTCCGGTGTCCGAGATATCAGCAGTTCCACCAGTTTCGGCAATTTCTCCGGCATCACCGGCGGGTCAGGATAATCCTCCTCGGCACTTTGAACTTGTATCATTGAACCTTGAACTGTATGATTTGCGTTAGGGCTATTAACTGTTAACTGTAAACTATTAACTTGTTGGCTGGCCTGTTTTTCCGCCAGCGCATTCACCCTTATCACATCCCTCGACATCGGTTTGCAGCTGTCAGCATATTTCGCATAGAAATCATGTATCAGCAGATGGCAGTCATCCTCCTGATAGTAGCTCGGCATTTTCGTCCTCACCACCTTCATCAGTTCCTCCTCGCTCATCACCCTCGAAGCGCCTGCGCTCATAATGGCGAGGAGCGAAGAGTGCCGAGACCCGACGGTATCAATCGCCATTCCTTCAAGCCCAGCCGACTGCACGAACAGATCAAAGGCTATCAGATTCTTCTCACTGGCCTCTCCCAGTTCACCAGTGCCATAATTGCCCGGAAGTCTATTGTTTTGAACTTTGTCATTACTATTGCCATTAACTGTAAACTGTAAACTATTAACTTTTGCAACTCCTCTTCCGTCAACCGTCAGTCCACGGTCCAGAAAAGCCTTTCTGCGAGCCTGTATCTCGCTCTCCGGCAACACTGCGCACCACATTTTAGACCGGTAGATTTCCGAGTCCTTATCCGTCAGGAAAATCATCCTTTCAGGTGTGATGCAGCTTTCATCATAAGGTACGCCCAGTGCCTCACAATACGCCTTCTGCGTCTCCTCGATGGTCATCCCAATCGGCATTCTAATCCCGATATGCAGTTTTTTGCGAGCGCTATAACAGAGATGCAGCAAACTCCCATTCCAGATACCCGAAGAGCAGTTCAGCTCGCGCGCCTTCTCAATCGCCCTCTCCACATACTCCTTATCATCCACATCGATAATCGTCTGGAAGAGAAAGCTTTCCGGCAAGGCATTCTCCTGTCTGCGCACATTATTCTTAAACATGCCGTAGTGCGGGCAGAAGAAAGGCAGCTCGCTCTTCAGCCTCTCCTGCGCCTTCTTCACCGCCTGCGCATCGTTCAAATCCACTCCGTCAATCGGCAATTCACCCCGAATCTGCTGAATCATCTTCTTGATTTCCTCCGACCCGATGACCTTATCATAAGTATCGATATTGTAAGAAAAAACTTTCCCCTTATTACCTTTGCGATAAGGATTAATTGCCACTACATGTACTGTCTCCATTTTACCTCCATATTTTATTAATCGAACACTTCGCTGTTAATCATGATATACCCTGAGCCATAACTTACATTGATAGGCAGAATCAGCGAGTTATCCGAAATCTCGTCAACCCCGTTCGCCTCGAAGAGCGAAGCATTCTCAGCATCATTCAGTCTGCTCTTGACGAACCCTATTACCCATTTTGCCGCAATCTTCTCGGCAGCAACATGCCTGTCAACAAGGTCCTTCACCAGCTGTTCATCGCAGAAGTTGATATCCGCATTCACGTTCTCAGCCTCCGTTTCTTCCTTCCCCATTTCCTGGTTCTCGAAGAAGAGGTTATACTTGATTTTCATATCCTTCATCATCATGATGTTCAGATTTTTCAGTTCCCCCTCCGAGTCAGCAATCGTCTCATAGAGTTTCTGTACCGACTTCTTGAAGATGTTCTTCACGTCCATCAGGCAGTAATAGATTTTGCCTCCAATCACCACCACCCTCAGTTTTCCGTACTGCGGATGAGTAAAATAAAAAGGTTTCATTGCTTTCATCTTATAAATTCCTTTTTAAACAGTTGGGCGCTCCCACAACGGTTGATGTGCCTATACACAAAAGCCCCCGAAACCCAGACCATATCGGTTCTGAATTCCGGGGGCAAAGGTAGGAAGAATGTTTCTTTACGTCATTTCCGCCGAATACGCGAAATAGCATTTGACGGAAAAAGAAAAAGGGGCAAACCTTTCGGAATGCCCCTTTTAACAGGTACTTTCAATATCTAAACTTTTTTCTTTACGCCAAATAACACCCGTTATTCTGCGTAAGAATCAGACTCGGGTAGCGACATCATATAATCGTCTACCTTCGCCTCAACATCATAATCAATATTCCCCTGAGAGATTTTCTTTCTGATATAATCAGCATAAGATTTACGGGTTACGCCCAATTGCAGATGACAATCCTCATTCAGAAACCGGGCAACAGAGGAGCCATTCGGCACCCCAGGTCGGATATATCCCTCTTTCTGCCAGAGCTGATAAAAAGCTACCACACTCTTGTTGAGCAGACCGGTACTGGTAGAAAGTTGTTCCCCAGAAAGGTGATGCTCTTTAAGATAATTCACGAAAATGACAGCCAGCCTTGCCGTCAGCTTTAAATCTTTTTTACCATTCTTATCCAGAAAGAGCGCATCTGGAGTTCTACCTGCAGAGACAGAAGAAGAGACAACCGAAGAGTCAGAACCTGCAGAAACAGAACATTTCTCCGTATCATCCACCGGTTCGGCATCAACAGGTTCAGCATCTTCATCATTTAAGAAATCTGCCATAATCTGCTGGAGGGCCTCAGCCGTGACATCCCCTCCAATATTTATTTCCTTATGATGGTCGTTGTGTGTGGCACCACCCGCATAATATACATTCATTTTTTATCGTTTTTAGAATCCAACATCCCTTTATTTAATGCATCATTGCCAGTAGTCAGATAGACTTGATGGCTATGATCTTCATGATTCGCACCATCAGCATAATAAGTTCCACAATTGATAACAGAAGGTTCAGGTTCTGATTTCTGAATAATCTTCTCAGACAGTTCTGCCTGAATCTTAATCCATGCCGGGTCTTTTGCCAAGATAAAGCAAAGATTACCGAAGATGGCAGATGCCAAAGAAGGATTCATACGCAGCAACTGCTTCTCTATCACTTCAACCGACACGCGCGACTCTACAGCCTCAGCAAATTGCTTCGTAGCCCTTTCCATTTCGGAAGACAACTTCTCCACGGAATCCTGCAACTGGTTAGCCTTCTCATTCAGTTCATCATAACTCATGAATCTGTTTTTCATCATCTCTACAAAATCAGCACCGAAGATGATATTACACAGCTCATCCAAATCATCCTTCTGCGGTGTAGTCTTCATGATATTTTCCAATCTCGCCATGTGCTTCGCCAGTTTCTCTTTTTTCTTGGAAGTATCAAAGAATTCATCCCTTCGCATCAGAACCACCTTATGGAATATGTGTACATAGGAATGGCAAGACGGCGAAATAGCCACATTGTTGATAATCTGTAAGAAGCCTTTGAAATTAGACCCTACGATTCTTCTTACCATGAAAGAATACACATGTATCAAGTAGCTCCAGTTTTTATCCAGCTGTTTCTCCAGGAAATCCTTATGTGATTCCGATAAATCCGTATGTTCTATCATCAAATATGCAGACATAATGCACAGCAATTCTCCACGCACACTATCACCGTTAACTTCCAGTTTCTCAATCTCTTCATTAATCGTATCCTCTGGCCATTGCTGGATATACGGGCGATAAGACTGCGCCATAATGCTGTGCAATAAACGAAAGAATTCATATGGACCTTTCCACTTGTAATACGCAGAATTCAGTACATCCAATATATTGTGCTCGCCTACAAGTTTATCTAGCCCATCGTAGGAATACATCCATTGGGCTATAGGGAAGAGTACCTCACCCTTATCGACCTCCTCGGAATAGTTTCCCGACAGGAGCCGCCTATAAATAGGTGTCATCGCTTGATGAAAGATTTTCTTCCAGTACGGGTCATGAAAACAGCAGTTCCAGTCTTCTGCCTTCTTACGAAGATTCCATCCTACTGGCGCTTCTTCGCCACTAAAGATTTTCATTAAGGGTCTTACGAAATGTTCTTCTATTATATTCTCTATCATTTCCATTATCTCAATTTTTAGGCACGAAAAAGCTCCACCAGGTTTAGAGCGCTCAGTCTCATCACCTGGTGGGGCCTTCCGTTCGTTGTTATTGAGGCACAAAAGTAATGATTTTATTTTAATTCTCCCTCAAATCCGCAACCTATAGGGTTTAGTGGGATTTTGCTTGCAAAGCGACAAAA
>ERZ779939.342-NODE-342-length-6968-cov-7.04817_pt1 | contig 6968 bp, 6 predicted proteins | sample MGYA00511091_ERZ779939 | MGnify/ENA primary metagenome ERZ779939 (study PRJEB29588, sample SAMEA2156362) | human gut metagenome | biome: human gut; feature: human-associated habitat; material: faeces | place: Denmark | collected 2008/2010 ... | reverse complement strand
ATCACGTGCTCTGGCCAACTGAGCTAAAGAGGCGGGTGGACAAGCGATTCATATCGCACCGCTACAACCAAGTACCCTTGCTATGTTCCCATCCTGGGGGATTCCGAGGGAGCTGGTCGTATGAGACTTGTCCGTCTCAATTTTTAAGCGGGTGCAAAGGTACGGTTTTTCTTTGAACCCGCCAAATGTTTTGCCGAAAAACTTCATTTGTTTAACGTTTGTTTGCTAAAAATCAACTACCGTAATGCCTGATCCGCCAAATTGTACGTGTTCATCTGCATAATGGGTCACATTAGGCACACTACTCAGATATTGGCGAATGAGCTGTCTTAGGATGCCATTTCCCTTTCCGTGAAGGATTCTGACTCGTGGCATTCCTACCAGGATAGCATCATCGATGAAGTATTGTACCGCATTAAGTGCTTCATCGCCTCGCATTCCGCGAACGTCCAGATCCTGGTGGAAGTTGGATTTATGTGAGTCAATGGTTTTTCTGGTTTCCTTACTGATACCATATGAAGCCAGATTTTCCTTGCGCTCTTCTGTCTTGTCTGCATTTTCAACAGGAGTTGTGGCATGCTCCAGACGGTTCAGGCGCATCTTGGTTCTCATTCCTCCAAATACGGCTGTTGCTGTATCTCCAGTAATGTTTTCTATCTTTCCGACAGTAGTCAGTCCCTTGATGCGCACCGTATCGCCAATCTGAATATCACGTTTACTATCTGCTTGAGTCTTGTTCTGTGCATTCCTCAGTGCTGCTGCAGCCTTTTCCTGATTCTCTTTCTTTTCAGCCTGGCGCTTGGCATGGCGCTCTTTGCGTTGTTGAATCTGGGCTATCTTGCGGGCAATTTTGTCATCGGTCTCCTTGGTATCAATTTCCTGAACCTCTTGCTTGAAGGCATCAAGTTCCTGACGGATACGGCGGGTTTCTTCTTTTTCAGCCTGGCTTTCTTTGATTTCCCGGATGGCGTTTTCGATTCTCTTGTTACTTTCTTTCAGAAGTTCTGCGGCTTCTTCTTTTGCCTTTTTGAGAATTGCCTTTCTGCTTCGCTCAATATCCTCTATGTCGTTTTCGTACTTGGAGATTGTTTTCTCCATGTCTTTTTCACGCTGGTGGATATTCTGGCGTTTGTTTTCCCAATATCGCTTGTCACGAACTATATCCTGAAGATACTTGTCGCTTTGAATGTATTCAGACCCAACGATATCTGATGCTTCCTTGATTACTTCTTCGGGTAATCCTATCTTTCTTGCAATTTCGATAGCGAAAGAAGAGCCTGGTCTGCCGATAGCTAATTGGAAGAGGGCTTTCATCTCATGGCGGTCGTAGAGCATGGCGCCGTTAACCACTCCTTCATGGCTGTCGGCAAAATGCTTCAGGTTCTGATAGTGGGTAGTAATCACACCATAAGCTTTTTGCTTGCAGAACTTGTCGAGTACAGCTTCGGCGATAGCACCACCTATGCCTGGCTCTGTACCTGTACCAAACTCATCTATCAGAATGATGGTCTCGCCATTGGCTGCCTTCATCATATTCTTCATGTTCAGAAGATGAGATGAGTAGGTACTCAAGTCGTTCTCTAAACTCTGTTCGTCACCAATATCAATCATGATGTTTTGGAAAACACCTGTCTTTGAACGCTCATTTACAGGGATGCTCAAACCGCATTGCAGCATATACTGTAATAATCCGACGGTTTTCAGACAGACAGATTTGCCGCCTGCATTTGGACCGGAGATGATAAGAATGCGTTTGTCCTGTGTAAGCATGATATCCAACGGAACTACTTTCTCGTTTTTTTTCTGTAGAGATAGCTGCAATAAAGGGTGTATCGCACGGGTCCAGTCTATGTGTGGGTGGTCTTCTACCTCGGGTTCTATGGCTTTGAAGATATCAGCCAGTTTTTGCTTGGCTTGTATCAGGTCAATGATGGCAAGGAAACGGTAACTGTCCAGAATTTCCTTGGAGTATGGGCGTACCTTGTTGGTAAAGTCGGTGAGGATGCGGATGATTTCCTTTCTCTCTTCTCCTTCCAGTTCGCGTACACGGTTGTTCGCCTCTACCACCTCGGTAGGTTCTATAAAGACAGTTTTACCTGTGGCACTCTCATCGTGTACGATACCTTTGATTTTGCGCTTCAGAGTAGGGATGACGGGAATAACCAGTCTGCCGTCACGCAGGGTAGGGGTAACATCTTTTTCTACGATGCCTTCACTTTGTGCCGAGCGCAATATACTATATAAGGTACGTGAGATGCTGCCCTCTGTCTTTGCCAGTTCTCTGCGAATCTGAAGAAGTTCAGGGGTTGCATTATCTCTTATCTTGCCGAATTTGTCAAGTATCTGGTCGATGCGCTGAATCAGTTGTGGAAAAGTAACTACATCTTGCGAAAGGCGATGTAGGGCTGGGTAGGGATACTTTTTTTCTCTTTTCCATCCGTCTTCCGGCTCGTCATCGTCATCGCTGTGATTCAGTATCTTTACCATATCGGCTATGGTAGATAGTGAACGTCGTAAGTCAAACAGCTCGTCCTCCTCCAGGTGACTGTTTTCTACACGGATACGGAGGATGCTCTCCCTTACATCATAGAAATATTGTAGGGGAAAGTCTTCTACTTCCTCCATCAGTCTGCGGAACTCACGCACCTGCATGAGCCATTCGTTAACTTGTTCTGCATCGCTGCTGAATGCCATCTTGTCTACCTGTTCCTTTCCGAGTGGAGAGAGGCATCTTTCGCGCAGCATCTTGCGGATTTCATTGAATCCTATCTTATTTTCAAAATTATCTGGATATATCATGGGTGCAAAGGTAGTGCAAATCGAAGACAATACAAAATAAAAAAGCATTTTTTTATTTTTATTGTTGAGATTCGGCCTGTCTTATTAGAAAGTAGTGTATTTTCCTCTACCAAATGTTTGAACTGTTAAGCGTATTCTTGGCATTTCCGGGTGTAAGTTTCTGCTTAATTACAGCAAGATATTCCGTCCATTTTGCATCTGTTCTTCTGTTCCAGACGTCGCCTAAAAAAGCAGCTCCGCCAAAGTTCCATGCTCTCAATTGTGGAATATATTCAGGGGTGACACCTCCCAATGCAATTACTCGCTCATTGATGATTCCATTGATGCCTGCTTCCTCTAAGTCTTTGTTAGAGAAGGAATGCTTGTAGCCCTTCTTTGAAATGCTGTCAAAGATTGGACTGAGGAAAACATAATGGCAGGCTGGTTTGAGTATCGCACTCTTTTCGTCTTTGTTCTTGGGTGATATAGTCTGGAGAGCTTGTTCTACTTCCTTAAAACTATGGCAGGATTGTGAGATGCTTCCTTGAAAGCCTTCTGGAATCTCGTGGTTTCTTCTGTTAAGATGAATACCATGAAGATGAAATTCCTGGCAAAGTTCGAAGTGATCGTGTACTACGATCTTTTTATGCCATTTCTTGTCGATTTCCTGTATCAGTCGCTTACACTCCTCTATATTTGATTCTGGTTTGCGCAGATGTAGCAGGTCTATACCTGTTTTAAAGAGTTGGTTGATATAGGTTGATTCTTTCTCTATAAAATCGGGCAGAGTGATTACTATCCATTTCATATTCGTTGTGATTTTATTTGTTTATATAAAGGCGTTGGCTGTTATTTGATAAACAGTGCCTTGGGTTCATAGAAATGATTCACCGGACCATGACCTTTTCCTATCTTTACATCTTTTCCTGCCAGAATTGCGCCTGAAAGATAGGTCTTTGCCATGGCGATAGCTGTATTCATATCCAATTCTCTTGCCAGGTAAGAAGTGATGGCTGAGGATAGGGTACAACCTGTACCGTGGGTATTGCGTGTGTATACGCTAAGGCCTCGATAACTGGTAATAGGCTTTCCGTCTTCGAAGAGGTAATCAATCTTTTCTGCTCCCTGGAAATGGCCGCCTTTGATGAGTACATATTTACAGCCTAACTTACTGATGGCTAAAGCTGCGTTCTGGATGTCTTCCTTATTCTGTATCTTCATTCCTGCCAGTATCTCTGCTTCCGGGATGTTAGGTGTTAGCAGGGTAGCTAGTGGTAATAACTCCTGTATGAAAATGCTGAGAGCGTCCTCCTGCATGAGTCTGCAACCACTGGTGGAAACCATCACAGGGTCAATGATGAGATGCTGGTATTTCCCTTGGTATCTTTTCAGGGCTTCAGCAATAGCCTGGATAGTGGTACGGTCGTTAACCATACCTACTTTGATGGCATCTGGGTGGATGTCGTCCATCACAGCTTCTATCTGGCCTTTTACTATTTCGGGGTTGATGTCTTGGATGGCATAAACTCCCAGGGTGTTCTGTACGGTAATGGCTGTAATGGCCGATGCGGCATATACACCTAGTGCTGACATTGTCTTGATGTCAGCTTGTACGCCGGCTCCTCCGCAACTGTCTGAGCCAGCTATTGTCATTGCTGTATAATATTTCATAATTCCTATTAACTTCTTGCTTTTCCTCTAAAACTGTTTCTTACCAGGGCTGATTCACAGGTCTCACAGAGATGTTCTGTGGCTTGATGGTGCTTGAAACCTTCTATCATGGCTTGGGCACGGGGTGAAGCCAGAATTTCTTCCAGCGATTGTTCAAGCAGGTTTCCAAGTGCAACATCTCCGTTGTGGTCCAAACAGCAGGGTACCAATGTTCCGTCTGCCAATACGCCTATCTGTTTGAGTAGGGCTTTACAGAAAACTTCTCTTTTTTCTTCTCTGATACCTGATTTCTGATTTCCTTTTATCATTTCCTTTTCTTCGATATGGTTATCAAAGTTGGGCCATTCGAATTTCCTGTCAAACTCCAGATAGAGATTATTGGCAAGTCTGTAACCGTCAGGTCGTTCTTTCCAGGGTTTGGAGACAAATCTTTCGATGTGCTCCATTACTTCTTCATTTTCCCGGTCTTTTCCTCCTTGGTTCCAAAGTCTGAGAACTATGCAGGTTCCTTTCTCTGCTGCTTGGGTTGAAAAAGTCATCACCTCGTTCATGTAACTGGCAAGCTCTCCCTTGGCATTACTCTCGTGTGAGTGGAGCGAGAGCTGTATTTTGTGGGGAAGTGTGTCAAGGAGATCCATAGCTTTGGGTAGCAGAGTGCCGTTGGATGTAAGTACGGTTTTGAAACCTTTCTCTCTTGCCATATTGATAAACTCGGGTAGAAGAGGGTGTAGTAGGGGTTCGCCCATAATGTGGAAATATAGGAAACAGACCTTCCCGCGTATCTTGTCGGTGAGCAGGTCGAATTCCTCAGCACTCAACAGTCTTTTCTTCCTTGTATGTTTTGGACAGAAGTGGCAGTTGAGATTACATGTATTAGTGATTTCTATGTAACAGCGATCTATCATTGTCATGTCTTTTCTTGCATATAGCTTACTTCTTAGCAAAGTTACATGTTTTCTTTGATATGACCAAATAATATAGCATAATTTTGCATTTGAAGTCTTCTTGTAATGGAGATGGTGAATGAATATGAAGGAAATATACAGATATGAAAAATAAAAAAGTCTTCTGAAATTTCTTTCAGAAGACTCTTGCGGAGAGAGAGGGATTCGAACCCCCGGTACCTCTCGGTACGACGGTTTTCAAGACCGTTGTAATCGACCACTCTACCATCTCTCCATTGTTTTAGTCTGGATGACTATAGCTTGGTTTTCTTAAGCGGTTGCAAAGGTACTACTATTTTCTGGTTCCACCAAATTTTTTGCCAACTTTTTTTGTTTTTCTTCAAAAAAATGCGTTTTTGGGGGTAATAAGTGGCAAAATCGGCAAAAAATAGAGAGGTAAGGCTGAAAAAGACAATAAAAAAGGGCTACCGCCGTAGCCCCAATCTTGATAACCTTAAATCTAATACTATGAAAAACACACTGCAAAAATACAAAATATATCTATTCGTTATGTCAAAAGAATAGAAAATCTTTATTTTGAAAGGGTGCTTTAATATTTTTTTAACCTTAGAGGTAACCTTTCTGCTTAAACTCTTCCATCAGTGGCAAGGCTAAAATCTTGGCATCAGGATGTGGTGCACCGGTAGTACCTAATGCGCGAAGGTCGAAGAAATGTTTCCAGTCACTCACGAAAGCGGTATGAACCAGTTCTGTGTTGCAGTCCAATGGTAGGATGGCTCGTGCTTCCTGTGGTTTGCAACCTGCCTCTATCAGTTTCATGTAGGCATATTCGGCAGCCTGATTGGCGAATATCCAAGTTGTGAGTTTACTCCATTCTGCAGTTCTTCCTTCTGCAATGTCAGCACACATATCTTCTATTCGGTAGTCGCTGGGATCTTGTGAACCATCGAAGCCTTCTGCTTCTACCCATGTAGGCAGGTTGATGGTAATCTCGTTATCAAACTTATTCTTCGAATAGTTGCAGTATCGGGTACTCTGCTCTGCCATAGAGTTGGCACGATGACGGTTATATTCTCGGGTTATGGAAATCTGAGTAGTAAAATGAACGGTAATACGGAGTTCGTGCTTACCTTCTTCATAGTTGCTGAGGTATTTCAAATCATCCATCGCCTTGTTTTCTGCCAATACTCGGAGATTGGTTGTAATATAGTCTTTGCCGTCTAAAGTTTTCAGACGTGAGAACTTGTTGTGGGTATAAAGCGGCAACTCTCCATGTTTGCATACCAGATACACGGTTCCATGTTCCAGCATGGCAAAGTGCTCACTCTGCACCATCCGATCCACGAAAGGCTTGGCTGATTCCTCTGTGGTATTATTCTCACTTTTATAGCATACTCTTCCTGCTCGTTCTATCTGCTGGTAGATACCGAGTTCACCTGGTTTCTGTAACCAGATTTCATACGATGGTCTTTGTATTTTCATTTCTTTTTTGTTTTTTTATTCTGTCTGCAAAGGTACATTATTTTGTGCATACGGCAAAATAATTCATGGCTTTTTTCGGGTCACCAGTAAAAGTGTGTGGATTAGGCATAGATCTTCATTAGTCTGAAGAGA
>ERZ779939.332-NODE-332-length-7118-cov-1.92567_pt1 | contig 7118 bp, 6 predicted proteins | sample MGYA00511091_ERZ779939 | MGnify/ENA primary metagenome ERZ779939 (study PRJEB29588, sample SAMEA2156362) | human gut metagenome | biome: human gut; feature: human-associated habitat; material: faeces | place: Denmark | collected 2008/2010 ... | reverse complement strand
TCCAGGCAGCCATCGCTCATATCCACGATGTTCTGCTTTACACCCTTCACCTCGTTGCCGAAGATGACGGCATAGCCGCTGGGGAGTGAAGAGTGAAGAGTGAAGAGTGAAGAATTCTCTCGCTTTTCTGATTCTGAAGCCGTTCTAACAATATTAGAATGAGCCTCCGGCAGATTCTGGAGTTTGGTAGAGCCTTCCACCTGTTCGATGCTATAAATAAAACAGCCTCTTCCGTGGTCTTGAAGTATTCCCAATCGACACTGTCCTCACCACCCAATGCAGTCTTGTGAATCTCGGCATTAGGAGGAGTAGCGGTAATACCACACAGATATACAGCCTCTACACGGAAAGCATCGCAAGAGCGGAAAACACTTCCTACATTATATAATGAACGCACATCATCCAAGACTACTATCAAGGGAAGCTTCTCTGCCTCCTTGAATTCCTCCACGGTGAGGCGATTCATCTCTATCGTTCTTAACTTACGCATGATATGATACTTCTGATGATACCATGTAGGGAAATTAAGCCTCAGCCTCCTTGGTCTTATAAGCCAAGGCATACATACGAATCTGCTTGATCATCGCCAAGAGACCATTGCTGCGGGTTGGACTCAGATGATCCTTCAAACCAATCTTCTCTACGAAATAAAGATCAGCATCCATAATCTCGGTAGGAGTATGACCGCTCAATACGCGAATCAGAAGAGCGATGATACCCTTCACGATAAGAGCATCACTATCAGCAGTAAACACGAGCTTGCCATCCTCATAATCGCATTGCAACCATACACGGCTCTGACAGCCATCAATGAGGTTCTGCTCGTTTTTGTATTTCTCGTCAAGAGGAGCCAACTCGTTACCCAAGTCGATGAGCATCTGATACTTATCCATCCAATCGGTGAAGTCCTGGAATTCCTCTACTACTTCATCCTGCAAATCATTGATTGTAGCCATTATTTTATTTCCTTTATTTCGTTTACGGTAATTAATTTATAGAGTTTATCATTCGGACGAACCTTATCTGGCACAGGGATAGATACTCTCCAGCCCTGCTTGGCTGTCTCAACTGGTTTCAAATCATAACGGATCTCATCGGCTTTGAGATACATCACACCTGTAGTATTTCCTGTAATCAGAAGTTTATCGCCCTGATTGAAGGTAGTAGCTTCCACAGCAACCTCAGCCACACCGAGCTTGGAGAAGTACTTCATTACCTTACCTACGAGTACCTTCTTCTCTGTTGCTACCGAACCATAGTGCTTGTTCCATTCGCCGAGTGTCTGACCCTGGTAATAACCATCCCAGAAACCACGATTGAAGACAGTTGCCAATCTTTCGTCCCATGCATCCTTCTTTTCCTCTGTAAAAGTACCATCCAGTACAGAAGCTATCGCCTCCTTATAGCACTTTACTACAGTATAGACGTATTCAGGACCACGGGCACGACCTTCTATCTTGAAGACACGCACACCGGCATCCATCATACGGTCGATGAAGCGGATAGTCTTCAGGTCCTTAGGACTCATCACATACTTATTGTCGATTTCCAGCTGGTTACCCGTTTCATTATCAGTTACCGTATAGCTGCGGCGGCAAATCTGTACACACTCACCACGGTTGGCAGAGCGGTTGGCATTAGCCAAGCTCATATAACACTTGCCGGAAACAGCCATGCAGAGCGCACCATGACAGAACATCTCAATACGAATCTGCTTGCCCATAGGACCACAGATATTCTGCTGCTCTATCTGTTCGTGGATATGCTTCACCTGATTCATATTCAGTTCACGAGCCAGCACCGAAACATCAGCAAAGCGGGCATAGAACTTCAGCGCTTCCGTATTGGAAATATTCAACTGGGTAGAAAGATGAACCTCCTCGCCCACTTCATTACAATAGCTCATCACAGCCACATCACTTGCGATGACAGCCGAGATGCCAGCCTCCTTAGCAGCATCGATAATCTCCTTCATCGTGGCAATATCATCATCATAGATAACGGTATTGACGGTGAGATAAGTCTTGATACCATGCTCATTGCAGGTAGCAGCGATCTCACGCAGGTCATCGATGGTAAAATGATTGGCAGAATGTGAACGCATGTTCAACTTGCCGATACCGAAATAGACAGAATCTGCTCCGGCTTGGATAGCTGCAGCCAGGGATTCGCGAGATCCCACAGGAGCCATCACCTCAAATTCTTTTATTTTATCATTCATGAATGTCATATATATCTTTTTAGGATGCAAAGTTACACTTTTTCTTCGAGATATGAGCAATACTATAGATTTTTATAGTATCTTTGCAGCCAATTAAAAGCAATTTGCACAAAATAAAGTTCATACAACATGAAAAGAAAGATTATCTTCGCCATACTTGCCACACTCTTCATCGCCAGTTGTGACTACAAGAGTCAGCCTTCTTCCCAACCATCAGAGAAAGCTGGGAAGAACAACTTACCTGCCCATGTCAAACTCATCGGCACTACCCCCGTCAAGGACCAGGGACAAAGTGAACTCTGCTGGGCATACGGCATGTTGGCTACCATTGAGAGTGAACATATCATGAAGGGCGACTCCATCAACCTCTCCGTGGCTTACATAGCCCGCATGATGCTGCAGGAAAAAGCCTTGGAATATTATTTTTCTCAAGGTAAAAAACCTATCAGCATGAGGGGTATGAGTTCGACGCTCATCCATTATATCAATAAATACGGAGCCGAACCATACGACAGTTACGAGGACAAGAAAGATATCAACTATAAGGTACTCTGCCGCAAGGTAGAGCAGGTTTGCAACGGTGCTATCGCCAAGGGTGCCGGTATCGCGAAACTAAAGGAAGAACTCAACGATCTCTTCGATTCAGAATTAGGATATATGCCAGCCCAGCAGATTCACATGCTCGGTGCAGAATATACTCCTCTGGAATTTGCCCACAGCGTCTGCTATCCGGAAGAATATGTGGCCCTGACAAGCTTCACCCACCATCCCTTCCGTGAATACTTCTCACTCGAGGTAGCCGACAACCAGATGCATGACGAGTTTCTCAATATTCCTATCGACGAACTGCTGCAGCATATCCAGCAGGCGATAGAGAATGGCCATCCTGTTTGTTGGGAAGGCGATATCAGCGAACCGGGATTCCAGAATCCTAAGAACAACTATGTAGATATCACTTCTGCCGAGCGCCCTGTCACCCAGGAGTCCCGTCAGAAAGCTTTCGAACAGTTGCATACCACCGACGATCATGTGATGGAAATCATCGGCACCTTCGTCCAGGGCAAACAGCGATATTACGTTTGCCGCAACTCTTGGGGCACCAACTGGGGTAATCAGGGCCGCATCTATCTCTCAGAAGATTATATCAAGCTCAAAACCATCGCAGTTTATATGAGTGAAGAGGCTTATATCGGCAAATAACAGCAGAAATATATAGAATAGCAGCAATCACATATAGGAAAAAGCTGCTATTATATATATAATAATGTATAAAGACGATTAGCCGCTTTCAGCTACATTCTTCTAAGTGCTTGATACAGGTCAATTTTGAGCTAAATACCTGATGTGTGCGCACACATATAGTTGATTTACATCAAAAAAAAGGGGTTTTTTGAGACTTTTTCTTCTAAAGATTTGGAAGATATCGAAAATCGTCGTACCTTTGCATCGTCAATAAGACAAAAGGTTATTAGGTTTTTAGGTTAAGATTGTTAGTTGTTTAGGTTTAGTTTTAGGTTTTAGATTGTTAGTTTAGGTAACAGGTATTAGAAAAGGTAGAAAAAAAGATTGTTTATTCAGAGATTAACAGTGTTCAATAGGATTAAGTTGAAAAGGTAAAAAAGAATGTTATAGGACTAACGAAGATGACGCCTGTGTAGCAGAATTCCTGCTTCAGGCTCTGAAATGGAGAGGAACTTAAAATGAAGTCAATCTCCTTTGAGTTATGAGAAATTTGGGAATATAACATTAAAAGTGCGCAAGAGTTCGTGAGAAGTCTTGCGCACTTTCTTTTATCTCCCCTCACTTCATTTCTCATTTTATTGTCTTTCTTTTGGAAAAAATTCCAATTTTTATTTTGTATTACCGATGAAAAGTCGTACTTTTGCAGAAAAGTGTTGTAATATGGCTAAACATCCTCTTTGGAAAGATGAATACTGGCTTTTGCTATTGCAATTATACCAGAAAAAGCCAATGGGCGTTAAACCTCTCTATTCGAAAGGCATGGTCAATCTGGCTCTGGAGCTGCATATTGCCCCAGAAGTTCTCCACGAACAGATGTTCAAACTCAGAATGGTCACCCCACGCATCAAGAGGCTTTGGGATAAATATGGAGACAACCCTAAAAAGTTGGCTCGTGATATCCATTTGCTCAAGAAAATGGAAGGATGTGGAAATGCAACACAATTCTATCAGGGGGTTTCCATCAGGGAATCATTCGAGCACGACTGGGAACCTATCGAAGCCGAGCCTTCGCTCACTCCCGTCAAGCTGATCATCATCCTCGATCTTTATTTCCAGCTCACACCAATCACCATGGTGCCGGAAACACCTGAAATCATTGATCTCGCCAAACTCATCAAAACCAGCACGAAAGTGATAGTAGAGGCCATGAATGTTTTCCAGATTTGCGACCCATACCTCAACAGAAACGATGTGGTGATCAGCCATCTGATAGACGCATGCAGCAAAATCTGGCAGCGGTATGGAAACGGAAATCCTGATAAACTCTACAAACTGGCATTGGAACTGAAAGAATACTTCAAGTAAGTAGGAAAAATACTTCTAATAAGAAGAAGATATAACTTTTTAAGTAATTTGGAAAGAACTTATTTAAAAGACACGAAACATGACTCAAAAACTCATTCAGACACAGGAGCAGAAACTACAACAGCTCCAGCGACTCTCCGCCCAGCAGATGCTGCAGGTGAAGATGCTGGAAATGCCGCTCAACGAACTGGAGGATAATATCAATGCCGAGCTGGATGATAATCCTGCCTTGGAAACTGAGAATCCGGACGATGCACTCATGGGAGAGGGCAACGAAGACCGTTCGGCTCTGGATGATTCTGACAACAGTAATGACGATGAATTTGGAGACGATGCCTACGAAGCACAGTCGGAAAAAGAAGAAAGAAAGGACGAACTGGATCAGGCATTGGAAAGTATCGGAAAAGACGACCAGATGCCCGACTACAATACTGACAGATATAATACGCAGAACGCCGACTACGAGGAAATGGTTTATGGCGATACAACTTCCTTCTACGATAAGTTGAAGGAACAGATGGACATGCAGATACTCACGGATAAAGAAAAGCAAATCATGGAGTATCTGATTGGTTCGCTGGATGAAGACGGATTGCTCCGCAAAGACCTGGACAGCATCTGCGATGAGCTGATCATCTACCATAATATTGATGTAAGCGAAAAGGAAATTGAGCATGTGCTCCACAAACTCCAGTCGTTCGATCCTGCCGGAGTGGGCGGAAGAAGCCTACAGGAATGCTTGCTGCTGCAGGTAAAAAGACTGCCTAAGGGAGTGCTGCGCAAAACCATGGAGGAAGTATTCGAGGATTATTTCGACGAATTTACCAAGAAACATTGGGATAAAATCAAGTCTGGACTGGAACTCAACGAAACCCAGTTGGAGACACTCAAGGACGAGATACGCAAGTTGAATCCTAAGCCGGGCGCATCGCTTGGCGAGACTGACGGACGAAACATGCAGCAGATCAATCCCGACTTCATCGTAGATACTGCCGATGACGGAACCATTACATTCACGCTCAACCGAGGCAATATACCAGAGCTGACCGTATCTCCTTCCTTCACCGACATGATAGAAACCTACAAAAGGCACAAGGACCAGATGAGCCGGAAAGACAAGGAAGCCCTGCTCTATGCCAAGGAGAAAGTAGATAAGGCTCAAGGCTTTATCGAAGCCATCAAGCAGCGCCGACATACGCTCATCATCACCATGAAGGCTATCATCGACATCCAGAGGCAGTTCTTCCTGGATGGTGACGAGGCTGACCTCAAGCCGATGATTCTCAAGGATGTTGCAGAAAGAACGAAACTTGACATCAGTACCATTTCACGAGTAAGAATCGAGAAATATGTACAGACCAAATGGGGCGTATTCCCACTCAAGTTCTTCTTTACAGACAGCTATACCACCGAAGACGGCGAGGAACTGTCAACACGCAAGATCAAGATTGCCCTCCAGCACCTCATCGAAAACGAGGATAAAAAGAAACCTCTCAGCGATGATGCTATTTCCAAGGTCATGAAGGAAAAAGGATTCCCTATTGCACGACGCACCGTGGCTAAATACAGAGAGCAGTTGGGCATCCCGGTAGCACGATTGAGAAAATAAATTCAGGAAAATATACAAAAGGTTACATACAACATAGTTTGTTATGAAAGAGAAAAATATCATATTGGCGGCACGCATCATGAGCATGCTCTTCACCCCTTTCTACCTGCCTTTGGTAGGACTAGTGGCTCTGTTTCTGTTCAGCTATATGTCGCTGCTGCCATTGGCATATAAATTACCGATGCTGCTCATGGTGTATATCTCCACCATCCTCATGCCCTCCCTGCTGATACACCTATACCGCAAGTTTCAGGGATGGACATCCAAGGAATTGGGCAGGAAAGAGCGCCGTGTCGTACCCTATCTGATATCAATCCTGTGCTATTTCGGCTGTTTCTTTCTGATGGAATACCGCAACACGCCGAGAGTTATCAGCATTATCCTGGTAGCGGCATTGGTGATACAGATGGTATGCGCACTCATCAATGTATGGTGGAAGATCTCCACCCACACGGCAGCCATCGGAGGAGTGGCAGGAGGACTGGTAGTCTATTCGATTGCCTTTTCCTTCAATCCTATCTGGTGGCTGGCATTCGTCATCCTGCTGGCTGGCATGGTGGGTACAGCCCGCATGATTCTCCGTCAGCATACGTTGGCGCAGGTGGTAACAGGATTCCTCGTTGGAGTAGTGTGCGCTCTCTTTATTATATAAGTAAGGTGAGCATTCATTAGATGAATAGAATAATAAGAGAAATTATCAATATTAAATATAAAAGCAAATGAAACCATTAGTTAGCATTA
>ERZ779939.327-NODE-327-length-7228-cov-1.41029_pt1 | contig 7228 bp, 5 predicted proteins | sample MGYA00511091_ERZ779939 | MGnify/ENA primary metagenome ERZ779939 (study PRJEB29588, sample SAMEA2156362) | human gut metagenome | biome: human gut; feature: human-associated habitat; material: faeces | place: Denmark | collected 2008/2010 ... | reverse complement strand
GATAACTCTTTTACAAGCTGATCAGTTAATAGCTTTCTGTAAGCTACAGCACCACGGCATTTTTCATCTAACATGGTAATAGGCATTCCCTTTTGTGATGATTCTCTAAATAGAGTATCCACAGGGATCTGACCATCCCAAAGATTATCTGTATAGTGTGCTTTTAAAAATTCTAAAGAGGTTCTGCTAGCCTTAGTACGTTTATCAAACATAGTAGGCACCACAGTGAAATTGATATTAAACTGCCCGTCAGCTTTCTTCATGATACTGAAAGTACGAACCATACCTTCAAGACCTTTTAAAGATAGGAATTCAGTTTGAGTAGGAACTAATACAGAAGTGCTTGCAACTAAAGCATTAACCATCAGCGCACCTAAAACAGGAGGACAATCAATTAAAGCTACATCATACTCATCATCAATTAAAGCTAGAGCTTTAGTTAGAATTCTACCTACACCTACTCTACCAGATAACTTTCTGTCGATCGTAGCAAGTGTCATGCTTGATGCAATAATATCAAGATTTGGGAAATTGGTATGAGTAATACACTGCTCTACACCTTCTTTGGTGAGTTCTTTTGCAGTGTACAGATCATAGAGACTATTTGCTACATTGTTGTAGTCAAAACCTAAATAACTTGTAAGAGAGGCATGAGGATCTGTATCAATCATGAGTACTCGCAGATTCTCTTTTTGAAACCAACCTGCTAATGAAGCGACAGTTGTTGTTTTACCAACACCACCTTTCTGACTTGCAATTGACCAGACTAACACTTGTGCTCCCCTACTCTTTAATTATCTCTTCTAAATAAGTCTTCAAATACTATTCAATTATTTCTGATTGAAATTCAATTCAATTGAGTTGCCTTCACCGCGAACCACTTCAATATCTGAAGATCCAGCCTTACCACTTACTTCACCTGTCTGAGCTGAATTATTCTGTGGCATGCTTGTAACCTCCTGCTCAGGCTTTCTTTCCATTGCGTATCTTGAGATTGCAATTACCACCTTGCGGTTTAGTGCACGACCTGCAGCAGTCTTATTTGAGTATTTATTTGAAAACTGACCGAAAGCTTCCACTGCCATTCTCTCAGGTTCAATACCTGCCTTTTCAAGTTCTTCTAAAACTGATACAGAACGGTTAGCTGAAAGATCCCAACTGTTTCTAAAGATACCGTTAGGAATAAAGGTATTATCGGTATAGCCTCTAACTCTGATGTAGTTGTTAATATTTGACAAAGCTACAGCAATTCTTGCAATTACCGGACGTGACGCTGCCAAAACAGAAGCACTGTCTTTAGCAAAGAGCATACCCGAGTTGATATTGATTGATAACCAGTGAGGGTCTTCTTCAATATCAATATACTTTTCCATACCTGATTCTGAAATAGCTTCTGATATAGAACGTCTTACGGCATCAAAATGAGTTCCAACCTTACCTTCAGCCTGAGTGTCAGCATCCACATCGGTTCTACCGCCGTTTTCAAATTTATCAGCACTTCCACCAGCCTGGAAACCACCATCACCGGTTTGAGCACCACCATCAGGATTATTAGATTTTGGATTTTGATTATTAGATACAGTGTTCTCAGAGATCACCAACTCGCCTGCTGATGTTGCAGAATCAGAGTTATTCTGACCATCTCTTTCATCATCAGAGCCAGAGGTCGTATCATCACGATTTTCATTTGATACAGTTGAAGTGGTCTGAAAATTCATCATCACTCCACCATCTTCAATGATCTGCTTACCAGTATCACCCTGATTAGCATCAAGTTGCGCCTTTACAGCTTCTTGAACGTCCTCAGAGAGCTTTGAAGCCATTGAACCAGGAACTAAAAGAGCGCCACCTGGAGAATTGACAACTGATGCTTCTGTGAAAGCTTGAGCAATACTCTCAGCAATTGACTTGGCATCAGATTGTTTTGCCATAGCGAATGCATACAGAACTACGAACAATGCGAACAGCAGTGTCATAAAGTCAGCATATGACACCATCCATCGCTCAAGGTTTTCATGCTCAGGAGGTCTCTTTTTCATTTCTATCCATTAGCCCTTAAGCATTCTCGTTCTTCTCACCAGCATAGACGGCTAATCTACGCTTCAACATCATGGTATTTTCTCCAGAGGCGATTGAAACCAATCCCTCAAGAGTCATATATTTATATAGTGTTTGATTTGCAACAATACCTTTTATAAGGTTTGAAGCAGGAAGACAGATTAGGTTTGCTAAAACCAGACCATAAATAGTTGCAACGAATGCAACCGCAATCGCAGGTCCTAACTCATCAGGTCTATCAAGAAGTGACATCGCGTGAATAAGACCTAGCACCGCACCGATAATACCCATGGTTGGAGAATAACCGCCCATAGCTTCTAGCATCTTTGCATAAGGCTCGTATTTAGCTTCTTCAACAGCAATTCCCTGCTCTAAGATCTCTTTTAAAGCATCCTTATCCACACCGTCAACGATCATCTGAATACCGTCACGAGTAAAATCATCAGATGCTGATGCAATTGAGTTTTCCAGTGCTAACAGACCCTGCTGACGAGCTGTAGTTGAAAGACCAACTAATAGCTCTACCTGAGCATCCATATTATTGCGTGGAGGTGCAATAGTCCAAATAAAGCACTTTAAAGCACCCATGATAGTGGCTAGTGGGAACTGTACAACACAGGCAAAGAATGATGCTCCGAACACAACTAGGAAGGCAGGCAAAACCAGCATCATGGTAGGATTGGTACCTTCCATCATCATAGCCGCAACAATACAGCCGATAGCTAAGAAAATGCCTAAAAAGTTCATATGTCCGCCTTACTTAGTGTCTTAATCCTAGAATTAGCCAGGATTTGCATTATGTTTTAGTCAAGCTCTTTTACGATGCAACTTGCAATTTCATTTAAAGGCAGAACCAAATCAGCAACGTTTGCGTTTACAACAGCCTGACATGATTCTTCGTTCTGAGCCCAAATTACAGAGCCTTTCTTCTTTAACAGAGAGCAACCTTCACAACCATCAGATCCCATACCAGTTAGGATCATAGCTAGTACCTTGCCACCATAGATTTGACATAATGAAGCAAATGAAACGTCAACGCAAGGATTGTATGAAACTCGACCTGTATCAGAGATGATGCGAACACGAGTCTTTACACCAACTCTTTCAAAGATCATCTGTTTACCTCCTGGTGCAATATAGCAGGTACCAGGCTCTAAGATGTCGCCATCTTTTGCTTCAACAACATGCAACTGTGACATTGCATCAAGACGAGCCGCGAAGGTAGTTGTAAATGATGCAGGCATATGCTGAACAATTACAACAGGAACAGATAGTTTTGGTAACTTAGGAATGATCTGTTGCAGAGCAATAGGACCACCGGTTGAGCTACCGATTGCTACAAGTGAATGTAACTTACCTGATTTCTTAAATGCAGTTGTTTCTGACTTATGATCACCAAAAGTGAACTTTCTAGCAGCAGCTGGCACTCCCTGCTCTGAAGACAACATCTCATTGATCTTTTTGTACTGCCCCATAGCAGCACCAGCAGTAGCTGCTGGAGTGGTGGTAGTTCTTGAAGATAAAGTTGAGCTACCTAAAGTTGAGGTAGTACGAGACGTCAGAGTAGAAGCAGGTCTTGTTGTACCTAAAGTTGAAGTTCTTGTGGTACTGGTTGATAGACCTGAAGATAATGTTGAAGTACGACGCAGTGTTGAGGTAGCACTAGATGTACCTGTAGTTGCACTTGAAGCTGAACGGGCAAGAGTAGAACTTGCTGCTCTAAAACCACGTACACGACTGCGTGAAACTGCCTTAATAGAACCAATTAAAGTTTTGATAGCCTCTTCACGACGGTGAGCTATGTCATCGAAGTTCTTAGGCATAAAATCAATAGCACCAGCTTCTAGTGCTTTAAAAGTTGAATTTGCGCCTTCGAATGTCAAAGATGAGAACATCAAAATAGGTGTTGGACACTTTGACATTATCTCTTTAACAGCAGTAATACCATCCATCACAGGCATTTCAACATCCATAGTAATTACATCAGGATGAAGTTTCTGTGTTAAATCAACACCTTCTTTTCCATCTTTAGCTTCTCCTACAACCTGCATTGTAGGATCTGACTCAACAATCTCTTTCAGACGCTTCCTAAAGAAGGTCGAATCGTCCACAATCAAAACCTTGGTGGCCATATAGATAGTTCCTTAATAATTCTTATAATTATAATTTAATTTATTTTTCTTCTTTTAGCTCTGGTAATGGCTGTACTCTCTCAGCATTCTTATGAGCATAAGCTCTCATTAAACCAGGAATATCAAGAATTAAAGCAATACCACCATCTGATGTTACGGTAGCGCCTGCCATACCAGGAGTATGACGGAGAACGTCATCTAATGGTTTAATCACAACTTCTTCCTGACCTAGAAGCTCATCAACAACGAAACCAACTAGCTGTGCTGCTGATACCTGAACTAAAACAATATGAGCTTTATGCTTCATATATTCCTGGATTGATACATTCTCAAACCACTGTTTCAAGAAGAATAAAGGAATTGCTTTATCACGAATTACGATAGTATTTAAACCATCAACGTTTCTCATTGAATCTAGCTCTAAGTAGAAGATTTCAGATACTGAAGTCAATGGCAGAGCAAAGGTTCTGTGAGATACAGAAATCATCAATGTAGGTAGAATTGCTAAGGTTAATGGAACCTTAATCTCAATAGTTGTGCCCTTACCGTATGTTGATACAACATGCACAATACCATTTAACTTAGAGATGTTGGTCTTAACCACATCCATACCCACGCCACGACCTGAAATATCAGTTACAACCTTGTTGGTTGAAAAACCAGGAGCAAAGATTAAGTTTAAAGCATCTGCATCAGATAATCTGTCAGCTGCGCTCTCGTCCATAAGACCTTTCTTAACAGCTACAGCTCTTAACTGATCAGGATCCATACCCTGACCGTCATCAGAAATCTTCAACAAGATGTGATCACCTTGCTGAAATGCTGACAGTAAAACTACACCAGTCTCTGGTTTGCCTGCCTTAATACGATCTGCAGGAGACTCAATACCATGGTCACAGCAGTTACGAACCATATGGATCATAGGATCTGCTAGGGCATCAACTAGGTTCTTATCTAGCTCAGTATCCTCACCTTCCATACGCAATTCGATCTTCTTGCCAAGTTTTCTTGCAAGGTCACGAACCACACGAGGGAATCTACCGAATACTTTCTTAACAGGTTGCATTCTGGTCTTCATTACAGAATTCTGTAAGTCACCAGTTACAACATCAAGGTTAGAAATAGCTTTTGACATTTCCTGATCAGAACGACGTGATGCCATATTAACAAGACGGTTTCTGACTAGAACTAACTCACCTACTAAGTTCATGATGTCATCTAAGATCTTAGTATCAACACGAACAGTAGTATCAGCTTCAATAGCTGACTTTCCTTCACTTGCCTTAGCAGCAGGTTTCTTTAAATCTGATGAAGGAGCAGGTGCAGCAGCCTTTGGAGCTTCAGCGGCAGCTTTAGCAGCTTCATTTGCCTTATTGTAATCTTCGCCTGATGCTACCTTTAACTCTGACTTATCATCTTTATTCTCTGCCTCATGAGCCTTTTCAACTTCCTCATGAGCATTAGCAATCATCTTGTCAAAGTCTGCATCAGTTGCATCACGTGCAGCATCATCGTCAGCACCAGGAGCATGACCTTTACCATGTAACTGATCAAGTAAAGCTTCGAACTCTTCTTCTGTAATATCATCAATTGAAGAATCACCTGAAGCTTCTTCCTTAGCAGGTTCTGCTTTTGGTTCTTCTTTTACAGGCTCTGGTTCTGGAGCAGGTGCTGGTTCTGGAGCAGGTGCTGCTGCAGGAGCTGCAACGGACTTACCGGCTGCTAGTGCATGTAATCTATCAATCAGATCAGCTGGCGCATCTTCTGGAGTATCACCATTCTTAACAGCATCAAACATGGTGGTTATTTCATCATAAGCCTGAAGCACTGCGTCCATTAAATCTGGAGACATGCTGATTCTGCCGTTTCTTAATTCATCAAATAAGCTTTCAGCAGCATGACAAACTTCAACGAGACTGCTTAGCTGTAAGAAACCTGCGCCTCCCTTAACAGTATGGAATCCTCTGAAGATAGCATTCAAAAGATCCTTATCGTCAGGGGTCTTCTCAATCTGGACTAGCTGTTCATTAAGATTTTCAATAATCTCACCAGCTTCTACTATAAAGTCTTGTAGAATCTCGTCATCCATTTTCAGTCTCCGTTATTATTAGAATCCTAAACTTGCTAACAGGTCATCAACATCGTCCTGACTTGTAGCTACATTGTCTGATTGTTCTTTTACGCTCTCCAATGCAGGACCTTGAGGGTTAATACCTGAAGTTGCATCATCTAGCAGTGACAATCTGTCTTCATCAGAAAAGTTCATCAAGAACTTAAGCAACTTATCTTCTACCTCAGATACCAAGGCGATGACTTTCTGAATCATCTGTCCTGTTAGATCCTGATAATCTTGAGCCATCAGAATTGCATTTAACTGTTCACATACCTTTTCGGCATTTGTTTTAGTATCATGAATGAGTCCATCAACATTTCTGCACAAGGTCACAAAATTATCTCTATCAATGCGACCGTGCATCAATGAGCTCCATGCAGGCAGTAATTTTTCTACTGCAGTCTGTAGACTCTTCACCATAGGTTCACACGCATCAACAGCATCTAAGGTTCTTGATGCTGCAGAATCTGTCATTTTGATAATAGATGACAGTCTTTCGGAAGCTCTTGGCATATCAACATTTGCAATTACTCTTAATCTTTCATCTTCGGCAAAAGATTTAATTGCATTATGAAGATCACGTGTAAGAGTACCTACTTCAGCAAAGATTTCATCCTCTTTAGGAGTTGAAAATACTCTTGAAAGAGCCAACAACTTAGACTGGGCTTCTTCTTGCATTCCTGCTTCAACTAGAGCCTTGATATCGTCTAAATCTTCGACAGTCAGTTCTTTCGCTACTACGTCAGCCATTACATCAACCTTATTCAAAACGCTCAAAGATCTTATCTAACTTAGCTTTTAAGGTGGCAGCGGTAAATGGTTTAACAATATAACCATTAACACCAGCCTTAGCTGCTTCAATGATCTGCTCGCGCTTTGCTTCAGCAGTAACCATGAGAACTGGTAGAGCCTTTAATTTAGGGCT
>ERZ779939.308-NODE-308-length-7511-cov-2.5904_pt1 | contig 7511 bp, 8 predicted proteins | sample MGYA00511091_ERZ779939 | MGnify/ENA primary metagenome ERZ779939 (study PRJEB29588, sample SAMEA2156362) | human gut metagenome | biome: human gut; feature: human-associated habitat; material: faeces | place: Denmark | collected 2008/2010 ... | reverse complement strand
CTGACGAGAAATGTCATCCTTGCTTTGAAAGAACCTGTAAATATGGTACTTATGCTTGTCTAAAAGGTATTAAACCTGAAACTGTAATTGAAAAGCTCAATACTCTAGTAAAGATCTAAGGTTCAAACATGCATTTGTCTTCAAGATTAGCTTTATTAGCATATAAAACTCTGACCACGCTTGTAGCTCCATTAGGAGCAAGTTTTCTTGCTTATAAAAAAAGAAATGATCCTCCTTATGGAAAAAGAATCTTTGAACTTTTAGGATGCTATAAGGATAGATTAGAAAGTTGTGTATGGTTTCATGGGGCATCTGTAGGTGAGATCAATGCTATAAAACCTTTAGTTGTTGAATTTCAAAAACAACATCCTTTTGAAAACATTGTCTTAACTACCATGACAACCACAGGCTTAAATGCAGCTAAATATCTAAAGGGAGTTAATGTTGAGTTTTCGCCGTTAGACTCACCTTTAGCAGTATCGGGATTTTTAAATTCATTTAATCCAAAAGCACTTATTATCATCGATACTGAGCTTTGGCCTAACATGTTAGGACTTGCTAAAAAACATGGATGCATGATCTCTATTGTGAACGCAAGAATGCAAGAGAAGAACTGCGTAAGTTATTTAAAGCATAAAACTCTTGTAGAAGATCTGATTTCATCAAATCTTTCAAAAGTAATGTGTATTACTAAAGCTGATAAAGAAAGATTCATTAAGATAGGTGTTCCAAAGCAAAATGTCATGGTTACTGGCAACATTAAATATGATTTAAAGCCTAGAGAAAACATGTTTAATGATGCTATGGTTCTTAAAACTCAATTATTAGGCGATTGTGTGTTTGGTGCTATCAGTACCCATGATGGTGAAGAAACAACCATCATAGATGGCTATGTTAAAGCAAAAGAAACAATTAAAGATTTAAAGCTTGTATTGGTTCCAAGACATCAAACAGCAGGAACATTATCTTGCGAGTATTTAGATAAATTAGGCATTTCTTATGTAAGGAAGAGCTCTTTAAAGAGCATTTCCGACTTTACAGGTGATATTTTGATTGGTGACACCATAGGCGAGATTGAAACTTACTTTGGTTTATGTGATTTAGTACTTATGGGAGGCAGTTTCGTAAATATCGGTGGTCACAATCCATTGGAACCGGCATTCTTCTCATTACCAATCTTAACTGGACCTGATTATCACAACTTCACGGAACAGTTTGATAAGCTTATTGAGTGTGGCGGAGCCTATCTAGCTGAAGACAGTGCTAAGCTCTCAAAATACATAGTAAAACTGCTTTCAGACAAAGAGCTACTTAAAAAGACTGGAATTAAAGCTCTAGATATTCAGCAACAAGGTCGTGGAGCTCTAAATAAGACACTAGAGCAACTAGATAAACTGCTCTACTAAACATGATCTATTAGCCTTTTTCAAGGCTAGTAGATTTTATGGAAGGTCTTTGTAATTAAGCCTTAACTGACTTAATAAATTCAATATACTCTTTAGCTTTCAAAGCAATTCTCTCAGCTGTTTCTTTATCGTTGTTCTTAATTCCATAAATTGCAAACATACCGATATAGTTAGCTTTACACATTTCAAAAGATTTCCGCATTGAGACCAAGTACTCTTCAACTGAAAGGTGGTGAACACCTTGAGCAGTGTAATCGGTCTCTTCGCTACCACAGGTCACAGCGATACCGATTTTTTTACCTTCAAGATGGTAAGCACCAGCAAAAGCCCAACCAGCAGTTAATACCTTATCAAACCACTCTTTGGTTTTAGGAGGACAAGTAAACCAGTATAAAGGAAACTGAAAAATGATAGCATCTGAGTTGTCCACTAAACAATGCTCTTTAGCGACATCTATAGTTCCTGTAGGATATGCGCTCTGCAAATTATGGATAAGGATATCATCAGGATACTTACGCATTTCTTCTACAAGGCGACGGTTAGCATTTGACCTGTCGTATGTAGGGTGATCAACAATAACTAATGTTTTCTTTGCTGTCATATTTTTTCAGGAGATAATCTCCAGCCTCTTATCTTTTAAATATCCATTCAATTTTACAAAAGGATTTTTTTATAAAAGAGCGTTATTTTTCAAAAATTTAAAATTGATCTCATTAAAATAGATCTTTTTTGTTAAATCTCTTGTAATTTCTTTCTTAAATGAGCGTAACAGTCTGTTTATCATAGATATTTTCATATCTTTGCTCAATTTGGTGCAAAAGCATTTATCAAAATCGATGATGGCAACCCTTCCTTCTTCGTTTATCAAAATATTTCTGATATTCAGATCTGTATGTAAAATATTTTCTTTAAAAAACAAAGAAATAGTTTTACCAATATTTGTATATTCTGTCTCTGTCAGTTCTCTTTTAGAAATTACGTAGGACAGATCTTTGTATCCATTTAATCTTTCAATGACTATATCCTGAGTAACAGAGAAAAACCCTTTTATTTCTCTTGCTATTACTGGCTTGGGTACAGGAAGACCTTTTGATAGCATATACTCAAGAAGCTTAAATTCATCAAATGCTCTATGCGCATTTTTTTCAAAAATAAAGAAGCTATCTTTTACAAGTTTTCCAAAGAAGCCACCTCGTCTGTAATGTCTTAGCACAAGATCTCTTCTATCTTTGCTAAATAAAAGAGTCTGTCCTCTACCGGAGCAGCTAATTGTCTTACTGTCTTGTTGAATAGAGTCTCTATCAAAAAAGCTAGCATAGTAGTTACTTTTTGAATTTTGTTGAACACCACTTAATGTACTTTCCACTAAATAGGTTACTTCTTTGAACTGTTCTTTACTAAGGGTAGCCACTACCATATTCCTATAATTCAATTATTGACCATCTGTCCTAAGATAAGAGCTATCTTAGAATGAGACAAGTAATAATGCTACAATTATGATAGTAAATTTAGGAGCATTATGATAAATCCAATTAAATCTGTTTGCGTTTTAAGACTCTCAGCATTAGGTGACTGTATCAATGCTTTTGGCTTAGCAAATGCTTTACATGAAACTTATAAAGATCTTGATGTACACTTTGTTGTCGATAAAAGATTCTCATCTCTATTTATTGATGAGAATGGTCAACCATTAATTCCAATGGACACTGTCGACATAAAAAAGTTAGGTGTTCTAAAAGCTGGTTACCAGCTTTATAAGAACTTAAAAACTACTAAGTTCAATGCTCTATTCAATTTACAAACATCTATAAAGTCATCTGTACTCTCTTTATTCATTAAAGCTAAATTGAAGTACGGTTATGATGCTCAACGCAGAAGAGAAGGACAATTACTTTTTATTAACAGACAAGTAAAGTCTCCAACAAATCCTCATGTATTAGCAGGATTTCTAGCATTTGCAAAACAAGCTGGATTTGACGATTTGCAACCTAGTTGGAATTACAAACTATCCGACAGCGAATTAGCTACAGCCGACAAACTTATCAACAGTGGGAACAAGAAGGTATTTGCAATAGCCCCAGCTTCAGCTAAAAAGGCAAAGAACTGGACAGTTGAAGGTTATTCAAAACTTGCCAAGTTTGCTCTTAGCAAAGGTTTTCATGTCATCTTATTAGGCTCTAATTCTGAATATGAAAAGAGCTTATGTGAATCAATCAATAAAAATACCAATGATAAATGTGTAAATCTTTGCGGAAAGACCTCACTTAGAATCCTCGCAGCTGTAATCAGCAAAACATCATTAGTGTTATCTCCAGATAGTGCTGCTATGCACTTAGCTTCCTCACAAAAAGTACCTGTTATCGGTTTATTTGCTATCCATAATCCCGACAGAGTTGGTGCATGGAACTATCGTGATATTGAGGTAAGTGTTTACAAACAAGTTGCAACCAAAGAACTTCAAGGTAAAACACCTGGCTGGAGATATCGCGTTCATGATGAGAATGCAATGCAACAAATTCAAGTTGGCGATGTAATTAGTGCTTTTAACAAAGCTTGTGAAAAATATGGGATTTAAATCATGCAGACTTTAGCTGTTTTTCCAGGTACCTTTGATCCATTAACCTTAGGTCATTTAGATATTATAAAAAGAGCATCAAAAATCTTTGATAAAGTCATTATTGCTGTAGCTAAAAGCCCTTCAAAGCATACATTATTTGATTTAGATACACGTGTTTTATTGTGCCGAGAATCAACTAAAGATCTTTCAAACGTCTCTGTAACTGGTTTTAGTGGCATGCTTGTAGATTTTTTAAAAGAGAAAAATGCCAATATTCTAGTAAGAGGTATTAGAACCGTGGCAGACTATGACTATGAAACGCAACTAGCTGGTATGTATAGGATCGCAATGCCTAATATGGAAATAGTAATGCTACCCACAAATGCTTCTGTTTCATTTATCTCATCAACTTTAGTTAGAGAAGTTATCATACATAAAGGTGATATCTCAAAATTCGTTCCAGAAGCAGTATATTCTTACGTTAACAATCACTAAACAAGCAGTCTTTAAATTCTACTTTTGGCAATGTGGACAGAAGAAGGTTGAACGTTGACCTTGAACAATACTCTTAATTGGAGTGTTGCAAATCTTGCAAGGTTCACCTTCATGACCATATACAAATAGATTCTGAACAAAGTAACCTAATTTCCCATCTGCGCCTGAAAAGTCACGTATTGTAGTACCGCCTTTTTTAATTGATTCAGATAGAATTTTTCTGATATTAGAAACAAGAGTTTCACATTCTTTAGATGTTACTTTATTTGCTTTTCTTTCAGGACTTATCTTGCTTGCAAAAAGCACCTCTGAAGCATAGATATTACCAACACCTACAACTACAGAATTATCCATCAATGCTTGTTTAACACTCTTTTTTAGACAACTTAGTCTTTTAAAGAGGTAGTCAACATTAAAGTCATCAGAGAATGGTTCAGGGCCTAGATCTTTTAATGGCTCATTAGAATAAGGGGAATTATCTAAAGTAAAATATAAGACTAAACCAAAGCGTCTTACATCATTTAGCCTTACTACTTTTCCTGCAGTGGTTACTACCTCAAAATGATCATGCAATTGCCTTGGTTCATTCTCATCTAACACTCTAAGGTGGCCGGTCATACCTAAATGCAGCAACAAATAACCTTTATCAGTAGTGATTACTATGTATTTTCCACGTCTTGAAATATTAGTTACGGTTGATCCCTCGAGTTTATAAAGATCTTCAGAAAAGGGCTTTCGTAATGGCTTATCATCAAAATAAACCTTCTTTATAACTGAATTTAAAAGAGTTTTTTCAATACCTCTTTTGGTAACTTCAACTTCTGGCAATTCAGGCATACATAATCTCCTTGGTTAACTGAAATTATATAGCACATAAGGCTATCAGTGACAATTAATCAAAAGATAGAGCTGATGTTCTTATGAAGCATGACAATACCAAACTACAAAGACAATAAACCTGCAGTTTGCCATCTATCAAATTTATTTTTTTGAGGAAAATCAAGAACCCAAATTTTACCAACTAGTATACACAATAAAGACAAAATCCCTTCAAAGTAATATAACTATCTGAAAATACATCATAAAAATAATAAAAAAAGGTTGATTTTTCTCTTATAACTAGTATATTTTTATGTATACTAGTTATAAGAAGGCTAATATGTCTGATTCTACTTTATTAAACTCTCTTCCTAAAATTTACTTTGACCGTAAAAAGAACAGAGGCATTTCCTATGTAAAGGCTTATGACGGTAATGCCTGGAATGCTGATAAAGGTTATGCTGTCAAAATCAATACCAGAACTATCGGTGTTATTGACAGTCCTGATGCACTGGGACTCATAAGATTTAATAAAGACTTTCTCGAACTGAGACCTGACTTTAAAGATGTTGCAGTTGTCTCTTACTTTGATACTGATGAGGGAAAGCATAAATTAAGGATTGAGCACAACTTAAATGCCAATGTGGTTACCAAACACTTTGACTCATGCTCTCATGATGTTACACATGTTTACTCTATTGGCACCTATGATGTTTTCATGAAACTGCTAGAGGGAGACCCTTTATTAAAGACTTTAAAAGAGTCATTTGCTGATAACTGGTCTGAACTGTTATCTCTTGCCTTTTACTGTCTTAAGGACGGTGACTTTACCAGTAACCGCTATGCCATGTATGCTCAAAGTCATAAATTACCATGTCAGGATCCTCTTACCCCAACCTCCATAACCAGACTGTTTCAGAGTGTATCTAAAGAGGATGAGCTTAACTTTTTCACTAAGTACATAGAAGAGCTCTACTGTGCTCATGAATTGCCAACTCGCAGGTTCTGGGCTTTGGATTCAACCTCTATCAGCACCTATGCAAAACTCGCTGATGCTAAATTCGGTCATAACAAACAGAATGAGGATATTCCACAGATTAACGTTCTGATGATTACGGATCAAAAGACTGGAAGACCTATATTCTATAACCGCTTTAATGGTGCTATTCCTGATGTAAGCACTGTTACATCCACATTTGAAACACTGTTGCATTTAGGTTCACGTTCTTTTGTGGCTGTTATGGACAGAGGCTATTACAGTAAGGAAAACATGAACATGATCATCAGTTCTGGTTATCACTTCCTTCTGTGTATTCCCCTAGACAAGGTATCTGTCTTCAGTGATGCTATTGATGAAGCCGCTGTTGCTTTCCTGAATGGAGATAAATATATATCTGCCATTGATGAGAATGTCTTTACCAAACATGGTAGCTACACTTTTAAAATCAACGGTAAAGAAATTCGTAAAAAGCTCTTTGTTCATGTTTTCTACGATCAGGAAAAAGCAGGAGCTTTCACCAAGAAGCTCCAGAAACGCCGCAATGAAATCATTCAGATGATAAAAGAAGGTTTGACTCTGGATACTAATAACAAAAGCTTTGCTGATGTATATCTCTGTCAGAATGAAGACGGCAGTATCGGCTTAAATAACCAGGCTTTTCAGGAAGCCAATAAGCATGCGGGTGTTTTTGTACTTGTATCTGACTGTGTTGCCGATGGTAAACAGGCTTACTACGGTTACAGAGACAGACGTACTGTAGAAGAATGTTTCTCTGATTTAAAGGTAAAGATGTGCTGTGACAGATTCAGAGTTTCATGCGAGGATTCACTGGTTGGTAAATGCTTTGTCGAGTTCATTGCCTTAAGCCTGTATATGAGAATGGAAATGATTATAAGAAAGGCAATGGATAAGAATAAGGAAGTTCCTCATCATTCTATTAAAACCATAATTGAAGATTTGGAAGGGATAACTGAGATAGCCTTTGCCGACAGCTTTTTTACCATCAAGCCAATATCCAAAACTCAGAAGAAATGCTTAAAGCTGTTCAATACCAGTGAGCCTGTAAGCAGGTATGTTCAGAACATTGCTGTTCCCAACATGATTAAATACGCCAGAAGGCCTCATGGTGACAAAGGGGCTAAATAAGATTACTCAAAATGAAACTCAGGATCCGCAACTAGTAGACAATTTTTGTAAAAGTTGGGCTCATGGTGACAAAGGGGCTAAATAAGAT
>ERZ779939.303-NODE-303-length-7730-cov-1.76573_pt1 | contig 7730 bp, 10 predicted proteins | sample MGYA00511091_ERZ779939 | MGnify/ENA primary metagenome ERZ779939 (study PRJEB29588, sample SAMEA2156362) | human gut metagenome | biome: human gut; feature: human-associated habitat; material: faeces | place: Denmark | collected 2008/2010 ... | reverse complement strand
TGGACATGATTTGACATTTGATGTTGTCTAACACATGATGCGTTGTGTATATTATTTATTATTAATTTTCAATTTTATCAAACCGTTGGCGAATAGTAGGTAATAATTACTTGCTTTAGCTGACATAAAACCAACAAAGTTATGAAACGGAACAACAGAAAAGAAAGTGTCATCAATGGTAAGAATGTGTTGAGAACTGTAGCGTTGGCTAGTTCTTGTTTAGCAGTAGCAGCAATGCTTGTACCTGCAACTCCTGTAATCGGAGGAATTGGGCTTGTTTGTTCTAAGACAATCCCATCTTGGTTGCGAGGACACGCATTCTTTTAATGCCCTCATTTTTGCATTGCTTCTATACGGACAATGTTTGTGTAGAAGCATGTAAAAGATGGCAAGTGAGTAATGTGACATTTTGAATAATCTTTAAAAAATCAAAGATATGAAAAAAGTAAACGACAAAACAGTAATCAATAGCGCGTCAGCAACATGTAGCGCTCAGTCAACAAACAACTATATGCAGTACCCAAAGTATCGTAACAAGCAAGGACATGGCTGGGCTGCAGAAGATGCTAATGCAATGGCAGACCGTCTTTCTGGAAAGAAAGTAGAACAGGTTGGTCGTGACAACTGCCTTAACGGTGCAGATCGCATTAGCAATGGTATCGAAATTCAGACGAAGTATTGTTCTTCCCCATCTAAGACTATAGGGGCTGCTTTTTCTGATGGTTCGTATCGCTATGGTGGAATGAAACTTGAAGTTCCAAAGGAGCAGTACGATGAATGTGTTCGATTGATGGCTGATAAGATTCGTTCTGGTCAAGTTCCAGGTATAACAGACCCAGCAGTGGCAAAAGATATAGTCATTAAGGGCAATTGTACCTACAATCAAGCGGTGAACATTGCCAAAGCTGGAACTTTGGATTCTGTTAAGTTTGATGTAAAGACTCAATCGGTTTCTTGTTCTATCACCTGTGGTTTTTCCTTTGTGCTTGGATATGCTAATGCTATCCGTAGTGGTAAAAGTCATGGTGAAGCCCTCAAAACAGCATCTGTGCAAATGGCCAAGTCTGGAGGTACTTCTTTGGTTGTAGGTGTTGGAACACAACAGTTACTCCGTACAACTGTCGGTCGTTCAATGGCATCGGCTGCAACAAGCTCTGCCAGGACCATACTTGATGTTGCAACAACAACTCAAGTCGGGAAGACTGTTGTCGAGAAGACGGCTTCGGCGTTAGTTGGCAAGGAAGTCGTTGGACAGGCAGCGAAGAATGTAATCGCTAAGGGTATGCGAACTAACATGATAACAGGTGGAATCATGTTGGCAGCACAGACGATACCTGATGCTGTGAAAATGTGTAAGGGAAAGATGTCGGCTGGCGAGTTTGCCGAAAACACAACAAGTAATGCAGCCGGAATTGGTGCAGGCTATGCTGGTGGAACCTTTGGCGCAGCGTTAGGAACTTTTGTTTGTCCTGGGGTTGGAACAGTTATAGGTGGTCTTGTCGGTGGAGTTGCAGGTGGCCTTGCTGGTTCTTCCGTTGTACGTGGAGTATTCTCGCTTTTTAAGTGAGAATACTCGCTGTAAAGCATAAGTTTTTTTAGTTTTTTGTAGAACACTTAGAAGGATAAATTATGAGCAAGATAGATTTAGTGAGCATATTAGTAAGGCAACTTTGTGAGTTGGATGACCATGAGAGCGATTTGGCAGAAGATGCTTTGTACGATTTTGTGAGCAATCCTAATACATCACTTTCTGAAAAACAAGATGCATTAGCTTTGATAGAACGTAAAATCAAGCATATAGCAGAAGATATCGGTTTCTTCGAGGAAGAAGATATTTCTGTTAGGATAAGTGATAAAGATAAGTTTGCGCTATATTCGCTTCTTGTAGCTCGACGTTATCTGATGGATCAGATAATGGGTGAGCCAAGCAAGGATTACGTGGAACGTGTCTCTTACCAAAGTGATAAGTTGGCAATACTGATGGCCGAATGTTTGAAGCAAGGTACTGAAATGTGGGATGCTGTTCAGAACTCTTCATCTTTTAAGGCGAATGACTACCTGCAATATGGGGAGTATGTATTAGAATATAAGGCTGATTCTTGTCAGGCGGTATTGGCTTTGGAAGACGATGATGCCTATGGTTCTGCTTTTCCTTTCATACATCGGCTGATTTACACTCTTGGTGAACAGATAAATCTGTTTGACAATAACTTGATGAAGAAAAAACTGATATTGGATGCTCTTGCAGATAAAGGTTGGGCTGCGGAGGATTTGCCATCTGAGGTCACTAGTTGGGATGAAAGTGTGCTCTTTACTCCAGCTTTTGAAAAGATCAAGATATGTCCAGCACTACTTGCTTTGCATTGTTCTTTGCCTTACAGTATTCCAGATATTGTGAGAATGAACAACTTTGTTAGCAGAACAGCCATTACGTGCGAGAAAAGCTTTAGTGAAGATACTTACCATGTCAATGATGATATGTAAGTGTATTGTGAGTAATAACAAATAAAATATAGAAATTATGGAAAAGAACATCAAGAAAAGAGTGTGTAGGTTGTCATTGGTAGTGATTGCAGTGCTGGTAGTGTTGTTTGGCTATTGGTTCTTCTTGAACCCTCATGGCTATTGGCAGAAGCAGAAAGAAGCTGAAAAAAATGAATACATGGAAAAGCAAATGCTTTGGCGGAAGTCGGAGAAGATGACCATGCAACAGATGTTGTCGGACATGACGCTAATGGCTAAGGGGGATTCGGTCCTGGTTTGTTGGCTAACTGGTCTCTCGCTTCCCGTTTATCGTGACTTCATTCATGGTACTGCGCAACCTACAAGGAATGCTTGGGCTGAGACAAGATATTGGTATATGTCTTCTCTCGCTAAAGGCAGAGAATGGATGGAGGAACGTGCCAAGACGAGGATTCACAAGAGCCTGATCTTTGTGGAATCGAGTAGATTTCAGGTGCAGAAGGATTCCTTGAAGGATTATCGTAAAGAGAAACTTACTCCAACTGAGATTAGGAACAACAAGATGTATCTAAAAGATAATTGTCTGTATAGATGAAATCATAGCATAAATAAAGTGTAACGAAAAATGAATAAAATTATAGGGTTTCTTGTAATGGTTTTCATGTTCCTACCCTGGCGACCAATCGTTGCTATAGTAGCAGCAGTATTGTTTGTCAACATCAATGGTACGGAATTGTATGGATGGCAAGCTGGTTTGGCGCATGGATTGTTCTTCCTGCCTAATCTGGTGAGGCATCTCTTTGACGGTGATGTCCTTTTCAAGGCTACCAATTGTACTACAGGTTATCATGTTGCCTGGTGGATAGTTACAGTCGGTTCGTGCATCGGTTGGCTCGTTGATGCAACCTTCTCTTTTATGAAGGCATCGGCATTTGTAGGTAGTGATAAAGAATAAATTAATATAAATACGATGAATAGTATGGTTGATTTATGTGGTAATTTCGTGGGCCATTCGCTTGGGAACCATGGCTTATGATTGGATAGTTTCATTGTTCTAAAATATGAATAGCAACATTTTCTTCTTGCCTTTTATTGGCAGGTATTATGCCAATGGAGGCTTGTTCGGTAAGCGAATAATGATATTGGGCGATAGCCACTATTGTGACGGAGGTTGCTACGACTGCGGCAACTGCGGCAACTGCCGTCTATGTAGGCAGTGTGCAAAGTTTACGCAGAATGTCCTCCGTGACTTTCTCGATGAGAGAAAGGAGCGTCAGAACTGGATGCGTACTTTCGTGAAGTTCGAACGGTCGCTTGTTGGAGAGAAGACCGATTGGGCGTTGAGACGGAAGATATGGGATTCTGTTATGTTCTATAACTATCTGCAAGTGGCGATGACAGGTCCTCGTAAAGCTGGTACGTCAACGCAATACAAACAGGCAGCTAATGCATTCTTTGATGTCATTGATGAGAACGAGCCTGAATGTATTATCGTTTGGGGTAAGCGACTGTGGAACAATATGCCAAACGAACGATGGCAGGATGGTGACGACATCGTAGTCGATGGTTACCATGCAGCTACAGGATATTATCTCTTACGCAATGGCAAGCGAGTGAAGGTCGTAGCTGTATACCATCCTTCTGGTGGATATTCCTGGAGTTATTGGTATCGAGTGATAAAACGTCTGCTTGAATAAAATCAGACAGAGTGTTAGTGCTGCACCAATGTGTGGCACTAATATAAAGATATATTGTTTTGTTAGACCGACAAAATGTTATATCTTTGCAATCGACAGAGGAAAAAATCTCTGTATTTTAGAAACTTACAAAGTTAAATAAGTATATAAAAAAGATATGATTAAAGACGATAAAATAGATAAAGAGTTGCAAGAGGCAGGTGTCAAGTTCCTACCTTTTGTGGGCGATGAGTATTGGAATGGCATTTCCTTTGACAAGGATGGAAACCTTGTACTTGGAACGGAAGAAAATCCTGGAAAGAAGGTGCTGGTTCTTGGTGAAAACCACTATTGTGATGAAGATTTAAGTGACGAAGAATTATCATCGTTTACAAGAGATGTTCTGGATAGCTATTTAAATTCAGAAGAACGTTGTAGTTGGAAGCGAACCTTCCTAAAGTTTGAACGTGCATTGTCTAATGCTGACACAAATATCAATAGTAAAAGTATTTGGAACCATTTAATGTTCTATAATTACCTCCAATGTCCATTGCGAGGGCTACGGATGGCAGGTGAAAAATACTATGAGGAAGCTAAGGAACCATTCTTTGCCATTTTAGAGAAGTATAAACCAGACTATATAATAGTTTGGGGACGTAGGCTTTTTGTGAATTTACCTTCAGAAAATGTACTGGAAGGTGAATATATGCCGAGTATTGAAATTAATATTTGGAGTTATCAGATAGATGGTCATACGATTATGGTTTTACCTGTTGTCCATCCTTCAGGAGGGTTCTTGTGGGGATATTGGCATGAGGTTATTGTTGAATTATTAAAAAAATGATTTTATGGAACAGGAAACAACGTTTGAGTATAATTCACTGTCTTGCTTTTTGCAACTTGAGAATCTTGATACCGACAACAAACAGACCACACCAAAGGATTCTATATTTCGAGATGTAAGCGTTCTTAAATTATATTATGATATTTTACGTAATGTAGAGAAAGATCCATTTAAATATTGGAATATCTATGCTTTACGAAATTATCTTTGGTATTTTTATGAGCTTTCTCAATCTATGTATAGCTCAATACGCCATATTATACCAAACCCATTAAATATATTTGTATCATCTGGTTTTGCTATTTTCTTTACCGGGTTATATAGCAAATTAAAGAATAAAGGCTCTAAAGAAGGAATATTTATAGTTTGCAAAAAACAAGAAGATGAAACTATCAATAGATGTGTTATGTCTTATTCTGAACTTTTAGCTTCAGATTTTAAAGAAGGCTTAGACCAAATAACAATGAAGTCAACATTTGAGGAGTATCTTCCTTTAGCTATTGAAGGTGCTCCAGCAACTATAGAAAAAATAGAAGGTTTTTCAAACGATGAATATAATAACTATGAAATGTATGATAATGGAAATTATAAGGATACAAGGCTTCATATTTTAATTGATGGGGTGGATAATATTCCTAATGATTATTTTAGGATTCTTTATGGTATATGTCCTGGTAATAAGTATGTTGATTTGAACAACAAAAAACGGATAGTTTTAGAATCTGTTCAAAAAGGAACAAATGAATTTAATAACTATCAGAATGCTATGATAGAGGCTATTAATAAGGCTATTGAGACTGCAAAAAATGATAATAATTTTAATCAATTGCCATTAAATTTTTATTCCAATCCGAAAACTATTGGTAATCCATTTCAGTATTTATTACCAATTGATTTTACAGGAACGGGGAATCCTGATTTCTGTGCTTGTATATCCGTTGATGCAAAAGGAACTGGAAGATTGAAGACCATATTAAATATGAATGAGGTCTATGGTAATGTGAGAGTTTTTGGCATGGATGCTGTAGAATCTGTAAAGGATTGGTGGGTTTAGACATTATTAAATAATTGGCAAGATGCGTCAAGTAAAAAGCAATATTTTTAATGGAGATAGTTATAAAGCGATTTTTGCACGGGCAATCTACAAGCGACTCATGAGTCGTGAGTGGGTTACTCTTGCAGAGATAATGAGTGACTATCTTGGAGAACCATGCGAGAATCCATCGAAAGAAGAGCACTATGGAGAACTTAAAAAGGCTTTCGGTGAGATAAAGGTGCTTATTATAGAGAAAGTGGGTAAAGACTGCATTGAGGTAGAAGGCAACAATCGTAGCCAACGTTTTCGCTATATGGGTGATGTGGAGAATCCTTTGTCCGACTTGTACAATTATGGTAGAGTTATCCGTGATTTGAAAACGTATTGGCAATTCTGCCAAGACTCTGCCGGGTTCTTTCCTGAATCATGGTTGGAATACTTCTTCAAAGAATGTCAAGACCTTTTGGAGATTAAGAAGAAAAAGGAAGATGGCGAACAGGTGTTGAGTGCCAGCTTGGATAGAAAGCTAACGAATATAGAATTGCTGCCGTTTCTTTATGAAACAATTATCCAAAAGAAGGTCCTGCAGATTGAATACAAACCATACAACAAGAAATGCCAAACACAGATCGTTCATCCCCATATGTTGAAGGAATTTAATGGAAGATGGTATTTGTTCGGTTATGAGGAAGGTGATGTACCTATGCATATTTGCAATATAGCCTTAGATAGGATATGTGCGAAGCCGAAAACATGTAATGGCGTGACATACCTGTCAGCACCAAAAGGATTCTACGATAAATATTTCAAGAATCTTGTTGGCGTAACTCATTATAAGAAAGCAACGGCATTTCAGATTCGTGTGCGAGCTCATAGCAATTATATGTTTAAACTGACAGAAACTAAGCCTATACACCAAAGCCAGCAGACAACCATCCCTTTCGGTAAGCATGAAGACGGAGAATATGGCGAGTTTACAGTCTATGTTGAGCTAAACAATGAGTTTATAGGTCGTATCCTGCAAATGGGAGCTGGTCTTGAGATTGTTGGTCCTGATGAAGTGAGGAGTGAGTTCAAAAAACGTACGGCTGAGCTTGCCAAGCTGTATGAATAGCAAAAACGAGAGTGTAAAAAACATCTAATTTTACACTCTCATGTCCGTTAATTATCTCGCCGCAGGCTATTCATGGGAGTATTGGTATCGTCCGCTCTCTTCTAATATGGACTTGTATTGTTCACAACAATTCAATATCTTTGTCATGGATAAGGCTTTCAGTAATCTAAACGTCACTTTCATTGTGCTTGTTTGCACTATCTCTTAACCATTGAAACTAACTATTCGCTGTTTCGTCTGAAAAGCAGACTCAGCATCATACAATAACTTAAAAACTGAATGCTTATGAGTTAAAGATATTCTAAGGCAATATTTGATTATGTCTTTTGTTAATAAAAAATATAAGCAAATAGTCTGTATCACAGAAAGTTTTAAAATATTTGGACTTCTGCTACCATTTGACATATTTGTATAGTTATTTCGCAGCCGAAATCAAATGTATAACTATATAAGGTAATGTAACAATGGAAAAGAACATCAGAAAAAGAGTGTGTTGGTTGGCATTGGTATTGAGTGCTGTGCTGGTAGTATTATTTGGCTATTTGACAGTATCGGCGAATCGGTACCACTGTAGCGCATGAATCGGTACCATCATAG
>ERZ779939.298-NODE-298-length-7813-cov-1.30987_pt1 | contig 7813 bp, 6 predicted proteins | sample MGYA00511091_ERZ779939 | MGnify/ENA primary metagenome ERZ779939 (study PRJEB29588, sample SAMEA2156362) | human gut metagenome | biome: human gut; feature: human-associated habitat; material: faeces | place: Denmark | collected 2008/2010 ... | reverse complement strand
CTCTAGGTTCTTTACTTTTACCTGAATGCCAAATCTTATGCTTTTCTGTTCCAAAGTAATCACCATCTGGCATAAAGAAAGAGCCATCCATAAGATCGATATCTACAGAGCGCTCGCCTTCTCTTAAATATCTTTGTACGACGTCTTCTGCTGTTGCAGGAGGTTGAGCTAGCATTCTCCAGCCTGGAGCTAATGCTTTATATGAGAAATCCTCATAGTCACCGTCTTTGCAGATACCACAGATAACTTTGCAGACATTTAAAGCCGCCTCATCATAAATACCGCCTTTTACCATACCTACAAGACCTTGTACTAAAGGCATTCTCTTTGGTGATAAATATGAGTAGATATCAAAGTAATCGTCACTTGCCAAACTCAGGATCTTTACAGGTATATTCAAATCATGCTCTTTTAAGAGCTCATGGAGTACATGGAAGTTTAGAGTATAAAACTCGTTTAATTTGGTCTTTTTATCAGGATTGTCACTTTCTGTGGTGATAGTTTCTTCTTTTTTATCTAAGATCTTTAAGCTTGTAAGATAGTCTAGGCACTCTTTGACACATTCAGGAGTTCTTCTTAAATTACGGGCTAAAAGGTGCACATGATTTCTTGCATTAAATCTCTGGCACTTTTCTAGTGAATGCCAATAGAGCATAACTGAAAGCACTAGGCATACAGCATCATTTTGTACATCATCTCGATTAAACACGCTAAGTTCTGAATAGTAAGGAACTCTAGTAAGACCTAATTCTTCCATTTGACCTTTTTCTTCTGATAAATGATCTTGATAAACAAGTACTGAAGTCTTGCAACTTATACTGTTTGTAACGCATGAATTATAGCAAATAGAGCTTAATTTTCAGAAAAATGATTTGATTACTAAATAATCCTAAAAATCAGCTTGCACCCTTACATTAAGTGTACATAAAATAAATCGTACAAGATTTATATGTTACTCTGTCAGGAGTACAAAATGAGAATTTTGAGATTTTGGATATATCTTCCTCTTACTTTTGGAATAGCATCACTCATAAGCTTTTTTGCTTGGTCATATTTTATCTTAGGAGCAATTTTGGGAATTTTAGGATTAGTCTTTATCTATACGATTCCTTTTGAATTAGACAAAAAAGACGAAAATATCATTTTTTCAGGTGGAGTTCTTTCTTATACAGGCATAATGATGGTAGTTTGTTTTTTGATTGAAAAATATTTTGGATAACTTGTTTCAAAAAAAATATGACACATAAAATAGATTGCACACTTAATGAACCTAAAAATAAATTTGAATATTTACAGTGAATGAATCTACAATAAATAGTACAAATTTTATGCGGCTAATATTATCTGCATCAAATATAAATCATCCCATCTAATGCATCAGTGTAAGGATTATCATTTGCAATATCTTCCGATTGTTTTAGGAATTGTCTCCATCATAAGTATTTTTACTGGTGCCGGTTGTTTCTTAGGTGTGGCTTTAGCTGTTTTAGGTATTGTCTTTGGCTTTATAGCTTTAAAAAAGCATCCAGAAAGCACAAAACTGTGTTATACAGGTATTGCTTTATCTATTGTAGGTTTAGTACTGACTCTGTTGATAGTGATTGGTTTTATTGCCATCATGGTAGCTTTTTGTTTTGCTTGACCATCAGGTAAAACAAATATCATCAAAGTATGGAATTATTCTCAATATATTTGCATTCAACACAATATATACCTTTAGCTCAATATAAGTATCTTTATAAAGTCTCCATTTTTCTCTGCAAAAATTCTTAATAAATTCTTCAAAAACAGTCTTAAAACACTCTAGAAGTTTTGCATATGCACGCTTGTCAGCACATTAGTGAATACGATATTTATCAAATCTTGGTAAAAGTCGATTTCTTATGCAATCAGCATTGACACTAAGGTAAATTCAAATATACTGAAAGCGCTTTTATAGCAGGTATTTTTCATTCAGAGGAAATTATGTCTGACACCATCTCAAAGAACGATCAGGGCTTTTTAGATCGTCATTTCAAATTAAAAGCTAAAGGAACTAATGTCCGCACTGAGATCATTGCCGGTATTACTACTTTCGTAGCAATGGCTTACATTATTTTTGTTAACCCATCAATCTTAAAAGAAGCAGGAATCCCTGTAGAAGCAGCTGTTGCTGCAACTATCTGGTCTGCTGCTTTATGTACTATTGCAATGGGCCTTTTTGCAAATCTTCCGGTTGCTATGGCTCCTGGCATGGGACTTAATGCCTTCTTTACCTTCTATGTATGTAAGACTGTAGGCTTGAATTGGGAAACAGCTTTAGGTGCTGTGTTTGTATCAGGTTTAGTTTTCTTTGTGCTGACTGTTACCAAACTGCGTCAGATGATTATTGATGCTGTACCAATGAGTTTGAAATCTGCGACCGTAGTCGGTATCGGTATGTTTATTGCTTTCGTTGGTCTTCAAAGCTCAAATCTGATTGTTGAATCTCCTGCTACAAAGATCACCTTAGGTACTTTCTCTGATCCCAAAGTTGATCTAGCTCTTTTAGGAGTACTCATCATTGGTGCTCTTTTAGCTTTAAAAATCAGAGCAGCCATGTTAATCGGTATCGTGACCGTAACAGTAATTGGAATGATCTTTGGCGTAACTAAGGCACCTGAGGGCATCTCAGATGTTGTAAGTTTCTCTTTCCCTGGTATGGGGGAGACCTTCTTAAAGATGGATCTTGTAGGTGCTTTCCATTATGGTTTAATTTCAATCATCTTTACTTTCACCATTGTTGAGCTATTCGATAATATCGGTACTCTAATCGGTGTTACCAAGGCTGCAGGTCTTGTAGATAAAGACGGTAAGATTGAAAACTGCGATAGAGCTCTGATGACCGATTCTGTTGGTACCTTATTATCAGCAACCATGGGTACCTGTGCTGTAACCTCATATGTTGAATCATCAGCTGGAGTTAACGTTGGTGGTAAGACTGGTCTTACCGCAGTAGTTGTTGGTATCTGTTTCTTATTAGCATTCTTCTTCTCACCACTTGCAAGCTTAATTCCTGCTTATGCAACAGCTCCTGCTCTTATCGTAGTTGGTGCTATGATGATGAAGAATGTACAGGGTATCGACTTTACAGACTTCTCTGAATCAATTCCTGCTTTCTTAACCGTGATCATGATGCCAATGACCTATTCTATTGGTAATGGTTTTGGCTTCGGTTTTGCAAGCTATTGTCTATTAAAGCTGATCACTGGTAAATACCGTCAGGTAACTCCAGTTATGTGGGGCGTAAGCATCATCTTAATTATTGGCTTCTTTATGCACCAGTAATCTTTCGTGCAATCTTTCATAGAAAAGATTGTCTTGCCACGTTAAACAAAAAGCTATGTTAGACAAAATCCGACATGGCTTTTTTATTTCAAAATTAACAAGTGTAAGCTCTCTTGAATAACTTTCAATATAAGAATCTTATAAAAAAGTTGTAGCTATTGTTGCTTTGCTTGTAATACAGCTTCTGCAACTGCAAGCGCTATGGCTGCTCCGTACATGAGATAAGAGACTTTTACAACTCGTATTTTTGGTGCTGTTAAGATACTCTCTATATCAGTAACACCTAAAGAATTTAGTTGCTTATCTTCAACGACTTTTAAATCGTCAATCTCACCAAATAACTCGGTTGTTTCTGCTTTTATGAGCTTTTCTTCTGTAAGATCAAGCTCTGATTTGAATTGACCTGTTTTATTAGATGATGCTATATATTCTTCGCCCATATTGTCAAAAGCCTCTAGCTCTTTCTTTGACATTGCATAGTACTCATTGATGCCTTCGTTTTTAAGGTAAGCTGCACCAAAGATCTTGATGTCATGAATAATGCTGTCTTCTGAGAGCTTGTCATCATTAAGTAAGAACACTATGTCTTTTAAAGTTCTATATGGCTGTGACTTTGTAGGGAAATCTACATAATAATGGACAATTAAGAGCTTATTGCCTGAACTTACCAGGGTTGCTTCATAGAGTTTTCTTGAAACATAGTAATCATAGCTACGCTTTTCTACGTTTGGATTATTCATCCTATAGAGAACTGATTTTACAGTTGATTGATCTTTTGTCACGTAATAACGAATTTCATTGACATCACCAAGATCCTCAGCAAAGCCGGCACATCCTGTAAGGAAAGTTGTTGCACACAAAAGTGCTATAAGACTTAATACAAGTTTGAATACCTTCAAAGGATACCTCATCTTTAAAGTGGATTTGCCAACACCAGTTGTGGTTATATTTTGAAATTTGGTGTTGGTAATTTTGTTATTTTAATTATACAGGTAAAGACTTCTGTTCTTATCACTCTTTATAAAGAATGATACGTGATTCCGTGAAAAACGCCCACCAAGAAGAAATCGAAGCCTACGCGATAGGACCATGAAGGAAGCTCAAAGCCTCTTTCCACATAATCATAGTGGTCAGTTTCTTTTTCAATCTTTGGCACAATGGCGGTGTCAGAGTAGGTGTCAGAATAGTTGCCAAAAGCAAGTTTTGTTTTCTTAAACATCTCTTCATCTACAAGTTTCAGTTCTGGTGCTTCATAAAGTACTGGTATTAGCTGATCTGATACGATCTGCATTTCATCTTTATCTTTTTTAGAGTCTGCTTTAGCACTATCTAAAACTACTGACTGGAAATAAACCTTACTCCAGTCAAAGTTAATTGAATCTTTTAGCTCTTGCTCTGTTAACTCATGATAATACTCAGTAGATTTACTGAAGATGACACTTTTAATTGCATATGAGGCACCAGTGTAATAAACACCTTCAACAATATTGTCAGCATTTAGGTTGTCATCTTTTAAGGTGATGATAATGTTCTTAGTGGTTTTGCATACAGCGTTTGGCTTGTATCTTAAGCCAGGATATCTTGCCCAGTACTGCACTACTAAAACTCTTTTATGGTCCTTTTTTAGGTTACCAGTATAGAGAACTGTATTTAGCAAATAATCAGAGCTTGCTGTACTTGGGGCTAGATGAGTGAATAGTTCACCTAAGGTGGTTTTACCATTTTCAACATACTTTGTAAGCTCAGTTACATCACCAATCTTTTCATAAGGAGTAGGTGGCTGAGAGTTATCGGTGGTGGAGCTGCAGGCTGTGAGCACTGAGGTTGTAAATAAAAGGCAGGTAAATGCCATAAGATTTTTTAAGATACAGGAGATGTTTTTCATGGTGTAACCAAAAGTTAATAAGTTATAAGTGATTATACAGAACTTTAATAGAGCCATAGAAATTGGAGTTACAGATAGGTGATCTTGTCTTAAAGTTAAGAATAAATCAGTTTTGTAACGATAAAAACAGGGGGAACTTTAGGATAAAAGAAAGGCTCAGCTTGCGCTGAACCTTAATGAGTAAGAAAAATGATAATGTATATAAAGGAACTTTTACCTCAAGATTTACATCTTGTGGCCCATCTCGTAAGCTTCTTCATGAACGTCGGTTACAGCACGACCTGATGGATCGTTCATCTTTGCAAACTTTGCATCCCACGCAATAGCAGTAGGAGTAGAGCATGCTACAGACTTACCATATGGAACAGTCTTTACAGCTGATGGTAACTTGAACAGATCTTCAAAGATTTCTCTGTATAAGTAAGCTTCCTTTGTTAAAGGAGTGTTTACTGTGAATCTTACCTCACGCTCAGCAAACTTTCTGTCTGAAACTTTTTCTTCAGCATAGTCACGCAGAGCATCAATCCATGAGTAACCTACACCATCAGAGAACTGCTCTTTCTGACGCCATAGAACTTCCTCTGGTAACATACCGTCAAAAGCCTCTCTTAGAGCCTTCTTTTCGATAACCTTACCAGGGCACATCTTAGCTTCAGGATTGAAGTGCATTGCGATGTCTAAGAATTTCTTATCTAGGAATGGAACACGACCTTCAACCCCCCATGCCATTAGAGACTTATTTGCTCTTAGGAAGTGCAACTGATCTAACTTTCTTACTAACTCTTCGTGCATCTCTTTAGCGTTTGGAGCTTTGTGGAAGTATAGGTAACCGCCGAAGATCTCATCAGAACCTTCGCCTGATAAAACCATCTTAATGCCCATAGCTTTGATGTAACGTGCCATTAAGTACATAGGAGTTGAAGCTCTGATAGTAGTTACATCATAGGTCTCAATGTGATAGATAACATCGCGAAGAGCATCCAAGCCTTCCTGAATTGTATAGTGAATTTCGTGATGAACTGTACCTAAGTAATCAGCTACTACACGAGCTTTCTTAAGATCTGGTGCACCTTCAAGACCGATTGCAAAAGAGTGTAATCTTGGGAACCATGCCTGTGACTTGCCGTCATCCTCAACTCTCTTTTCTGAGTAGAACTTGGCAATAGCTGAAATTACAGATGAATCAAGACCGCCTGAGAGTAATACACCGTAAGGTACATCACACATCAACTGACGACGAACTGCATCCATCAGACCATCTTTTAAACTCTTTACATCAGCAGGATCGTTCTTAACATTGTCATACTCGAACCAGTCACGCTTGTAGTACTGCTTAAACTCATAGTCACCGTCTTTAGTGTATAAGTAATGACGTGGAGGGAATTCTTTTACTGAGTCACAAACGTTAACTAAAGCTTTCATTTCTGAGGCTACATAAAAACGACCTTCTCTGTCAGTGCCAACATACATAGGGTTAATACCCATATGATCACGGGCTGCAAAGATTGTGTTGTCTTTAGCGTCATAGATAACGAAAGCAAAGTCACCTACTAATCTGTCTACAAAGTTTTTACCAGTACGCTTGAATTCTTCATATAGAGGGATGATTACCTCACAATCTGAACCTGTCTTGAACTTGTAATCAACTGTAAGTTCTTTCTTCAGATCTTTGTGATTGTAGATTTCGCCATTAACAGCCAAAACAATAGACTTGTCTTCATTATATAGAGGCTGAGCACCATTCTGAGGATCAACAATTGACAGACGCTCATGAACAATAATTGCATGATCGCCCTGATAAATACCTTCCCAATCAGGACCGCGGTGCAACTGCAGTCTTGAGTTCTCAAGTGCAGTCTGACGAAGAGCTTCAGGATGCTCTTTAATATCAAAAATACCGAAAATTGAACACATAAATAACAGCTCCTTTGATGCTGTATCTTAGTTAAAAATCTAGGTGGCAGGCATTGGTTATGCCTTAAGCCATGACGTTGATGTTACCACAAAGAAACAACCTTAAAGCCCTATCTCACATTAATGGTGCGTGATATTTAGTAAAACCAAAGAATATTTACCGTACTTAAGATTAGATTTATAAAAAGTATTTATAAATCAATTAAATAAACCATGGTGCATGTATGCACTAAAATGGACACGTATTTTTAATGAAGATATATAGTGTTTATAAAAAGAGAGTTTTTTATGAGTTGTAAAAGCTATGATCCTGATCAAATTAACTTTTTGTATTTCTAAAAACAGTTATTTTTTAGAAAATTGAGTTTATATGAAAAACATTTGCATGAACAAGTGAGTAAATATCGTCATTAAGCCTATATTTAAAGCCCTTTCTAGATTAAAATATACAAAGAATTAAAAATCGAAAATTTATAAAACAATAAAAGACCTAAAAAGGGTACTTTAAGAGCCGTTTACATTTATGGCTTAATAAACCTATAAACCTATATCAGAGCAGTTCATTGGAGGATACATGCCAGAATTTGACATGAACTATGCCTTTCTCATAGTTGGTATTCTTTTAACTTTCGCTATTCTGGCTTCAAAATTATCGTCATTCTTTGGTACCCCGTTACTGTTACTGTTCTTGTCAATTGGTATGTTAAC
>ERZ779939.288-NODE-288-length-8040-cov-1.81152_pt1 | contig 8040 bp, 9 predicted proteins | sample MGYA00511091_ERZ779939 | MGnify/ENA primary metagenome ERZ779939 (study PRJEB29588, sample SAMEA2156362) | human gut metagenome | biome: human gut; feature: human-associated habitat; material: faeces | place: Denmark | collected 2008/2010 ... | reverse complement strand
TTGCTGCCAATGGTATCTATGTGCAGCGAAAACAGCGCAACAATCAACGTTGAACCGACAACGCCGAGCAGAAATGCCGGCAGTGTCGGACGGCGGAACTTGACATAAAAAATGATGCCGAAAGACAAAACGGTGATAAAAACGGCCGTCCAGCTGAACTTTCCGAGGTTTTCAAGATAGACGCGCCATTTGGGCAGAAATTCGGCCGGCACAGAGGCTATATCCAAACCAAGCATATCCTTAACCTGCGTTGAAAACAGCAAAACGGCAATGCCGGACGTAAAACCGACAACCACCGGGTACGGAATGTATTTAATATACGTGCCGAGTCGGAGATAACCGGCGGCAATCATAACGATTCCGGCAATCAGCATGGTCATGGTCAGGCCGGCATAACCATACTGCTGCAACGTATTGAAAATAATGACCACAAAAGCGCCGGTCGGACCGCCGATTTGATAACGGCAGCCGCCGAGCAGCGCTATGAAAAAACCGCCGTATAAAGCCCCTGCGCGGGACTGACGCCGGAAGCTATGGCAAAAGCCATGCCCAAAGGAATGGAAATGATGGCCAGAGTCAATCCGGCCACGGCGTCACGCCTAAAATACTGCGTATTGTAGCCTTTGCTGCGAATGACTTCATATAATTTAGGGGCAAAATTCAGACCGTAGGAAACGAAAAGTCTTTTAATAATTCCATACATCAGTTTTCTCTTCTTGAATATATTTTCTAAAAAATTCCGGCGTCAGGAATACTCTTTTGACGGGCATTGTCAAGGTTTTCCCGAGAAATGCACAAAAAATATAACCGCTTATAAACGCTCGAAACGCCCGGTTTTTCTGAAATTTGACACAATTATCCGCTTTATGCACAAAAACAAGTGACTAACTTTACGCTTTGTCTAGATTTTTCCGAAAAAATACGCTAAGCATAAAAATGTCAAAACTTTAAATTTATAGCGATTATGAAGAATTTATTATTTCTGGCAGGTTTGATCATGGTCACTGCCGCTTGTTCCTCCGGTTCTTCCGGGACGAACATGACTACTAGCGAAAATGACAAGGAAGCCAATATTTCCTTTGTTTATCTTGGCGTTTCAAAAAAAATGTATGGTGAACTTCTGTATTCTCTTTGTCAGGCATCTTACAACGACGATACAAAAGAATTATGTTTAGAAATTACAGGAAACGAGAAAGCTTCTTTGACTTATTCTTTATCCGAAATTGAAGAAGAATATATTGATAAGGCAAAGAAAAATAAGGTGTCCGTAATATATAAAGGTAATAAATTTTATCCGGTTGTTTTAAAAAAGGATTCTGACAATACTCCTCAAAATTTATGGGGGTTCGGCAGAGAATTACGAAAGTTTCAATATACATGCATATTGAAAGATTTTAATCTAACCGGAGAGCTTGGTTATGATTTATTATATCATGGCGCTTTCTTAAACGGATGTACCAAAGTCGGAAACCAAATGATAAAGCAAGGTCGATATTTTTTCGCTGAAAACGATTTTATGCCTGAAATTACATCTGTTGATGTTTTTGGACAAAAGGGAACTTTTTCTGCAGGGTTATCAATTTTTGACAATCCGTCTTCCAATGATTTTTTTGCTGAAGACCGTTTTGGAACTTATCGATATGCCTTGGTACAGGTACTTTATGAAAATGATGAGTTGATTATAAGAGTCGATGACGGAAAAACTTTTCGTTATCCGGTAATTTATCTTCAACCGGGGCAGCAGGAAATACTGAAAAAGGGAACTCAACCTCTGTCCTCTATAAACGGATATATCATTTCTGCCGTTCAAATATCCAACGGCAACTGGATACCTGTTACCATTTCAAAGTATGAAAAAGAGTATAGATATGTTTATTATCTCTGGAATTCCGATCAACATTATCCCGTAATTTTCAGGCGAATTTATGATTTGAATATTTATTTTGATTTTATGCAGTATTATGGCGTTAATGATTTTTTGGGTTTTGAACTGCAAGACATTGCTTTTTACAATAAGGCAGCGAATTAAAAAGACTTAAGCCCTCAAGATTTTTTGAAACAAATCTTTGAGGGCTTAATTTCGCTGTATCGGAACGCTTATTGTTAAGCAATCATTTCGCGGACGCGTTCCTTGATTTTTTCTACCGTATCGCCTTTAGGCGTATATTTTTCTTCAAACGGTGCAACCGTTTCCCATTTCAGATCTTCGAAAACCTGCTGGATTTGGTTGACGACACCGGGTTTCCAGCCATAAGAGCCGAAGGCAAAGCCTTTTTTGTTTTTCGGTGCCAAACCTTTCATATAGGTTACGAAACCGGCAACCCGGGGAAACAGCTGGTTGTTGAGAGTCGGATTACCGATGCAGACATATTTGGCGTCAAGGAAATCGACCATGACTTCAGAAACGTTCTTTACGGCAAGACAATGTTTGACAACCGGAATGCCTGCATCCTGAAAAACAGACATAACGGCTTCGGCCAGCGTTGCTGTCGCACCCCACATCGTATCATAGACGATGACGGCTTTGCCCTTGTTTTCGCCACTGGCCCAATAAGCGTAAGCGCCGATAATGGCGTCGACTTCCTTTTCTCCGCACCAGATGCAGCCGTGAGACGGCGCAATCATATCAATATCCAGGCCCAAACTGCCGGCCGTGTTTAAAGCCTTCTCTGCCTGAGCGCCGAAAGGAAACAGAATGTTGGCATAATAGCTTTTGGCATTCTGCATAACAACATCGAAAGGCTCATCTTTGACGAAAATGCTGTCGGTTGCGTAATGCTGGCCAAAACCGTCATTGGAAAGCAGCAGTTTGTCTTCTTTGACGTAGGTCATCATAGAATCGGGCCAATGCAGCATCGGCGTTGTCATAAATTCAAGATTGCGTTTGCCGATATTAAGGACGTCGCCGGTTTTGACAATTTCAAAATTCCAACCGGCCGTGTCAAAATGAGCCTCAAGAGCCGCCTTGCCGGCCACATTGGTGACGACTTTTGCCTGCGGTGCCAGTTTCATAATGACCGGAATATTGCCGGAATGATCCATTTCAACGTGATTGACAATAACATATTCGATTTTGGAGAAATCGGTCAGGCTTTTGACTCTGGCAATCATTTCGTCAGACATATAATGCTTTACGCCGTCGACCAACGTGATCTTGTCGTCCATAATCAGATATGAGTTATAAGTTGAGCCGTGGGGCGTGGCATAGCCGTGAAATTCAACCAGATTCCAGTCTTTGACGCCGACCCAGTAAATGTCTTTTTTTATTTCGACACCGTTCATGATATTCTCCTTGTAATAAAACATTTTCATTTTCTGATATATAAATAATCTGAAAAATTATTATTGACAATATTTTAAAATAAAATATAAACAATAACAGTAATTGTTATTACTTTTAGCGAGAACAAAATGAATTACTCGAAACAACGAGAGCTTGCCCTCAAAGTTCTGCAGGAAAATATGTGTCATCCGACTGCCGACTTTGTATATGAGCAAATGAGAAAGGAGCTGCCGAACATCAGTCTGGCAACGGTTTACCGCAATTTGAACCAGTTGGCGGAAGCCGGTCTGATTCGCAAAGTCGAGGGACTGGACGGTTCCGTTCATTTTGATCATAATACGCACAACCATTATCATTTTGTTTGCATTAAATGTAATAAAGTTTACGATGTGCCCTGTGAAGTTGCACCTGACCTGAACCAAAAAGTTCTGGTTAAAACAGGGTTACAGGTAATAAGCCATGACATTACCTTCAAAGGTATTTGTCAGCATTGTCAAAAACATAATTAGAAGACGTTTCAAGGAGAGAACTATGGAACTTAAAGGATCTAAAACCGAGAAAAACCTCATGGAAGCATTTGCCGGCGAATCTATGGCTCGCAACAAATATACCTATTATGCCTCCAAGGCAAAAAAGGAAGGCTACAACATTATTGCCGACAAGTTTGAACAGACAGCCAACAACGAAAAAGAACATGCAAAAATCTGGTTCAAACTGCTGCATGAAGGCGCCGTTCCGGATACCATGACCAACCTCAAGGACGCTGCCGCCGGCGAAAACTACGAGTGGACTGACATGTATGACCGTATGGCCAAAGAAGCTCATGAAGAAGGTTTTACCAAAATTGCCTATCTCTTTGAAGCCGTTGCCAAAATTGAAAAAGGCCATGAAGAAAGATATCAGGCTCTGCTGGACTCTCTGGTCGAAGGCAAAATTTTTGAACGTCCGACCAAGGTCATTTGGGAATGCGCCAACTGCGGCCATCGCGTAGAAAGCCCGAAAGCGCCGGAAAAATGTCCGGTTTGCGATCATCCGCAGGCTTATTTCTTTGAACTGCAGGAAGAATTCTAAGCCATATCTGCCAAGAAAGAGCCGGTACATGACGTGCCGGCTTTTTTTATTGCATAAATCTCAAAATAACGGTTTAAAAGGCCGCTTTTTGCGCTACAATAACGAATATTTTGGTCAGGAAAGGGTTTTACCATGCTGTTGTCAAAGATTTTGAAAGACTGTAAGAAAGACATTGAATTCCCAAAAACCGCCGTTGATTCGCGCAAAGTCGAAAAAGGCGATCTGTTTGCGGTTTTTACCGGTTCGGCAGAACTTAACCGGCAATATGCCGAAGATGCCGTTCGCCGCGGCGCCGCTGCCGTTCTGACTGACGATGAGGCGTTGTCCCTTTCGGTTCCGGTTGTGTGCCGTAAAGACGCACCGCTTCTGCTCGGCGAAATCAACAAAACCCTGTTTCAGCCCCTGCCCGCGGTATTTGCCGCCGTAACCGGAACCAACGGCAAGACTTCAACCGTTTCGTTTCTGAGACAGATATGGGATTTTGCAGGTTTCGAGGCTGCCAGCCTCGGCACGCTGGGCATTCGCACCAAAAACAAAACCGAATATACCGGCTGGACAACCGCCGACAACGTAACCATGTTTGAAAAGCTCAGCGCAGCGGCTAACGATGGCGTTACGCATGTTGCGATAGAAGCTTCGAGCCATGGTCTGGCTCTGCATCGGCTGGCCGGACTCAAATTCAAAGCCGTCGGTTTTACCAACCTGACACAGGATCATCTTGACTTTCACAAAACCATGGAAAACTATTTTCAAGCCAAAATGAAACTGTTTGAAGACTATGCTGAGGACGGCGCCGCTGCCGTTATCAACGCAGACATTCCCGAATTTGAAAAAATTGCCGCACTTTGCGCCGCACGCGGCCTGAAAGTATGTTCTTACGGTGAAAAAGGCAGTGAACTGCGACTGTTGGGACAAAATCTGCATCAGACGGGACAGGATCTGGATTTGGAAATTTTCGGCCGCCGTTACAGTATACCGATGCAAATTACCGGTTCTTTCCAAGCATGGAACGCCCTGTGCGCTCTGGGAATGGCATTAGCTTCCGGGGTTGACAAAGAAACCGCCGCCAAAGCCCTGCCCGGACTGAAAAATCCGGAAGGACGCATGGAACTGGTCGGCACCACGGCCAAAGGCGCCAGCATATACGTCGACTTTGCGCATACGCCGGACGGCATTGAAAACGCTCTGAAATCGCTGCGGCATCACTCGGAAGGAAAGCTCTGGATTGTTTTCGGCTGCGGCGGCAACCGCGACACGACCAAACGCCCGAAGATGGGCGCTCTGGCCGGGAAGCTTGCCGACAAAATAATCGTTACCGACGACAATCCGCGTTTTGAAGATCCGGCCGAGATCAGGAAGCAGATTATGGCCGCCGTACCGGAGGCCTGTGAAATCGACTGCCGCGGCGAAGCGATTAAATACGCCATGGACAACGCGGCAAAAGGCGACATTGTTCTGCTGGCCGGCAAAGGACACGAAGAAGGCCAGATTGTACAGGGAAAAGTTCTGCCTTTCAACGACAGGCAAGAAGTGCTGAAAAACTTAAAAAGCGCGTAAGCCGCAATAAAAAAAGCTCCGCAGGAATTGTGGAGCTTAATTTTTTCGTAAAACGGCCGGTAAACTATTCGACTACCTTAAGACTTCCGGCAACCGTTTTGCCTCTTTCGGTCGCCAGCTCGTAGCTGATTTTGGCGCCTTCGTTGAGAGTTCTCATACCGGCGGCCTGAACAGCCGAAATATGAACGAAGATGTCATTACCGCCTTCATCAGGGGTGATGAAGCCATAACCTTTTTTGTTATTAAACCATTTTACTGTTCCTGTTGCCATAACTTTATCCTTTTCACAAACAGGTTGATACGCTTTATTTATAGAAGCTTTTTCAGGGCAACTACATTTAAAGGTGTAATATAGTTCTTTCGTCTTGGCAAGAAAATTTATTTAATTCCGCTCAGATTATTACGGTTGTTTTTGGTTTGACCGCTGATTATATTGAACTTGTTTTATTTATGAAAAAAACACTCTCTTAGAAAGGAAATCAAGATGAAAAAATCAGCAATGGTACTCTCTCTGGTGCTGCCGGCACTTATTGCCGGAGCCGGCCAGGCCGATGCCAAACACCGCGGTTTTCTGGAGACGAACAACCAGGTCAGCGACGAAGCGCCGGCCGCGATGGCAACCAACCCGAGCGAAGCATACAAAACCCGCGCTCAGGACAACTACAACAATGCAATCGACAATGCCAAAGACTATGCGGGCGACAAAGCCGAACAAGCCGGAGACTACATTTCGGACAAAGCCTCGGATGCCCGGGACTATGCGAAAGAAAAATACAATAATGCGAAAAAATACGTTAAGGAAAAGACCGGCGACGCGGAAGACCATATTAAGGACAAAAAAGCCGAACACAAAGACCGTCACGACAAGAAAATGAAAAACAAGGGCCACTGGCTGGAAAACGAAAGACACGACATTGACGAAGATTATCAGGAAGCCCTGTACAAAATCAAAAAATCGCAACTGCCGGACAACCTGAAAGAACTGCTGCGCGACCAGGCCGAAGAAAACCGCAGCCTGGCGCTTGAACAGGCGGAAGACCGTGCCGAACTGATGAAAAAGCACAAAGCCGCGCGCGAAGAATACCGCGACGAATTTATGAAAGACAAATCCAACCGCAAAGCGGTCAAGGAAGTCATGAACATCTTGTAACACAAAACGCCGGTTATAAAACTCCCCGCTGCGTAGGAATTATTTAAGCGGGGAGTTTTATTTTGTAAAATTTCCTCCCGATTTTAGTTCGTTCTGTATACATATTTATTGTAGACAAAACGTATGCCCATCATTTATAGACAAAACCAAATATTTTTAGAGAAAATATATCGATAATGTACAAAAAATATTTATTAATCGTTGTGGCGCAGCCTCGGGAATTGAACGCGCACGCGTCATCAGCCAGGAAAAATCCATGCTTCGAAATGTCGTTATCGAAAACAGGGTTTATCAAGATTTGCTGCAAAAAAAAGCAAAAGGTTCATCTTTGGAAGATCATGAACAGGCTTTCATGAAACAACATGTTTCAGACCTGAAGCAACACGGATTGTTTATGGGGCAAAAAGGTTTACAAAAAATCAATCCGGCACAAATGCAGACACAACAGATGCAACGATAATAATCTTTTATAAATCCTATCTTTTGAAGATGGGATTTTTTTTGGGCAACAATTTGCATGTCTTCTGCCTTCGGTCTTTCGACACAAGAACTTTTTTTGTGCAAATAACTATTCACAAATAAAAATTTCTCTGCTAGATTGGGGCGTTACCTGCGGCATTGGGGCTGCGGGTTTTTAATTGCGATATTAAAAAAGGAATATGAAAATGGCATTGAAAAATACAAGAGCCGGAAACTATCCGGAATGGTATCAAAACGTCGTCTCAGAAGCAGACATGGCCGAAAATTCGTCCAGTCCGGGATGCATGGTCATTAAGCCGTGGGGATACGGCATCTGGGAGCGCATCCGTGACGTCTTTGACGAAAAAATCAAATCGACAGACCACGAAAACTGTTATTTTCCAATGTTTATCCCGCTTTCCTTTTTTCAGAAAGAAGCCGAGCATGTTGACGGTTTTGCCAAGGAAATGGCCGTTGTTACGCATTCGCGCCTGTCGATGAAAGACGGCAAGCTGGTTCC
>ERZ779939.265-NODE-265-length-8698-cov-1.94736_pt1 | contig 8698 bp, 10 predicted proteins | sample MGYA00511091_ERZ779939 | MGnify/ENA primary metagenome ERZ779939 (study PRJEB29588, sample SAMEA2156362) | human gut metagenome | biome: human gut; feature: human-associated habitat; material: faeces | place: Denmark | collected 2008/2010 ... | reverse complement strand
TATTTGCCTATGGTTCTCATTCCTAGTATTATTGCAGGATTTTTAATTGGATTTGTAGCTGCTATGGTGATTAAGCAATTAGAGAAAAATCATTTTAAAGTTTCTTAATCCTAATTCATGATTTTTTATTGTTAATTAGTTGTAAAGTGAGCGCGTTATTTTCATAAAACATGCATACTTTGCAACTTTTTAATATAAATATTAACAAGTTATTTACAATTTATGCTCATTTCGCTATAATTTATGAGCATTCAAATAAAGGAGGAATGTTTTAGTTATGAAAAACAAAATGCTTTTAACACTTTCAATCGTCGGTATTGCTGGTTTATTAGTTTCTTGTAACACAACAGGTAATACTTCATCAACAGGTAATACAAGTACAAGTACTTCTACACCATCACCAGTATCTTCAAGTACTACTCCAATAAGTAGTACAACAGATAAGGTCACATACAAACAAGGCCTTGGTACATCTATTGACTTTAAAACTGATAAGAATGATGTCATTACACAAGCAAACGTTTATGTTGCTTCTGTTATCTTTGATAGCACAAACAAAATCGTTTCTGCTTACATCGATGAGTTACAAATCCCACTCACCTACACAGCTGCTAGTGGTGATACAGCTGCTAAATTAGAATTTACAGCTGGCAAGGCTCAAATCACATCTTCACACAAACCAGAAGGTCAAGCTGTTGCCTCTAAGAAGGAACTTCTTGAAGACTATGGTATGGCAGGAACAGCTACAAAAGGCGAGTGGTATGTCCAAGCTGCAGCAATCGAAAATGTTGCTATCGGTTTAACAGTTGATCAATTCAAAGCCCAAGTTGGTACAAATGGTAAACCAGCAGATGGTTCAGATCTTTCCGCTGATGCTTCAATCACAGTTAATACAACAGCTAAGACAATTGAATCTGCTTTAGCTCATGCAAAAGAATACGAAGCTAAAGAAGCTGGTGTTGCTGGTGCTGGTATCGTTTTAACAGGTATTAGTAACGATCACAGTGGCAACTGGCAATTAAATGTTGAAATGGCTGCAACTGCTGTTTCTGATTCTAAAGTTGCTTCAACACAAGTTAGTGTCTATCAAATCCCAGTTACAACTGAAGGTAAATTAGGTATAAACAACGCAGTTACATATGCTACAGAAGTTGGCGCTGTTGGTACAATCGCTTCTAAGTTAGAATTAGGCGAAAAGTATGGTATGGCAGGAACAGCTACAAAAGGCGAGTGGAATGTCCAAGCTCTTGCTTATGAAACATGGGCTGTTGGTAAAGATGCTGCTGCTCTTAACGCTGCAGTCGGTAAAGACAACAAGCCATCTGATTCAGATTTAGCTGCTGATGTTTCAATCACAGTTAATGGTTTCACATCTTCTGTTGTTGAATCCTTAACACACGTCCGTAAAGACAGCTATAAGTAAAAAAATAATGAGGTAGTTTGTTGATGCTTGCATCAATCTACCTCTTTTTTTGACTTTAAAAATATACTTCTATAAGTTATAATCATTCATATGAAAGTTATTGTTTCAGACGTTTTAGGAAATAAGAAGAAAAAATATGTAGGGCTTTCATGGCTCTATATGTTTTTTGGCCCATTTTATTTATTATGTCGTGGTAAAGTATTATCGTTTTTACTTTTAGTGATAATGTATTATTACTTTTTGCCTATTCCTGGAATGCAATATTTAGCTGATCTTATTAATAAGATTAATTTTATTCAGCCTAATGCATTCGTCTATATAAATAAGCTCCTTTTATTGTTTAGAAGACCATGGTCTCAACCATATAATTATATTGGTATAATTACTGTTGTTTTAATTCATTTTGCGATATCATTCAATTGTGAAGGAATTATGTTAAAAAAATATATGCGCAAAAAAATGTTATTTCCATTAACAGAAGAAGATGCCAGAAAACTTATTTATTATAAATCCGCTAAATTTGATGTTAAACTAGCACCACAAAATGGTGTTCAAACCTTATATGGCTATAAATCAGCAGAGCAATTGTGGGCAGAAAAGAATATGTTAGAATCACGTTCAACATATTCAAATAATCCTGTTATGCATACGTTGTCTTCTTTACCAAAGGATGAAAAGATGAAAAGAAGGGAACATTATAATCAATTATTGAAAGATAAAGTTATAACTTTGGATGAATATAAAATATTGATTGAAAGACTAAATATGTAAAAGTAGAGAAATATTTGCTTGATAATAGAGTTAAATATTAATCTACTTTTTATTATAAATTTATATACAAAAAAAGTCGGAATTTCTTCCGACTAATTTCTTTTAAGATTAGAGCTTTCTGTTGTAGAATTCAACGATAGCAGCTTCGTTAATTTCAGATGTTAATTCATTACGTTCTGGTAATCTTGTTAAAGAACCACTACGTTTTTCTTTATCAACTGTAACATAAGCAACTGTTTGAACTTGATTTTCTAAAGCGTCTGTAACAACCTTAAGATTCATTGATTTTTCTCTAAGGGAGACGACTTCACCAACTTTACATAAGTATGATGGGATATCGACTTTGTTACCATTAACGAGAACGTGACCATGGTTGACGAGTTGTCTTGCAGCTCTTCTGGTACGTGCAAAACCTAAGCGATAAACTACGTTGTCTAATCTTGTTTCTAAGATTCTCATGAAAGCTAAACCTGTAACTTCATCTTGAGCCTTAGCAATGAGATATAAACGTCTGAATTGACGTTCGCTGACACCATATGTTTCTCTTAACTTTTGTTTTTCTGTTAATTGCTTTCCATATTCAGAAGCTTTCTTTTTACGATCGTTTCCGTGTTGGCCTGGGGCATAAGCTCTCTTTGAGAGTTCCTTACCTGTATCGAGGACGCTATATCCTAAACGACGTGAAACCTTCCATGATGGTCCAGTGTATCTTGACATGTTTTTTTCTCCTTTCTTTCTACAAGTTAGGCATGAATCCTCTTTGCTCCGGGTGGACGGCTTCACCATTAATAGCTGGGCTACTTTTGATGTCGTTCATCAGTCGAGCAGATATTCATGTGCTACACATGCTCATTAAAGATACACTAATTATGCAAATAAGTCAAGACTTTTATTTATATCTATGATTTATTTTTAAAACTATGTGGTAATTTTAATAAAATATATATATTTTATTTTAGTGCCTAATTATTGACAAAAATGCTCTATGAATATAAACTTAGTTAGTTGATAAATGAGGTGTCTATATGAGTTATGATTCCAGTAAAATAGAAAAGAAATGGCAAAAGGCCTGGAAAGATGCAGATCTTTATAAATGTGATGCATATGATTTTTCAAAACCTAAGTATTATGTACTAGATATGTTCCCATATCCAAGTGCTCAAGGTTTACACGTTGGTCACGTTGAAGGATACACTGCAACTGATGCAGTAGCAAGATATAAAAGAGCTTGTGGATATAATGTTTTACATCCGATGGGATTTGATTCTTTTGGCTTACCAGCTGAACAATATGCTATTAAAACTGGTCACCATCCAGAAGGATTTACAAATGACAATATTGCAAATTTTAGAAGACAATTGCAAGATTGTGGCTTTTCATATGACTGGAGTAAATAAAGACTAGTGATCCTTCTTATTATAAGTGGACTCAATGGATTTTCCTCAAACTTTATGACAAAGGTTTAGCATATATTGATGAAAGACCAGTTAACTATTGTCCTGAACTTGGTACTGTTCTTGCAAATGAAGAAGTAATTGATGGCAAGAGCGAACGTGGTGGCTTCCCAGTTATTCGTAAGAACATGAAGCAATGGGTCTTAAAAATAACAGCCTATGGTGAAAAGCTTCTCGATGGATTGAATGGACTTGATTGGCCATCTTCAACTCTTGAAATGCAAAAAAACTGGATTGGGGAAAGTCACGGATGTGTCGTTTCCTTTAAAGTTTTTGATGCACCTTATGAATTTGAAGTATTTACCACAAGAGTAGATACATTATTTGGTTGCACATATGTTGTTTTGGCACCTGAACATCCATTAGTAAAAAAAATAACAACTGCTGAACATCAAGCAGATATCGATGAATATTTAGCAAAAATTGCTAGTAAGTCAGACCTCGAAAGAACAGCTCTTAATAAAGAAAAGACAGGTGTCTTTACTGGTGCACATGCAATTAATCCAATAAATGGTAGAATCGTTAAAATTTATATTGGAGACTATGTTTTAGCCTCTTATGGTACAGGAGCAGTCATGGCTGTTCCAACACATGATCAAAGAGATTATGAATTTGCTAAAGCTCACAATATAGAAATGATTCAAGTCCTTGAAGGCGATGTTTCTGAACATGCTTTTGAAGGTGATGCTCCTCACATTAATTCTGATTTTGCAAATGGAATGAATATTGCAGCAGCTAAAAAAGCTATTGCTAAACGTCTTGAAGAATTAAATGCTGGTCGCGAAACAACTTCATACAAATTAAGAGACTGGTTATTTTCACGTCAAAGATATTGGGGTGAACCAATACCAATTATTCATATGGAAGATGGTACATTACGTAAAGAAGAGAATTTACCTCTTGTTCTTCCTAACTTAGATGATTTTGCTCCATCTGGTGATGGTCACTCACCATTAGCCAAATGCGATGCATTTGTCAACGTTGAAATTGATGGCTTAAAAGGTAAAAGAGAAACAAATACAATGCCACAATGGGCAGGTAGCTCATGGTATTATGCAAGATATATAGATCCACATAACGATGAAGCAATCGGTGATAAAAAATTATTAGATCACTGGTTACCAGTCGATTTATATATCGGTGGTGCTGAACATGCTGTTTTACACTTGCTTTATGCTAGATTCTGGCATAAATTCTTACATGATGAAGGCGTATTTGAATCTTCTGAACCTTTCCAAAAGCTATATCACCAAGGCATGATTTTAGGCTCTAATGGTATGAAGATGAGTAAGTCGTTAGGAAATGTCGTAAATCCAGATGAATGTATTGCTCAATATGGTGCTGATGCATTAAGACTTTATGAAATGTTTAAAGGACCTATCGATCAATCTTTGCCATGGTCAGATAATGGTTTAGCTGGTGCTAGAAGATTCATTGAGAGAGTTTATCGCTTATATGCTGAAAGCGAATATAAAAATAAATGGACTGATGAAGATGTTCCATCTCTTGATAGAATTTATCACGCAACTGTTAAAAAAGTTACAGAAGACTATAACGAATTACATTTCAACACAGCTATTTCAGCTATGATGATTTATGTAAATGAATTATATAAATCTCCAAAGCTTCCAAAAGATCAATTAAAGGCTTTAGCACAAATGTTAGCTCCTATTTGTCCACACTTAGGTCAAGAATTATATCATTTATTGGGATTTGAAGGATTTATCGATTTTGTCAGTTGGCCAACATTTGATGAATCAAAGAGTCTTGCAAATTCAGTTACATATGCTGTCCAAGTTAATGGTAAACTTAAAGGTACTATTGAAAGAGAAAGAGATGATTCTGATAAAGAAGCTATCTTAAAAGAAGCTATGGATCTTCCAAATGTCGTTAAAGCAATTGAAGGAAAGACTGTTGTTAAAACAATAGTTGTTCCAAATAAAATTGTTAATATTGTTGTAAAATAAATAATTAAGGTTAAGCTTTTGTGGCTTAACCTTTTTTCGACTATAAAATTTTATAGTTTAATTTAATATTAAGTGGGTGATAATATGGTTCAAGTAGAAATGTTTGAAGAAGAAGATAGTTCTATATTGCAAGAAGAAATAAATAAATTTTTAGAAAAAATAGATGATGAAAGAATTTTAAAAGTTGATATAGATACAAAACCAATTATACTTTCATCTGGAGTTTTAATGATTTTATATGAAGGTGTTGTCATGTATAAAGTTAAATAATACCATCGACATATCTAGACAATAGTTTAAAACATTTTGTTTTATATTCTATTTTAGGTGAGAGTATGAAAGTATATTTTGATTTGATGTTTGTTTACTACATTATGACATCTATATGTTCTTTAGTATTTGTTAAAAACATCTTAGTTTGTTCGATGGAAAGGAGGAAAATAATCGGAATATCTTTTATAAATTCGTTTTCAATTATAATAGTTTATATCACTAACCAAATATTTGGATATTTTCTAACTCTAACCTATTTTTTTGTTACATTATTAATTTTCTTTAGAAAAAAAGCTTTGCATTACTATCCGTTGTTTATTTTGTTTTATGCTTTTTTAAACGTTTTAAATTTATTATGCTATCAGGAATTTCTAACAATAAGAAATGGAATTGTTGTAATAAAAGATCCAATTGGTGCTTTTAGTTATCTAACATTCCCAATTATATTTATTTCTATAATACTAGTGAGTAAAGCCGTTGATTCACTATATAGACTTAGAAATTATAAAACTATAATTTTGTTAGGAAGTTCTACTAATAAAAAAGTAATAACAGCATATTTTGATTCTGGAAATACTTTGAGATATAGAAACTGTCCAGTAATCTTTTTAAGAGATGGTATTTATAACTTTAGCGCAGAAGAAAAAGTAGAAGGTGAAATAATTACTATTTTAAAAAAGCAATATGGAGTTAAAAGCCTATATAAAACATTGGTAAAAACAAAAGTATCTGCTGATAGTTATTTTGTGTACGTCGCCGTTAAAGATGATTATCGCAAGTACAATGGATGTGATGCATTGCTTAATCTTTATCTTGGAGGATAAGATGATTAAGTTATTAAAAAAGATATTTGGATTAAAAGGTGCAACAAGATATATAAATGGTACTGAGGTTTTAAAGCCACCACTTTCTGCCGAAGAAGAAGCGGAAGCTTTAGAAAGTTATGCTAAAGATCATAATCTCGAAGCACGAGATAAGCTTATAGAGCATAATCTTCGACTAGTTATTTATGTTGCTAAAAGATTTGAAACTGATTCAACTAACTTAGAAGATTTGGTTTCTATCGGCACTTTAGGATTAATAAAAGCAATAAATACATTTAAAGCAGATAAAAATATTAAGCTTGCAACATATGCAAGTAGGTGTATTGAAAATGAAATATTAATGACATTGAGAAAAAAAGCTAAAAGCCGTAAAGAAATTAGTTTAGATGAACCGTTAAATAAAGACACTGAAGGAAATGAGCTTCTACTTAGAGATGTTATACCATCAAATGATGCTAGTGCTTCAGAAGAACTTGAAAAAAGCGAAGCAATACGCAAACTTGAAATTGCTGTAAATAGCTTAAAGCCACGCGAAAAAGAAATCCTAGCAATGCGATTTGGACTTTTTGATCATGAAGAATTAACGCAAAAAGATACAGCAAATTTGCTAGGAATATCTCAATCGTACATTTCTAGATTAGAAAAACGAATCATAAAAAAGTTAAGAGCAAGTTTAACTGAATAAATATTAGACCATACTATCTTCAGAGGATAGTATGTCAAATTTTAAAGTAAACATAACAGGTATTGATACCAATAAATTGAAAGTGTTAAAAAGCGATGAAACTATAGAGCTTTTAAAAAGATTAAGAGCAGGTGAAAATGTTAAAGATGAAATTGTAATGGGCAATTTGAAATTAGTATTAAGTGCTGTGAAACCATATCGTAGTCAAAAATATTCTTTAGATGATTTGTTTCAAATCGGCGTAATTGGCTTGATAAAATCTATAGATAATTTTGATGTTAGTAAAAATGTCATGTTTTCAACATATGCTGTTCCTATGATTCGTGGCGAGATAAAAAGATATGTAAGAGATAGCGTTTCAATACTTCGTGTTTCAAGGCAAGTAAAAGATTTAGCCTATCATTGTTTTAAGGCAAAGGAAGAATTAACACAACAGCTAGAACGTTCACCAACATATGAAGAAATATCTAAATATCTAAATATAAAAAAAGAGCAGGTAAAAGAAGCTTTTGAATCGTTTAATCCAGTTATGAGCTTCAGTGAACCGATAAATAATACTGATGAAGATTCGTTAGAACTATATGATATTATTAGTGATCCAGAAGATTTAGAAGAAAAAGTAATAACAAATCTGACTTTGAAAACAGCGCTTAATAGTTTGAATGAAATTGAAAGAAGAATAATTGATAATAGATATTTTGAAGGCTTAACACAAATGGAAGTTGCTCAAGAATTTAATATTTCTCAAGCTCAAGTTTCTAGACTTGAAAAACAAGCGTTAAAAAATATGAGAAAATTTTTCAAATGACAAAAGACGAAAAGATTGAAATTATAAGAGACTATACTAAATGCATAAATGAAAATAAGCCTCCGATTGTCATGTTTCCATTTATATTTCAAGACGTTATTAAAATATGTGATACCATTTTAGATGGAAATAGTGTCATCATTAATTTGATGTATTTAGAAAAAGCCGAGAAACTTAGAGTTCTCGACTTTGTTTGTGGTTTAGCATATTCCTTAAAACTTAAGAAAGAAAAAATAGAGAGTGGTGTATATTTATTTGAACATATTAAGCGTTCTTAAATCTTAAAATATCACCAGGTTGCATTACTTTTTTGTTTTTTAATGTGAATTTGTTAACTTGATTTATATCGAATGCAAAACCATCGTCCGTATTTGTATGAATCAGTACGACTTTTTTAGCATCGATAAGTTGTGCAACTTCCATTGCTTCTTCCGGCCCCATGTTATACTTTCCATCAATCGGAAGAAAAGCGTAATCTATCCCATATAAACCT
>ERZ779939.264-NODE-264-length-8704-cov-2.46364_pt1 | contig 8704 bp, 9 predicted proteins | sample MGYA00511091_ERZ779939 | MGnify/ENA primary metagenome ERZ779939 (study PRJEB29588, sample SAMEA2156362) | human gut metagenome | biome: human gut; feature: human-associated habitat; material: faeces | place: Denmark | collected 2008/2010 ... | reverse complement strand
TTTTCAAGTTTACTTTGATTTATTCTCGTTTCTTCATAATCTAAATAATTAAACAAGTCCAAAAATTGAATAATCTCATAGTTAAAGGCATTTATCTTATGTTTACATGGATTTAGTTCAACTACTTCGTCTTTATAATTTAAAATTGTCTTTTTCTCTATGTTATTAGTAATAATATGAGTCCTATCTTTTTCTTTATACTCAATTTCTAATTTCTTTTTTAAATAATTTCCAGTATAAGCTCCAAACAAGCCTCTATCATTTTTAATATAATTATTTTTAACAAAAAATGAGAAGTTAATTGAATCATCAAAACTTCTATTTTTTTCATTAATTAAAATTTCAACTTCTTCATTTAACTTCTCAATCATAATCTAGCCTTTTTTTGATACCTTTCTATAAGCTTGTCTAAAGAAATGTGCCCACTGTACTTCGTTGTGATTATATTTCTTATTGACTAAGGTATATAGAAATTTAGAGTTATATCCTCTTTTTATTAAATCTTCTTTTATTTTATATACATACGGAGTAAAGCTTGCTTCAAAACCTTTACCACCTGAAGAAAATATAATAGTACTTTTATTTATGTGTTTTTTATCCGTTAAAGTACTTATTATTTTTTCATATACGTCATCAACACCGATTGCTTCTTTATACAATTGGTATGCTGGAGAAAACGCCAAAGCCATGTCAAATGTATCTGGATACATATATATACCCAAAGTAGCCATGAGTCCACCTAAGGAAGATCCGCTAATAATTCGATATTCTTTACTTCTTCCAACGTTATACTTCTCTTCGATAAATGGTATAACTTTTTCAACTACATACTCCATTGTGCTTTCACCTTTTGGAGTTATATCTATCGCATCTAACGCTGTAATAGGTTCTTTAAATTCATAACCAAAAGAAGGAGTTAGTTCATCGTTTCTATCGCTAGAATTATCAATTCCTACAACGATAGCTGATGCATATCCATCTTTAATATATTCTTCGATAGTTTCATCTATCTGCCATTCTTTTCCTATAAAAGATGTCTTGGCATCAAAGAGATTTTGACCATCAAACATATATATTACTTTATATGGTTCTTTTCTATTCTTTTGATAGTTAGTTGGTATCCAAATTCTAACAATTCTTTTTTTGTCAACTTTAAAATGCTCGTTATATATCTTAGCTATTTTTAAAGTTCCAACAACTGTATGTCCTTCTTTTACCATATTTCTTCTTGTTTAGTTGTTGTACATTTCATAAACAACTGATAAAGGTTCACCATTTTGAATTCTCTTAATAACAGCTGCTAACATTGGAGCTAATGATACTACTTTAACATTTAAAGAATTGAATTTACTTGGAAGAGGAATTGAATCAGTAACCAAGATTTGATCAAAATCAGAGTGGGATAAACGCTCGAAAGCTGGATCTGATAAAACAGCGTGCGTTGCTGCAATCTTAACTGTCTTAGCACCAGCTTGTTTTAAAGCTGCAGCTGCTGCGACTGCAGAGCCAGCGGTATCAATCATATCGTCAATAATATAACAATCTTTATCTTTGACATCACCGATAATATTCATAACTTCTGGAGAACCACTATTAGTACGACGTTTATCAATAATAGCTAAAGGAGTATTAAGTTTTTCTGCAATTCTTCTTGCTCTATTAACACCACCGTGATCAGGAGAAACAGTAACCATATTAGATGTATCAACGCCTAAATCTTTTTGAATTGTGTGTCCTAAAAGTGGTATTGCTGTCAATTCATCAACTAAGCAGCTAAAGAAGCCTTGAATTTGTGGAGCGTGTAAGTCGACAATGACTACTCTGTCAACTCCAGCAACCTTTAATAAATCTGCAACAAGTCTAGAGGTAATAGGTTGTCTCGGTTGAGCCTTTCTATCTTGTCTAGCATATCCAAAATAAGGAATAATGACATTAATTTCTCTAGCGCTTGAGCGTTTTAATGAATCAACAAAAATTAATAATTCCATTAAATTTTCATTAACTGGTGGACATGTAGATTGGATGATGTATACGTCTTTGTCTCTAACAGTTTCAATTGGCTCGGCAATGATTTCACCTGATGGGAATCTTCTTAAAGAGACTTCTGAGACTTCCATTCCCAAGGCACTTGCAACTTTATTAGCTAAGTCCTTATTAGCTGACAAAGAAAAGATTAGTGTGTTTTCTAACATTTATAATTCCTCCTACTACTTCTTTTGTTTGACGTAATTTGTTTTATTTATTTGCCTTGACCTCGCTATTGCTAAGTCGTTTTTTTCAACGTCTTTAGTTATAACGCTTCCTGCAGCAATAAAACAATTTTCTTTTAATGTGACTGGAGATACGATAGTTGTATTGCATCCAACAAAAACATTTTCTTCGATTGTTGTTGGATATTTTCTCTTTCCATCGTAATTAGCTGTCACGAATCCGCACCCTATATTAACATTTTTTTCAATAAAAGTATCACCAATATAAGATAAATGCTTAATTTTTACATGGTCTTTAATATTTGATGACTTAATTTCAACAAAATTTCCCAATACACACTCGTTATCTATAACTGCTTTTCCACGCATACGGCAAAATGGACCTATTTCATTTTTGCATCCAATCATAGCACCAACAATGTGCGAATTAAGAATTTTATTGTCATCTTTAATATTTGTATTTTCAATATAACTTGAACTAATTAAATTATTTTTTCCTATACAGCTTTTTCCGTATATATGAGTATCACCAGTAATTTTAGTTCCTTTTTCTATATTTACTTCTGGACCGATATATGTAGTTGAAATATTCTCAATATCTACACCATTCTCAATAAATTTAAAGTTGATATATTCTTTTACTATATTTCTAAAACTATAAAAGTCTTTATTTGTTCTTATAATAAATTCTTTTTCTTTAATTTCTTTACTTTCTATTATTTTTAAAGCTTCTTTTTTTGTCAAATTAAACTTAACATCTTTTTCAAAACAATTAGATAAAGTTATGTAGCAATTATCACTTATTTCCTTTTCCAATTTACAATTATTAAAAAAATCTATATATTTTTGATCTTCTGTAACTAAAAACAAGCTAGAATTTTGGTTTCTAGCTCGTAAAAAATGATAGTATAAAAGTGGGATACCTAATATTTCTTTAAAATCAAAATCATCTCTTTTTATTATTAAAATATAAGTTTTATTCATTTTTTTACCTCACTTAATTATATGTTAAATGAAGTTAAATAAGTTAAATATCCTTTTGAAGCAAAGAATTTAGAAGCGTATTGTAATGCTTTAACGTCCTTAGATAAAGCAAAACAAGCAGATCCAGAACCAGACATGCTACACATATCAAATCCCATTTGTTTTAAAGACAAAATAATTTCTCTTACATCTGGGCACATTTCAATTGCCGCATTTTGTAAACTGTTAACCATATTTTCAGTAATAATTTTTTCATTTCCTTCTTCAAGGCCTTTGATTAATAAATCTATATTTGGATGAACTTTCTCAATAAGATCAGCTCTCTCATAAACAACTTTAGTAGAGAGGCCTTTTTTTGGTTTTACAATTAAAACATGGTAGTTTTCTTTAATTTTAATAGGAGTTAAAATTTCACCTCTACCTTGAACTCTACAAGGTTTATTAAGTAAGCAAAAAGGAACATCTGATCCAACTGTCTCACCAACTTCTAAAAGTCTTTCAAAAGAAATAGTTGGTTTATGATAGTGTGCCACTGCTTTAATAACTGCTGCTGCATCAGCTGAACCACCAGCTAGACCAGCTTCGATTGGTATTCTCTTATATATTTCTATACGATAAGGCTTTTTTATTTGAAAATTTTCTTGCATTGCTTTATATGCTTTTAATGCTAAATTTGATTCATCGCATACAAGTTCAATATCGTCACAAGTTAAGAATGTTTCATTTCCTTGGACTAATTCTGTAATTTCCACATGGTCATGTAAACCAATAGGAACTGATATCATGTCGACATTGTGATATCCATCATCTCTTTTTTCTAAAACATTAATTGCTAGGTTAATTTTTCCTGGCGCTTTAAGTATCATTTGAAGATTTTCCTCCGAGATAAATTCTTCGAGCTTGACCTCTTGTATCTAATCCACCCATATTTTTATTTATGGTGTTAGATAACACGCGTTCAATTTTAGCATATTCATAGACTGGAGTTAATAACAGGATCAAACAAATGTATGTTTTCTCGTGATGGTGAAGAAGCAAAATTAGCTCCGTTTTCTATCAAAGCTTCATAAAAACTTTGACACGCACCAGCAATTACAACTAAAGAATCTAAGTCAGGTTTATATTCTCTACACTCTTTAGTTGCACTAATAAAGTAACTAGAATTGCGATAGTTACTGATGTCGTAAATTCTGCTTTTATCTTCACTTAATAAAGCGTCGTGACCTGTGATAACTACTATATCTGGATTGTGTCTATGCAGAAGAGTGTTAATAGCTTCAGGCATTCTTTCTTCAGGTATATAATAGCCAATTGCTTTTACACCATATTGTCGATAAGCTTTTAAAGCCTTTTTTAAATAGACTTCATCGCCATCTAAGTGAAGAACTTTTCCTTTTATTGTCGCTTTTGAATCTCTTTCCAAAATAGCTGGTAATGCGACATTTTTTACTTCGTCTATAGTACATGGCACTAAGTCGTCAAGTTGACTAGTACACAACAATCTTATCACTTCGCCTTTTAACTGTACACTATTATTATCAATATAATTAACTCTAAAAATCACATTGTCTTTTCGGGATTTTATTTTAACTAAATCACCAACTTTTATCATCTATAATTCACCTACATATTAGGTATATGTTTAAAATGTTAAATGAGTGTAAGTAACTTGTCTATATCATTAATTTTTAATTGATGAGGTCTTAAAGATAATAAGTTTTTATAATCTTCTGGGAAGTTAATGTTTAATGGCTTTAAATTGTTTTGAACTGTCTTATTTGGATGAATAAAAAGTTGTTTTAACTTCTTATAGTTTTGTATATCAACACTATTGATTGCTTTATAATTTAAAAATATCGATTCAACTTTTGGTGCAGGTGTAAATGAAGATCTAGGAACGTTAACTTCACTATAAAAAGCACCTTTAAGTGCCATAAAAGCACCTAATGCACAATTAGTTTTATTGCCTTCTTTATATTTTAATTTGTCTCCTACTTCTTTTTGAACCATAAAAGAAAACTGAGTCGGAGAAGGAAAGTTTATAAATATTTCTAAAATATCTTTAGTAATATTGTAAGGTAAATTGCCTATAAATAAGGTTGTTTTTTTATCGAATTGATTATAGTCAACTTTTCTGCAATCACCCTCAATAATATCAAGACCAATAAATCTATTTTTTAAAATATTTACCATATCTCTATCAGCCTCAATTACTGTAAGTTTTTTTTCTAATGCAATCAGTCTTTCTGTCAAAAAACCTAATCCAGGTCCAATTTCAACAATATTAGTAATATTTTCAAAATCAATAGATTCGAATATCTTATCTAATATTTGGCTGTTAGTTAAAAAGTTTTGTCCAAAGCTTTTTTTAGCTGACAATCCATTTTCTTCTAATAACTTATTGGTAAGAGTTACTAAATCATTCATTTTCTATTGTCCCTTTCAATTCTTTAATTGTAACGTTTAGCATGTTTAATCCTTCAAATATCGCATTTAACGATGAGCTTGAAATATTATATTTTGTCGCTATTTTAATTCTTAGGTTTTTGTTTCCCATAAGTCCAAGTTCAACTAATTCTTCTCTTGTAATACTTTCTTTTTCTTTATCATCAAAAGGATAATTAATTAAAGCTTTTTTTAAATCTTCTATCGATCTATACGCTATTCCAACCTTTCCATGTCTTTTGCTTTCACTAGCTTTAAAAGGGTCTAAAACAATCGCTTCAGGAATGTATAGTTTTATTTTTTTTGCTATATTTCTCCCTGGTCCATCTGGATCGAGTAAAAGAATTATATTTCTATTAATTGAACAAGACTTTAAAAAGTTAATTGTTTCACGTGAAACACAAAAACCACAGGTTTTTACGCAATATTTGTAACCTACTTGCTTTATTTTAGTAAAATCTGTTGTCCCTTCAACTACAATTATTGGATTCATATTTTAAATACCCTTTTTGTGTTGTTAATTAACATCTCTGACAATTCGTTTTCTTCTATGTTTTTTATTTGAGAAAATTTTTTAATCACTTCTTCTAAATAACTCGGTTCGTTTCTTTGGCCACGATATGGCGTAGGTGCTAAATAAGGCGCATCTGTTTCAAGCAAAAGTCTTTCAGTTGGAACTTTCTCTACAACTTCGACTAATCTTTTAGCATTTTTAAAAGTGACTACTCCGCCTATTCCAAAATGAATATCTATACCATTTGCTATGTATCTCATAGCAAGTTCATAACTTCCTGAATAGCAGTGTAAATCAACTGGAACTTTAACTTTGAGTTTTGTAACTATATCAAAAGTATCAAAATCTGCATCTCTTGAATGAATTACAATTGGCAAATTATATTTCTCAGCTATTTTTATTTGTCCTATGAATATTCTTTTTTGAAGTTCTTTATTTTCTTCAGATGGATTATAGTGATAATCTAATCCTATCTCCCCTACTCCAACTAAATTAATCGTTTTATCTTTAATTACTTTTTCTAGTTCTATTAAATCGTTTTCTCCCTTAACTTCATTAGGATGAACACCATAAGTTCCATAACAAAATTCTGGATAAAGACTTGATAATTTTTTTATATTTTCAAAAGAAGCTAAAGTGTCAGCTGAATTAATAACCTTAATAACACCTTTTTCTTTAGCCTTTTCTATAACTTTTTCTACATCTTTTTCAAAAGCAACATCATTCAAATGAGTGTGTGTATCAATTATCTTCATTTTATTTACCTACACAGAACTTTGCAAAGACTGTTGAATACAAATCTTCCATTGTTTGATTGTTACCTAAAAGTTCATCGAGTTTATGAGTTGAGTTTAAAAGCATTGTTTCTATAACATCTATTGTCATTCCTTCTTCAATGTTAAAAACCGCTTCTGATAATTGCTTTGAAAAAGAATCTAACAAATCTAAATCTCTCTTTGAAGCAAAACCGCCTTCAACTGTTTCTCTTATATCTAATCTTTTATTAATTATTTCATATATTACATTCACTTTTTTTGATGTAGCAGAAATACTTATATCGTTTTCTTTATCAACGCTATTTATATCATTTTTGTTTTGAACTTTAACAACTGGTTTATCGTTTGATTCTATTAAAATATCTTTATATTCTTCTACATCAAACTTATCGTAAATATATAAAATAATATCTGCATCTTTTATAGTATCGTGACTTTTTTCAATTCCAATTTTTTCTATTGGATCAGGATTATCACGTATTCCTGCTGTATCAAAGAATTTATATAAAACACCATTAATGTTTTTTTCACCTTCGACAACATCCCTTGTTGTACCTGGAATATTAGTAACTATAGCTTTATCATAACCCAATAAAGAATTTAATATTGTTGATTTACCAACATTAGGTCTTCCAACTAACGCAACCTTTATACCTGTTAAATAATATAAAGCTGACTTCGAGTCAGCACATAACGATTTAACTTTTTGCGATATTATTGGCAAGTCTATTTTGAGCTTTTCAAATATTGCTTCTTCATCATCGTATTCTGGATAATCTATATCTACTTCAATACGAGCCATGATGTCTAAAAGCTCTGTTCTAATATTCTCTATCTTTTCTCTATTTTCTCCAGAAAGTGTTTTTAAAGCTAAGTCCTTTCCTTTTGTTGTTTTGGCTTTGATTATTTCGTTGATAGCTTCAGCCTCTACTAAAGACATTCTGCCATTATAATAAGCTTTTGCTGTGAATTCTCCACCTTCTGCTCTTCTAGCACCTAAAGTTATTATTGTATCTATTAATTCATTAACAATAATCCTTGATCCATGGACGTAAAATTCTGCTGATTCTTCTCCTGTAAAAGATTTTCCTTTTTCAAAATAAACTATAACAGCATTGTCTATTTTTTTGTGATCAACAGTATATATATTTCTGTTATATGTCATTCTTGGTTTGAATTGATCTATGCTTTTTTTGGTCAATCTTTCTAAGATTTCATTAGTTTTGGTCCCTGATAATCTAACAATTGAAAGTGCTGATTCAAATGGTGCTGTTGCTTCAGCAACTATAGTATCAAAAATGAACATATTCTATCCTTCTTTCTTTAAATTCAATTAATTATATATTAGTTAAAGTTCGTATACAATTTATTATTATTAATCGACAAATAGAAATTTATATATAAAAGAAAAACTGCTAAGAACGATAACATTCTTAGCAGCAATAACTTTTTTATTCTTTTGTTTCATCTAAAGGTGTAGGAGCAACTTTAACATATTGAATTGTTAAGTGTCTATCTCTTCCAACGCCGACAGAAACTGTTTTAATGTGAGCATCATTAGCTAAAGCGTTATGAATAACTCTTCTTTCATCTGATGTCATTGGATCAAGATTAGCCGTGACGCCGGTTCTTTTTACGTCACGTGCAATTCTCATTGCCATATTAACAAGCTTTTCATATTTCTTGTCTTTGTAGCCATCAGCGTTAAGTAAAATTCTATAATGTTCGTTAAATTTAACATAAGATGCTGATCTAGCAAGTTCATTTAAAGCTTT
>ERZ779939.258-NODE-258-length-8781-cov-1.50848_pt1 | contig 8781 bp, 2 predicted proteins | sample MGYA00511091_ERZ779939 | MGnify/ENA primary metagenome ERZ779939 (study PRJEB29588, sample SAMEA2156362) | human gut metagenome | biome: human gut; feature: human-associated habitat; material: faeces | place: Denmark | collected 2008/2010 ... | reverse complement strand
TGATAAATAACCGCCTGCTAACGGTAAGTATTTTTGAGAGGCATCTGTTTTAGCCTGACTTAAAGCATCATCTGCCTTACTATTAGCATATTGTTTAGCCTGTTCTAAGGTGTTAGTGTTTTCTGTTTTAGTGGCGTAATTAGTTAGCTTTGTTTCTGTGTATTGCTTTGCATTTTCTAAGGTGTCATCTGCCTTACTATTAGCATATTGTTTAGCCTGTTCTAAGGTGTCACTGTTTTCTGTTTTAGTGGCATAATCAGCTAACTTTGTATCTGTGTATTGCTTTGCTGTTTGTAAATTATCTGATACATTTTTTTTTAAAGTGTCAATGGCACTGTCTTGTTCTGTATTCTTTTCTTCAACAGCCTGAATACGTGTAGCAAACTGACCTACATCAGATGTTGTTTCGATATTATCAATACGCTTTTCATGGTCGGCGATGTTTGTTTCAGCCTGATTAAGGCGATTTTCATGATCTGACAATTTAGTAGTATGAGCATCAACAGTTGTACTTATATCTTGTTGCCATTCTTTTTCGTTAGCCATTTGATACCTCGTCAATCAGAGTATTTCGCATTGAGTATGTTTTATTGTTAAATGTGACTGTGTACTTTGTAGGCTGTAAATCAGCAATGTTTTCTGTGTTTTTGTCAATCTGTGCCTGCTGTTCTGTGTCTTTATTAGTAAGAGTTACTAAGTAATCTGTAATGTACTGTAATAAATTTTTCCAAACGTTTGATTGATTGTCATAGAACCATAAAGCAGAATTAGGAACGTCAAAGTACAACTTAGTTTTGTCAAACTTTTCTGTATCAGCTGATGTAATATTATCAACTAAAGTTACACCTGCCTTTGCCAAGTCCACTTTATCAATTTTCATTGTGACGGTTGATGTATCACTATCCCATGTCATCGAACCTTTGATAGCACTATCTTCTGTAAACTTAATTACAAAATGACGTAAACAACCTGCTTCTAATGCGTAGGTTGCAAGGTTGGCTAGGTCAGCATTAAAAGCTAATGAAGCAACACCTGCTTTTGCTGTGTAATCAGCTGAATCGGCTTTAGCTGCATGGCTTACAACAATTAGCAGGAGCATCGCCAGTAATATCTACGTAACCACTGGCATCATCACCAATAATGCTGAATCTAAATGATTTAAGAAGAGCTTTAGCATAAGAAGCAATACCTGTTAAATCTCCGATAAAGTTTCCTTTATAAGTAGTTACTGCTTCATTACTTGATCTTGTACTTTGTGTACTTGTGAGCTTGTTTATCTCGTCTTGACTTAATGAGGACATGATAGTTTTCCTGATAGTTTTAACTACCAAAAAAGCTATCATTTCCTAAATAGATTTTTATCTACCGTGAATAAATTTCCATGCTTCAATAAAGTAATTATCAGCAGGTTCAACTTCACGATTAGATAGCTCAACTGCGTGATGCACTGGGCGTGAGGCTGTACCAATAAAAGGAACACCTAACAAGGCACTTGTTCCCATCATAATATTTCTGACATCTGATGATTTTAACTCGGCATCTTTTACGGCTGAGTTATAAACATTAACACCTGAATGTAAAAAAGCTGTTCCTGTAGTTAGCAATGGTGAGTTCATATAAGCAGAACTAAAGTATTGTTTACCAACCGCCATGTCAACTAAAGGAGAAACAACCATATTTGACATTAAAGGAGCTTTACCACTAGCTACAAATTTAGTAGGTGACAATGCAACGTTCCATAAGCCTGCTCTAAACTCATCGTCATCATCAGAGGTTAAGCTGCCATTCACTGTTTGTGTTAGCAGTTCTGATAACATTGAAGGTAACAATGTAAAGAATGAAATAGCTAATACATCGTGACCGTACCTGTTCATATAATCAGAGAAACGCTTATTTGAGTTCTGAAATTCTCTTGAATTGTTTGCAAGCCTTGTTGATAACAAATTCATCTTGTTTATAAAGTATGAAGTGAATGTTGTAAAAAGCTTATACCAAGCGTTTGACTTTGCAATTAAAGCTGTGTCAGGGCGATCATAAGAGCCTAAAACAGTTCTAACTACACTATCTGCATACTTAACTGAATCTGTTAAATTAGTTTGCTCAGGGTGTTCGTGTAAAAACTTTTGCTGTGCTCCATACCATGTGATCTCATCAATAAATCTTTGAGTGTAAACCTGTGCAAACATCGCATTTTCACGACTAAAATTTTGAATCCATTGAGCACTGGCTTTTATCTTTTGACCGTTACTTGTGTATTGAAAAGGGTTAAGCTGAATGCGCTTGAATATCTCATTGATGGAGTTATTACTTTCATTTAAACGAGCATTCATATATGCAGAATTATGACAAATCTCAGCTTTTAACTTATTGTGATATATAGTAGCCATTACTATTCCTTTCATGGTATTAGTAAAACCTACTTCATACATTACAGGAAATAAGTCAAAGAACTGCTCACCTGCGTTCTTAAAGTAGCCTGCCATGATTGACAAGCCTGTATCTTGCATCTTTCTACTAATCCACTGAATGAATTTATTAGAAGACGTAGGGGTAATATCTTGACCTGTTGCAAGTGTTTTAATCCAAGGCTCAAATCTTTCTTTTAAGGCACCTGGATCAATACGTTCAATCTCATTTGCAACTGCTTTTGAATGTAACAATTTATTTACTTCATTTACTCTAGGTGTTAAGTAAATAAATTTAAGCTCCTGCTCAATTCCTGAGATGATATGTACAGGATCTAAATCTAAAGCATGGAACGCTTTTTGATTTCTTTCTTTAATAAAGGAAGGTGTCTTTAAGCCCATAACTGACATCTGATTTTGCATTGCACCAGTTGCAGTAATATCAATTCCATTTTCACTTGCTTTAGTTACTGCTCTGTCATTATTAAGAATAGCAGGAACATATCCAGCATCTACATTAACTTCTGAACCATCAGCTAACTTAAATGATAAAGGCTGTCCGTCTAAACGTTTAAAGCCGTAGCCGTTCTGCTCACGTGTAGCTTGCATTACTTTAGGATCTAACTCTTTAAAGGTTGCCCATATTTCTTTACAGCAATTTAAAAGTTCTTTAGTAATAAAACCTTGATCGCATAATGACTGAATCATTGAATTAAACTGTTCTTGTTTCCAAGCATAAACAGATTTTTCATTGTTAAGATTTACATCAGAACCATCTTTAAACTTAGCGCCAATTTCAGGATCAGCAACATAGCCTTTCACTAACTTTTCGTAGTTGGTGCCGCAGTGTAAAAGCAAACCTAAGATCTCTAAAGTAGTACGACCGTTAAAATGACCTGAACGAGAACCTAAAACCAAACGCTCATTCTTACCTGTAGTTTCATTCTTGATGATTAAATCTGTCTGTATCTCACGGCTATCAATCTTAATCTTAGATAAACTATCTCCAAGCTTAGATGTAATATCTCTTAAGGCTAACTTCATCTGAGTATAACCGCGCTCAACAGGAGCGTAAATAAGTTCATGCCAAGCGCCAAGCTTTTTTCCATCGTAGCGTTCTACTGTATGTTCTGCCTGAAACGCATACTTTTTACGTAAAGCACCGAAGGCAGCAAACACACCTTTAGATTTACCCTGACTTGCTCCTTTTAAAGCTTTTTTCTTTGTCTTTAAATCAGAAGTCGTCTTAACCAACTGCTCTTGTGCGTCTTTAAATTCAATAGTTTTTTCACCATCGCAGAATGTTTTTGTCTTACGTGCATAATCTTTTAACGCAGACATAAACTCAATCAAATCGTACAGCTTAGAAACAGTGCGGTTGGCGTAAAAATCATTAGCAACATCAGCAACTCGATTGCAAAAAGCCTCGATTTTTGCACGCTCTATTAAAGCTTGTTCTTCACCTAATGAATCCAAGTAGTCACTTTCATTTAAGATACGTTCTTTAATTTCAGCAATATCACCAACAGTAAAACCATTAGCCTTACGGTTAGTTAAGCCAATAGTATCAGTTACAATTCTTAATAAATCCATTAAGTTCGGATCGTAACTTTTACCTACTTTTTTTACATCACGACCAGCTAAAGCTTTAAAATCAGCCATTTTCTTTTCAACATAATGAATAGTATCTGCAATGTATTCTGCTTTCTCATTCTGATACAGTTCATTTCTTGTTTGCTTTTCAGCTTCTCTTAAATCACCACGAGCCAAAGACACTTTGACTTTCTGATTTGCTCTAGCAGCTAAACGTCTAGCACTGGATACAGATAAATCACTAAAAGCTAATTGATCAACATCGTTTTGTGCAATTTTTTTAATGTTAAATAAAATCTTTTTGGCATTCTCACCTGTCTTAGTTATAGCTTTTAAAGCCTTAAGAACCTGTGTGCCTAATTCACGATGTATCGTGCTAATCTTTTTACTGATCTTTAATTCACCTTCAAGCTGTGTTTTCTTTATAGCTTTATCTAACACTGTGCTATAGGCAATACGTTTAGCTTCTTTCTCAATAGAATAGTTAGCAATACATTCAAGTAATGCTTGCTCTTTATCCTTAGCTGAATCAATAGCATCTTTCCATTGCTGAGGTAAACGCTCATAATCATCTAAGATTTCTCTAACTTCGATACCTGTATCATTATCAACAATCTTTTTAGCTTTGAGCTTATCTTCAATGTATTTAGGAACGTTCTTGTCTTTTAAAGAGATAGGAAGTGTTTTTAAATCTTCGATGTAAAGAGTACGAGGATCATTTTTTAATAGCTGTTTCTGATCTTCTTTTACCTTCTCATACTTCTTTGCAAAATTATCTAAAGCAACTAATTGTTTTTCTAAATCTTCACGTGGAAGTTTAGCCATGTTCTTTTTGATAATTTGTCTTTTTAGTTTGTCTAAAGAACGACCATTAACCAAACCAATTAAAAATTTCTTGATTGCTAACTCATCAATCAAACCTTTTAAAGCAGCATGATGATTGATTAAGTCACTCTTAACAGTGTCTTTAAATAGTTTTTTAGCTTCGTCAGGTAGAGGTGAGCTGTCAATTTCGCCTAATAAATCATCAATAGGATATTGTGCGATCTGCTCTTTATACAACTGTTCAGATTCAAAAAGAGAATCAACAAAATCATTAAAATCTTTTGAGCCTTGATTTAATTCTTCGCCGTAGTTCTGTTTAAACGCTTTTTCGGTGATTGTTTTTTTATCAAACTGTTTTAAGTTATCCTTATTAAACAACTCATTATTTTTGTTACGTGACAGCATCTTTTTAAAATTATTTAAAACACTGCTGTCTGTTTTTTTATTGCCAATAGCATCAGCAATAAATCTAGCAACGAATTGCTCCTGTAGTTTAGCCCAATCTTCTTTTGATAAAGTGTCTAATGACTTTGTACTATCCCACCATTTAACAAGTTTATCTAAACGATCGTGAACTTCTTTGTTCTCCTTAGCCAGCTCACGCATTGTGTGTAAGAACCAATGTGACTGCTCATGTAACACATCAGTAAATGTACTTTCACTGTTCAGATTAATCACAGGAACATCATCAACAACAGAAAATGAACCGCGCTCATTTCTCTTATCTGCATTCTTAACTTTGCTAAAATCAACACCTTTCTCATGTTTAATTAAAGGCTTAAATTTGTTCCATAAGGTGGCAACGTCAACACCTGTAATATCAGACATTGATCTTAAGAAGGTAGTTACACCTTTAGATAGAGCATTGTTTTCTTCAACAGATGTGTTCTTAGAATTATCAGCTAGAACTTTGTTAAGTTCCTGCTGAATAGGTCGCATTTCTTCCTCACGTTTAATGCGTTGTTGAACTTTATCCGCAATATCATTTTTAATCTCTTCAATCTTTTTATCTGATAAAGTGGCTGACAACTCACGAATTAAAGGTGCACCGTTTTCAGAGGTTGTGTAGTCGATTAGTTCGTCTCGTACTTCCTGCGGTAGTTTTAACCATTGACCTCGTGTGATTTCAATCATGTTTCCATGTTGTGCTTTGTCATAAGCTTCATTAAATTCATCACCTAAGACAGCTCTATTTACACCTACAGTATCACCGTTCTTTTCTACTTGATCTACTCTGTTTATTACATCGGTAACAGCATCTTTATCAAGATAGATTTTGTCACTGCCTCTTGATTGAAGTTCATCGTAAATTTCAGCACTGGTAGAAGGATCATTTTTTGTTAAAGGTGAATTAGAAACAACCTCATCAGCAACTCTAGCGTTAGCCTGTTTCTTTAAATTAAGAACCTTTGCTCGCGCTCTGTTAAGTAGTGGTAATGATTCAAAGAAAGCAGATACTAAAGCTGATTGAGTTACTGTCTCGCCTAAATCAGATACTAAATCAGATGGAATTTGCGCCAAACTTTCTAGCTGTGATTGCCCCACGTCAACACGTGCATTGTATTTTACGTTAGCATCATCAATTTTAGAAAAAGCTGTATTCTGTGCGGTGTTAATAGCAATGTTAGAAGTATGACCTAACACCTGCTGTGCAACTTTTGGCACACGAGCTGATACATCTACACCTAACTTAGACAAAGTTTTAGCTGTAGCCTGTCCTAAAATCTTTGTGTACTCACCAGCGCCTTTAAACAGCATGATACTTAGTGCATTAAGAATTACAGAGTTAGAACCTGAATTAGAATTTTGCAAAGCTAAAGCTAGCTCTTTGTCTGTGATGTTAGGATTGTTCTTTATGATCTCTTCCATTTCACGGCGTCTGGCTTGACGATAATCATCAACTAGATTTAAACCGCCTAAGGAATAACGCATATCTGAGAATAAGTCATACAAGCTTTGCTTAATGCCGTCTGTGTCTCTTGAATATCTATCAATGATTTGAGCTTTACGATCTTCGTACTCTTCATTACTCATGCCTTTGTTAGTATTTTCTAACTTTGATTTTCTGCCATGAAGTTGATCGCTTAAAAAGCTAATGTATTCAGAACTGGATAAACTATCTACAGCATCATCAATCTTTTCATTATTAAGATTTCTTAGTTCGGTATTTAAAGCAAATGAACGTCTTAAATCAGAAAACAACTTAGAATCTTGCTGAACCTGTTGAGCTGTTTTAAAGTATTTGTAAGTCTCAGGATCAAAGTTACTCCTAATCTTTGCGTTATTGATAATGCTGCTATCAGGTAAACCGTACTCATCGAATGTTTTTACCCAATCGTTCATCATCTTTTGTGACATTAAACGTTGAACGATGTCTGCGTCATTAGATGAGACATTAGCTCCATAAAATCTTGACAACTCCTCAAACTGTTTCTGCTTAATTTTGTCTGTATTTACATTGTATTCAGCAAAGGCTAAAGCACCTCTAGCATTAGCTTTGACTGAGCTTAACTCTTCATACTTTTTCTTTTCTTCGTCTGTAGAGTTTTCATCTAAAACAGGAAGTGATATTGCCGCATCTTGCCATACATCACGTGTATTTCCTCTGATGTAGTTCTTAGTCTGTTGTGAGATACCGTCAGATATAGTATCTGCATAAAAGATAGGAGTAGGTGATGCTGATAATTTTTTTTGAAGTTGACTGTCTATAGCCTCTGTTTGCTCTTTTGTAAACTCTACGTTTTGATTGCCTATAGGCTGTTGTAAATTATCAGACATCTTTAATTCACCTTACATTTATATTTGATTTGTTATTTATTATACCTAGTTTATTAAGTTACTTTATCATTCTTTCTCTATCAGATAGCTTTGATGTTTGTTTATTAACAAAATCTAAATAGAGCTGTCTTGATGTTGGATATGTTCCGTTGTCTCTGTAGTATTGTGACTGATACTGCCAAAGCTGAGACTTAACCTCATCTTTAGAGAAGGTATCATTCAGTAAATCGTTATCATCGAGATCATCATAAGTATTATCAATAACATCTTTGCTGTTTTTATAGTCCTGTTTAGCCTGTTCTAATTCAGGACTTTTAATTACATACTCAATAGCGTTAGAAATTTCTTTTGGATTAAGAGATGATATGTCAGGAACTCCTGCTCCGTTCTTATCCTTTTTAATAAGATTACTGTTTACATAAGTTGTAAAAAGATCTTGTGCTATTGGCATAATGAACATAAACTTTGATGAGTTATCACCTTTGAACAAGTCATTGCTTTTAATGTTTAACTCATCTAATACACGACTAGATAAAGCATCGCCTTTCTTTATTGATGTACCTTGATGTTGTTGTTGAATTTTAAGAATGCGGGCTTGTGCTTTTTGGTCATTCAAAGGAATTGTTCCATAAGTAAGTTCTGTTTCTTTCTGTCTTTCAGGTGTTCCATAAAACAAATCAAGTACATCATCACTAGCAGTAGAAATAAAACTACTTAATCTGTAGTTAGCTTTATTGTTCATATTGTCATAAAGCGTAGCTAACTTGGTATTCAGTTTTTCTTTGTCACCATATTGCACTATTAGTGAACTTCTTAAATTAAGATCATCAATGTTTAAATAAAGGTCGTCTTTGTTTTTATATTTAAGTTCGCCGTTAGATTGTTTAGCATAAAGAATTGATGATAGGTTATTATCCAAAATGGAATCAGTATCTGATACAGCTTTACGTCTAGCATTTTCTTCAATGACTTGTCTTGATAAGTCCCCATCGGTCATAATCTGAATATCGTTATAATCAGTTGCAGATAAATCATCTTCTTTTTTGTTGTTCTTGATCATGAACAACTCTTTCATTTTTTCAAAAGTCGCATCTTTGTGAGCTTCTTTAAATCTTAACTGTTCTACAGCATTTAAAGGCTGAATAGCACGTAAAGCTTCTCGCTCACGTTTCAGTTCTAA
>ERZ779939.254-NODE-254-length-8907-cov-1.67205_pt1 | contig 8907 bp, 6 predicted proteins | sample MGYA00511091_ERZ779939 | MGnify/ENA primary metagenome ERZ779939 (study PRJEB29588, sample SAMEA2156362) | human gut metagenome | biome: human gut; feature: human-associated habitat; material: faeces | place: Denmark | collected 2008/2010 ... | reverse complement strand
TGATTACGTAGTGGCAGGTATGAGAAGTTCTGCTTTGAGAGGAACCTGTAAGATGCTTGCCCGATACGACTTTGAACCTTGTGGTAAGACGGGTACAGCGCAGAACCGTGGTCATGACCACTCTGTATTCATGGGCTTCGCACCAATGAACAATCCAAAGATTGCCATTGCCGTATATGTAGAGAATGGTGGCTGGGGTGCCGATTATGGTGTGCCTATCGGCGGATTGATGATGGAACAATATTTGAAAGGTAAATTGTCGCCAGCTTCTGAAAGTCAGGCGACGGCAATGCAAAATAGAAGAATCGCTTATGGCTCAAGTAGCAGATAATAGACAACCAAGTGTGCTTCGTTCCATCGACTGGTGGACGATAGGTATTTATCTTGCACTGCTTTCATTCGGATGGATCAGTGTCTGTGGTGCCAGCTACACTTATGGAGACAATGATATTTTCAGTCTGGGTACTCGTTCGGGCATGCAGATTATCTGGATAGGTACTTCGATCGCATTAGGCTTTGTACTCCTGATGCTCGACGACAGGTTTTACGATACCTTCTCGTATGTGATTTATGCTGTTTTGATATTGTTGCTTTTTGCCACGATATTCAATCCGCATAGCATCAAGGGTTCGCATTCCTGGCTTGTGTTAGGTCCGCTCCGACTCCAGCCCGCCGAATTTGGTAAGTTTGCCACGGCACTCGCCGTAGCTAAGTTTATGTCGAGTTATGGTTTTAATATCCACAACATCAAGCATTTCATGGCTGCTGTGGGTATTATCCTGCTCCCAATGGTGTGCATTGTAGGACAGAGAGAGACGGGTTCTGCACTGGTTTATTCAGCCTTCTTCCTCATGCTCTATCGCGAGGGAATGCCCGGAAGCATCCTCTTTACGGCTGTGGCCATGGTGGTCTATTTCGTAGTTGGCATCAAGTATGAGAATGTGATGATGTGGGACTCCTATACTTCCATCGGTAAGTTTGTGGTGCTTTTGCTGGTGCAGATATTTACGGCAGGTATGGTCAGTTCCTATACGGGTAACAAGAAACATTGTTATACGATTCTTGCATACACTGTCGGCATTACGCTCATCTTCCTGCTCTTCTCCACCTATGTGATTCCTTTCGACATCGTTTGGGTTCAACTTGGTTTGTGTGCAGCCATGATTGGCTATATTGTTTATCAGGCATTGGCAACCCGATTACGCAGTTATTATTTCATAGCAGCCTTCGCCTTAGGTTCTATAGCTTTCTTCTACTCAGCCGATTATGTGCTCAACAATGTGATGGAACCTCACCAGCGTGTGCGTATCAATGTACTTTTAGGCTTGGATGAAGACTTGGCAGGTGCAGGTTACAATGTTCATCAGAGTGAGATTGCTATCGGCTCTGGTGGTTTGCAAGGTAAGGGATTTCTGAACGGAACGCAGACCAAACTGAAGTTCGTGCCAGAGCAGGATACTGACTTTATCTTCTGTACGGTAGGAGAGGAGGAAGGATTCCTTGGTTCGGCCTGTGTGCTTCTGCTCTTCCTGGCATTGATATTGAGGTTGATTCATCTGGCAGAACGACAACCCTTTAAGTTTGGGCGAGTGTATGGCTATTGCGTACTGAGTGTGTTCCTCTTTCACCTGTTTATCAATGTGGGCATGGTGCTGGGTCTCACTCCTGTCATTGGTATTCCTTTGCCATTCTTCAGTTATGGCGGTAGTTCGCTTTGGGGTTTCACCATCCTGCTTTTCATTTTCCTAAGGATTGATGCAGGACGAAATCTGATAAGAAACTAAAAAATGCAGAGATTAAACTGGAAAGAAAGCAGAGATAAGCTTGGAAAGAAGCAGAGATTAAACTTGGTAAGAATGCGAAGTATTAGATAAAATCTGTGTAATCTGCGAAATCTTCGTAAAAAGATCGTAAAATAATAAACCAGCGAGGAGAAAATAATAATCCCAAAGAAGGAATTTCTTCAGAAAAATAATCCCTGAGAAAAAAGAGAAAAAGAGAAGTCCCCCTTGAAGTTCCTCTGTGATGTTGAGGACTTTCAAGGGGGATTTCTCTTTAATGTTTCACGACTTTAAATCCAATATCACTGATGCCTGGCAGAATCTCTCGTTTCATGTCATGGCGGATGGTGACGTGGATAGAGTCGTTTTGGTTCAACTGATAAACGTTGATGGGGAAGTTATATTGATAATAACTGATTCCTTGTCCTGTAGTAACTCCGTTTTTGTCGATGAGCTTACATTGGATGGTGTCTATCTTCACCGTTTTTTCTTTCCTGTTGTGGCTGTCAGGGTAGATGCTCTGTTCTACGATGAGGGTCAGTCCCATAAAAGGATAAGCACCTGTGATGCGAAGTCCTAAATGTTCCTGATAGTACCCCGATGCTGCCAAAGGTGGAATATCAAACGACAAGGTGTCGTTTTTTTCCCATCCGGCAATAGGAGTATGAGAATACGAATCGTAAACCATTGAATCCTTGCAGGATGAGAAAAAGTTTAAAGCAGTGAATGTACCTATTATTAATAAGGTATAGAATAGTTTCTTCATTATCTTATATTACCTTTCTTACCTTTTTATATTATCATTCCTTACTTCATGTTATTCTTGATGGCCACCTTGGTTGTTGTTACCTTGGTTGCTTTCAGGGATGTTTACAGGGTTATGACTTGGGTTTTCTCCCTGATTATTTCCCTGATTTCCATTACCTTTTTGATAGTTTCTGTCTCGCTGTGGGCGGTTTCCTCTTTCTCCCTGCTGTCGATAGTCTCTCTGAGGTCTATCTCCCTGCTGGCGATTATCTCTCTGAGGTCTCTGTCCGCGGTTTCGATGATCATTGCGTCGATTCTCTCTATTACCATCACGTTCCTCAGGTGCAGACGCTGTATTTGAAATATCGGCATTTGGCTGCTGTGGCGTATTTTGCTGCTGAGCATTTTCGCCATTAACAGCTTTGCTGCGATTCTTATTATTCTTTTTCTTTCGCTTCGCCTTGTCAAAACGGCTTAAATCTGCTTCTGCAAGCAAGTCTGCAGATTTTGGTTTCTCTTTCACCTTACCATCTTCCAGTAAGCTCAAAGGCTTTTCGCCCTGACGGTTCATTGCTATGATTTCTTGAGCTCGTTCTGCTGTAATCGTTTCGAGGTTGGAAGCCATATTCTTATCTGAAGAATAGGTGATAAGACCTGCGAGAATATCTGTCTTAAACTGGTAGAAATCTCCATCTGCCGTTTGCAGAACAATATCCTTGGCAGGAATTTTCTTGCCTGCTTCCACATAATTATCTACCTCATAGTTGAGACAGCATTTGAGTTTTGCACACATACCTGCCAATTTCTGAGGATTGAGAGAAATGTCCTGGAAACGGGCTGCGTTTGTGCTTACGCTCACAAAGTTTTTCATCCAAGTGGCACAACAGAGTTCGCGTCCGCAAGGTCCTGTGCCACCGATGCGTCCAGCTTCCTGTCTTGCTCCTATTTGTTTCATTTCGATACGCACATGGAAAGTATCTGCCAAAACCTTGATGAGTTGTCGGAAATCGACACGTTCGTCGGCAATATAATAGAAGATGGCTTTGTTGCCGTCTCCCTGATACTCCACATCGCCAATCTTCATCTTCAGTCCAAGATCTTTCGCAATCTGTCTGCTCTGGATCATGGTGCCGTGCTCACGGCTCTTGGCTTCCTTGCACTTCTCGATATCTACAGGTTTGGCTATTCGATAGATGCGCTTGATGTCATCTGCAGATTTGAGATTGGCTTTCTTGATTTGCAATTTCACCAATCTTCCTGTAAGCGTTACCACGCCAATGTCATGGCCAGGACTCGCCTCCACCGCCACGACATCTCCTTTTTTCAGGTCGAGGTTGTTGACGTTGTGATAATATGCCTTTCGGGTGTTCTTAAACTGCACTTCCACAAGGTCTGTGCTTTCGGCATTGCCAGGCACATCGGCAAGCCAGTCGTATGTGTTCAGTTGTCGGTCTTGGCGTCCTACTGCCTTGCAGCAGAGACCTCGGTCGCAACCATTCCACATTCTGAATTTCATATCCTTGTAATCCACAATAATCTGATTTTAATAATGTATAATTTTATGATATATATTGTATTGTACAAATATTTTTTGTACAATGATTATTCCTTATCTGGTAATTAATTGTCTTTACTGACTCTTTAGTCTGCATTTCCTGCTGTTATTTTCTGATGAGCAATACGATGATTTTGAGAGCCAGATCGAAAAAGACAATTTTTGCATTGGCATTTTGCCCGATATCCCTTTTGCATTCATCGAAGAGGTTGAATATGTCGATGATATTAGCCTCGTTGATGAAACGGGCGAAATTCTTGGCGAAATTCTCTTCCTCTTGCGTCATGTAAATCAGTTCTTCCTGCCGGAAATTGTACATGAAACTTTCTCTGAGCATGTGCGTGAAATAATCAAGCATACGTTTCTGTTTTTCTCGTCCGAAAGTAGCTACTACTTCGCTCCATTTCTTGAGGTCGTGGATATTGCGCATGTAGGCAAGTCGCATGAGCATGATAAACATGTCCAGATGCTGCCTGTTCTCATTGCCGGCATTGAGTTCTTCGATAGCCGCATTCCAGTTGCCATGTGCGATGCGTGCGATGCGATGGGCATTCTCTTGCTCTAATCCTCTTCTGCTGATGAGTGCTTCTTCCATCTCTTCATCAGAAATCTTCTTGAAATCGATTCTTTGAGTACGGCTTCTGATGGTTTCGAGGAGCAATTCCGGTTCTTCACTCACCATGATGAAGTAGGTCTTGGCAGGCGGTTCTTCCAGAAGTTTCAATATCTTGTTGGCACTCGTAATATTCATGCGCTCAGGAAGCCAGATGAGGCTTACCTTGTTGCCTCCGAGTACCGACTTGAAATTGAGTTTGCGGGAGATTTCGTCAGTCTCTTCTACAGTAATGATAGCCTGCTTGTTGAAGTCTGCATCATTTTTCCCCATTTTCCTCATCCATTGGTCGATTTGGAAGTAAGGACCTTCGGCAAGCAATTCTCGCCATTGGGTAATGAAGTCGTCGCTGATAGGCTTGTGTTCACTTCCCATATCAGATGTTTTGATGGTAGGGAAGGTGAAATGGAGATCTGGATGTTCCCATTTCTTGAGCATGGCACTGGTACGGCGTTCAGCGTCTGTAGGAGTAGAAGCATTCTCTTCCATTTTTTCTCCCATCAGATAGCTGGCGAAAGCCAAAGCTACAGCCATCTTGCCGCAGCCTTTAGGACCGCAGAACATGATGGCATGAGGAATACGTTCTTCCTCTGCCATCTGCATCAGTCGTGCCCATACTTCTTTCTGACCTATTACTTCGCTAAACTTCATATTATAGTATTTTTTGTAGGAGTAAACTCCGTTTTCTTATTTTATATCTTTTCTATTAAAAACGTTTAAACCGACTTTTTTTACCAATTCCTTTTATATAAAGGATTTTATTATTTAGTTCATGTTTCTAAAACGTCTTCTGCGTTTTTTGAAATATCTCGCTTAAAACAGAGTCTTTGCGATTTGTTTTACACTATCCACAGCGGAGACGGTGAAGAAATGAACATTGTTGTAACCGTGCTCGAAGAGGTCTTTCACTTGAGCAGTTGTCCATTCAATGCCAAGTTCTTTTGCGTCTTCATCAGTCTTACACTTCAAGACTTCCTGTGCCAGTTCCTCTGGTATGTCGCAATGGAAAGTCTTAGGTACAACGGTAAGTTGTGACAGTTTTGCGAAAGGCTTGATGGCAGGAATGATAGGTATGGTGATACCCATTTTCCTTGCCTTTTCCACGAAAACATAGAATTTCTGATTGTCGTAGAAGAGTTGGGTTACAGCATAGGCTGCGCCCAATTGTTGCTTCTCCAGGAGGTGCTGCATGTCCATTTCCAGATTTGGAGCTTCTTCATGCTTCTCCGGATAGCAAGCTACGCCACAGCAGAATTTTTCTCCCGGGTGTTTGATAGGAGTACCATCCATGAAGAAGCCATCATTGAATTGGTTGACTTGCTTCAAGAGGTCTGTAGCATGCATGTGACCATTTGCGGTCGGTGTAAACTGGCGGTCATCCTTCGCCTTGTCTCCACGCAGTACGAGGAGATTTGAAATGCCTAAGAACTGGAGGTCGAGCAGTTCATACTCGATATCTTCCTTGCTGGCTCCACTACAAATGACATGAGGAATAACTGGAATGTCGTATTTGTTTTGGATGGCACCTGCAATCGCAACTGTACCTGGGCGGCGACGCACACGCTGGCGGGTAAGCAAACCATTGTCCAACTCTTTATAGACAAACTCGCTGTGGTGTGTGGTGATATTTATAAATCGAGGGTTAAATTCCTTCAGGGCATCGATGGTGCGGAAGAGTGCTGCAGTACCATTTCCCTTCAATGGAGGAAGAACCTCAAATGAAAACCCTTTCTCTTGGTCCCCGTTATTCAGAAATTCTGTTATGTTCATCTTCTTTATTTTTTTGTAATGTAGACTGTAATTTTAATGTTGAATAGACTCTGAGGGTATTACTCTTGCGGATGACAAAGCATATAGCCCTATTTGTTTGCAAAAATACAAAAAAATAGGCTGAAAGACGAAAAAATAAGGAGCAAAACGAAAAAATAAGGAGCAAAAATGAAAAAATATGGGGAAAAATGAAAGATGGACGTAATATTTTTAAGAATCATGTAATATTTGTGGAAAAATAGCGTACTAAATATAGTATTTACAAACTATTCTAAAACAGATACAATTTAAACCTAAAAAAATATGGAACAGAATCAAAATGGCTCTAAAGCCTATCTTATCTCAATTGTGATGGTCGCTGTATTGGGTGGCTTGCTCTTCGGTTATGATACCGCTGTAATTTCGGGTGCCGAAAAAGGTATGCAAGCTTTCTTCAAGGGCGCAAGTGATTTCGAATACACGGATTTCATGCACGGATTTACATCCTCAAGTGCATTGATCGGTTGTATCATCGGTAGTGCTCTTTCTGGTCTCTTTGCCAGTAAGTTGGGACGTAAACGCTCGCTTATTTTTGCGGGGCTCTGCTTCTTCCTGTCTGCATGGGGATCAATGGAACCAGAGAGCTACATCCTGCCACAGGGAAAGCCTGACTGGACTTTGCTTGTCGTTTTCAACTTCTATCGTGTCTTGGGTGGCATCGGTGTAGGTATGGCTTCGGCTATTTGTCCTATGTATATTGGAGAAATCGCACCAAGTAATATACGTGGTATGCTGGTAAGTTGGAATCAATTTGCTATCATCTTCGGTCAGTTGGTGGTCTATTTTGTCAATTTCATCATTATGGGAAATCATGCTAATCCGATTTATGATGCTGCAGGTGCTATTGCCAACTGGGCTGATGCGGAATGGACTGTTGAAACGGGTTGGAGATATATGTTCGGAAGTGAATGTGTGCCAGCCGGCTTGTTCACTTTCCTGATTTGTTTCGTTCCTGAGACCCCTCGTTATCTCGTCATGGTAGGACAGGAAGAGAAGGCTTATGGTATTCTTTCAAGAATTAATGGAAGTAATAAGGCTCACGAGATTATCCAGGATATTAAGAATACGGTAACGGTGAAGACAGAAAAACTCTTCTCCTATGGTTTTATGTGCATCTTCGTGGGTGTTATGCTCTCTGTATTCCAGCAGGCTGTAGGTATTAATGCCGTGCTCTATTATGCTCCTCGTATCTTCCAGGATATGGGCATGAGCAATCCGATGGTTCAGACTGTGATTATGGGTATAGTGAATATTTCGTTTACTTTAGTTGCTGTATTCTATGTAGAGAAATGGGGACGTAAACCTTTGCTGATCTTCGGTTCCATCGGTATGGCAATAGGAGCACTTGGTGTGGCTTTGACCTTCGGAAATCCTTCTTTGGGAACCATCACGATGCTCAGCATTATGGTTTATAGCGCCAGCTTCATGTTCTCTTGGGGACCAATTGCTTGGGTGCTCATCGCAGAACTTTTCCCAAATACCATTCGTGGCGCTGCTGTTGCCATCGCAGTTGCCTTCCAGTGGATCTTCAACTTTATTGTCAGCTCAACCTTCGTTCCGCTGTTTAATATGCATTTGGTGGAAGGAGATGATTTCGGTCATTGGTTTACTTATGGCCTTTATGGAGCAATCTGTATTTGCGCAGCCCTCTTCGTGTGGAAACTTGTGCCGGAGACCAAGGGAAAGAGTCTGGAGGATATGAGTAAACTCTGGAGAAAGGAATAATGCTTTAAAACATTTATGATCAGTAAAAAGACGAGGCGCAAGCATCTTCACGATGGTTGCGCCTCTATACGTTTTTATATAAGAGAGTATTAACTTTATATAAGAGAGTATTAACTTTATATAAGAGAGTATTAACTACGCATATATTTGATAGTTTAATTCTTTTCTTGATAATATTTTTATTATTTTGATGTCGCTTTATTGCGGCAAGCAAAACTTACAATTGGCTGTGAATTTATAGAATTCTTAATGTAGTTGGTCTGTGCGCCATCTACAAAGATGTGGGTAAGATAGAATGGGAAACCGATTTGCTTGGTTGACCAAATGCAGCCGCCTACATAGTATGTATCGGGAGTGAATACCAATACAACCTTATGCTCTTTAGCATCTGAACCATATGTAAGGTTGAGGTTGATAGGACTTGGATAAGCATAAAAATATGCTTGGTTTGTCAGACTGTTTGGTAAAACCATGTACTTTCCTGTCACAGGCTTGTCTTCTACCTTACTGATAGCTTCCTTCAATTCTGGATTAGAGATGTGCTCAGCAAGTTTCTTGATAGGGAAATTGCTGATGGTAAATGTACTATCATTACGCATGCTGAAATAGCATTCTGTCTCTACAGAATCTGCCTGATTCTTTACGTTAGCATCATTCTTGTGATCGAATAAGAGTAC
>ERZ779939.242-NODE-242-length-9228-cov-5.53014_pt1 | contig 9228 bp, 8 predicted proteins | sample MGYA00511091_ERZ779939 | MGnify/ENA primary metagenome ERZ779939 (study PRJEB29588, sample SAMEA2156362) | human gut metagenome | biome: human gut; feature: human-associated habitat; material: faeces | place: Denmark | collected 2008/2010 ... | reverse complement strand
TACTGGATGCAGATCTCTCTTCGATGGTTCTCGACATTGCAGCTTTCGGGGAAAACAAACCGGAACTGCTACCTTGGCTCACCCTTCCTCCCAAGGGCAACCTCGTATTGGCACAGCAACTTCTTATGTCGCTCAACGCCCTCACTCCTGATCATGATGCTCACGCTCTCAGTGGCAGCATCACCGCAGAAGGCAGCAGAATGGCTCAACTTCCTTGTCATCCGCGCATTGCCAAGATGATGATCAGCAGCGATTCTCCGGCGAGCCAAGCCCTGGCCTGCGACATTGCTGCTCTGCTGGAAGAGAAAGACCCGATGGGCGAAAATGAAGATTCAGACATGACGCTCCGCCTTTCTATCCTCCGTTCCGCACGCTGCAAGAAGAATCTGGGGCGTTGGAACCGTATCGCTCAGATTGCCCAGGAATACAGGAAGATGCTGCGTATCAGGGAAGACAACGGGCCAATTGATGCTGAGGAAGTGGGCCATCTCATCGCCCTAGCCTACCCTGAGCGCATCGCCCATGCCACCGACCATGCGGGCAACTTCAAGATGTCGAATGGCAACACGATTTTCATCGACCCGTGCGACAGCATGGCAGCAAACGAATGGCTTGCCATCGCATCACTCAACCTCGCTTCAACCTCATCATCCAATTCTGGGCAGGGACGGAAAGGAAGGGTATTTCTCTCAGCCCCCGTCAACTGGAAGAACTTGCCGGCACAAACCTGCGAGAATATTTCATGGGACAGCAAAGCGCTGGCAGTAAAGATGCAACAGGAAACACGGATAGGAGCACTCGTCATAGACAGCAAGCCGATACAGAATGCCAACCGAGAGACAGTTTCAGACATTATCTGCGAAGCTGCCAGAAAAGACGGACTCAGCATGTTCGATTGGAACGAATCGGTTCGTCGTCTGCAACAGCGCGTGGCGCAAGTAGCTGAATGGCATCCGGAACTGGAGATTCCCGACCTGTCAACAGAGCATCTCCTGACAACAGCACGAACGTGGCTCCCATTCTATCTCGAAGAAGGTGGTAAGATGAAGACTTCTGTTACAGAACTGAAGAAGCTCAACCTGTGCGAAATCTTATGGAACATCCTTCCTTATGAGCTTCAGCAGGAGATAGACCGCCTTGCTCCCACCCACATCCGTGTGCCATCGGGCAGCAACATCCGCATCGATTATCGCTTGGAGGCCGAAGCCCCGGTTCTGAGTGTGCGGCTTCAGGAGTGTTTCGGAATGACATCAACTCCCACTGTCGATGCTGGCAGACAGCCCCTTCTGCTTGAGTTGTTATCTCCCGGTTTCAAGCCCGTTCAGCTTACTCAGGATCTCGCAAGTTTTTGGCAAGGCACTTATTTCGAAGTCCGCAAGGAACTGAAGCGCCGTTACCCTAAGCATTACTGGCCGGAGAATCCGTTAAAGAGTAAGGCCGTGAGAGGTGTCAAACGATGATTAGAGGAAGCAAACAAACGCTAAGAAGATTCGTAAGAGACGATGAAAGAAGCTTCAAGTAGTATTGTAAAAGGGCAAAAGCTGTTTTCTTGACCTTAGAAAAGAAAAAGAAGAAAAAAAGGTCGCTCCCCTAATTGGGTAGCGACCTTTATCTTTATATTTGAATTTTGATGTAATCTAAATTCAACGATGCATCATCTGCAAGGAAATTAATCCTTGAAGAAATCCTTAACAGCCTCGTTTGGTACCATCTTCTCATCGAAAACGTATGCACCAGTCTTAGGGCTCTTAACCATCTTGATAACCTTTGTATATGCGCGACCATCCATGTTACCTTCGTGGAGGGTAGCGACCGCTTTCTTTGCCATAGTCTATTTAAATTGATAAAATTATTAAACTTGTAAGCTAAGCTTACTTAATCTCCTTGTGAAGAGTCATCTTCTTAAGGATTGGGTTGTACTTCATCAACTCAAGACGCTCAGGAGTATTCTTACGATTCTTTGTAGTCACGTAACGGCTTGTACCTGGCATACCACTGTTCTTGTGTTCAGTGCACTCGAGGATAACCTGTACTCTATTACCTTTTGCTTTCTTTGCCATGATATTTATTCTCCTATAACTTTAATGTCCTTCCAATCTACGTAGCCCTTCTTTACTGCCTGATTCAAAGCAGCATCGAGACCTACCTTATTAATAAGACGAAGACCAGCAGCACTGATCTTGAGGCTGATCCAGCAACCCTCTTCTACATAGTAGAATTTCTTGCTGAAGAGGTTAACATCAAAGCTTCTCTTTGTACGGTGCTTTGAGTGAGACACATTGCAACCTAACTGTGCCTTCTTACCTGTAATTTGACAAATCTTAGACATTTCTATCTTTAATTTTGTAATTCGTTAATTGATACCTATTCCAAACAGAGTGCAAAATTACAAAATAATTTGGTAATAACAAAATAATCCCTAAAAGAACGCTGTCTTTTAAGGATTATTAATATTTGGTAGCCTTAAATTAGCAATTTAAGCCTCTTTTTTAAGTTCTTCAGCATGTTCTTTCAAGAATTCGAGCATGCCTTTAAGCGCTGTATTTGTGGCAATTGCAAGGTTGATGTCGCGTCCGAAATCTTCGGAGAGTTTTACCACGCGAACATCGTTCTTGTCGCCATAACCTACATAGATGGTACCCACAGGAATGGCTGGAGTTCCACCCGTTGGACCAGCCACACCCGTTGCTGAAATGGCGAAGTCTACATTCAGGGTCTTGATTGTGCCGAGCACCATCTCCCTAGCCACTTCTTCGCAAACGGCAGTCTGCTCCTCCAGAACCTCATGGCTCACGCCCAAAAGATTCTCCTTTACCTCGTTGGTGTAGCTTATTATACCACCCTTGAAGTAATTACTGGCACCTGGCACAGAAATCAGCGCCTCGGCGATACGACCGCCTGTGCAGCTCTCTGCTGTGCCTACTGTCTTGTCACTATTGTAGAGCATCTCCTGGATGCCCTTGCTCAATATCTTTGTTTCTAATTCCATCTTGTTTTGTTAATTACTTAAATGTTACTTTACTATAGGCTGGCAAGTCGATGGTTGCAAACTCACCATCACGATACTTGAAGGTTCCCACGCAGCCTATCATCGCCGCATTATCGGTAGTATAGCTGAACTTAGGGATGTAGATAGTCCAGCCGAAGCGCTTGGCATGATCGTGGAAAGCGTTGCGCAAACCATTATTGGCACTCACACCTCCAGCTACAGCCACATGCTTGATGCCGGTCTGCTTGACAGCCATGCGGAGTTTCTTCATCAGAATATCAACGATGGTAAACTCTATGCTGGCAGCCAGATCGTACTTGTTCTTCTCAACAAAATCAGGATCAGCAGCCACCCATTTACGCAGGCTGTAGAGGAAACTGGTCTTGAAACCGGAGAAACTGTAGTTCAATCCCGGAATATGAGGCTCAGAGAAACTGAATGCCTTCAGATTGCCCTGGCGTGCATACTTATCTACGACAGGACCACCAGGATAGCCCCACTCCAGTACCTTGGCACACTTGTCAATAGCCTCGCCAGCCGCATCGTCGATGGTCTGTCCCAGCACTTCCATATCGTTGTAGGCATTCACCTTTACAATCTGCGAATTTCCACCGCTCACGAGAAGACAGATGAACGGGAATGGAGGTGCACTCTGGTCATCATCGCTTTCCTTGATGAAATGAGCCATCACATGACCCTGCAGATGGTTTACATCTATCATCGGAATATTGAGCGAGCGGGCGAATCCCTTGGCAAAACTTACACCCACGAGAAGCGAGCCCATCAGACCCGGACCACGGGTGAAGGCTACGGCAGAAAGATCTTCCTTCTTGATGCCGGCACGCGCGATGGCCTGGTCAACGACAGGAACCACATTCTGCTGGTGGGCACGGGAAGCCAACTCCGGAACAACACCGCCGTAAGCCTTGTGAACCTCCTGAGAGGCGGTTACATTGCTCAGCAGCACACCATTCTTGAGCACTGCGGCAGAGGTATCGTCGCAGCTGCTCTCTATACCTAATATATATATATCCTTCATTATATCAAAGTTTATAATTTATTCAAGTTTCGCAAGTTCAGGAGTTAAAGAAGTTAAAGGAGTTATCGCTCCCTACGGTCGCTGAGAAGTTAAGACAATAGTCTTTTTGGCATAGTTTTTAAGCTGAAAAACATACGTCTTAACTCCTTAACTTCCTTAACTCCTTTAACTTCCTGATATGCGAAAGTTCAGTTAACGAACACTAGTGTGTAAGAATCTCCACACCTGTCTCTGTCATCACAAGCGTGTGCTCCCACTGTGCAGATGGCTTCTCATCACCGGTGATTACTTCCCAACCGTACGGATCGTCGGCATCGAGGAATACCTGCCAGGTGCCCATGTTGATCATTGGCTCGATGGTGAACACCATGCCCGGAACGAGCAGCATGCCAGTGCCTCTATGACCATAGTGAAGAACCTCAGGCTCTTCATGGAACTGGCAACCTACGCCATGACCGCAAAGATCGCGAACCACACCATAACCATACTTCTTGCAATGCTTCTCGATAGCATGACCGATATCACCTACGAACGAGTATGGCTTGGCAACCTCCATACCGATTTCCAGACATTCCTTGGCTACGCGAACCAGCTGCTCCTTTTCAGGAGTTGTCTTGCCGCCAACGATGAACATACGGCTGGCGTCAGCGTAATAGCCATCTACGATGGTTGTCATGTCCACATTGATGATATCGCCCTCTTCGAGCACATCCTCTTCCTTAGGTATACCATGACAAACCACTTCGTTGATAGAGGTACAAACACTCTTAGGATAGCCTTCGTAATTGAGACACGCAGGAATGGCATTATGATCCTTACAATACTGCATGCAGAGATCATCAATCTCCTGGGTGTTGATTCCCGGACGGATCATCTCTGCTACCGCATCAAGACAACCGGTGTTTACGACACCACTCTTGCGGATGCCTTCTATCTGTTCTGGAGTTTTAATCAAGTCACGGGTAGGAACAAGTTTACCCTTGTTTTCCCAAAACATTACCTGCTTGTCGAGCTCTGTAAGAGGCTGACCTGGCAAGCAATGCCATCTTTTCTTCTTAATCATTGTATTATGTATTTAATTAGCGACTGCAAAAGTACATTTTTTATTGCAGAGCACAAAATAAAATGGCAATTATTTGCATTTTAGTGCAAATAATCACCACAAATAATTACTTCAAATGCTCGTAAATCTTATCGCACCAGTCTTCGCCATTCTGCGGACAATAAGTAAACAGTCCCAGTTCAGAGGCTGCACAGCAGTTACGGGGACCATCATCAATAAACAGGCACTCCTCTGGCATAATCTTCTCCTGAGAAAGGACATAACGGAAGAAATTCTCATCCGGCTTCATATACTTTACTTCATAAGAACGATACATCGCATCGAAATAATCGCCGATAGGATGACCGTCGGCAGAGAATGCCTCGCTGTCTACCCAGGCTGATACATAAGGGTTGGTATTGCTAAGCAAGATTAAACGGTAGCCCTGCTTCTTAAGATTGCGGAGAGTAATCAGATTGCGTTCTGGAATTTCCTTCATGTAGCCCAGCCAGCAATGCTGCAGTTCCTCGAAGGTTACCTCGCGGCCAATCTTCTTGCACACTTCCCGACGGTATTCCTCCTCGGAAATCTTGCCCTCTTCCAGCTGGCCGTTTAAGCCAACCTGCTTATAAGGGTCCATCTTCTCCGCAAACTCCTTCATACCCAACTCAATGAAACGTTTGCCTGCCTCACTCTCGTCGAGGGTGATGATGACACCACCCATATCAAAAATCACAGTTTTAATCATATAATTATCCTAAAAACGTTGTATTCTTTATCTTGTCAGAACAGCTCCAGTTTGTTCTTTCTTGCCTCTGAGAGCGAGGCTATCTTTGCCTGCTCTTCATGATAGTTCTGGCGAAGTTTCTCGTAGCGTTCCTTCAGTTCCGCCTCAAACTTAGGACATTCAGCCTCGTTGAGGAATCGGGCACAGATTCCGGCATTGAGCGATGCGTCCTTCACCCAGATGACCGGTCCGTCATATTCAGGTGCAATCTTCAGAGCCACATGCAGTTCGCTCGTCGTTGCCCCACCTACCATGATAGGAATGCTCAAACCAGCTTTCTGCATTTCTCGGGCCACATGAACCATTTCTTCAAGCGAAGGGGTGATAAGTCCACTCAAACCGATTGCATCTACCTTTTCATCGATAGCTTTCTGTACAATCTGTTCGGCTGGAACCATCACACCTAAGTCGATGATTTCGTAATTGTTACATGACATAACCACGCAGACGATGTTCTTTCCGATATCATGAACATCGCCCTTCACAGTTGCCATCAGAATCTTGCCGGCAGTTGTTGCTCCACCCTGTTTTTCTGCCTCAATATGAGGCTGAAGGATAGAAACTGCCGATTTCATCGTGCGAGCCGTCTTGACAACCTGCGGCAAGAACATTTCGCCTTTTCCAAAAAGTTCGCCTACCAGGTTCATGCCGTCCATCAGAGGACCCTCAATAACGTTTACTGCATGAGGATATTTGGCAAGTGCTTCGTCAATATCCTGCTGCAGGAAATCGGTGATTCCCTTTCTCAGCGCATACTTCAGACGTTCTTCCACACTCTCCTTTCGCCATTCAGGAGCAGCCGGTTTCTTGGGAGCAACACCGCCTGCCTTAGCTGCAGCCTTGGCAGCATCAGCCTGGGCTTTTATCTCTGCCGCAAGCTCGATGAGTTCATCAGCTGCACCTTTTCTCCTATTCAGCACCACATCCTCGATGAGCTGAAGCTGTTCTTCAGGAATTTTATTGTAATCCATTCTGGCTTTGGCATTTACAATACCAAAGTCCATACCTACCTGCTGGGCATGATGCAGGAAAACACAATGGATAGCCTCACGGATATAAGTATTGCCACGGAATGAGAACGAGAGGTTACTGACACCTCCGCTGACATGTGCGCCAGGCAGATTCTGATGAATCCACTCCGTTGCACGGATGAACTCAACGGCATAATTATCATGCTCTTCCATACCGGTAGCTATGGCAAGTACGTTCGGGTCGAAGATGATATCGAGCGGATTCATGCCCAACTTGTCTACCAGAAGATGATAAGCACGTTCTGCTATCTCGATGCGGCGCTCGAAAGTGGTAGCCTGACCTACTTCATCAAAACACATCACAACGACGGCTGCGCCATAGCGTAACACATCGCGGGCATGAGAAAGGAATACTTCCTCGCCCTCCTTCAAACTGATGGAATTGACAATACACTTGCCCTGGCAGCACTTCAAGCCAGCCACTATGACGTCCCATTTGGAAGAGTCGATCATCACCGGAACCTTCGCAATGTCTGGTTCGGCTGCAATCATATTCAGGAAGTTAACCATCTCGGCTTTCGCATCGAGTAAACCATCGTCCATATTCACGTCAACGACAGCTGCTCCATCAGCCACTTGCTTTCTGGCAATACCGATGGCTTCTTCATAATTCTTTTCGTTAATCAAACGCAGGAACTTCCTGCTACCTGCTACGTTACAGCGTTCGCCCACGTTGACGAATCGGCTGGCGTCAACCGGTAAATGTACGGAATCATCGACCTGCAGAAGGTCTAATCCCGAGAGCCACATATACTTAGGTTTCTCCACCACTTGATGCGGCTTCTTACCCTCAGCGATACGGGCGTAATGCGCGATGAATTCAGGACTAGTACCGCAGCATCCGCCTATGATGTTCACGATGCCTTCATCGATGAATTCGGCTATTTGCGGAGCCATCGATTCGGCTGTCTCGTCATATTCGCCCATTTCGTTAGGCAAACCGGCATTAGGATGCGCACTAATATAATAAGGTGCAACCTGAGCCATGTGCTCGATGAAAGGTTTCATCTGAGGAGCACCAAAGGCGCAGTTCATGCCGACAGAGAAGATAGGATAAGGAGAAAGCGAAGCAAGGAAAGCATCTACAGTCTGACCGCTGAGCGTTCTGCCCGCCAGATCACTTACCGTAAGACTGATCATGACAGGCAACTCTACTCCATGTTTCTTCATCATGGTGAGCGCTGCATCTATCATCGCCTTGCAGTTGAGTGTATCAAAGATGGTTTCGATGAGAATCACGTCAGCACCGCCTTCGATAAGACCGTCCACCTGTTCGCATACATCGGTGAAAAGCTCATCGTAGGTAATCTCGCGGGCGGCAGGATTGCTGACGTCCGGACTCATGGAGCAAGTCTTGTTGGTTGGTCCCACATCTCCTGCAACGAAGCGTGGTTTATCAGGCGTAGAAAACTTATCGCATTCGATACGTGCCAGTCGGGCACCCTCGAATGCCATTTCGCGGGCGCAGTTCTCCAGGTGATAATCAGCCTGCGAAATGCGCTGGCACGAAAAAGTATTCGCGGTAATAATATCGGCGCCAGCCTCCAGGTAGCGTCGGTAAATATCAGATATCACATCAGGACGAGTAATGTTGAGCATGTCGTTGTTGCCTTTCATCATACCCGGCAAATCGCGGAACCGCTCTCCTCTGAAGTCTTCTTCTGTAAGATTATACTTCTGAATCTCAGTACCCATGGCACCATCGAGAATCAGAATTTTCTCCTTTACAATCTCTCTTAAATTCTTCATTGTCTAAAAGTGCTTGATTGCTCTATCCATCTCTCTTCTGTCTTCCTTTTCTTTCAGAGTCTGGCGCTTGTCATACTCCTTCTTTCCCTTACAGAGGGCAATATCCACCTTGGCTCTACCGTGATTATCGATAAAGATGAGGGTTGGAACAATGGTGAAACCAGGCTGCTTGCTGTCCTCTTCAAGACGGCGCAATTCGCGCTTGGTGAGAAGAAGCTTGCGGTCGCGGCGAGCCTCATGATTGCTGAAAGAACCATAAAAATAAGGAGAGATGTTCATTCCCTTGACCCAAAGTTCGCCCTGATAGAAATCGCAATAACAATCTACCAGCGAAGCCTTTCCGCCACGGATTGACTTTATCTCTGTTCCCGTAAGCACAATGCCTGCGGTATAAGTATCAACGAAGAAGTACTCGAACGAAGCCTTCTTGTTGCGTATCTGTATCGGACTCTTCTTACGGAGTTCCTGTTCTTGCTTGTTCATATATATATAATAATGTATTATAAGTTTATAGTTTAAAGTTTATAGTTTATAGGGCAAGCCTGCTATACGGCGAAGCCGCTATTAACTATCAACTATTAACTTTTGACA
>ERZ779939.238-NODE-238-length-9385-cov-1.57417_pt1 | contig 9385 bp, 5 predicted proteins | sample MGYA00511091_ERZ779939 | MGnify/ENA primary metagenome ERZ779939 (study PRJEB29588, sample SAMEA2156362) | human gut metagenome | biome: human gut; feature: human-associated habitat; material: faeces | place: Denmark | collected 2008/2010 ... | reverse complement strand
ACCTGGAGGTCGCATGTTCGAGTCCTGCCGCCGCAACTGAATGATGGTAAGAAGTTTTCTTCTTACCATTTTTTTGTTTTATATCTCTATAGTTTTTCTTCATTGCCTAATAATTTTACCCATGTGCAAAGATTTAACACTTATTTTTTGTTTATGTCGAATAAAACTACTACTTTTGCACATTGATAAATTATTGTGCAACTAAAATCAATATGGAGGTATCTGATCATGTCAATATCCAAAACAAGACAGAAATTGGTAGATGTCGCTAGACAACTATTCGCTAAGAATGGTATTGCTAATACTACCATGAATGATATTGCTGTGGCTTCTGGTAAAGGACGTCGCACTCTTTATACATATTTCAGTAGAAAGGAAGATGTGTATTATGCTGTGATAGAGTCTGAATTGGAGCGCCTTTCTGATAAATTGGATGAGGTTGCTACAAGTAAAATCCGACCACAGGATAAGATTATAGAGTTGATTTATACGCATTTAAGTATGATTAAGGAAACTGTCGTGCGTAATGGAAACTTGAGAGCTGAATTCTTCCGTAATATATGGATGGTGGAAAAGGCAAGAAAAAACTTTGATGAAGATGAAATTGAACTTCTCAGACGCGTTTATGCCGAAGGTAAGGAAGAAGGAGAATTCGACATTGATAATGTTGACTTAGTGGCGGATATTACGCATTATTGTATCAAAGGATTGGAAGTTCCATTTATTTATGGCAGATTGGGACATGGATTGAATGTTGAGTCTAGTAGGCCTTTGGTTGCCAAAGTTGTATATGGTGCTTTAGGAAAATCCGGTCTGAAACTTTAATTATTTCGAGAATTTTTTATTATCTGATATTATCTGAATAGATAAAGAAGTACTAATTCAATTAAAATATTTACAAAATGGGATTATTAACAGGTAAGACAGCCCTTGTAACAGGTGCTGCACGCGGCATTGGTAAAGCTGTCGCTATGAAATTTGCTTCTGAGGGTGCTAATATCGCCTTTACAGATCTTGTACTCAATGACGAAATGGCAGCTGGTTTGGAGGCTACCCGTAAAGAAATTGAAGCTCTTGGAGTAACTTGCCGTGCTTATGCAGGTAATGCTGCTGATTTTGAGGAGACACAGAAGACCGTTAAGCAGATTCATGAAGACTTTGGTTCTATTGATGTCCTCGTAAATAACGCAGGTATTACAAAGGATGGTTTGATGCTTCGTATGAGTGAGGCTCAGTGGGATGCAGTTTTGAATGTTAACTTGAAGTCTGCTTTCAATTTCATTCATGCTTGTTCTCCTATTATGCTTCGCCAGCGTGGTGGTTCTATCATTAATATGGCTTCTGTTGTAGGTGTACATGGTAATGCTGGTCAGTGTAACTATGCTGCTTCTAAAGCTGGTATGATTGCGCTTGCTAAGTCTATTGCTCAGGAGTTGGGTCCTAAGGGCGTACGTGCTAATGCCGTTGCTCCTGGTTTCATTGAGACTGCTATGACTGCACAGTTGCCAGAGGATATCCGTAAGGATTGGATGAACAAGATTCCTTTGCGTCGCGGTGGTCAGACTGAGGATATCGCTAACGTTTGCCTTTTCCTCGCTTCTGATATGTCTAGCTACGTAAGTGGTCAGGTTATCCAGATCGATGGTGGTATGAATATGTAATCTATCCTTTATTAAAAAATAATGCAGGTAGTTTACGAAGACAACCATATTATAATAGTCTCCAAGAGAAGCGGTGAAATCGTTCAAGGTGATAAAACCGGTGATGAGCCTCTCTCGGAGACTGTAAAAAAATATATTAAGGATAAGTACCACAAACCGGGAAAAGTCTTCCTGGGGGTGGTACATCGCCTTGATCGCCCTGTTGCTGGGCTTGTAGTTTTTGCCAAAACGTCTAAAGCTCTTTCGCGTTTGAACAATATGTTCCGTGATGGAGATGTGCATAAGACTTATTGGGCAATAACTAAGAATACGCCGAAGGAGCCAGAGGCGACTTTGACGCATTGGATAGTGAGAAATGAAAAGCAGAATAAAAGTTATGCTTATGATCATGAGGTGAAAAATTCCAAGAAAGCAATTCTAAAATACAAAGTAATTGGCCGTACAGATAATTATACATTATTGGAAGTGAACCTTATGACAGGTCGTCATCATCAGATAAGATGTCAACTTGCTAAAATGGGGTGTCCTATCAAGGGAGATTTGAAATATGGTTCCCCACGTAGCAATCCTGATGGTAGTATCTGTCTTTTATCTCATCATGTTGAATTCCTACATCCTGTTTCTAAGGAGTTGATTTCAATTGAAGCTCCGTTGCCGGATGATAATCTATGGCGAGCGATAGCACCAATTTAGAAGTTTCTTTGTCATCTAAACCTTTATGCCTATGAAGAAGTATATCAAATGGAGTGTTCTCATTCTCTTTTCTCCAATACTCCTCATCATGATACTTGCTGTTATGCTTTATTTGCCACCCGTTCAGAATTGGGCAGTAAGGCATGTGGCAGCGTATGCTTCTGAATCTACGGGCATGGATGTTACTGTGAATCACGTAAAGCTGGTATTTCCTTTACGGCTTGGCGTGGAAGGTGTGCAGGTTTTGCAACCTATAGACTCTCTTAAAAATAGCACTAATCTTTCATTGCGTGGAAAAAAGGATACTATTGCTGACATTAGAAAAATGATAGTTGATGTTCAACTGATGCCTATTTTCCATAGTCAAGTGATGGTTGATCAGTTGGATTTCGATGGAATGAAAGTGAATACTGCCAATTTTATTCACGAGGCACGTATCAAAGGTAATGTCGGAAAACTCTGTGTTCAGGCACATGGTATTGATTTAGCCAATGAGCATGTTTTAGTAGAGAATGCATTGCTCGCTGATGCTAAATTGGCTGTTGAACTAAGCGATACGGTACCTGCAGATACTGCCCCAAGTGAAAACTTTTGGAAAATCAATCTACAAAAGCTGAATTTTAAAAACACTAATCTTACGTTGCATATGCCTGGGGATACTCTTCAGGTAAGTGCTTATTTTGGAAATGCGTTGGCTCAAGAAACGTATCTTGATCTTTTCAAAGGATTATATCAGGTTAAGAAGTTGGATTGGGAAAACGGATGGGTCTCTTATGACAATAATTTTGAAAAGCCTGTTTCTGGTATAGACTTCAATCATCTGGCTTTATCTGGGATGAATTTGAAGGCGGATTCTTTTTATTATTGCGATTCCAAAATAGATGTCAAAATTCGTGAGGCGCAATTTAAGGAACAGAGCGGCTTGTCTATATCGCAAATGAACGGTAGATTCGTGATGGATTCTACCAAATTAGCATTGCCGGATTTTTATCTGAAGACTCCTGTGTCACAGTTGAAGGCTACTGTGGATATGGATATGGATGCTTTTGCAGAGAGTAATCCTGGACATCTCACAGCATTGATTGATGGAAGTCTGGGAAAATCTGATTTGATGCTTTTTGCAGGCGATGCAATGCCTGAAAAAATGAAAAAACTGTGGCCTTATTACCCTCTTAAGTTGAAAGGATCGGTAAAAGGAAACTTGCAGCAATTGGCCTTTGATGGGTTGAAGGCTGTCTTACCTTCTGCCTTTGAAATTTCCGCCCATGGAACATTGGGCAGTTTGACGGATATGAATAAGTTGAAGGCAAATGTCAACTTAAATGCTCGTACCTACAACTTAGGTTTCATTACAGCCATGTTGGAGCCTTCTTTGATGAAAGAAATATGTGTTCCTAATGGTATTGGAATTAAGGGAAATATAAATGTTGATGGCCAACGGTATGCTACCAAGTTGGCTTTGACTGAGGGCAGAGGTAGTTTGGATGTAGATGCTTCTGTTATCGCAAAAACTAGCTCTACTGGTGGGATAGATTTGGGACGTCTGTCTTATGATGCCAAAATTCAGGCTAAGAATGTTCAGGCGAAGCATTTCCTTCCAAAACAGGATTTGTATTCTTTTAGTGGTAATATAAAAGCCAAAGGAGTGGGTACTGATTTCTTGTCACCTTCCACCCGTTTGGCGGCTAAGGCTCAAGTATCTTCAGTTCATTATGGGAAATATAAGATAAATAATGTACTGGCGATTGCTCATGTTGCGCACGGAAAGGTACATGCTGATGTGGATAGTAAAAATCAATTTCTTACAGGGTTGGTAAGTTTGGATGCACTGACTAATACGAAGAAGGTGCAGGCTACAATAAAAGCTGATGTCCGACAGGCAGACCTTTATCTGTTGCAATTGGTAGAAAAACCGATGAAGGCAGCTTTGTGTGGCTACATGGATGTCAATACTGATTTGAAAGATTTTTATAATCTTCAAGCTTCTGTGGGTGATATTACTTTGCGTACAGCAAATAAAGTTTATCGACCTGTAGATGTACTCTTGGATGTGTTCACGCGTAAGGATACAACTCATGCTATTGTAGATTGTGGTGATTTTCATCTTAATATGGATGCTCATGGAGGGTATAAAAAACTGCTTGGACATATAGATGGATTGCAACGAGAAATATTCAGTCAGATGAAGAATCGCAAGATAGACCAGATTCGTCTTCGCCAGAATTTTCCTTTGGGGCATATTTATCTTTCTTCAGGAAAAAATAATTTTATTTCCCGTTTCATCGAATATTGTGGATATCAGTTTAAAACTATAGAGATGGATCTGAATGCCTCTCCTGTTATGGGATTAAATGGATTTTTAAATGTTGATTCTATGGTGGTCCAAGGTGTTCAGTTGGATACGATACGTGCTCTTGTGCATACTAAGGGTGACACTATCCGCTATTCTGCAAGAATTGAAAATAATAAGAAAAATCCACAATATGTTTTCCGTGCCTTGGTGGATGGTGAATTGCAGGAAAAAGGTTCTAATATTAAGGCAAAGCTCTATGATGCCAACAATAAATTAGGTCTTGATGTAGGATTAGCGGCTTTGATGCAGGATAATGGAATCAAAGTTTCACTTACGGATACGCATCCGATTCTTGGCTATAAGAAGTTTAAGGCTAATGCTGATAATTACTTGATGCTCTCTGATGATCAGCGAGTATCGGCTAATCTGTTGTTGACAGCTTCTGGTGGTATGGGCGTGCGTGTCTATTCTAATGATGAAAATGAGGAAGCATTGCAGGATATTACAGTCAGTTTGAGTAAATTCAATCTGGATAAGGTTCTGAGCGTCATTCCTTATATGCCTGATATTTCTGGCATCATGGATGGTGACTTCCACGTTATTCAGACAAAGGAAGAACTTTCTGTTTCTTCTAATCTGAAGATTGATAACCTTGTCTATGAGAAATGTCCGATGGGCGATGTTGGGTCTGAATTTGTCTATATGCCTAAGAGCGATGGTTCTCATTATGTAGATGGCATTCTGACTTATGAGGGTGAGGATGTGGCAACAGTTAAGGGTACCTATCAGTCTGAAGGAGCCGGATATCTTGATGCTACTGTAGGGCTTGATAAGATTCCGCTTCACTTTATCAATGGATTTGTTCCAGACCAGTTGCTTGGTTTGAAAGGATATGGGGAAGGTAAACTTGCTGTAAAGGGTGCTCTGAATAAACCGCATGTAGAAGGTGAGGTTTATCTGGATTCTGCATATCTGATAAGTGAACCGTATGGAATTTCTATGCGTTTTGACGATGATCCTGTGCGTATCGTAGATAGCAAGTTACTCTTCGAAAACTTCATGATGTATGCAAACAATGAGAGTCCGCTAAATCTGCAAGGAAATCTGGATTTCTCTAATGTGGACAGAATGATGCTCGACTTACGTATGAGAGCTCAGAACTTCCTTTTGATAGATGCTAAGGAGAATTTGCGCTCTGAGGCATTTGGTAAGGCTTATGTCAATTTCTTTGCAATGATGAAAGGTCCTTTGACTGGCCTTCAGATGCGTGGAAAATTGGATGTGTTGGGAAATACAGATATGACTTATGTCTTACGTGAATCAGAACTGTCAACCGATTCTCAGTTGGATGAGTTGGTGAAGTTCACTGATTTTAAGAGTGGTAAGGAAGAGACTATTGTGCGTCCAGCCATTGAAGGATTTGATATGATGCTCAGTATGTCTATTGATGAATCTGCTCATATTCTGTGTGCTCTGAATGAAGAAAAGACGAACTATATAGATTTGATGGGTGGCGGTGACTTGCAAATGAAATATAACCCTGTCGATAATATTCAGTTGACTGGTAAATATACATTAAATAATGGAGCGATGAAGTACTCATTGCCAATTATTCCATTGAAGACCTTTACCATACAAGATGGCAGTTACCTTGAGTTTACGGGTGATCCTTTCAACCCTATTCTTAATATTACTGCGACAGAAAATATGAAATCTACTGTTAATGAGGGACAGGGAACAGGTCGCTCTGTGGATTTTGTGTGTGGTGTGAAGTTGACCCAGACATTGAGTAAGCCAGGTATTCAGTTTATCATTTCTGCTCCTAATGATATGACAATGCAGGATGAATTGAATACAATGAGTATTGAGGAACGAGGTAAAATTGCAGTTACGATGCTTGCATCTGGTATGTATCTTTCTGGTGGAAATACCAGCGATTTCTCTATGAACAGTGCCTTGAGTAGTTTCTTGAACTCGGAAATCAATAATATTGCAGGTTCTGCCATGCGATCTTTGGGACTGGATCTTGGTATGAGCGTGGATAATTCTACGAACGCTTCCGGAGCTTTGCATACAGACTATAATTTCAAGTTTGCCAAACGTTTCTTCAATAATCGTTTGAGTTTCACCATAGGTGGAAAAGTTTCTTCTGGAGCAGAAATGGAGAATGCTGGAAATAACGATTCGTTCTTCAATAATGTAGAGCTGCAATATAGACTTAATGAAGGTGCTTCGCAGTATATCCGTGCTTTTTATAACAACAATACTTACGATTGGTTGGAAGGCCTGGTCGGTGAATATGGCGTTGGTTTTATGTGGCGCAGAAAGTTACAACACTTCAAGGATATTTTCCGTTTCAAGACGGAAAAACAAAATGTTCCAGTTGAAAATGTCAGACAAGATACTATTGTGAGAAAAAAAATGGAGGATAGTACTTCTGTAAAGCCTCGATTCTTTGATCCGTTGAGAGAGAAGCTGTAATAAAATACCTCTTGGTTATCTTTGATTAATGAATGATTATGAGAAAGAGTAAATTATACCTTATTATATATGTGTTGACATTAATAATGTCAATACCTTTTTTGCTGGCATGTTCTTCTACGAGTGCATTAAAAGAGGGGCAGCAGCTTTTTACGGGATTGAAGCCTATTGAATATTCTAATTACGAAAAATCGGGCTATGCAGATACTACAATGTTGGAAATGGAGAATGTGCTGGCTTCGGCTCCAAATGGTGCCCTTTTTGGAAGTAGTTATTATCGTACTCCTTTCCCCGTAAGATTATGGATATGGAATGCCTTTTCGCAGTCAGAAGGAGGTGTTGCTAAATGGATAACAAAGGCTTTTGGTTCAAAACCGAAGCTGATGTCGAATGTAAATCCTCAACTTCGTGCGCAGGTTGCAGAAAATCAGTTGGACAAGTATGGTTATTTTAATGGTAAAGTTACTTACGATGTTGTTACTGACAACAATCCGAAAAAAACTAAAGTTGCTTATCATGTAGATATGGGACATCTTTGGACGCTTGATACTGTCAAGTATCTTGGATTCCCGAATGAAGGTCAGCAACTGATAGATTCTACCTGGCTGTTATCCGAACAGGTTCGCCATTTAATGTCTCTCGGCTCGAAGAGGAACGTCAGCGTATTACCCGATTGTTCCGTAATAATGGTTATTATTTTTATAAAAATGGATATGCATCTTATCTGGCAGATACTTTAGGAACGCCGGGTAAGGCAGAAGTTCGTCTGATTATGGCCGACAGCATTGATACTATGGCTTTGCGCAAGTGGTACATTGGTCATGTGAAATTCAATTTTAAAAGAAATTTTATGGAAGAATTGAAAGATTCTTTCGTAAGGGGCAAGCTGGAATTTTACTATAATGGACGAAAGATGCCGATACGTGCAGGAGTTGTTTTGAAAGACTTAAAGCTTTTCCCAAATCGTCTCTATAAGATAGAAAATGAGGAGGCTGCTAAAAATCATCTGCAGGCAATGGGATTGTTTAGCTATACCAGTATTCAGTTTTCGCCACGTCTTTCTTCTAATGACAGGGTGTTGGTAAATGATTCCTGTGTGATACATTGGATGCGACTATCGACTTGGTATTTGACAAACCCTATGATTTCTATATCGAGGCGAATGCAAAGGGAAAGACTACAGGACGAGTAGGGCCTGAACTTGTGATAGGTTTGACTAAGAGAAATGCCTTTAAAGGTGGAGAAAAACTGGATATCAACTTGCATGGTTCCTATGAATGGCAGACGATACAACAAGAAGGTGCTAAATCAACTCATATAAATTCCTATGAGTATGGTTCGGATATTTCATTATCTTTCCCACGAATCATAACTCCTTGGAATATGTTTCGCACAATGGCTCAGAACGAGCGACGCTTCAGGGCGGGTCGTTTCCCACGAAGTTTTTATGGAACTCCGACAACTACCGTCAAAACTTCTATGAATGTGCTAAATAGGGCAAGTTATTTTCGTCGTCATGTCGTGTCTGGCGAATTGACATATAACTGGTCCACTTCTTCGCAGCATCATCATTCATTCAGTCCTCTTGTCCTTTCTTACGAGTACATGAATGCTCGAACGGCAGCTTTTGATAGCGTACTAGCAAAGCATCCGTATCTCCAGATATCTATGCGCGATCAGTTTGTGCCAAAGATGAGCTATACCTATACCTATAATAGTCCGCTCAACTATCGTCATCCTATCACCTGGTCTACTACGGTGAGCGAAGCTGGTAATGTCTTGGCAACAGGTTATCTGATAGCAGGCAAAAAATGGAATGATAAGGATAAGCAGATGTTTAAAAATCCTTTTGCACAATTTCTTAAGTTAGAGACTGATTTCGTAAAATATTGGAAGTTGACGGAAAAATCCACGCTTGTTGGGCATTTGAATGCTGGTGTAGTCTGGAGTTATGGAAATACGGAAAAAGCTCCTTATTATGAGCAGTTCTATGTAGGAGGAGCCAATAGCATCCGAGCTTTCAATGTAAGAAGTATCGGACCGGGCAAATTTGCGCCTGCTAATAGTAAGTTCTCTTATATAGACCAGACGGGTGACATTAAGTTTGTTGCCAATCTGGAATATAGACCAAGAATTTGGGGTGATTTGTATGGTGCAATATTTCTGGATATGGGTAATGTCTGGAATATCCATGAAGAGGAGTATAGTGAAAATGGAAAATTTTATGCCCGAAACTTTTTTAAACAGATGGCTGTGG
>ERZ779939.236-NODE-236-length-9423-cov-1.52007_pt1 | contig 9423 bp, 7 predicted proteins | sample MGYA00511091_ERZ779939 | MGnify/ENA primary metagenome ERZ779939 (study PRJEB29588, sample SAMEA2156362) | human gut metagenome | biome: human gut; feature: human-associated habitat; material: faeces | place: Denmark | collected 2008/2010 ... | reverse complement strand
AGAAAACAAAGACGCTGAATAAGCGTTTTTATGCACAAAAACCTCCCGGCTTCCCAAGCTGGGAGGTTTTTGCATATAAAATTAACATAAACAAGTCAGTAAAAACGGTTAGCTTTCTTAATATAATACAAAATAGACATAAAAGATGGCCGTTCAAAATATTTGTACAAACTAAAAAATTAATAGATTTTAGAGCGTCAAATTAATTGATTATGGGGTGTTATTAGGTACAATAAACTTATAAAAAATATTGTCATCGGAAGAAAATGAAAAAACTATATGCGCTAATGCCCATCGGTGGCAGGCTTTCCAAGAGTTGTACCTTTATAAGTAAAAACAAGCGCTTTTTATTTGTCGTGCTTTCATTGGCTTTGTTGGAAATTTCGTTTTTGCGGGACTTTATATATCTTGAAAAAACAGGGCTGGATCCATCTTGGATGTGGGCGACGAACAATATTTTTGCATTTGTTCCCGGAAAGGACTGGGCTTTCACTTATGGGCCTCTGGGGTTTATGTTTGTCCCGCAAATGATTGGAAACAACGTATTCTGGGCAAATTTGCTTAACAATTTTCTGCCGGTCAGTTTATTGATTGGAGGCGTAGGATATCTGATATTTCGTCAGTATCGGTTAGAGGGAAAAAGTGCGCTTTTCCGGGCTTCCGTCTTGCTGGGATTTTGGTTGCTGTTCTTTCCTTTGCCTTATCATTGGGAGTTGGTATCTTTTGTTCTGTCTGTGTGTTTGCTGTCTTTAACCGGTAAAATCAAAATTTTTAGAATGCTTTCGGTTGTTTCCGGTACTTTGTTGGCATTTACGTTGCTTCTCAAATTTAATGTTTTTGTATGCAATACGCTCATATATTCGTTTCTTGCGCTTATTTTTTTGTTTAAAGGCCGACGTTTATTTTGGAATTTTGCCTTTAGCGCCGGGACGGCTTTTCTGGTTGGACTTGTTTTAGCTATTGTTTTTATTTTTAAGAATCCGGCAAATTTTGCGGAATGGCTGGTAGCCTGTTTGGATATTTCGTCATATTTCAGCCAGGTCATGATTTGGAGCGTAAGGGGGTATCCTCTTTTATATATTGCGCTCTTATTGCTTGTTTTATATTTACTGCTTTTGGGCATTTGTTTTTTTAGAAACAAAGAATGTTTTAATTTGCTTTTTATCGGACTTCCTTTAGCGTTTTTTTCTTTTAAATGCGGTTTTGTCAGGGCCGACTCTGCTCATCTGATAACATTTTTTACGCTGTTTTTCTATTTATGTAGTTTGATTTTGTTTTTAACTTACAAACGGGATAAAAACAATGTCTTCGTCTGGCAGTTGGCCGTTTTCTATATTGTGTTTGGGGCTTGTGTTCAATTATTTTCAACCTTGCAAGCAAATTTTGAACGAGCTTTGTCTGTAGAACGGCAGCTGGATATTTTGGAAAACTATGCTGAGGTTAAGCGCCGACAATATGCAAAGCGGAAACTGCCGCAAAGCTGGCTTGATATAATAGGCAAACAAACGGTTGAAGCGCTTCCTTATGAGCTGTCATATATTCCGGCCAATGAACTCAATTGGAAAATCAATCCGATTATACAATTATATTCGGCCTATTCGAAACGATTAGACGAAAAAAGCGCCGCGTCATTTTCCGAAGACACCCGCGCAGATTTTATAATAACCGAATTTTCGGCGATTGACGGGCGAAATATGATATTGGATACACCCGCTACATGGAGTGCGATTCAGCAGAATTATAAGGTTAGCCAAAAAGATGACCGTAAAATTTTACTCCAAAAGCGGCCAGATGCTGAAAAGGCCGAATTTGTACCGGTCAAATATAAAAATATATCGCTTAATCAAAAAATAAGAGTTTCTGGCCTGAAAAGAAAAGACAGTTTGCTTTATGTTTCATTAGCTGTTCGCCCCACATTATGGGGACGTGTCCGAACTTTCCTATTTAGAGCTGCGCCGGTATGGATGGTAGTTGGCCGTTCGGATGAAACGATAAAAATATATAAACTGGCACCGGACACTTTGCAAAATCCTTTTCCGATATCCTTAATTCCTGACAATATTTCAGAATTTCATGATTTGCTGACAGGACAGGATAAAGGATTGATTACCGAATTTCTGATTCTTGCCGATGAAGACAACTGGCAGAAGAAAATACAGATGAAGTTGTATAAAAGGGAATTTGAAAATGACTGATAAAAAAGTTGGTATCATCGGAGGATGCGGACATGTCGGCATACCGCTGGGGTTAGTCTTGGCAGATAACGGCTGCCGGGTCACTTTGATTGACATCAATCAAAATGCGGTTGATAAAATAAATTCGTATGAACTGCCTTTTCTTGAGGAAGGAGCAGAAGCCGTGCTGCGCCGTTGCGGTGGTAAAAGTCTGTTTGCAACGACGGATATACAAGAAGTCTGTAAGCAGGATGTGATTATTTTTGTGGTCGGCACGCCGGTCGATGAGCATCTGTCCCCGAAAATAAATGATGTTTTGAATGTTGTTAAAGCTTATATGCCTTTTTTAAGAAAAAATCAGTTAATAGTCTTGCGGAGTACTGTTTTCCCCGGTGTTACGGCAGTGGTTTACGATTTGTTGTTACAACATTTTGAAAATCCAAAATTGGCATTTTGTCCGGAACGAATTGTGCAGGGAAAAGGTATTCGGGAACTTTACGCCTTGCCGCAGATTGTGTCCGGTATCGGCGAAAAGGCTGTTGCCGAGGCTGCGGATCTTTTTTCTGCGTTTTCGCCGAAAATTGTTTATTTGGAACCTCGGGAAGCCGAACTTGCCAAACTGATGACAAACACTTGGCGGTATATTGAGTTTGCAATAGCCAACCAGTTTTATATGTTGACCGAAAGGGAAGGAATGGATTTTTATAAAATTTTAAATGCTGTTAAAAATGAGTATCCCAGAGCGCAGCATTATGCTTCGGCTGGTCTTGCGGCAGGACCGTGTCTATTTAAAGATTGTATGCAAATGGTGGCTTATTCTGACAATCAGTTTTTTTTGGGAACTTCGGCAATGCTTGTTAACGAAGGTCTGCCAAAGTTTTTGGTTGAACGGATGGAACAAAAAATAAACGGTTTGGCTCATAAAAAAATTGCCTTGCTGGGAATGACTTTTAAGCCGGATAATGATGACACCAGGGAGAGTTTGTCTTTTAAGTTGAAAAAAGAATTAGAGTTTAAGATGGCTGAGGTTTTGCCCGTGGATCCTTATGTTGAAGGCATGATGAATCTGAGGGAAGCGATAGATAAAGCCGATGGTGTGATTCTGGGTGTTCCTCATCAGGAGTTTAGAAACTTAAAAGTAAGCAAGCCTTATGTCGATTGTTGGAATATATGGCGTTCATAAGCGTTTTAGGGAGAATAAGTTGAAAATTTTGGTAACGGGTTCGGCAGGATTTATTTGCGGTTATACAATTGAAGAGTTATTGAATAACGGACACGAAGTTGTCGGAATTGATAATTATTCAAAATATGGAAAAATAAAAAAATCGTATGATAGCCACCCTCATTACGCTTTTGTGAAAGACGATGTTAAAAATACGTCATTAATGAAAGAACTAATCGCAGATTGTGACCAGGTTCTGGCTGGGGCAGCCATGGTTGGCGGAATCTCCTATTTCCATAAAAACGCATATGATTTATTAGCGGAAAACGAACGGATTATGGCTTCAACATTTGAGGCGGCAATTTGGGCATATCAACATAAAAAATTGCAGAAAATAAATGTGTTGTCATCATCAATGGTTTATGAGTCGGCAACGAAGTGGCCGTCAAAAGAAGGCGATGAACGCCTGATGCCGCCGCCAAACAGCACTTACGGGTTTCAGAAATTGGCATGTGAATATTATTGTCAGGGCGCATTTGAGCAATATGGCCTTCCGTATACAATTATACGCCCGTTTAATTGTGTTGGAATTGGCGAGAAAAAGGCGTTGTGTGATGCGGAAATTTACTCGGGAAATGTAAAATTGGCAATGAGTCACGTTGTGCCGGATATCATAAAAAAAGTTTTACTGGGACAAAATCCTTTGCATATCTTGGGCGAAGGAAATCAAATCCGTCATTATACCTATGCCGGAGATTTGGCGCGGGGAATTCGTTTATGTATAGAGCGTCAGGAGGCAACAAACCAGGATTTTAATTTATCTGCGGCAACATCAACGACAGTCCTGGAACTGGCAGAAATGATTTGGAGCAAGATTAATCCGAAACAACCGTTTGCCTGTGTTAGTGATAAGCCGTTTAAATATGATGTCCGGAAAAGAGTTCCTGATGTAAGCAAAGCGGCAGATTTATTGGGATTTGAGGCTAAAACCTCTTTAGATGCAATGTTGGATGAACTTATTCCGTGGATTAAAACCCAAATAGAACTGGGAGGGATTTAGTGTTTTGGCAAAAAAAATTATCGGCATCGGTTTGATGTTGTTTTGTTCTGGGAGCAAAGCCGTTTATTGTGATGGAGAAAAGGGGTGATTGATGTTTCTATCGTGATTCCGGTGTATAATGAAGCGGAGAATATTCTCGAAACGCTGACAAATATTGAGAATAAGCTGTTGTTTGCCCATGAAATTTTAATTGTTTATGATATGGATAATGACAACACGCTGCCGGTTGTCAAAAGCTTTTTGCCGCAGGAAAGGTGTCAAATCAGGTTGTTAAAAAATAAATATCGGCCCGGAGTGCTTAATGCTGTCAAAACCGGCTTTGAGGAAGCTGACGGCGAGATGATAATTGTTACTATGGCCGATTTGTCTGATGCCCCGGAAACCATTAACGAAATGGTGCAAAAAGCAAAAGACGAACAGGCCGATATTGTTTGCGGCTCTCGTTATATGAAAGGCGGAAGGCAAATTGGCGGCGGCTTTGTTAAGTCGACATTATCGCGTTGTGCCGGATATTCTCTGCGTTACCTCGCCGGGGTTCCGACACATGATGCAACCAATAGCTTTAAGCTGTATAAAAAATCGTTTTTAAGTCAACAGACTATTGAAAGCAGCGGTGGCTTTGAGTTGGGATTGGAGTTGGTAATCAAGGCTTATTTGCAAGGTTATAAAATAGCTGAAGTCCCGACCGTTTGGCGGGATAGAAAAGCCGGCAAGAGCCATTTTCAACTTGTCAGGTGGTTGCCGTTTTATCTAAAATGGTATTTTAAAGCATTTACCAAATAACAAAATTGACAATATGTCAGCAGTGTCCTGCGACCCGATGTGCGGAAGCGAGAGCGGTTTCAATTGAACAGGGCCAGTTTTTCATCGTCCAGTCGCCGGCAATAAGCATATTTTTCCATGCCGTGCGGCAGTCGGCCGGGCGTTGGGCATTGTTGCGCCGATCCTGCCGGATGGTCGCTCTTTTATGCCGCAGAACCCTGTAAGGCGGCAGAAAGGCTGCGGCATGGCCGCGCAGGGCGCAGATTTCTTTCCAGACTTCCAAGGCCAGATTACGGTCGGAAAGGTTTAGTTCGCCGCTGTTGCTGATTGTAACGGCCGTCAGTCCGGGAGACGTAAACAGCCACTGTGCCGCAGAACCGGACAATCCCAGAAAATCGCTGCCGCCGGGCAGGCTTATCTGCATGCTGGTTCGGAAAAAGACGTTGGTAATTTCGTTGTATTCAAAATCGTGCCCGCCAAATATTTTTGTATAATTGTGCGCGTCCATTGCCGCAATGACTTTGTCCTGCGGCAGCAGGGCAACGTTTTCTTTGTTGAAAATCAGTTTATAAATATAACCGTCTCGGGCGGCAAAGCCGGTCAGTTTCCGCCCGGATTTTATATTAAGCCCTTTGCACAGCGGCCTGATCAGGCAATCGCTCAAATCGCCGCGGGAGAACCAGACCTTCAGCTGTCCGGATGTAAAGGGAAACAGCTTGCCGAGCGTTTTGGCGATGATGCCGGGAGCAATCCTGTCCGGCGGCAGGTTGAACAAAGCCAGAGACTTTTCTTTGAGGTTGGCGAATTGACCGGCGTTTATTCTCTTTGCGGCCATATCATAAAAGACGGCTTTGGCAAATTTTGCATCTTGGCCGAGATACGCAGCGGCCAGACGGTTGCCGTGCAAAACGGCATGCGTCGCGTTATCCAGAGTTATGTCGAGTTTTGGATCTGCAAACGAAAAGCAGCGTCCGCCCGGATGCTCCGCCGCCTCATAAACGGTTATTTCCGCTTGCGGATATTTCCGCCGGATAAGCTGCGCCGCCTGTAAGCCGGCAACACCGGCTCCGATAATGTGATATTTGGGCTGAACCTCGGCCATTACGAAGCCAGCAGAGCCTTGACCGCCAGAGCGAGCTTACCGAATCTGCCGATGGTCGGTTTCGGTGAAATTACTTCCCAGCCGCGCTCCTGCATGATGTCGAAATATTTTTTGTAAATGCCGGCGATGATTTTAACCGGACGCGCGGTTTTCTTGTCGAGATATTTGATTAGTTCGTAAGATTTTTTGAAGTCTTCATTGGCAATTTTAGCCAGCTCTTCGCGGGCGATGGCCAGGTTCTTGTCGGTAACGACGGTCCGCGGGTCGGTAGCGGTAATTTCGGCTTTTTGCAAAAACTCGCGCGGAATGTACAGACGATTGCTGAGAGCATCTTCTTTGACGTCGCGCAAAATGTTGGTAATCTGCAGCGCGTTGCCCAGCGAAGAGGAAAGCTCTTCTATCATTTTTTCGTCATTGCAGCCGAAAATTCGCAGCGAAAGGCTGCCCGGTACGCCTGCCACGCCGCGGCAGTAACGGTAAAAATCGCTGAGCCGGGGCGCCTGCACCGGATTGGGCACGTCCATCGAAATGCTGTCAATCAGACGCAGAAACTCGGATTTAGGCAGTTTGAAACGCATACAGTTTTTATAAATGCGGCGGCCGATTTCGGTAGCCGGAACCTTTTTGTCATAGATGTTGTCCAGCTCTTCGCGCCAGGCCTGCAAAAGTTCCTGTTTTTCGGCAATGCTGCTGTCGCCGTCGACAATGTCGTCAATATGCCTGCAAAAGGCATACAAAGTATACATGGCCTCACGTTTGGCCTTGGGCAGAAACCTCATGCTCCAGAAGAAAGATGTCCCTGACTTTCTGACAATTTTTTTTATATCGTTCATACCAGACCTTTTGTCGTCAATGTTTTCGTCTTTGTAAACAAGCCTTTGGCAATGCCGCGGACGGCGGCTGCAATCCAGTCAAATTTCGAAAACTTTATTTCCTTTGCCAAAACATCGCCTTTCTCTAACTTTTTTACCATAATAACGGTTAAGGAAAGGATAACGCCCAGCTCCATCCGGAGCCGCCGGCTTTTTACGATCGAAGGCAGAATTTCCGCCTCTTTGATTAAACCTTGCACTTTTTGCAAAATGGCTTTTTTCAGCTGACTTAGCTGCGGCGTTTCCCTGTCGTTGCTCAAATCGCGGACTTTTACGCCGTATTCTTTCAGCATATCAGCAGGAATATACACCCTTTTTAATAATTTTGCATCATATTTTAAATCCTGCAGGTGATTTTGTATCTGCAGCGCGACGCAAAGCGCGGTTCCCGGCAGATAGGTCGAAGGGTTTTCGTCGTGCAGAGCCAGCATGAAACGCCCCACCGGAGCCGCCGACCAGCGACAGTATTCGACCAGCTGTCCCCAGGTTTCGTATTTGTAATTTCTGGCGTCCTGCCTGAAAGCTGTTAATAAGACAGGTTCTCGCCGATAAAGTCCCGGCGCAGCGTTTTGATAAAGGCAAGTTTGCGGCCCTTGTAGTCGATTCGTTCATATAAGACGTCTTCCATTTCGCCAAGCTGCAACAGCTTGTCTTTCATGCTGAGTTTGGGGTTGTCGGCAATGTCGTCGGCGTAACGGGCAAAACGATAATACTGCGCCACCAACGGCCGCAGCTTTTTGTCAATCAGCAGCGAGCCGACCGGAAAGTTTTCGTCTTTGGCTTGTTTATGCCTTGTCTTCATTCAGTTTCTCCAGCCAGGGCGACAAATCGGCCAGCGCCCGTTCGCAATAGGCGGTTTTGCGCTCAGCCCCCTTGATTTTGCGGAATTTTCCGTTGGCGGTCCTTTCGCCCGAAATTGTCGGGAAGATGCCGAAGTTAATATTCATCGGCTGATAATTTTCAATGTTGGTGTCATCGGTCAGGTGCGAGAGCATGGACCCGAAAGCGGTGGTGCGCGGCGGCAGCGCCGGTATCTGGCCTGCGGTTTCCGCCGCGGCGCAATATACGGCCGCGCTTTCGATATAGCCTTCGCAGCCGGTAATCTGCCCGGCGAAGCTGATGTGCGGCAGCTTCTTCAGCCGCAGAAACTCGTCCAGCAGCACCGGACTTTTGATGAACGTATTTTTATGAATGCCGCCCAATCGTGCAAATTCGGCTTTTTCCAACCCGGGAATCATTCGGAAGATCCGTTCCTGCTCGCCGTATTTCATTTTGGTCTGAAAACCGACCATGTTGCGCAGCGTGTCTTCCTTGTTGTCCTGCCGCAGCTGAACCACGGCGTAGGGCTTTTCGCTGCGGTGCGGATTCGTCAGACCGACCGGTTTCATCGGGCCGAAAACCAGCGTTTCGATACCGCGTTCGGCCATTACTTCAACCGGCAGACAGCCGTCAAAATATTGTGCCTCTTCAAAATCGTGAAACTCGACTTTCTGCGCTTTCAGCAGTTCGTCGACAAAGCGGTAATATTCTTCTTTCGAGAGCGGACAGTTGATGTAGTCCAGCCGGTCGCCCTTGTCATAGCGGGATTGATACCAGGCTTTTGAAAAATCGATGCTGTCCTTGAAAACGACCGGAGCAATCGCGTCATAAAACGACAACGCCTGATGGTCGGTTTTTTCCAGAATGGCGTGCGCCAGCTTGTCGCTGGTCAGCGGTCCGGTGGCAATAATCGTCCGTCCGAAGTCTTCGCCGGGAAGCTCGCCGATTTCTTCATGTCTGACGCTGATGAGCGGATGGCTTTTGATCCTTTGCGTTATCAGGGCTGCAAAACCGTCCCTGTCGACGGCCAGCGCGCCGCCCGCGGGAACTTTCGTCTGGTCGGCGCATTCCATAACCAGCGACCCGGCGCGGCGCATTTCTTCATGCATCAGGCCCACGGCGTTGTGCAGATAATCGTCCGAGCGCAGGGAATTTGAGCAGACCAGTTCGGCAAAATCGGCGTTTTTGTGAGCCGGCGAATATTTCTGCGGTTTCATTTCGTGCAGGACAACGCCGATGCCGCGGCGGGCAATCTGCCACGCGGCCTCGCAGCCGGCCAGTCCGGCCCCGATGACGTGAATGGTTTTGTCTTTCATCTTTACCCCCTGAAGTTATCGGGAATTTAGCTTTTTTTCTGTTTTTTGTAAACCAAAATTTTAGCATTCTTCTTATTGATAACTTACAGCTAACGCTTTGCTAATTTGCAAAAAACGGATATAGTAGGCGGATAGGAAAGGATGCGATTCTGTAAT
>ERZ779939.216-NODE-216-length-10488-cov-1.59571_pt1 | contig 10488 bp, 8 predicted proteins | sample MGYA00511091_ERZ779939 | MGnify/ENA primary metagenome ERZ779939 (study PRJEB29588, sample SAMEA2156362) | human gut metagenome | biome: human gut; feature: human-associated habitat; material: faeces | place: Denmark | collected 2008/2010 ... | reverse complement strand
TTGTCTTAAGAAGTGTATTCGGTAAAGTAGGACAAAAGTACTTCCTTAATCCAGTTAGAGACCCACAGACAGGCAGATACCCTGACTGTGTAAGACCAGTAGATAGTAAAGGTGATATGCTATTAAGAGGAGAAGAAGATAAAGGTAAATGCTTGATTGCAGAGAACCGTGTATTTATTATTGAAGACGGTAAAACATTTGACCTTAATGACCCTTGGCAAGCAGCTGAATGGTATTCTATTCAACACTGTCCTATGATTGCTATGTCTCGTGACCAACGTGACAAGAATGGTAATTTAGTGATTGACGGTGACTCTAAAAGATACGGAGGAGCTGAACTTTACGTTGAAAGACCTGGTTATGAAACTAATAAGCGTGTTAATAAGAGACGTCTTATCCATGATGCTGAAGAGTATATCATTAAAGACCCACAAGGTGCTGCTGGTAGACTTAAAATGGCTAAATTGCTTGGACGTAACATGCGTAATGCTCCTGATGCCGATGTAGAAGACTTCTTGATGAACATTGCGTCTAAGGACCCAGAGAAGATTATTAATCTATATACTGGTGATGACATTGCACTTAGACTTCTGTTTATTGATGCTAAAGACAAACGTGTAATATACGTTAAGAATAAAGTATATCTATATAGCGAGAATCAAATTCCATTGGGCGCAAGTGATGATGCAGTTATTACTTGGATGAAGAGTCCACAGAATAGAAGAACTCTTGAACTAATTAAGAGGGACACATATCCGGAACTGTATGAACAACCAGAGCCTGATTTTACTAACAAAATAAAAGATGAAGAGACCAAGAAGTCATCTTCAACTGATAAACATATTAAATAATGACTGCTAGACAGGTTTATGAAGGAACCGCTACTGAAGTAAATAAAGTACAGTCTATGACTCTATTATTAGAGGATTTTAACTACTTCTTTAATAAGGCTATATATCAATATATTAATAAGAGATATAATATATATGATATTAACCAACAGACTACTGACGACATTAGGGTTCTAAAAGCTACAATAGCCCTTCCTGTAACACTTGCTACGTCCGCTTACGGAGACACAGAAGGTCTTGATTCACTATATGGTGCGACGTACGAAGTGGAATTACCTAGTGATTACTTACATTTACTTAATTGTGTATGTGATTTTGAATTAAAGAAGACTTTCAAATGTTATAACGCTGGCTCCAGAGTTCAAGTCGGAGCTAGCCGTTTAACATCTGACGCATGGTCTCAAATCATTCAGAATATCTATATGAGACCTAGCTATAAACGTCCTTATTTTTACATACACAATGTTGACATAAATACTAGCAATCCTACTAACCCGTATGATGCTGTTGATAATCCACATGGTACTGATATTAGTTCTGCTAAGACTGATGCTGATACTAATGCTACAGAAGTAACTGGTGGATTGCCAAGAACAATTTCTATTGGTGGTAATGCTGTTACCACAGTGGAAAGAGAAGGACAGATTCGTTTCGGTAATCCTTCTACTGTTAGAATGGAGATACGGTACGGGAAGGACCATACTCTATTTGAGTTAAAGAAAGTATATGTGGACTACCTGAAAGCTCCACAAACTATACGATTGACACAAGAACAGATGGATATGACAGAAGACACATCCCAAATTATGGAATTTCCTGATTACGTGTGTCACGAGATTATTAATGAGCTGGTACATATAATCTTGGAGAACGAAGGTAATCCTAGATTACAAACACATATTCCGATATCAACGTCAGTTGCAAATCCAGCTCAGCAACAGACACAAACCAAATAATTATTTAAATTATGTTTAAGTGGACAAACACATTAATCGTAAATTCTAATTTAGATTCTAGTGGCAAACCAAAATGGTCAGCACAGGCTGAAGACACTGGTAGTGGAGTTGTAGGTAGCTTCGAATTTAAAAGAGTTAACAAATTCCTCAAACCAAACGTAGTAGCAATCTATAAGAAAGAAGCATCAGACCCAGTACTTGGTAAAGTTACTTTCACTATGAGCAATCAAGGTGTAGGTAATTATAGAGTTGCTCTTTACATCAGACTATCTGGAAGCCAGAACTCTTATTACTCAAATGACTTCGTATTCAAAGGTAAACCTTTGATGTATGAATTTGCAATTAAGAATGCAAGTGCTACAGCAGCAGATGTTGCTAAAGAAGCGGCTAGAGTAATTGAGAAGATTCAGACTATCTATGGAGACCACTGGATTAAAGCTAGTGCAAATGGTAACAACCTTGTTATTGAAGGAATGGATGAATATCAACTATTTACTAAAGCTGAAATTCAGAAATTCAATCCGGACTTGAACACTGCTTTAGTTGGTGGAGAGTTTGAAACAATTGCAACAGCACTTCCAGCTGACGACCCAGACTACGATGGACAAAACACTATTGTGAAATCTAAAGAAGGATTCGGTACTTACTGGATGATTCTTAAAGACCTAAGACTTCCGACTATGGAAGCTAGACGCTTTGCTGGTATTAACGAAGAAGAGCTTCCTGTTCCAGGAGCTAAGTATAATGAGTATATCATTAACTATTGCGTTAATAGAGGCATTATGGGCGGAGATGCTGTAGGAGAAGTTACAAGGTCACTTACGACTCATGTATTCTATGTTAAACAAGATTTGGCAGCTGATTTTGAAGCAGCTCTTGCTAAGATAGGTACTATCGGTCAAGAAGTTACTCCAGGTGAAACTGCACAACAAGCTCTAGAAGCTAGTAGTGCTAATGCAGCTGAAATTGCTAAATTGAAGACTAACAAGGCTAACGCTGCTGACGTTTATACCAAAACAGAGGCAGATGCTAAATTTGAGCTAAAAGCGTAACAACTTAAAACAGTAATTGAAGGCGGGGGCGTCATACGCCTTCGCCTTTATTTATTATAATCATATGGGATATTACGAGAAATTATCGTCAGCCATATATAATGATATAATGAGTGGTCTTAGAGGTTATAGCTCCACTCCAACAATGTCATTAGAACAGTTAGAGGATGATTGCGTTGATGAAAGACTTCAAATTATTAAGGAATATTTTATTAAAGGATTAGTTCCTAAGAAGGACTTACTAATGACTATACCTTGTATAGAAGTTGATTGCAAGAATATTGAAAGGTGTAGATGTAATGCTAGTCCATGTGACACATTAACTGCTCATTTTGAAATTCCACAACTTCTTACAGAGTTCGGAGAAGACGGTATAGAATATATAGGAGCTACTGATATGAGTAATCCATTTATATATTACACTAATCCTATCGTAATGAAGTATCATAAATATAGAGTAAGAGGAAAGAATAAACCATACGTGTGGATTGATATAACTCCTAACGAGAACAACATGTACGATTGCTTCGTATTTAATGCTCCATTATTAAAGAAAGTAACAGTAGTGGCAATATTAAAAGACCCTAGACAGTTAGATTGGTTCGGATGCTGCGCTCCTGTTGATATTAATAATATGACATTCATTGATGCTGAAATTAAGAAAAGACTAACTGAAAAGAAGATTCGTTATTATAGGCAGCTCGCAGCTCCTGTTTTACCTAATGACCAAGTACCTAAATAATGGAGAATTTTAATTCAGCTTATTATCAAATGAATCTGCTCTATGGAACAGAATTGTCTCCTGAAGAGTTCGAAGAAATTGGACTGATTGCCTGGCATAAGATAGGTAACAGGAGAACTAGATTATACAGGTATGTTACTGATATTCAATGCCCTGACAACACAGTGGATTTACCTTGCAACTGTGACATAATTGAAGCAGTCACTTATGGCTTTGAAGAGTGGAATTATGTTACGAATGACACAGTAAACGGAGATTACTCTTCACAGTTTACTGAAAACTATATAGAATCAAGAAAGCTTTATAGTGACCCTCTCTATATAAGTGGCAAGTATGCCAAATTTGAAAGAGTGGGTGATACTTTGTACTTTGAGAAGAACTATGGACAGGTAAACATTCTCTATAAGGGCATTCTGGTAGATGAGGACGGGTTACCTGAAATCAATTATAAAGAGAAAGACGCCATTGCATGTTACTGTGCTTGCACTAAGAGATTTAAAGAAGGTTGGAAGAATCACAACCAGAATATGTTACAGGAAGCACAATTATTGGAACAGAGGTGGTTGAAACTATGTGACGCAGCCAGAGTTTCAATTCATTTAAGTCAAAATGACATGAATGAAATCTTAGATGCTAAAACTAGTTGGAATAGAAAGATATTTAATAAGTCGTACAAACCCCTACGTTAATATGAATTATGCTTTAGGATATGCCTTTAACATCCATGACATGTTTGCTGGTTTTGATACCAGCAGACTTGACTTGGACAGTAAGACATGTGAGGAATTAATAGGTAATAGACATAAAGAAGTAATTGCTAAGCAAGTGTTTAAATACGCAGTTAAGCTAGTAATTGATGATATTATACATAGAAACAATAGATTTGAGCTTCCAACTTTAGGAAGAAATGCCTGGTTATACATGAAGAGAGTTTCTGGTAATGAGTTTACCGAAGCTAGACGATTTGGTAAGTGGAAAGATGTAGACTTTCTAGCTTCTGATTTCTGCGGATATAGAATGGTATTAACTTACAAGAATCAAGAGATACAAAGGGAGAAGATGGCTTATCTAGACCCTGTTAATAAGAACGTAATCACAGAGAATACTAACAATGGAATGCAATACTACTAAGAAGTTTACTGATTATACAGACGAAATAATGAAGGAATTTCCATATCTTAGTAAGCATGACATAGAAATTATTGTTAGATATGGCTGGAGACAAATATACTTCTTAAATCAAAGAGGAGGAGATACAATCCTTAATAGCCATAAATATAAATATTGGTTATATATAGGGGAGTTAACTAAGAATCCTATTAAGCATTTTAGATATTACAGGAGAAAGATGCAGAACAAGTTGAGAGTGATGTATACTAGAAAGAAGATTCAATGGGATGGGTATTACTATGTAGCCTTAACCAATGAAGAATATGAAGAATTACTAGAATCTTTTAATAAGAAAGGCAGGAAGAGGAAATATTATACCTTTAATAATAAGAAGGTATTTAAGATTCTAGACGAATGTAAACTATCATTCTCTGGCAGTCCTTGTATTATAAAATTCAAAGGACTTGTAGATTTAGGATTCTCCTATAAGAAAGAAGTACTTAAGTGTGAGTATCCAGAGATAGCGTTCACAAGAGATAGAAATGCTAAGTTTGAAGACATCTTAGTAAGTAACGACAATTATGAATATTTATAACAATGAAACAAGAAGCAACAAATACCTTTGGAGATGGAATGATAATGGACCTAAATCCATTAACCACTCCTAACAATGTACTTACAAGTGCTCTGAATGCTACTATGATTACTTATAATGGTAATGAATTTGTGCTTCAGAATGATATGGGTAATGGTAGAGTTGAAACTGCCTATTTACCTTCAGGCTATGTTCCAGTTGGAATTAAAGAATATGGAGGAATAATATATGTTGCATCATATAACCCTCTTACTAACAAGGGCCAGATTGGCTCATTCCCGTCTCCAGAGCGTAATATTAGTAGTAGTGAAATAAACAAAGCTAAAGACCCAATAATAGATAGCTCTAAATTTAAATTGAATCAGGGTCAGTACATATATAAGTTCAAACTGTTCGGAGATACAGGTAATACAATCATTCGTTCTGGAGACAAATTCTCTATAATAATCACTTCCGATATTACCTTAGAAACTCTAAAGACTTTTGTTAGTAACTGTCTTAATACTACAGAGGGCAAAATAACAAGCCCTAAGAATAAGCTATTGAGTATAACAGTGGCTGTGTTTGATTCTAATAATAACCTTAGAGATATTACTAGTCAATTGAAGAGAATAGACCAGAATAATAAGGTTATAGAGTTTGATGCAACTACATTGCCTGAAGTTAAATATAACACTGGGTATTATATGCAATGTATTCCAGAGTCTACAATAACTGATGACTTGGTAGATAATTTTAGAGAGAGGTATGCTGCTAATACATATAACAATAAGATATCAGGAGAGCTTAACACTATATCAGCATTAGATGTATCTGTCAGCGGGCTTAAGAATCTTGATAAAGACTCAGAAGAGGTGGATGGAATAACTGTTCCAAAAGATAGCTCCTTGGTTATATTCGACACTACGTATAAATACAATTGTCCAGATGGTTATTATAAGGACAACCCTGCGGATATGTCTGACTCCATGAGAAGCAAATATTTGTCCTATTATGGTATAGAGTCTGATTTTAAAGGTTCAAAAGGAGACTTCTCTAGCTTATAAAAGGTATTGAATTTGACTTGAATACTACATCTACAAGAAGTTCAAATAAGTTCTATCTTCCGTTTATTATAAATGAAGAATCTTCCATACCAGTTTATAATGAATCCTCTTCCCTTTATATATCTGAACAATCGGCAGGCTATGTAGTTAACGATACTAGTAGTATTATAAACTTTACCATTACTCCCTACATGACGTTTGGAGCATTAGCTGGATTAGCTGTAAATGGGTCTATTAATTTAGACCTGCTAGGTTCTGGAATAATAGAGATAAACACATGGAAGTACTTCTGTGAACAGGACAATGTCACTATTACTTGGGGTTTGGAAGCATATCCCAGAACTGGAGACGAGATTCAAGAAGTGAAATTCATGTTCTATGATGTTCTTAACCCCTCCCCAGAGAAAGTAATTCTAGAATATCCTTTGGCTAGGAAGAGAAGCTATAACGGAGTGTTCACTGAAACTTTAGCTTTCGGTAGTACACTAGCCTATGGTAACTTATATTTAGTTAGAGTTGTAATAACAACCGTTAAAGGAAATGTATTAAACAAGTACAGGTGGTTATTAACAACACCTCTTTATAATAAGTTGTACTTTGGAGTACAAGACTTCGGGCAAGACTTAGATACCATATCTAGCTACAATAATGTCGATTTATCAGTTAGCACTTCGTATGGCATTCAGAACGCATCAGAAACTAAGACTGCTCCATATTCTGCATTGTTTAATGAATCTGGGGGAGAACAGAAGATTGAAGTTCATCAATATACTAAATATTCTTCTATAATAGAGTTAAAAGATAGTACTACAATAAATGATATTGACAACTATCCATTCACACTAAACTTAGAAAGTATAAATACCACATATACTTTAAAAGATGCTACTGTGAGTATACCTAATATAGTATACGTGGGAAGTATGACAAACATAAATTCCTTAGATGCATATATACATGCGAATAGTAAATTATCACCTACTGTTAATATAGATTGGGATTCTTTTAGTTCTCCAGAGTTTACAGCTGTAATGGACAATTCTACAGGAAGAACCGATGTTAATTTAAAGCTAGTGTCAGGACTTATATCAGGAACTGTGTTAGATACATACACATTTGAGAATCCATATCAGTCATTTATAGACAATGGAGATAAATTTAATAGGATATTTGGATACGACTTTCTAGATGAGAATAATGATAAGAGTCCTATAGCTAGGGTAGGTGTAGCCTTCAACGTCAGAAAGAAAGCTAAAACTGTATGGAGACATATGCCCAAATTTACTAAAATTAGTAGATATAACATGGAATGTCCTATGGGTGATAAGGATAGGAATGTCGGAGACAATTCTGATAAGGGCTGGCAGTATTTGAATAATAAAACTAGGTCTAAGGTAGTTGAAGTTATAGACGGATATTATGGGAGACGCCCTTTATGTATAGTAGTAGGTAATGCCGGAATGATAAGCGGAGATGCCTATATGAAGAAAGATTCAAACAATGGCTATGACAATCTAGCCCCAGGAGTTATAGACATGACTAGAGTAGAGATGTTATGGTGGTACAACGGAGCTTCCTATGATTATGTGCAGTCAGCTATGTATTGGGATGGTGTAGCTCCGTCAAGGGATTATACTTCGGTAGTCTACGATTTGTTTAAATATGTATTACTTCAATTTGGGGAATCTGTTACTAAACCTCTATTTGGACCTGAGCTTATTACTTCCACTTACAATAATAAGTATAGTGCTACATTACAAACAACCACTTTAATACTTAAGAATGTAAAGGAGGATAGCCAAGATAGTGTGTTTAGTACTAAATCGGGATTCTTTAATGAAGCGACTATTAAGGAGAATTTGCAGACTATTGCTGATTCAATAAATGATACTATAGATGCAGACACACTGTTCGAGTTCGTTGACTTTAAACTACAACCATTCTCTGTAGAGGAAACTTCAGAAAGAACATATTTAGTGCAGGATATGGTGGATACATATAACAGATTACAGTCCATAGAGAATAAATCAGCACTCCCCATAGTAGCTATAACAGATGAAGGGGTTATATTTAGCGACACACTGCTAAACAATCAAGTTTATTACTATGGTAAGAATGGAAATGATTTAGTCGTATATAATCCTAGAATAGCTGGCCAGCCTGGTTATGACCTATTACAAAATCTTAAAATAGGTAAGCATGAAGGCAGAATTACGTTGCTGTCAAATCCTATGGGTTTAATGACCAGAGACTTCTATACAGAACGTGATAGCAGTAGGCTTTGTTATGTTGGCATTCCAGTAATTTCTTTCGGAGGCGCTATTAACTCTATATCTGCAAACAACTTACAATGGATAAACGTTACGTAATATGAGACAGTTAAATGATTTTACAAGTCCGTTTGAGCTTATAGATTTAGAATTTCCAGCTTTGTCACTGTCATACTATTTGAATCAAATACGACCATACGGAAATATAGTATACGAATACAATCCGTTGCGTAATTACAGACTTTCGTCTGATACTGTTATAAACGGAGAATTAGTAGAAGCAGGAAGTATTGTGGATTTAGATACAAATGGATTTAACTTTAGTCTTAACAATCCGCTTGAGATAGATGCACAATTGTCGTATGACGGTTCTGTAAATTTAATATTTAATGACAACAGGAATATCCCTAGACTAGTTAATAGTAGATTCTCTGTGTTACAAAATAACACCTATGAGGTAGTAGATAGAATAGGTAATAATGATACCAATCTATACGATAGTGAACAATTTGATTTAGATACATCTTTGTATAAAAGGGTCAACACAATTCCAACCATCACATTTAACTCTGTATTGCCTTCTGGCAACCTTAAAGTTGGTAATTATGTAATATATATAAAATATGCGGATGCTGACGGCAATGAAACAGACTTTGTTGGAGAGTCAGGAATAATTTCTTGTTTCATTGGAGGAGATAGGGACCCATTCTCTATTGACGGAGGTTTTAGGGACCAGCTAGCTAGTAAGTCTATATCTCTAACTGTATCTGATATAGATAGCAGTTATGATTATATAAAAGTTTATTATACTAGAAGCACATCAGACGTTGATTCCAATAGAGTAGTTACAGCTCATGAAATAGATAGAAAGTTTCCGGTTAGAAACAATAGTTGTAATGTCATCATAACAGGAAGTGAGGAAACAAAAGACATTCCAGTTAGTGATATAAATATACAGTACTCTATAATAGACAAAGCTAAATCACAAACTGTGTGTCAGAATATGCTGTTTTTAGGCAATTCGTGTAAACCAGATATGATGTACAAGGACTTATCTGACATTAGCCTGAGACTATTACCATATTTAATAGAATCTGATTCAGAAAGATTCATAGGTAAGACTTCTTACGATTACTCTGATTTGTCTGACCAGAGTTATAGCCATGAATATTATAACACGTTAAACATATATAATAAAGTTGGCTATTGGAATGAGGAGATTTACAGATTCGGTGTAGTATATATAATGAAAGACGGGTCATTGTCGCCAGTGTATAATATACGAGGTAAAAACGGAATCCCAAAATTCGAGGAATTGCAATCTGCCTACCTGCAAAGTGACCTATGGAAATATGAGAATAATGAGAAGGTTCGTAATTACATACCTATAGACGAATCGACTTTTGATGTATCTGGAACCAGCTATTTGGAGAACGCCAAAGGAGTACTTAGAATAAATACTGATTCAGATTCCAGAAAGGTTTATGGTATTGGAATAGCAATACCTACTGAAGTTTCTGAATATCTTAATACACTTGTACAAGGGTTGTTCATAGTAAGACAAAAGAGAATCCCGACTATATTAGCGCAGGCATATGTTATGCCTAGAGACCTAGAGGCCGAGGTTCCTTTAATAAATTATGGTGGTTCTTACATAGCAGAACGTTTCTTGGATAATGATAGAAAGTTGAATGAGTCTTATTTACCTAGATTATATACAATCTCAGATATGGCTAGAGTAAATAGGTCAGCCAAAGTAGCTATCTGCCCAGAGTATGATGTTAGACAATCTTACTTTAATCATTTGTTCACAGGTACAGAGTATGTGGTTAGAAAGGCGGACATACAACCGTCTATGACCACTCT
>ERZ779939.209-NODE-209-length-10650-cov-7.52109_pt1 | contig 10650 bp, 7 predicted proteins | sample MGYA00511091_ERZ779939 | MGnify/ENA primary metagenome ERZ779939 (study PRJEB29588, sample SAMEA2156362) | human gut metagenome | biome: human gut; feature: human-associated habitat; material: faeces | place: Denmark | collected 2008/2010 ... | reverse complement strand
TCTGACATAGGCGTCATGTCGATCCAGATGTCACTCTTCTTAATTTTTACTTTACCCATAGCGATAAAATTTTAAAGGGTTAGCAAAAATTAAGCCTCTTCTGCGTGGTTAGCTTCGTATGTCTGAGCAATTGAGTAACCTACCTCGTCGAGTGCGTATGTCAACTTATCTACTTTGTTGGTGAATGTGTTGTAAGATACAACGGCACACCATGATGTCAAGATACCGAATGCGGTGTTGATCAACGCCTCAGAAATACCTACAGAAAGTGCTGCTGAGTCAGCGCCACCACCTTCACCCATGGCCTGGAATGACTTGATCATACCGGTTACTGTACCGAGAAGACCTGTCAAAGTACCAAGTGTTACGATTGTAGCGATGATAGGCAAGTTCATTGTCAAAGTTGGCATCTCCAACTGAGTTGCCTCCTCGTGAGCCTGCTGGATCTTAGCTACCTTCTGAGCCTTCTTCAAAGATGCGTTAGCACCAGACTCCATAGACTTGTAAGCGTTCAAAGAAGCCATAACAACGTTAGCTACTGTACCGCGCTGCTTGTTGCAGAGCTGCTCAGCCTTAGCGAAATCATTTGCGTTCAAAGCTGCCTTGATGTTTGCAACGAACTTAGGAAGTGCACCTGTACCGGAAGAGCACCTGTACCTGTAGCGGTCTTAAGAGCCAACCAACGCTCGATTGTCATAGCCAACACTGTGAGCAACAATGTGTGGATAACTGGTACGATTACACCACCTTTGTAGATAGTACCCCAAATGTCTGCTGGGTGATCCTGTACACCTGGATCCTGGAAGTGCATGTCATTACCGAACCATGTGAAGAACAATGTGAATGCGATGATAGCACATACCACGATGATCCAGAATGCGCCTCTTACTCCCTGAAAGCCCTCAGACTTCTTAGCTGGGGCTGCTTGTTTTGTAGTTGCCATAATTTTACTTTTTTTTAAATTATTAGTTAATAAATTATTAATATTTTCTTTTTTCTTTCTCGCTTCGTAGACCTTGAATGTGTCGTTTGTCAATAAACACAGTTGGGTTATCTATTTTGCATTGGCAAAGATAATAAATTAAAATTTACTATCAGCCTAATTAAGAAGTTTTAACGAGATATTGGCTTATTTTATACCAATATCTCGCTTTTTTCTTGCATTTTGACCCTTGAAAATGGTCTTTAAGCCATTTTTATTTCAACTTGCCCAAAGCTTCCTTGATGCGCTTGATAGCTTCAACGATGTTCTCGTCGCTTGTTGCATAGCTCATGCGGAAACAGTCTGGATCACCGAATGCGTCACCACCTACGGTGGCTACATGTGCTTCCTCGAGAAGGTACATGGCAAAGTCAGTTGAATTGTTGATTGTCTTCTCACCATTGCTCTTGCCAAAGTAGCTGTTGCACTTAGGGAAGAGATAGAAGGCACCCTGTGGCATGTTTACCTCAAGACCTGGAACCTCTTTAGCCAACTTTACAATCAGGTTGCGTCGGCGCTCGAAAGCAACGCGCATTTCCTCTACAGCACTCTGGTCGAGTGTGTAGGCTGCTTCTGCTGCCTTCTGGCTGACAGAACATGTACCGCTGGTATACTGTCCCTGGAGCTTGTTGCAGCCCTTGATGATCCATTCCGGACCCGCCAGGAAACCGATTCTCCATCCTGTCATGGCGTAAGCCTTAGATACACCATTGGCAATGATAACCTGCTCCTTCATGCCCGGTTCCTGAGCTATGCTGTGGTGCTTGCCGATATAATTGATGTGTTCGTAGATTTCATCTGCCAACACAAATACTTCAGGATGCTTCTTGAGTACTTCTGCCAGTGCAGCCAGTTCTTCCTTAGAGTATACGCTACCAGTAGGGTTGCTTGGAGAACAGAGAATGAGCATCTTGGTCTTCTCTGTAATAGCATTCTCCAACTGCTCTGCTGTCATCTTAAAGTCCTGGTCGAAACCGGCATTCACAATGACCGGAGTACCTCCTGCCAATTTCACCATCTGTGGGTAGCTTACCCAATATGGTGCAGGAATGATAACCTCGTCGCCTGGATTTACGAGTGCCAATACAGCGTTGCAGACGCACTGCTTGCCACCAGTACCAACGATTACTTCATTGATAGTGTACTCCAAACCATTCTCGTTCTTTAATTTGGCTACAATTGCTTTTCGCAAGTCAGGATAACCTGGTACTGGTGAATAACGGGAATAGTTCTCGTCAATAGCCTTCTTTGCTGCCTGTTTAATATTGTCAGGAGTGTTGAAGTCTGGTTCACCTACGCTCATGTTGATTACATCAATACCTTGAGCTTTCATTTCACTACTCTTCTGTGACATCGCCAGCGTTGCTGAAGGTGCCAATCTGTTTAAACGATCAGATAATTGTGCCATAATTTTATTCTTATATTTGTTTATCGTGTGCAAAAGTAAGCAAATTATTTCTTTTTCGGAAGAAAATTGAGCATTATTTCATGTTTTGTATTGAAATAATAACATAATTTTATTATCCGAGGTGCAAAGTGTGCCCCATGCGGTCTCTCTTGGTCTTGAGATAACGCTCATTGTACTTGTTTGGTACAACTTCGATAGGTACATTTTCTACGATTTCCAAACCGTATGCTTCGAGACCTACGCGCTTTACCGGATTGTTGGTGAGCAGACGCATTTTGTGTACACCGAGATGGCGGAGCATCTGTGCACCGCAACCATAGTCGCGCTCGTCTGGCTTGAAACCGAGATGGGTATTGGCGTCAACGGTATCGTAGCCTTCTTCCTGAAGCTTGTAGGCTGCAATCTTGTTCATCAGACCGATGCCGCGTCCTTCCTGCTGCATGTAGACAAGAACTCCCTTTCCTGCCTCGTCTATCATCTGCATAGCCTTGTGGAGTTGCTGACCGCAGTCACAACGCTTGCTGCCCAGGATGTCGCCAGTAGCGCAAGAAGAGTGAACACGGACCAGGATAGGCTCGTCTTCTTTCCATTCTCCCTTGATGAGTGCCATGTGTTCTAGACCATTGCTAGACTGACGGAACGGAATGAGGCGGAAGTGGCCGTATTCTGTAGGCATGTCAACCTCTTCGCCCACTTCGATGAGTGACTCTTTCTTGAGCCGGTATTCTATCATGTCTTTAATAGAAATAACCTTGAGGTTCCATTCTTTTGCCATCTTCATCAGTTCAGGCAGGCGTGCCATGGTGCCGTCTTCATTCATGATTTCCATAAGTGCGCCTGCTGGATAGAGGCCTGCCATTTTACAAAGATCGATGGCTGCTTCTGTGTGTCCGCTTCTTCTTAATACTCCGTTATCTTGTGCGTAGAGCGGATTGATGTGACCCGGTCTGCCGAAAGTCTGTGGGGTAGAATTCGGGTCAGCAAGTGCTTTGATGGTTTCGGCACGGTCGTGTGCAGAAACACCGGTAGAGCAGCCTTCCAGTTTATCTACTGTTATGGTGAATGGTGTACCCAATACTGAAGTGTTCTCTGAAACCTGATGAGGCAAGTCGAGCTCATCGCAGCGGCTCAGGGTGATAGGGGCACAGAGTACACCTCTTGCGTGTTTCAGCATGAAGTTTACTTTTTCTGCGTCTATCTTCTCTGCGGCAATGATGAGGTCGCCTTCGTTTTCGCGGTCTTCGTCATCAACAACAATGACGAACTTTCCTTCCTTGAAGTCTTTTACTGCATCTTCGATGCTATTTAATTTGATTTCTGACATGTTTGATACCTTATTATATAGTTACATTTTACTTTTTCTGTTCTTTAATCCGTTGGATGATGTCCGTATTGGTCTGACTGATGACCTTGAGGTCACGGAATAAGCGCAATCGGAATCGCCACATTCTCAAATATAGCAGTGTGCCCACAGGGAAAATGATGGCTGCAATGATGTTGAGCCATTTCCGCTCGAATGGGCGTGTATGTGCCTTGACAGAAAGAACCGGATATTGGTTCATGTCGTGCAGGATATACTTGTTGGCGGTGTTGGTCAAATCTTCTATTACCTCTTCCAATTCTGCATTGATTCTTTCTATCTCATGATCAGGCTCGTATTTGAAGAATACATTGATGACGTTTGGAAGATGAACCAGTTTGTGTTCCTTATTATATAAGGTGATGTCTTGGTTGATTCTTTCCAGTTTCTCTGCATCCGTCTGATAGTCCGGGTCGGTGATGATGACTTCCTTGCCGAAGTAATGACGTTTCTGTCGTAAACCGAGCAGTTTCATGAAGAACTCTTTGTAAACATCCATATTGAATACGGAAGAGTCATTGGTTGCCTTGTAGGTTACGAAGATAGCCAAAGGCGTCAATACTGCCGGCGCAAGACCTTTACCGAACCAAATGGCCCACATGCCACTTCTAGACATTCTGTATCCTGTATTGTCGAGGATGAAGAAGACGATGAATACAAGTACGGAGATGACGACAGGGAAACCCAGTCCTCCTTTTCGGATGATGGCTCCTAATGGCGCTCCGATAAAGAAGAATATGAGACACGAAAGGGCTAGAGTGAACTTGTTGATAGCCTCAATCTTGTGCTGTCTTATCATGTAGTCTGCATCGCTCGTTGACATCGATTTGAAATCAAGGTCAGAAAGCTCCTGTTGTACGGTAGACTGTGCCTGGTTTACCGCCATGAGTTTCTTGTCCTGTGGCAACTTATTATATAAGGTGTCGAAAATGAGTTTTTCGCCCTTCTTGATTTCTTTGAGAGAGTCCTTCTTGTTGATGCGCTGTACACCTCCATAGAATCTCACGTTGGCTTCGTTCAGGTAGATTCTTCCGATAGAATCATATAATTGGTTGAGCGAATCGATGTCGTGGTTGATTTTTTCCAGACTTTTACCCTTTGCATTTCCTGAAAGCGAAGCAGCATCGGTCATACTGAAGTCTCCATCAAAGTCGAGAATGATTTTTTTGGAAACGAAAGTCTCTCGTCTGTATGGTACGGCAGCAGTATTGGCAAGTGCACTGCTTTGCATGTTCTCAAACCATTCTCCACTGTAGAGGCTCAGAACCAGATGCTTCTTTTCTGCTGTACTCTGGAGCATGCCAGAATCTGCCAATATGATGGCGGCATCTTCATAGCTGTCGGTCATGCGGTAAATCATGATGCCGTAAAGCTTTCCGGTTTTCAAATCCTTCTTCTGCACATAAAGGTTGCAGTTAGGAATACCATCATAGAAGATTCCTTCCGGAATTTCCAGTTCCGGGCTTTTCTGTTTCATGGAAATCAGAAGTTGTGCCAGTTTCATGTTCGACTTAGGTCCCACATTGTTCTGGAAATAGAATGAGCCAAACATGATGATGACGGTGATGACGATGAGTGAGCGGAAAGCTTGCATCAGTGAAATGCCGGCAGCTTTGATGGCTGTAAGTTCCGAACTCTCGCCGAGATTACCGAACGTCATGAGTGAAGACAGGAGAATAGCCAAAGGCAGGGCCTGTGGTACGAGCATCAGACCCATGTACCAGAAAAATTGAGCCATCACGTCCATCGTGAGTCCCTTACCGATGAGTTCATCAATATATCTCCATAAGAACTGCATCATCAGCACAAACTGGCAGATGAAGAAAGTTCCCATGAAAAGGAGACCAAACTGCTTGGCAATAAATATGTCTAATTTCTTAATTCTAAGCATTTCAATATTCTGTTGTTTCAGACCTTTTCTTTATTTAAAATAATAGCAGGTCTGTTATTCAGCATGCAAAGGTAATATAAAAAAATAAGAAAACCTTTATTTTTCGTTTTTTTTATATATATAATTAGGTGAAAGTGGGGCTGGAATGTGAGAAAAATGAGAAAATGAAACTTTTTTTGAAAATTTCTGCCGAAAAATTTGTTCAATTCAAATAAATGTATTACCTTTGCACCCGCAAATGAGAAATCAATTGCTTGGATGGCGGGATAGCTCAGCTGGTTAGAGCGTCGGATTCATAATCCGGAGGTCGAGGGATCGTGGCCCCCTCCCGCTACAAGATGAGAGACATCAACTTTTTAGTTGATGTCTTTTTTATGCTCTAAACTTTTCCACACTTATTCACTTCTCATAGAAAAGTTATCCACATATGTGTTGATAACTATGTTATTCCGTTGGTTATCAGATGTTTTTCCTGTTGGTAACTGGTGTGGAAAAGATAAATATGAAAGATTTTCCTATGTTTTTCTTGGTGTTCTCAGAACAAAATATTTGTAAAAAACTGACCAATGGGGCTAAAATACAAAAAAAAGTTGTATATTTGCAGCGGTAAAGTTTTATTTTTAAACATTTGTTGAATACCTCTTCTTTATAAGCATAGAAATTGTATAAGCTGTATGAAACGAAAATTACACCTTATTATATATGTAGCGATTATCGTGTTGCTGACCGGTTGTGCTCAGAAGCCTAGGAAGTTTGTCATTGGCGTATCCCAGTGTTCGGAAGATATCTGGCGCGATAAACTGAATGATGAACTGAAGATGGGCGAGTATCTCAACGATTCGCTTATCGTGAAACTGGCTTCTTCCAATGATGATAATGTGTTGCAGAATAAGCAAGTTAACCAGTTTATCGATGAGGGCGTAGATCTGCTTATCGTATCTCCTAATCAGCTGAGTGCTATATCCAAGTCGGTAGAGCGTGCTTACGATAAAGGTATTCCTGTGATTCTCTATGACAGGAAGACCAATTCTGATAAGTATACGGCATTTATCGGCTGCGATAACTATACGATTGGTAAATCGATGGGAACTTTTATCGCCCAGCAGCTTCAGGGAAAGGGCCGCATCGTTGAAATCAGCGGTTTGGAGGGCTCTTCGCCTGCTTTGGAGCGTCATCGTGGTTTTATGGATGCTATCAAGCCTTATCCTGGGTTACAGGTTGTAGCCTCGGAGGAAGGAAACTGGAAAGAAGAGGGTGGAATCCAGGCGATGAAACGCATATTGAAACAGACACAGGACTTTGATTATGTCTTTGCCCATAATGACTGTCTTGCCTGGGGAGCTTATGTGGCTGCCCGCCAGATGAGGGTAAAGCGTAACTATAAGTATACCGGAGTAGACGGCATGGCTACCGAAGGTGGTGGTTTGGAACTTGTGCGCGATGGTATTTTCGAAGCCTCTTATCTTTATCCTACCAAGGGTGACGAGGTCATAGCGCTTGCCATGAAGATATTGAAGCATCAGCCTTATGAACGCGACAATTATCTGAGCACTTCTATCATAACCCAGGCAAATGCTGCCCTTACATTGATGGAGGCTAGAGATGCCGAGCGTCAGACGCACAATCTGAAGACTTTGCATAAGCAGGTAGACCAGTATCTGTCTGATTATAATTCACAGAAAGTCATGCTCATAGGTCTGTGTCTGTTCCTGCTTGTTTGCCTCGCAGCTGCGGCTTTAATTTTCAGAGGTTATCTGATAAAGGTGAGGCTGAACGAAACATTGGCTAAGACAAATGGCGAACTGAAGAGACTGAATGTAGAATTGGGTGAAAAGAATGAAGAATTGAAACGATTGAATGAGGAGGTCTTGGAACTCACTCATTCCCGTCTGGTATTCTTTACCAATATCAGTCATGAACTTCGCACGCCTTTAACCCTGATAGCCGACCCGGTAGAGATGCTGCTTGAAGATTCCGGCATCAAGGGCAAGAGCCGCGAACTCTTGAAGATGGTGCAGCGTAACGCCCTTGCTCTCCAACAGTTGGTAAGTAACATTCTTGATTTCCGTAAGATTCAGAATGGCAAGATGGAACTGAAACTCTATCGCTTCGACATTGTGAAGACCTTGACGATGTGGGTGGGCGACTTCCAGCTTACTGCCGAGCGTAAGCAGATCAGACTGCATCTGGATGTTGATGACTTGAAAGGCAGCCATGAAATGATTGCCGATCAGGAGAAGATTTCCCGTATCGTGTTCAATCTGTTGAGCAATGCCTTGAAATATACGCCTGCTGGTGGAGAAATCTTTGTATCGTTGAAAGATGAAGGGGCCAATCTCCGTCTTGATGTGAAAGATACGGGCAAGGGTATCTCGCAGGATGAGGCTGATAAGATCTTTGAACGCTTCTTCCAGGCCAAGGGTGCTGCCAGCGGTACGGGTATCGGTCTGGCTCTGGTGAAATCATTTGTAGAGTTGCATCATGGTGAGGCTAGGGTAGAAAGTGAACTGGGAAAGGGCTCTGATTTTATCGTTGTCATTCCTCGTGAGCAGGAGGGTGATTCACAAGTTATCCACAATGATGTGGATATTGTGGATAACTCTGTAAATGCTTCTGCGTCAACTGGTAAGAATGTTGTAGATGAATCTGTTTTGCAATATATTGACGATGGAGACAGAAGTCGTGGAAAAGTTCAGCAGCTGGTAAGTGAGAATACCAATCGTCCTACTGTTCTGGTTATTGATGATAATACCGATATCCGTCAGTATGAGCGTACACTTTTGCAGGATGAGTATATTGTTCTTGAGGCTGCTGATGGTAAAGAGGGTCTGGCTGTCGCCTTGAAAGAGGTGCCTGACCTGGTGATTTGCGATGTGATGATGCCTGTTATGGACGGATTGGAGTTGACAGAACAGCTGAAGACGAATACGGCTACCTCTCATATCCCTGTTATTATGCTTACGGCGAAGAACCTGGAGGAGCATCGCGCAGAGGGTTATGAGCATGGAGCTGATTCCTATATTACCAAACCATTCCACAGCAAGGTGCTTCTCGCCCGTATCGAGAATCTCTTGCGACAGCGTCAGCTCCTGAAGAATCTTTATCAAGGTACTAAAGAGGCTGAGAAGGAGATTTCTGAGGCTCATCTGGAAGATCGTGACAAGCAGTTCCTCAGGCAGCTTCAAGCCATTATCCAACAGAATCTTTCTGATAGCGAGTTTGGAGTTGAGGATATGGGACAGCAGATTGGTTTAAGCCGTGTGCAGCTCTATCGCAAGGTGAAGGCGATGACAGGCTCTTCTGTTGTTGACTTACTCCGTAAGGCTCGCCTTGCCAAAGCTAGGCGTTTGCTCGAAACCCGGAGCATGAGTGTCTCTGAAGTAGCCTATGAAGTGGGTTTCTCAGCGCCGTCTTACTTCACAAAATGTTTCAAGGAAGAGTATGGAATGTTACCTGGTGATGTAGGTAATGTGATGAAATAGAGAGAAATACGCTATACCTGAAGTGTAAAATCTGTGAATATATGGATAAAAATCGTTCATTTCCTAGCATAAAAGGTACATTGTATCATTTTTGTCACTATTTGAACGATAATTACACCTGGGTTTCGCTGAAACTTACTATCTTTGCACCAGAATTTAGAATTTTATAAATTGTTTCATGCAGAAGTAGTTGCATTTTCATAGGTTTAGGTTTTATGTTTTAAGGTTATAGGATTGAGTATTCATTAAGGTAAGTAGTTTTCTTTAAGGTAAAAAGTTTTGTTTTGGGAAATAACTAATAATGAGAGAAAGCAGCTGTATAGACGGGATGTCTGACAGCTGCTTTTCGCGGTATTATCTGGTTTGTTACTTTTTAAGCGGGCATACTATAGCTTTTTAAAGGGGGCTTATTCCCAATCTTCGAATTCCAGTTCCAGTTCTTTGTATTCGGGCTTGAAACTGCTGTTCTCCTTATCTTGCTTTCTGGCTTCTTCTGATGAGGCGTTGCTTACGGACAGACCAAGCAGGCGGATGGGATGAGCCGAGGAGTAATCTACCTGTTTCAGCAGCCGTTTGGCAAGAGGTAGAATATCATCCTTCTTTTTCAGAACCTTTTCTTGTGAGATGCTTCGTGTTATCTGGGTGAAATCGGCAAACTTCACCTTCAGCGTCAGGGTTCTTCCTTCGAAACCGCTTTTGGCGATGCGCTCCAGCAGTTCGAGTACAGTATGGTACAGTTCGATAATCACAGCCGTTTTTAGATAGATATCTTCCAGGAAAGTCTGTTCGCAGCCTACTGATTTCCGTTCCCGGTAGGTGATGACAGGGCGTTCATCTATCCCCCTTGCGAAATCATAGAAGATGTGTCCGGCTTTTCCGAACACTTCTACCAGATGTTCTTCGGATACTTTCCTCAGGTCTGCTCCGTTGAAGATACCCATGAAATGCATCTTTTGCAGTGTTTTCTTGCCCACGCCCCAGAAATCTTCTACAGGAAGCTGGGCGATGAAATCGAGCGCCTTGTCGGGATGAATGGTGCAGATGCCGTTGGGCTTGCGGTAATCAGAAGCCACTTTGGCGAGAAACTTGCAGTAGCTGATGCCAGCCGAGGCGGTGAGTCCGGTTGCCTCCTTGATACGGGTTTTGATTTCTTTGGCAATATCCACTGCCAGTTCTATCCCTTTCTTATTCTGCGTTACATCAAGAAAGGCTTCATCTATGGAGATGGGTTCGATGAGGTCGGTATATTCCTGAAATATCTGATGTATCTGATGGGATATTTTAGCATAATAATCATGCCGGCAGGGCACGATGATGAGGTTAGGGCAGCGCTGCTTGGCTTGAGCGATGGATTGCGCCGAGTGAACGCCATACTTTCTTGCCTCATAGCTGGCTGTAGAAACCACACCACGTGGTCCGTCGAAGCCAACCGCTACCGGTTTGCCCCGAAGTTCCGGATTGTCTCTTTGCTCTACCGCAGCAAAGAAGGCATCCATGTCGATATGTATGATCTTTCGCTCAGTCATT
>ERZ779939.206-NODE-206-length-10866-cov-5.545_pt1 | contig 10866 bp, 7 predicted proteins | sample MGYA00511091_ERZ779939 | MGnify/ENA primary metagenome ERZ779939 (study PRJEB29588, sample SAMEA2156362) | human gut metagenome | biome: human gut; feature: human-associated habitat; material: faeces | place: Denmark | collected 2008/2010 ... | reverse complement strand
GGGCTAGGAGCTTCTGCCCTTTCAGGGCGTGTGGAGCTTATATGCGAAACTTGAGTTCATTAATCACTAAGGTAAAATTCTTCCGTTATTTTCCTATACCATTCCGAGCGGTTTCCATGCGAATCCATCATCGTTTCAACATGCTCTTCATAAGGCGAAATGCGATGCTTGGCAAAACTCAGCATAAAGCGCTTGGGCTGCTTGCGCTCTACCGTCTTCACACCACACTTCCGTATAAGATAAAAACCTAATATACAAGACTCTGCAACAAACTGCTCCACTACTTCTACGGGAACAATTGCAGAGAAAATACCGTCATCAGAAAGTAACCGTTTTACACCCGCAAACAAATCGCGGAACGGAAGACTGTCCGTATGTCTCGCCATCGTCCTCTTACTGTCCGGATTTTTCAAGCTATCTACAAAGAACGGAGGATTGCTCACTATTGCATCAAAAACACCGGCAGCCTTCAAACCTTCAGCAGTTTCCAAAGCCTCAGCAGCTTCCGAAGCTTCCCCGAAATCCTGCAGTCTGCAGCATTCTATTTCCACCCTGTCGCGAAACGGACTTGCCATCACATTCTCCCTCGCCTGTCCGCAGGCATCAGCATCCATATCAATCCCCACAACCTCAGCTTCAGGAAAACGCTGCGCCATCATGAGCGAAATCAGTCCCGTTCCGGAACCAATGTCCAGAATCCGCCTGCCACCTTGCGCCCATGCACCCAGCAAAACGCCGTCAGTTCCCACTTTCATGGCACAACGGTCTTGCTCTATCTCAAACTGTTTAAATCGAAAATTACCCATAAATTCTTCTGTCTCTTTACAGAAGAAAACGAATGCGCCGCCGATTTATTTTATCGCAAGCAGCAGAAATTGCCACTTCCACCTGCAAAAGCAGCTACTTACATCTATAAAAACGGATACTAATATATAGAAAAAGCAATTTTATTATTAAATAATCTATCATCTTCCACGATATTTCACAAAAAATGAGTACCTTTGCACGGAAAATAGAAATCATAACAAAATGGATAATAGAAGAACAAGTACCCGAATACAAATGATTGCAGATTACGAGGGCGATCCGAAAACCCTGATCGAAGACCAGGAAGAAGGCTTGTACCCTACCCTCTGCATGCGAGATATTGTAGTTTTCCCTACCAACATGACCCCTATCGTTGTGGGCAGAAAGGAAAGTCTGAATCTCGTCCGGATGCTGGAAAAGAAACCAGACACCACATTCTGCGTATTCTGCCAGAAGAACAAAGATACAGAATCGCCCTACGAAGAAGACCTCTACCCTGTAGGCGTCTTCGCCAAACTCATCAAGGTGATCAAGATGCCTGGCACAGAGCAGATGAGCATCATCATCCAGGGTCTGGGCAGATGTCAGATGAAACATCTCGTTCAAAAAGAGCCTTACACAGTAATTGACGTAAAAAGTCTTCCGGAGAAATGGCCTGACGAGAACAACGATGAACTCTTCAGAATGCTCTACGAGAACTTCCATTACGAAGCGACAGACTATATCAAATCAAACGCCAACTATACTGATGAGGCCATCCAGGCCATCAACGAACTCTCGAGCATTCATATGCAGTGCAACTTCATGTGCTCCCTCCTCCCTTTCTCCATCGAGGATAAAATCAAGATGCTGAAAGAGGAAAATCTCAGCGAGCGCATCATGATTGCCATCAGATCCCTTAACAAGGTGCGCCATCTGCTACGCATCCAGACTGAGATTGAGAACAAAACCCACTACGACCTCGATGAACAGCAGAAGGAATACTTCCTCAAGCAGCAAATCAAGAACATCAGGGAAGAACTGGGAGAAGGCAACGCCAGTCCGGAGAAGAAGGAGATTCTGGAGAAGGCGAAACAGAAGAACTGGAGCGAAGAGACAGCCAAAATCTTCAAGAAAGAAATTGCCAAGCTCGACACCCTGAACCCGCAGAGTCCTGACTATTCGATACAGATAGGATTCCTGCAGACCATGGTAGATTTGCCTTGGAACTCCTACACCCAGGACGACCTCAGTCTGACCCGTGCCAAGCGCATTCTGAACCACGACCACTACGGCATGGAGAATGTGAAAGAGCGCATCCTGGAATTCCTCGCCGTAAGAGCACTGAACGGTGGCGGCAAGAGTCCTATCCTCTGCCTCTACGGTCCTCCGGGCGTAGGAAAGACCAGTCTGGGCAAGAGCATCGCAGCAGCCATGAAGCGCAAGTATGTACGCATGTCGCTGGGCGGTCTGCACGATGAAGCCGAAATCCGCGGTCACCGCCGCACCTATGTGGGAGCCATGCCGGGCCGCATCATCAAGAACATGCTGAAGGCAGGCAGCAGCAATCCGGTCTTCATCCTCGACGAGATTGACAAGGTGGCGCAGAGCAATTTCAACGGCGACCCAGCATCAGCCCTGCTCGAAGTGCTGGACCCGGAACAGAACAATGCCTTCCACGACAACTATCTCGATATGGATTACGACCTCTCCAAGGTGCTCTTCATCGCCACAGCCAATGACCTGAGCGTCATTCCGCGTCCGCTCCTCGACCGTATGGAGCTGATAGAAGTAGGCGGCTACATCACCGAAGAGAAGACAGAGATTGCCAAGCGCCACCTCGTACCGGAAGAGCTGGAAAGCACCGGACTCGACAAGGTTTCGCCGAAGGTAAGCTTCAACAAGAATGCCCTCGAATTCATCATCGAGCACTATACCCGGGAGAGCGGCGTAAGACAGCTGAAGAAGCAGATTGACAAGAGTCTGCGCAAGATGGCTTACAAACTTGCCTGCGACCAGGAGCTGAAAAACTACACCATCACCCCTGCCGAAGTAAAAGACCTGTTGGGCAATCCGCCGTTCAACCGCGACATCTACCAGGGCAACGACTATGCAGGAGTAGTAACCGGACTTGCCTGGACCTCAGTGGGCGGCGAAATCCTCTACATCGAAACCTCGCTCAGCAAGGGCAAGGCAGGCAAGCTTACCCTGACCGGAAACCTGGGCGACGTGATGAAGGAATCAGCCATTATCGCACTGGAATACGTCAAGTCGCACATCGACCTGCTGCAGATAGATTACCGCATCTTCGAGCAGTGGAACATCCACATCCACGTGCCTGAGGGAGCCACCCCGAAAGACGGTCCTTCTGCCGGAATCACCATCGCCACCAGCATCGCCTCAGCCATCACCCAGCGCAAGGTGCGTGCCAACACAGCCATGACCGGCGAGATAACCCTCCGCGGCAAAGTGCTCCCGGTAGGCGGAATCAAGGAGAAGATTCTGGCAGCCAAGCGGGCAGGAATCAAGCACATCGTGATGTGCAGGGAGAACCAGAAGAACGTAGAGGAAATACCGGAGAAATATCTCAAGGGCGTAGACTTCCACTATGTAGAGAATGTGGCTGACGTCTGGCAGTTCGCGCTGACCGACGAGAAGGTGAAAAACCCTACAGACTTCAGCATTGAGGAAAATGATAAAAAAGAATAGAAATGAAATTTGAATTACAAGTAACAGATAAAGCGAGCGATGCGCGTACAGGCATCATCACCACCGACCACGGACAGATCAAGACCCCAATCTTCATGCCCGTAGGAACCGTAGGAAGCGTGAAGGGCGTCCACTTCGAGGAACTCAAGAAGCAGGTCATGGCACAGATCATCCTCGGAAATACCTATCACCTCTACCTGCGCCCAGGTCTTGACGTCATCAGGGCAGTAGGCGGCTTGCACAAGTTCAACGGCTGGGACCGTCCTATCCTCACCGACAGCGGCGGCTTCCAGGTCTTCTCGCTCACCGGTATCCGCAAGCTCAAGGAAGAAGGCTGCGAGTTCCGCTCCCACATCGACGGCAGCAAGCACTTCTTTACACCGGAAAATGTGATGGACACCGAGCGCATCATCGGAGCCGACATCATGATGGCCTTCGATGAATGTCCACCGGGACAGAGCGATTACCAGTACGCCAAGAACAGCCTCATGCTCACCCAGCGCTGGCTAGACCGCTGCATCAAGCGGTTCAACGAAACCGAGCCCCTCTACGGCTATCAGCAGAGTCTCTTCCCTATCGTTCAGGGCTGCACCTTCCCGGACCTGCGCCGCGAAGCAGCCAAATACATTGCCGACAAGGGAGCCGACGGAAATGCCATCGGCGGACTTGCCGTAGGAGAGCCTACCGAGGTGATGTATGAGATGATAGAAGTAGTGAACGAAATCCTGCCGAAAGACAAGCCGAGATATCTGATGGGCGTAGGAACCCCGCAGAACATCCTCGAAGCCATCGAGCGCGGCGTAGACATGTTCGACTGCGTAATGCCGACCCGCAACGGCCGCAACGCCATGCTCTTCACCTATCAGGGCACGATGAACATGCGCAACAAGAAGTGGGAGAAAGACTTCAGTCCGGTAGATCCAGACGGCTGCGACATCGACCTCGTAACCACGAAGGCCTACCTCCACCACCTCTTCAAGGCCCAGGAGCTGCTGGCGATGCAGATAGCCAGCATCCACAACCTCTCTTTCTATCTGCGCCTCGTGACCGATGCCCGCCATCATATCGAGCAGGGCGATTTCGTGGCATGGAAGAATTCCATCATCGACCAGCTTGGCCGAAGAATTTAAGTAAGCAAGCATCATGAAAGATTTTAAGAAAATAAGAAAACACCGCCGGCTCTACCGCACCGGCCGATGGGCTTCCCGCAAGTTCGGGTGGCTCATCAGGGCTGTGCGCTGGCTGGCTCACAAGCTCCGGTTCCTGCGCATCTTCAGGTTTCTCAACCCGTTCAGGTACATCAAGAAGCTCGACTGGTACATTATCAAGAAGTTTCTGGGCTACTATTTCTTCTCCATCGCCCTGATCATCTCCATCGCCATCGTCTTCGACTTCAACGAGAACCTGTCAAAATTCACAGAGCACCATGCACCGGCGCGCGCAATCATCTTCGATTACTACGCCAACTTCGTGCCCTATTTTGCCAACCTCTTCAGTGCGCTGTTCGTGTTCGTGGCGGTCATTCTCTTCACCAGCAAGCTGGCAAGCAATTCCGAAATCATCGCCATCCTGGCGTCGGGAGTATCCTTCAAGCGTCTCCTTCGCCCATACATGATTACCTGCGTGCTGCTCTCAGCCCTCTCCTTCGGGCTCTCAGCCTACGTCATTCCCCACGGAACCGTCATCAGGCAGAACTTCGAGACGATGTACAAGAACAAGAAGAAGAATACCAGTGCCGAGAATGTACAGCTGCAGGTAGACAAGGGAGTGATTGCCTATATGCAGCATTACGACAACAGCATGAAACGCGGCTACGGATTCTGTCTCGACAAGTTCCAGGACAAGAAACTCGTAAGCCACCTTACAGCGATGGACATCCAGTACGACACCATTTCCGACAGCAAGTATCACTGGAAACTGAGCAACTGGAAAATCCGCAAGCTCCAGGGCATGAAGGAGCATATTACGAGCGGAGCCCAGAAGGACACCATCATCATGATGGAACCTACCGACCTGGTCTATTCCAAGGGTCAGCAGGAAACCTTCACCAGTCCTGAGCTCCGCGATTACATCTCCAAGCAGATTAACCGCGGTTCGGGCAACGTAGTGCAGTACGAGGTAGAATACCACAAGCGCATCGCCTCTTCCTTCGCTTCGTTCATCCTCACCATCATCGGCGTCTCCCTCTCAGCCCGCAAGCGCAAGGGCGGCATGGGAGCAGCATTGGGCGTTGGACTTGCGCTGAGTTTCGGCTACATCATGCTGCAGACGGTTTCTGCCACCTTCGCCATCCAGGCCAACTTCCCGTCTGTTCTGGCAGCGTGGCTTCCAAACTTCCTCTTCGCCATCGTAGCCTACTTCTGCTACCGCAAGGCACCTAGGTAATTATCAATTAATAATTAAGAGTTTATAGTTTATAGCAGCCGTGCCCCCTATAAACTATAAACCGTAAACTATAAACTATAGAAAGAATGTATTTCGACGAATTAGATTTAAACGACAACGTGCTCGACGCATTATATGACATGCGCTTCGACACATGCACTCCAGTACAGGAAAAGTGCATTCCAGAGATATTAGAAGGTCACGATGTCTTGGGTGTAGCCCAGACCGGAACCGGCAAAACCGCAGCCTATCTGCTGCCAGTATTGAGCAAGCTCGATGACGGCGGTTATCCGAAAGACGCCATCAACTGCGTCATCATGTCACCAACCCGCGAGCTCGCCCAGCAGATAGACCAGGCGATGCAAGGCTTCGGCTATTACCTGCAGGGCGTGAGCAGCGTAGCCGTATACGGCGGCAACGACGGCAACCGTTACGATCAGGAGTTGCGCAGCCTCCGCATGGGCGCCGATGTAGTCATCGCCACCCCGGGCCGCCTCATCTCCCATATCTCTCTGGGCAATGTAGACCTCAGCAAGGTAAGTTTCTTCATTCTTGACGAGGCCGACCGAATGCTCGACATGGGTTTCTCTGACGACATCAAGACCATCGCGTCAAAACTGCCAAAGACCTGCCAGACCATCATGTTCTCGGCAACCATGCCTGAGAAGATAGAAGAACTGGCTAAGACCCTGCTCAAGAATCCGGTAGAAATCAAACTTGCCGTCAGCAAGCCAGCCGAGAAAATCAAGCAGGAAGCATACGTATGCTACGAAACCCAGAAGATGACCATCATCAAGGACATCTTCAAGGCGGGCGACCTGAAGCGCGTCATCGTCTTCAGCGGCAGCAAATTCAAGGTGAAGCAACTCGCAGCTTCCCTCCAGCAGATTGGAGTAAACTGCGGAGCCATGCACAGCGACCTGGAACAGGCTGAGCGCGATGATGTGATGTTCAAGTTCAAGAGCGGACAGTATGATGTTCTCGTAGCTACCGATATTGTGGCGCGCGGAATTGACATCGATGATATTGAGATGGTCATCAATTACGATGTTCCTCACGATACAGAAGATTACGTTCACCGCATCGGCCGTACAGCCCGTGCCAACCGCGATGGTAGAGCCATCACCTTCGTAAGCGAAGAAGACCAGTACTGGTTCCAGCAGATAGAGAAGTTCCTGGAGAAGGTGGTAGACAAAATGCCTCTCCCTGAGGGATGCGGCGAAGGTCCTGAATACATCAAGCTCAACAAGCCGAAGAAGAAAGGTGCAAACGGAAGAAACAACAGACGCGGTAACGGCAGAAACGGAGAGGGCGGAAAGAACAGCGCCAAGAACCGCCGACAGAAAGACCGCGACCAGACTTCTCACAAGCGCAAGCCAAACAAGCCAAACGAGCGTCAGGAAAAAGCACCACGCAACAACGAGCAGCAGCCTCAGCAAGGCAACAGGCAGCAGAACGCAAAGCAGCAGCCTCAGCAGGGCAACAGGCAGCCGAACGCAAAGCAGCAGAACAGAAAGCCAGCCCAGCCAGGCGAGCAGCCAAAGAACAGCAACAGCCAGAAGCGCCGCAATAACAGCAACCAGCAGCGCCCAGGCACCGAGAACAATGTTCGCCCAGGCAGCAACGGCCGTGGCAGAGGCGTAGCCCAGAAAAAGGGCGACAAGCCGGCTGCACGCAAGCACACCCCTATCGTAAATCCACAGAAGCAAGAAAACGCTGTGAAGAAATTCATCAAGCGCATCTTCGGATTCAAGAAATAGGAAATAAATTATCTTTTAAAAAAGGAAAGAGGAATGATGAAAGAGCTACATCTCACCCCGCTCATGACCATCAGCCTCACACTGACGATCGGAATCATCATAGCCAAATGGGGCTATGATGATTTCAACATGCGCTTTTGGCTCATCATCTCCATCATTTCATGCGCCCTTGGCAGCATCATCTTTTTCCTTACTGAGTTCTTAAGCAAAAAAGCTTACTTCAGCAGGAGCCACCAGTTTCTCATCTACTCCCAATGCGTGATGATTCATTTATGCATCCTGAGCCTTGGGGCTTTTCTTACCTGTAAGCAAATAGCTGATTCCCAAACCTCTACACAACTGAAAAACTGGCAGGAACTGTCTTACCTTACACGGGCAAAAATCAATACCGAACGCTATAAAAGCAATATTGAAAGCAAACTGGTTTCCCTTCACGTAAAACAGCAAGACTATGCAGTCATCGCAGCCATGGCGTTGGGTGACAAGAGCGCACTCGCCTCGAACACCCGAAACAGTTACTCCATTTCCGGAGCCAGTCACATCTTGGCAGTAAGCGGACTTCATATAGGCATTATCTTCCAGCTTTTCATCTTTCTGCTAGGTGGCAGAAAGTACTCAGTTTACACCATCATCCTGTCCCTCATCTCCATCTGGACCTACGTTTTTCTCATAGGATTGCCGGCAAGTGCAGTCCGTGCAGCCATCATGCTTTCAGCCTACAGCTTAAGCTTAGCTTTCCATCGTACCGGTCTGCCGCTCAACACATTATCCTCAGCTTATATATTTATGCTCTTCATCAGTCCGCTCTATCTTTTCGAGTTGAGTTTCCAGCTTTCGTTCCTGGCAGTAGCCTCCATTCTGCTGTTCTTTACACCCCTTTACACCCTCCTCCCCATCCGCAGCCGTTTCATCCGTTGGGCATGGGGACTCCTTTGCGTTTCACTGGCAGCCCAGATAGGAACCCTTCCGGTCATCGTCTACACCTTCGGCAGAATATCGTGCTATTCACTTCTCACCAATTACATCGCCATTCCCGCAGCAACCCTCATCCTATATCTTGGGGCAGCATTAATCCTGTTCTCCCCACTCACGTTATGGGCGCCCATAGCACCGGTTGTCGCCCCACTCATCAGCCTTACATCAGGCGCCCTGACCAGCATCACCCAGTTTTTGAATACAGCCATAAAACTGATCAGCATGCTGCCTGGAGCAAGCATCGAAAACGTAAGAATCAGTCTGCCTCAGGTAATCGGTCTCTACGCTATCATCCTGCTCATTTATGCCCTATGGCGCAGGATAGATAAACAGAAGTCGTCAGAATGCAAGATTCCATAAACGGAGATAAAGGCTTAAACCCCGAAAAACGTCTCTTATATAATAAGGTGTGCGTACACAAAAGCGCTACAAATCGAGGTTAAGAATGTTAAAAAATAACTTTTTTCTACTTTTTCTGCATTTTTTCTTTCTTTTTGTTGGTGTTTTCGAGAAAAACATGTATCTTTGCAATCAGAAATAAAAAATAAGAATTTAAACTCAATAAAAGATTAAAGATTATGAAAGCATCAGAAGTCATCGCGAATCTCCAAAGAAGATTCCCAAACGAGCCTGAGTACATTCAGGCAGTTAGTCAGGTTCTCGGTACTATCGAGGAAGAGTACAACAAGCACCCAGAGTTTGAGAAGGCAAACCTCATCGAGCGTCTCTGCATTCCAGACCGCATCATCCAGTTCCGCGTATCTTGGGTAGATGATAAGGGCAACGTACAGACTAACATGGGTTACCGCGTTCAGCACAACAACGCGATTGGCCCTTACAAGGGAGGTCTTCGCTACCACAAGTCAGTAAACTTGAGTATTTTGAAGTTCTTGGCTTTCGAGCAGACATTCAAGAACTCTCTTACTACTCTCCCAATGGGTGGTGCTAAGGGTGGTTCCGACTTCTCTCCACGTGGCAAGAGCAACAACGAGGTAATGCGTTTCTGCCAGGCTTTCATGACAGAGCTTTACCGTCACATGGGTCCAGACGAGGATGTTCCAGCTGGTGACATCGGTGTAGGTGGCCGTGAGGTAGGTTACCTCTTCGGAATGTACAAGAAGTTGACACACCAGTTCCAGGGCGTCTTGACCGGTAAGGGTCAGGAGTTCGGCGGTTCATTGATCCGTCCTGAGGCTACAGGTTACGGTAACGTATACTTCCTCTGCAACATGCTCGCTACCAAGGGTATTGACATCAAGGGCAAGACAGTTTTGGTTTCAGGTTCAGGTAATGTAGCCCAGTACACTATGGAGAAGTTGCTCCAGTTGGGTGCTAAGCCAGTTACATGTTCAGATTCAGACGGTTACATCTACGACCCAGACGGAATCGACCGCGAGAAGCTCGATTACATCATGGAGCTCAAGAACGTAGAGCGTGGCCGTATCAAGGAGTATGCAGAGAAGTATGGTGTAAAATATGTTGCAGGTGCTAAGCCTTGGTTTGAGAAGGCAGACATCGCTCTCCCATCAGCTACTCAGAACGAAATCAACGAGGAGGCAGCCAAGGCTCTCATCGCCAACGGCGTAATCGCAGTAAGCGAGGGTGCTAACATGCCTTCTACTCCAGAGGCTATCAAGGTATTCCAGGATGCTAAGATTCTCTACTCTCCAGGTAAGGCAGCCAACGCAGGTGGTGTTGCAGTATCAGGTCTTGAGATGAGCCAGAACTCAGAGCGTCTGAAGTGGTCTCGTGAGGAGGTTGATGCTAAGCTCCACGACATCATGAACGATATTCACGCTAACTGCGTGAAGTATGGTACAGAGCCAGACGGTTACGTAAATTACGTAAAGGGTGCAAACGTAGCCGGCTTCCTGAAGGTAGCTAAGGCTATGATGGCTCAGGGCATTGTATAAGGCTAGAAAATTTACAATAAACATCTTAAAAAATTTAAAATAATAGGAAATAGCGGGTCTGTGAAGATTCGCTATTTTTGTGTTTACTCCTTCCCCCACTCCTTCTTTACATCAAAGCAGGGACAGGCTTTGTTGGCAAATTCATTATGACCATGAATCGTGGCTAATGGATATATCACAAGGTTGGTCAGGCTGGAAAGCTTTTGCCTTTTGAGAGCTTATAATGCCTAAAAAGTGTACTCAGTACTCAGTACTCAGTTTTTTTCGCGATAGTTACCTTATCTATGGTTACAGATTGTAAGTAATTATTTTATATTATATATTATTATATATATATA
>ERZ779939.201-NODE-201-length-10952-cov-1.79224_pt1 | contig 10952 bp, 10 predicted proteins | sample MGYA00511091_ERZ779939 | MGnify/ENA primary metagenome ERZ779939 (study PRJEB29588, sample SAMEA2156362) | human gut metagenome | biome: human gut; feature: human-associated habitat; material: faeces | place: Denmark | collected 2008/2010 ... | reverse complement strand
CGTGAGAAGCCTTGGGGTACCAATCATGCCGTATTGATGGCTAAAGATGTTATCAACGAGCCTTTCTGTGTTATCAACTGTGATGATTTCTATAATCGTGATTGCTTTATGGTAATCGGCAAGTTCCTTTCTGAACTTCCAGAGGGTAGCAAGAATCGCTATGCAATGGTAGGTTTCCGTGTAGGCAATACTTTGAGCGACAATGGTACTGTTGCACGTGGTATTTGCTCTAAGGATGCAGATGAGAATCTGACTACTTGTGTAGAGCGTACAGAGATTATGCGTATTGATGGTAAGGTATCTTATAAGGACGAAGAAGGACAGTGGGTAGCTGTAGGTGACAATACTCCAGTTTCTATGAACGTATGGGGCTTTACTCCTGACTATTTCGAGCACAGTGAGGCTTATTTCAAAGAGTTCCTGAGCGATCCTAAGAATATGGAGAACAAGAAAGCTGAGTTCTTTATCCCGTTGATGGTCAACAAACTGATTAATGAAGGTACTTCTACAGTCAAGGTTTTGGATACTACAAGTAAGTGGTTTGGTGTAACATACTCAGCAGACCGCCAGAGCGTAGTTGAGAAGATTCAGAGTCTGATAGATGAGGGTGTTTATCCAAACAAACTTTTCTAATAAGTACTTTTGATAAGATAAATTCGTTTATCCTAATCTTTTTCAGTAAATATATTTCTTTCATGGAGATAAATATATTAAAAGAACAAGAAGCCGCTACCCTTCGAGAGATGATAGCGGCTTCTCATCGTATAGTAATATGTTGTCATAAGTCACCTGATGGTGATGCGATAGGTTCTTCCTTGGGCTGGTTTTATTATTTGCAGTCCTTGGGCAAGAATTCCACAATCTGTGTACCAGATATGATACCAGATGCCATAAGTTGGCTTCCTGGAACAGAAGAAATTATTCGCTATGATAAGCAACCGGAAGCAGTTAAAGCAGCCTTTACTAATGCAGATCTGGTTTTCTGTTTGGATTTCAATGGTGCCAGCCGTCTTGATGAGATGGAACCAGTTCTCACATCTTATCAGGGTAAGAAGGTGATGATAGACCATCATCTGGATCCTTTTATGTCTGTAGATTTACTTATTTCTCATCCTCATATGAGTAGTACGAGTGAATTGATATTCAGAATCGTTTGGCAACTTGATGGTTTTACTCAGATGGATAGCCAATGGGCTACATGCATTTACTGTGGCATGATGACAGACACTGGAGGTTTTGTTTATAATTCTAATGAACCCGTTATCTATCTTATTATCAGTGAACTGCTAACCAAGAACATAGATAAGGACAAAATTTACCGCAAGGTTTTCAATAATTATTCTACCAATTCTATCCGTTTCCGCGGGCATATCATGGATAAGAAACTGCGTGTTTTTGAAAATTTACATGCCTCTTATTATTGTGTTACTCGCAAGGAGATGGAGCAATATCATTTCATAAAAGGCGATTTGGAAGGATTGGTAAATGAACCGCTGCGTATTCGTGGCCTTAAATTCTCGATATCTTTGCGCGAAGACACAGAGGTAAAGAACCGCGTGCTGGTGAGTCTTCGTTCGGTAGACGATTTTCCTTGTAATGAGGTTGCAGCCAAGTTTTTCAATGGCGGAGGTCACCTTAATGCCTCAGGTGGTAAGTTGATGACTACGATAGAAGAGGCAGAACAGATAGCATGCAAGGCAATAGAGGCCTATGCTCATTTGTTGCAATAATAGCGATAATTATGTTAAGTATTGGATAAAGACTATCGTTTGGATGGTAATAAGTGATAAATAATAATAAAATCACCTATTATCTCTCGGTAGTCTGTTATCTTTTTTGTACCTTTGCCACTAAAATGAATATAATTTAGGTGATGAAGAAATTTTTATTTATAGTAATAGCCTTTGCGGCCCTATTCTCAATGGCTGCATGTAGCGATTCTGAGACATACGCAGATCAGCGAAATAGAGAGCGTGATTCTATCAATGCATTCCTCCGTAATGAAAAAATTACGGTGATAAACGAGAAGCAGTTCAAGGAACGTTGGGAAGCTAAGAAGATAAATCCTGCTATTGTTTTGACTGATACCTCTGCAGAAAAGAACGAATATGTACTCTTTGAGAGTAATGGTATCTATATGCAAATAGTAGAGCAGGGCTGCGGTGACTATATACAGCAAGGTAAATCAGAGGAAGTTTTGGTACGTTTTGATGAGTATAATGTCAATACGCGTGCCAATATATCAAATGAGTCTCTTTGTCTGAGCAATAATCTTCCGGCGTATTCATACTATATTGATAAATTGAAGGTAACGAATACTTCCGGTACATTTACAGGCATGCTTGTTGAGCCTAAGAAGAGCGTTTTTGGCTCGGCTTATAATTACAGTTCTTATACTGGTAGTTATAGCAGTACTATTCCTTCCGGGTGGCTTATTCCATTCAGTTGGGTAAAGATAGGTCGTGGAAATGCTGAGGGCGAGAAAATTGCTCATGTGCGTCTTCTGATTCCTCATACTTACGGTTCTACTCAGGCATCAGCTAATGTGAATGCCTATTTTTATGATATGACATTGCAGAAGGGGCGTTAAGGCCTTTCTGCATCATTATTTTCTATAGTATACGATAAAAATATTAAATAAGGTGTTTTATGACATTAATTAAGTCAATCTCTGGTATCCGTGGTACTATTGGCGGACCAGCAGGCGATACGTTGAATCCCCTCGATATCGTGAAATTTACTTCTGCTTACGCTACTTTCATTCGTCGTAGTGGTGCTTCTAAGAGTAATACAATCGTGGTAGGACGTGATGCGCGTATCTCAGGAGAGATGGTAAAGAATGTAGTTTGTGGTACTTTGATGGGTATGGGCTACGATGTGCTTAACATCGGTTTGGCTACTACTCCTACTACCGAACTTGCTGTTACTATGAGTGGTGCAGCCGGTGGTATCATCATCACCGCTTCTCATAATCCGCGTCAGTGGAATGCTCTTAAACTTCTTAACGAGAAGGGTGAGTTCTTGACTGCTGCTAATGGTAATGAGGTGTTGAGTATTGCTGAGAAGGAAGATTTTGAATATGCCGATGTAGATCATCTTGGAAAATATACTGAAGACAATTCTTACAACAAGCGTCACATTGATTCTGTACTTGCTCTGAAACTTGTGGACGTAGAGGCTATTAAGAATGCTCATTTCAAGGTTTGTGTAGATTCTATCAACTCAGTAGGTGGTATTATACTTCCTGAATTGCTGGATGCTCTTGGTGTAGAATATACCTTTTTGAATGGGGTTGCGAATGGCGACTTTGCTCACAATCCTGAGCCATTAGAGAAGAACCTTGGTGGTATCATGGATGAATTGAAGAAGGGTGGATACAATATGGGTATCGTTGTGGATCCTGATGTTGACCGACTGGCTTTCATCTGTGAGGATGGCAAGATGTTTGGCGAGGAATATACCTTGGTAAGCGTTGCAGATTATGTGTTGAGCAAAACTCCTGGCAATACAGTTAGCAACCTTTCTTCTACTCGTGCGCTTCGCGATGTAACGGAGAAGCATGGTGGCAAATATACAGCTGCGGCAGTAGGTGAGGTGAATGTTACTACCAAGATGAAGGATGTCAACGCTGTAATTGGTGGCGAAGGCAATGGAGGTGTTATCTATCCAGAGAGTCACTATGGTCGTGATGCCCTTGTTGGTATTGCTCTTTTCCTGAGTAGTCTGGCTCATAAGGGATGCAAGGTTAGTGAGCTTCGTGCTTCCTTCCCTAACTATTTTATCGCAAAGAACCGTATCGACTTGACTCCTTCTACCGATGTGGATGCCATCTTGGTGAAGGTGAAGGAACTGTATGGTCAGGAGAAGGATGTTACTGTAACTGATATTGATGGTGTAAAACTCGACTTCCCAGACAAGTGGGTACATCTCCGCAAGAGCAACACTGAGCCTATCATCCGTGTATATAGCGAGGCTTCCACCATGGAGGAGGCTGATGCGCTTGGCAAGAAACTTATGCAAGTAGTTTACGATATGCAGTAAATTTGCTTTATAAAAAAAAATGAACGGCTTGATTTCCCTATGGAGGGAGTTTAAGCCGTTTATTCTTTCATTTGTATATTATAAGTCTTTCAGTAATCTCCGAATGTAAAGTCCAATGTTGGTCTCATGTTCATCAATGCCGAGTTTCTTACGTATTTCACTGCTTATGTTATAATGGCGTTTTACTTGGATATATTCTCCAATCTCTTTGCCACGCAAACCAATAGCATATAGACAAAGATAGTTGATTTCATCAGTAGTGATTCCACGTCGCTCCAGATATGAGATAAACTTAGGATGAGATGCTTTAAAGGCAAGCCTAGTAGAGTCCATAAACTCTTTCTTGTCATGATGGATAGACTCAATCCACTTAACGTAAGGTTTGGCATAGATGTCATTATTGGCTATCTCTTTAGCTAGTAAACTATTCAACATGTCAAGTCGGACATTTATGACATCATGAATAGGCTTAGACAATTCAGACTGCTCTCTTTTGTACTCTATCAAGTTGTCACGCTCACTTTCAAGTTGAGCAATTTCTAGTTTCAAATTGGCAGTCTCCAAAGTTTTCTTGTCACGCTCTAACTCAGCCTTTTCTTTCTCTTTGCATAAATTCTCTTTGGCAAGTCTTAAGTTTTGATTTTCTTTTTCTGTCATCAGGCGCATAGTCTTGTTAATATGCTCTCGGTAATATAGCCATCCTACAAACAATAGCATTCCAAATAAACCACATAGGCTACCCCATATAATTCTATCTCGATTTTGAATGTCTTTTAGTCTTTTCATTTCAAGTTGGTGCTTTTGGTCTGCAAAAAGCAAATCACGAGAAAGCAAATTAGACATATAATCTTCATGCATCGCCGTATAGTCTTCCAGTGCTCTCAAAGCATTTTTGAAGTCACCTTTCTGCTTAAAAATATCGAGTTTTATAATTTTTGCATTTATCCTATTCCAAATGTTATTTGTAAGTTGTAAGAAAATCAACTGGGATTCGGAAATCTTTTTGTGCGGTGCTACGATTAACGGCGCTTCATGTAAAAAGATGTCACAACACTTTACAAAGACTTGTTTGAAGGCTTAATAATGCCATTCAACAATAAAAAACGGATCCAAATAGAGCGTGATTCTATTGCATACTTACAGTTTAGGTTAGTAAGCTGTCAAGACCCAAAAGTCTGTTTCTACATTTATGGAGGAATTGCTTTTGATAAGAATGAAGCCTTTCCTTTAGTGAACAAAATCTATAACATAAGTTATGATTCCAAGTTAGATCGAGAATGGATGTTTTATGGGATGAATTAAGACCTTATATGGCAAAACATCGAAGTCAAGGGACTATACAATCACCGTATGGTGTTATGATGCTTTTGGATTATAAAGAACCAGGAGAGGAAGGTTATGGCAACTATTCCTTATCTGGAACCTTGGTGTTTACTTCTTATAATCCAAAGAATCAGAAATGCGTAGGGCATTTTAAATTGTCAAATGAACATATTGAGGGCATGTCTAAGGTTTATTCGGTAGAAGGACAGTTTAATGCAAACTTATTTAATTGGAATAAAAAATTTATGTAATATGAGCAAGAACATGTTTATTTTAACAGTGTGTGCTATTTCTTTTATTTGCTCGTGCACTGATACAATTTGTGGTGACGAAACAATGAAGAGTGAACCAACAGAAAGTCATTATGTAGTTTTGGACAGTTTGGCAATCTATAAGATTCAAACCGACAAAAGTATGATGTTGAATAACCTTATACGTTACCAATCTGGTAAATATCTATTGGATTTATCATTAGATGACGCAAAAAAAAATAGGAATCAGTGAGATGATGTATAATCAAGTACTCGAACATGTTGAACAACTAAATAATAGTAATTTAAAATTAAAGTGATTATGAAAAAGAAATTTAAATTTGTCTTGTTTGCAGTACTTGCTTCTTTAACTGCATTCTGTAGCGTTTTAACCTCGTGTTCTGATGACGATTTGATGGCTTCTTCTGAGACTTCAAGTGACAATGCTGTTGATTTCGTTGCAATTTTTACAGACAGATAACAGCAAATGTTGTCTGAAACTGGAGTAGAATGGTAATATAATTTACTTTATTGAAATATAGTATTTACTTTCTCAAGATATATTATATAGTTAATCACCCAACGGTTGATGTGCGCATGCACAATAGCTGTTGGGCGATTGTCTTTCAGCTGATGTGCACATGCATATCAGCTGTTGTGAAATAAGTTTTTTATTCAGAAGCCAGTTCTTTCATTGTATCGTTCAAAGTATTGAAGAGAACGTTGATGTTCTCCTCTTCATTCTTGCAGGCTTCCTTGAAGAGTGCTACTGGGTCTTCCGTACTGCTTGTGAGCGGAGTTTCATTGAGCAGAATGTTCACATTGTTGAGAAGCATTCCGTGCAGGGTAGGCATGTGGAGTTGATGTTGTTCGCCTTCCTTGCTACCGCATTTCAATCCTGCAGCATATGCCTTTACGATGATGCGTACCAACAGATGGATGGCCATAGGTTCGTCAGCAAGGCTGATGAGGATGCCATGGGTGTAGTCGCGCACATGCTCTTCGAGAGTAGTGAATTTACCTTGTAAGAGCCAGGTAAAATTGCGCTTATATTCACTTTCCATTGCTTTGTATAGTTGTGGACTCTTGCAGGCGATACGTAGGTAGTCGAGCATACTTGGCTCAAAGGTGGGATCGGCTGCCTTCATTCCTTCGAAATTTTTCTTCATACGTTCGTTAGCTTCCTCTGCTGTCTTATAGTTGAGACGAACAAGTGTAGAGAACATAACATCGAAGAAATATTGATTAACCTCTCCATAGTGGTCGAGCATCAGCTGTTTGATTTCTTTCGGATCATTCTTTTTCTTGAAGTCATCTCCACCTACGGTTGCGTCGATGATACCGCGTGCGTACGCCTCGAAGAAAGCCCTCACAAAAGAAGCTACGGCCTTGTAACTATTTATTCTTTTCATTGTTTCTTATTCAAAAGTCTTAAATTCATAGCCTTGTTCTCTTAGCCATTCGATGGATTGAGGCAAGGCTGTTTTCAGTTTTTCTATACTTTTCAGTGAGTCGTGGAAGGTGATAATGCTGCCGTTTCTGGCATATCTTTTCACGTTGTTTACCACATCTTCAGCTGTGAGCCATTTAGAATAGTCTCGTGTCACCAGATCCCACATGATTACCTTGTAGGTGCGTGCAGCCACCAGTATTCGCTTGGTCTCATCCATCCATGTGGAGGTCTGAACAAGTGGGCGTGAATCAATTCGTTTGCTTTGTTGGTATTCAGCACATAGGAGATGACACGGTGTTTGAAAGCTCCGATGTGATTGAATGTGTGATTTCCCACCTGGTGTCCTTCTTCTACTATCTGGTTGTACAAATCGTGATGGCGCAGTACGTTTTCTCCTACCATGAAAAAAGTTGCTTTCACATTGTATTTCCTCAAAATTTCGAGAATGATGGGTGTGGATTCTGGTATCGGACCATCGTCAAAGGTCAGATAAACGGAATGTTCTTTTTTGTCCATTCTCCAGATTGCCTTCGGATAAAGCCATCGGAGCCATTTTGCTGGTTGCTCTATGAACATTTGATTCCTATTTTTATGAATTGATAAAACTTATTGGCTCTATGCCCTAAAGAAATCCTCTTGATGGGAGCCTTTTGCTTATAGGCTCTTTTCCCTTGAGAAACCTCTTAATTAGAGTCTTTTAAAACTAATAGGCTCTATTACTTGTGAGTTTAAAGCCTTTTAGTAAATTTATAGAGTTAAAATACTTGATTGATGCCTGCAGTTTTTGGAACAGGGCCTTTATAATTATCTGTATAACATGATAGGGCAGTTTTCAGGCCGCCCTATCATGTTATTCTATATATAGAGATACATTTACTGGAAATTTTCTGGAATCTTGCCAAGAGAATTCTTTTAATAACTCTCTTTATGGGGAAACCTTGTTTAGGATTCCCATGAAAATCCCAGTTGAATTTTCCTAATGGCTTTCTTTATTAGAAAGTTTCTCCTTGTAAAAGTTTCTCTTAATTTCCTGCATTTGGCATCTGACCTCCTCTGCCGTGATACAAAGTATAGAGCTTGTTGAGTTGGTCTTCATACTTCTTGGCAGTCTTCTGATCTACCATGCTTGCTACCTCGCAGGTGCTCTGCATAATCATGATCTGACGGATGCAGTCGTTCTGTGCTTGAGCGAAACGGTTGGCATCGAGTGACAGATAGTAGCTTAGATACTGGCTGGCAGTTTTCCAAACCTTGCCTACGTATTCAGCTGCCTTTTGCTTCTGCCCAGCGAGAATCCATCCACGAGCCATATCAAGACCACCACTCATGTAATCGATTGGCACATTATAGTCTGGTATCTCAACATCAGCTTTCTTCAGAATGTCGATAGCCTTCTTGTTCTTATGCTCTGAAAGCAACTGGAGGGCTGTCTGGGCGAGCAGGCGACGGTGGGTATAGCACATACGCATAGTTGTCTCGTCGATGTAGAGTCCTTTCTGTTTCAGATTGCCGAACTTGAAACGGGTCATGATGTTATGATAAGCCTTCTCGGTATCAAAATTCTTTGCACCTGGTTTGTTGGTGGTGAAAGGAGTAATACGGTTTACGAGACCCTCCTGTACGAAGTTGTCACCCAGATTCATGTAGTTTTCCTCACCTACAGTCAGTGCTACGTAGATAGGGCGTACCCAGTTGCATTGAGCTATCATTTCCAGCATCATCAGGTCGCCCTTGTAGAGTGCGGTCTTTCCTGCGAGAGAGATAACCATCTTGTCTGGTATTGTATCAGAAGCCATCATCATGCCACTCTTCTTTACAGCCTCCTTGTCGATAGTCACGTAGAGGGTATCTGTTGGAATAATGTGCAGGTCTGGATTCTTGCTTCTTACCCAATATTTCAGCACATTCTTCAGTTCGAACGGTTCATCGCCAAACTGTTTCTTGGCTGCTTCTGGATCCTGCTTATAGAATTCGAGAATCTGCTGCTTTGCTCCTGGTTCTACGGTTACGTACTCATTGGTTCCTGAACAGAAATCAAGTCTTGGCCATGTGATTGGCACTGATGGAGAGTTGTAGGCAGGGCGCTTCATCTGGTCGATGTACCAGTCGGTCTGCAAGTAGCTCAGGTTACAAACGCGAGCATCTGTACCTACGCCTTCTACTTCCTGGTTGTACCAGAGTGGGAAGGTATCGTTATCTCCGTTTGTAAAGATGATAGGATTTCCCTTCTCCTGAAGTGACATCAGATAGTTCTGTCCGAAATCGCGGCAGGTATAGCGGTTGCTGCGGTCGTGGTCATCCCATGTCTGGGAAGCCATTTGTATTGGCACGAGTAGTGTGATGACGGCTACGATGGCAGAGATGGCGGTACCACTCAACTTCGCCTTCTTTTTCAGGAGGTCGATGATGGCGAGTACACCCAGACCACACCAGATGGCGTATGCATAGAATGATCCTGCGTATGCGTAGTCGCGCTCACGTGGCTGCATTGGGGTCTGGTTCAGGTAGATGACGATGGCAAGACCAGTCATGAAGAACAGGAAGAACACTACCCAGAACTGCTGGATACCGATAGGAAGGATTTCCTCTACTTCCTTACCGTTCTTGATTACCTTGCGCTTGCGTGTGTACCATGCTTGCCAGAAGAGGCCGATGAGACCGAGTATCAGAGGCATGCAGTAGAATACGTTGTGCCCCTTGTTGTTCTTCAGGTCATCCGGAAGTTTACTCTGATCACCATAGAGCGAGTCGTCGATGAATGAGAAACCGGTTATCCAGTTTCCGTGCTCAGGTTCTCCGTTGCCCTGAATGTCGTTCTGGCGACCAGCGAAGTTCCACATGAAGTAACGCCAGTACATAAAGTTGCACTGGTAGGAGAGGAAGAAGCGGATGTTGTCCACCTGTGAAGGTACCTTCACCATGATGTTTTCTCCGCATCTGTCGTAAGGCACTTCTGTGCCATCTACGCCACCCATCCAGTCCTCGTAAGCCTGTGCATGTGCTGCGTCATACATACGAGGGAAGAACATATTCTGAGCGTACTGGTATTTATTCTTATGGCTTACGATGAAGTATGAGTCCTTCTCGTCTGCAGTTGCTTTTTCCTTGCGCTGATATACTGGTGCGCCTTCCTTCATCTCAGGTTTGCACATGTTGCCTTCCACCTGGAGTGCCACCTGCGATGTGTATGCCTGGCCGTAGAACAGCGGACGGTCGCCATACTGGTCGCGGCTCAGGTAGCTACCTAAGGTAAAGATATCCTCAGGAGAGTTCTGATCCATAGGAGGGTTGGCAGAAGAACGGATTACGATGAGTGCATAGCTGGAATAGCCGATCATCAGCATCAGCATGCAGAGCAGAGCGGTGTTCTTGATGCGTGCAGAAACGAGAGGTAAGAGTTGCATCTTTTTCTTAGTGATGCCCGTTGTCTCGTCCACACCTGTTGCTACTTCTTGCTTGCGCTTGTATCCAAGTACAAACCAGAGGATAGCCATTACTATCACACCACAGATTACGGCGCTCCATCCGTATCCGTAGAATGGGATGCCGAGCATGCCGAAGCCCAGAATGAAGGCGATGTTCTGTCGCTTTACGTTCTTGTCTGTTGCATTGTATGTTTCGTAGATGCCCCAGATAACGGCAGCCACGAGGCAGATGATATAAACGATTTCTCCTGTATTGAATGGGCAACCGAGTACGTTGACGAAGAACAACTCAAACCAGCCGCCTACAGTGATGATACCAGGTACTACGCCATAGAGTACTGCTACAACTACTGCAAAAGAGAGAATCAGTGCGAGCAGCGAACCCTTGAGATTGGCATGTGGCACCTTTTTATAATAATATACGAGTACGATGGCCGGGATACAGAGCAGGTTGAGCAG
>ERZ779939.189-NODE-189-length-11329-cov-2.28127_pt1 | contig 11329 bp, 12 predicted proteins | sample MGYA00511091_ERZ779939 | MGnify/ENA primary metagenome ERZ779939 (study PRJEB29588, sample SAMEA2156362) | human gut metagenome | biome: human gut; feature: human-associated habitat; material: faeces | place: Denmark | collected 2008/2010 ... | reverse complement strand
CTTGTTGATATGATTGAAGAAAAATCAAAAAGTATCAGCGATTCAGTGGCTCAATTAAAAGAATTAATTAAGGATATTGAAGAATGATAGATACTAAAGCATTAAAACAAAAAATTCTTGATTTAGCTATGCGTGGAAAATTGGTTCCACAGGATCCTAACGATGAGCCAGTTGAGGAACTTTTAGCTAGAATAAGAGAAGAAAGAAAAAAACTTGAAAAAGAGAAGAAAATATCAAAAGTAGAAGAATCGGATATCTATTGGAGTGATGACGATAATTGTTATTATGAGAAGAATGACATTCCTTCAGGATGGTCTTGCCTTCAATTACAATATTTTTCCAATATATATACTGGTAATAGCCTTAATGATAAACAAAAAATCGATTTATCAATTAAATTAGATAGTTTTCATCATTATATTGCTACAAAAGATATTGATTTAAATGGAAATATAAATTATGAGAATGGTCTTTATATTCCATTGGATTATTCACTAAAAAGGGCAAAACAAAATTCTATTCTTATTTGCCTAGAAGGAGCAAATGCGGGTAATAAAATCGGATTGATAAATAAAGATGTATGCTTTGTAAATAAATTGGCGTGCGTTAGTCCTTTTATAGTGATATCAAAATTTGTTTACTATTTCTTTAATAGCATAACTTTTAACAACGAATTTAGAGATAATATGCAGGGCATAATAGGTGGTATACCTTTATCTAAATTCAAGTCTTTATCAATATTAATACCACCTCTTCAAGAACAAGAACGAATAGTTAATAAAATTGATAAATTATTTGAATTAGTCGATAAAATAGAAAAGGATCAGCAAGAACTTGAAGAACTAAAGAAACAAGCTAAGGATAAGGTCTTAGAGCTTGCTGTTACTGGTAAACTAGTTAAACAAGACCCTAACGATGAACCTGCTTCAGTCCTTCTAGAACGTATTAAAGTTGAGAAAGAAAAGCTTATTAAAGAAGGAAAAATCAAGAGAGAAAAGGCTGATTTAGAACCAATTTCTGATGATGATAAAAATTATTATGGGCAGTTACCGATTAACTGGGCATGGACCAACCTATCTTCTTTATCTAAATCAATTACGGATGGGACACATAAAACGCCAAAGTATTTAGATTCAGGAATACCTTTTTTGTCAATTGCGAATATTTCTTCTGGAAGTTTTGACAATTGCCCGAAATATATTTCACCTGATGAACATAATCAGCTAACTAAAAGGGCAAAACCTGAATATGGCGATATTTTATTGTGTAGAATTGGAACTTTAGGTAAGCCATTTATTGTTAATATGACTTTTGATTTTAGTATCTTCGTAAGTCTTGCTCTAATAAAACCAATAGCTTTCAAACAAAATGAGTATTTAAAAATGGTATTGTCTTCTCCATTTATTAGTAATCATATCGATAGAATAAAAGTTGGTGGCGGAACACATACATATAAAATTAATCTTGATAATTTGTTAACATTTCCTATACCTTGTCCTCCACAAAAAGAACAAAATGAGATTATATCTAAAGTAACTGAATTAATGAATTTACTTTATTGATAATTCTTTTTTGCTCATTTTCTGGTGCTATAGGTAATGTAAAATTATTAAATGCTTTTTGTGTCAACTGATTAATAGTAGTTGTTCCACTAGTTTTTTCAAGTTGATTATAATAATATTTTGTTTGCAAAAATAAATATATCCATTTTGAGTATTCAGATTTGCATATAGCCATAAAAGTACCAAAAGTCATCGGTTCATTGATATTTGAAACAAATGCTGATTTTCCTACTAGATGCTTACTGCCATTTCTAGCACATATTATAATATCATTATTATTAACAACAAATTTGCTAGGAATTCGGCTATTCACTCGAATAATATCATTAAAATCAAGCTTGCCATTTTTTATATTACTCGAACGTAGTACAATTATACCATTATCGCAAATATTATTAGGACTATATGTTAATCCAATGTATGAATCAGAAATACTTTGAATTTTTGTAATAGACCAATTAGATGGTATATTCTCATAATAATTTTTGTATGTTATTATAGTTACTTAAAAATAAACAAATCAAATGTATTTTATAATTCATTTATCCATTCAAAAAGGAGGACGAATTATGGATGCATTTAAAATATTTTTAGTGTCAAATAATTTGGCACCAAACACCGTATCTGCTTATATCACTGCTGTAAAAGGATACATTAGTAACTATGACGATTTTACAAAAAAGAATCTATTAGCATGGAAGGCATACTTAATTGAGAATTTCAAAGCTAAAACTGTAAATTTAAAATTACAGGCTATAAATAAATATTTGGAATTTATCAAGAAACCGAACCTGCGAATAAAATCAGTTAAGGTTCAACAAAGAACATTCCTTGAGAACGTAATTAGTGATGCTGATTACGTTTTTTTCAAAAAGAAATTAAAACAAGAAAACAATAAAGAATGGTACTTTATTGTAAGATTTTTATGTGCTACTGGAGCAAGAGTTAGTGAGCTTATTAAAATTAAAGTTGAACATGTAAATCTAGGTTTTATAGATTTATATACTAAAGGAGGAAAGATTAGAAGAATCTATATTCCAATAGCTTTAAGAAAAGAAACCACAACTTGGCTAAATGAAACACTTCATATAGAAAGTGGATATATTTTTCTTAATCGATTTGGAGATAGAATCACTACAAGAGGAATATCACAACAACTTAAAAATTATGCAGTGAAATATGGAATTGATCCTAAAGTTGTTTATCCTCATTCATTTAGACATCGTTTTGCCAAAAACTTCTTAGAAAAATATAATGACATAGCTCTTCTGGCTGATTTAATGGGACATGAATCTATTGAAACAACTAGAATATATTTAAGAAAAACAGCAAGCGAACAACAAGCTATAGTAGATAAAATCGTCACATGGTAAAAAGAAAATAGGTTCCGATTATGGAGCCTATTATTTACTTATAGAAATTATTATGAGAATATACCATCTAATTGGATAGTTACTAGCCTAAATAACATATGTACAAAAATTGTTGATGGAAACCACAATCCACCCAAAGGATGTCAGCAAAAAACTGATTATTATATGTTGTCATCACAAAATATAGTAGACGGGAATATCATTGAATTAAGTAAAGCTAGATTTTTAACCAAAGATCAATTCCTTGAAGAAAATAAAAGGACAAAGTTATCCATTAACGATATTTTATTTACAAGTGTTGGTTCAATAGGGCGTTCTTGCATTTTTAACCATAATTATAATATATGTTTTCAAAGAAGCGTTTCTGTTATAACAACTTTAATTAATCCTTATTATGTAAAATTATTCTTCGATGCCCCAATGCAACAAGTATGGTTTACCAAAAAAGCATCTGGGACAGCTCAAAAGGGTTTTTATTTAAATCAATTAAGTAATCTACTTATAGCTGTTCCACCAATATATGAACAATCCAAAATCGTAAAAAAATATAATATTATAGCAAAGAATTTAACAACTTAAATTTGCGACAAATCCTTTCCTGTTCATCTAAATTTGGAATTGCGACAACTTCATTTAATAAGTCGTTTCTTTCTATTCCAGGTATCATGCTTTTAGCTTTTATTTGCAATTTATATACCGTATTTAAAATTAACAAAACATTAAATTGAGTATTAATATAAGATGTAATTCCCATAATTTGTCTAGCAATATGTAAATCACCGATAGTATTTATTGCAATTTTGCCGATGGTTCCTTTGCATGTAATTAATATATCATCAATATGAGAATTACAATACTTTATTTGTGTATATCTATTTACGATTAAATTATTGCTAGTAAAATTACTTGCTCCTGTCATGTATGGAATGTCATCGTCGCATCGTATACTATGATATTCGTTTGGAGTCAAATCATATCCTGATGTTAATCTTATTACATTTGATAATCTACAAACGCACCACGAACTATTAATGTTCTTATAATAATTTTTATCATCATCAGAAATTGGTTCTAAATCAGCCTTTTCTCTCTTGATTTTTCCTTCTTTAATAAGCTTTTCTTTCTCAACTTTAATACGTTCTAGAAGGACTGAAGCAGGTTCATCGTTAGGGTCTTGTTTAACTAGTTTACCAGTAACAGCAAGCTCTAAGACCTTATCCTTAGCTTGTTTCTTTAGTTCTTCAAGTTCTTGCTGATCCTTTTCTATTTTATCGACTAATTCAAATAATTTATCAATTTTATTAACTATTCGTTCTTGTTCTTGAAGAGGTGGGAGCGGAACTATAATTTCATTTATCATTTTTAATGTAATTTGTGGAATTGCTCCACCAACATATTCAAACAAGTAGTCTTTATATGCTTTAAAATAATAGTATACAAATTTACTAATAACTTTAGTAATTGGATACAATGCAATTGTAGTCTGAGTACATGTTGCCAAACTATCATTAATATAAGTTACATATCCTATCGAATTACCTCTAGCAGGAATTACTATATCTCCTTTAGTAAGATACATTTTATTTTTTGTTTCTTTTATGTAACCAAACGGAGAATCATCCATAGTAGCGCTATAAACGGGGATTCCTTCAATATCTAAATCTGATGACAATATTGTTTGTCCCATAGATGATGTTGATAGAAATGATAATTTTTGAAATGATCTGTTTTTAATATTATGAGATATAGGCATCTTTTTATTATCTATTGTTTTGATGGTCTGGCCAACCTTCTCATAATAACAATTATAGTAAGTTTTTTCTTCTAAATAGAAGAAGTTATAATGGAATTGTGATATAATATGTGTAACGTTTTTTATTTCTTTTTTTGTTAATTTTATAGAGAAATGATTAAAATAATTCCAAAGCAAAAGAAAGGAGTCATTTAGTGTGGAAAAAATATACAAGTATATATCATTAAAAAGTGCAATTAAGATATTAGAAAGTAATGCTGTTGCACTTAATAACCCACAAAACTATAATGATCCTTTTGATAGTGTTATAGATTTTGATGATACCGATATTGAAAAATCAATTTCTATAGTAGTTGAGTACTATTTAATTCAAGTATTTTTGAAGTTGTTAAATAATAAGAATATTAAAATTGGCTTTTTAACAAAGCTTATTATGAAGTGGGATAGATTTGGTATTAATCTTAATTTGAAATTATCAAAAAAGAATAAGTATTATGACTCTATTCCTGGTGCTCAAACATTAACTAGATGGATAGTTAGATATGCTGCTAAAAATGGTGAAAATTCTTTTGATGAATTGAAAGAGAAATTTACTAGTGAAATTATTCAAAAAGTAAAAGAAGTGCGAAATAACGCTTTAATTTCATGCTTTAGTAAACGATATGATTCCATTCTAATGTGGTTACATTATGGAGACAAACATAAAGGCATATGTATTGAATTTGATAGACCTGATAAGGAGCTTCTTGATGTTAAGTATTCTAAGAAAAGATGCAAATTCGATTTAGAAGATACTACAAGAAGAGTGCTTGGATATATGCTATCAAACGAAGAAGCTGATGTTAATGATAAAGGACTAATAAGATGTATATCTAAACCATTTATTGTTAAGTCATTAGATTGGCAATATGAAGTAGAGGTTAGATGTATCTTATCCCCAAGTAATGATGGAGTTTCTAAATTAGAAGAATTGAGTCTATATACAATGCCTACTAAAATTACAAAGATTTATGTATGATGTAAGGTTGATACAAAATCTAATGAATACGAAGAGCTGTTTAGAATAGCTAATGAAAAAAATATAGAAATTATTAAACTTACTGAAAGTGATAAAGAGTTTAGCCTTAAAGAAAGAGGTGATTCTTTCAATGACTAAATTAGATGATTTCATAAATTCATATAAAGAAAATATTGAAAAGCTGAATATTCCATCATTAAATATAAACCACATTTTTTATTTTGATGAGAGCAATAATATAAAAAAAGGGATTATAGGCTATGATAAAGACAATAATGCAGACTTAGAAAACTTATATTTTGTTCTTGGTGGGATTGCAATAAAAAATACACTAGATTTTAATGATTTATTAAAATATGTTGGAGCAAGACAAACCCCAGTTGATGCTAAGTTTAATTTCTTTGCTTTTAAGCATAATAATTTCTTAGAGGCAATTAATCAATCAAGATTGAGAAAGTTTTTTGAATATCTTCTTAATAACAATATTTTAATTCATTTTGATGTTTTACATTATATGCACTTTGCGTTAACTGATATTCTAGATTCTCTAATAGAAGAAAATGATGCAAATCAATTTGCTGCACTTATGTATTATAAACAACTTCAAAGTGATATGACGGAAGTTTTATATCAAGATTATGATGAATTACATGCGTTATTAGTAAAATATGAATTTCCAAATGTCCCTAAGAATAAAGTAAATAATTTTATTAGAGATGTATTAGATTTATATACTTATAATTATGAAAAGTATGATCCAGATGATATTGAGAATTTTACAAAAGAATTATTAAGACAAATTATTAAAGCCAAAAGAGATAAATCAAATTTGATTTTTTTAGAAGATAATGAACCATATGTTATATCAAGTGATGTGTTTTCTAATTATCTTTCAAGAATGATTGAAATTAAAGACAAAAAATATTTTGATAATGAAGCTTCAATTACTAAACAAATGGGTGAATTTGATGATGATTATGAAAATAAATTAGATGTTCATTTCTTGGATTCAAAAACTAGTAGAGAGATACAAATTTGTGATGTTATTTGTGGCTTTGTTGCAAGATTATATAATTTTTTGAGTCACAATGACGAAATGGCTATATTTGCCTTTATTACAGGATTAGATAAAAACAGCGAAGCTTTTAAAACATTAAAAACTTTTGCAGATTTAATGACTGTATCTGATAATGTGTCTCATATGATGTTTAAGAAGACTAATCCGCTTTTTATCGAAGCTAGATTCACTTTATTTATAAAAATGCTTGAAGAATAGGAGGTTTCTATGAATAAGTTTATAGTTGATGAAATTGAATACTATATTTCTATAAATCCATACACAGGCGGGCCTATGATTGCAAGAATTGATGGACTTCCTATTGATAATAGAAAAGAAATTTGTAGAAGATTTCTTCGAGATTATGGTTGGACTGATAATATGTTCAAAAATAGAATCACCAATGATTTAGAACGAAAAATAAATTCAATTTTAAACGGTAAAGAGGCTTCATTAAACATAGATAATGATGCTTTAAATAGAAAAACTTACAATCCTGAGACTATAGAAAAAATAATAACAGCATCAACTGATTTTTATAATGAATTAAGAGTTGATGAATACGGAAGGTTTCGCTCTTGGGAGCATAATTATAAAGTGTTTCATGATGCAAGAAAAAATGATAATCCAGACTATATTTATTTAAGTTTACATTTATCTTTCTATTTAGCAAGTTGGGGAATGTATAGAGGATCATCATTTTTATTGCAGAAGGATTATAGAATTCATATTCCTATCATAAAAGAAGTTCTAAATCACAAATATGACATTCTATTTGGAATTGAATGTTTTCAATATAAGAATAAAGATACTATGAATCTTTTATTCGAACTAGTTGATTTTATCTCTAATTATTATGACAAGATTAGAAAAGAAGTAAAGGAAGAAGAAATATTACAGGATGTTTCTGAAACACTAGTAACAAAGGTATTAATGGGTGTTCTAGGATGCTGTCCAGCATATGATAGATATTTCAAAGATGGATTATCGAGAGAAAATATAGGCATAAAAAGATTTAATACTAAATCAATATTAGCGTTAGTTGATTTTTATGAATCTAATTATAGTAAATTAGAGGAGACAAGAGCTAAAATGTGTGTTGAAGGATTGCCTTATCCTCAAATGAAAATGCTTGATATGGGTTTTTGGAAGATAGGTTTTGATGCGAATACTAAAAAAGGATTTAAAAAGTCTCATTAGGTGAATATATGAAAAAACTAATAACATTACTAGTAACTTTAATATTAGTCTTCTCGTTGTCAGCTTGTGGCAAAAATGATAATTCTTCAACACCACCAACCAATGATATCTCACCAACAATAATTCCTTCTGATAATACATCACCTAGTGACGAACCTAAAGAAGATGAATCATATTTATCTAAAACATTGGTTTTAACCCTAGATAGTAGCGATGTTGATGTTTATTGGATGGATAATGATTCAGTTAAAGAATTAAAGAAACTTGCTAAAGATGGATTAACAATAGAACTCCATCAATATGGTGGATTTGAACAGGTTGGTTCATTAGGGAGCACTATTAAATCCAATGATAGTAGTATTACAACTAATGCTGGAGATATATGTCTATATCAATCTAACCAAATAGTATTTTTTTATGGATCTAATACATTGTCTTATACTAAATTAGGTCATATTAATTTAACTAAAACTGAATTAGTTGAGTTATTAGGCGAAGAAGATACTGTTACAATTACATTAAATCTTAAATAGAAAATAAAAAGTAGGAGTGTGGCATAATGAATGAACCAAGCATAGAATTAATTAAAGCATTGAAAGCACTTAAAGAAGAAATAACATCGGAACAATTTAATAACATTTTAACTGGATTAGGTGTTGATTCTAATAATTTTGAGGGAAGAATAAAAGGCCTTGAGCGTGAATATGAATTTATTGGTAATTTATATATATGTAATACATGCAAAGAAATTATTCCAATAGATGAGGAATTTACTTCGAATGTTGGAGAAAAGTCATGTGATGCAATCATTATATTAAAAAATGATGAAAAAATAATGGTTGAGATTAAGTCAACAACTAAAGAAGAATATTGCATATCAAACGGGAATTTTGAAAGTAGAGTTGATTGGGCTAATAAAAATGGCTATAAATTATATTTTGCAATTAATTTATATAATTATTGGGCTTTATATTCTGTTGAACAATTAAAATTATGGAATCGTAAGGTTACAATTAATAATATTCCAGAATCATTATTATCTGAGGTATTTGGTATTGTTTATTATATGTCTATGAATAATATTAAATTTATTTCGACATATTCAAGTGATTCATCATGCGAAAATCTTGGAATAAAAGATATAGAAACTGGTTCAAATTTAATAAAAGAAGAAATTTATGTTAATGATGAATTGGTAAAAGAGGTAACACCAATAAATAATAATGGATTGCCTTGGGTATTATTATCATCTGAAATAAGACTTCGTTGTTCTAGAAAAGATATTAAGATTAATGATTTTGAGACAAAAACGATATATGAGCTTAATAATAATAATTCTTTTTGTTCGTTTGATATAATTAAAACTACAATTTCAGAAATGGATGGACCAACGCTAAAAAATAAATATAATACCTTTTTAAAAATGATTTCTAAGAAAGATAATAGAGATAAAATTAATATTTGGTTAAATGAATTAGTTAAGCTTCTAAAAATGAAACCATTTATTTTATTACCCGCATCTAAGAATATACAGTCGTAATAAGAAGTGTTAATAACTGAAGTTATTGTTGCCTTAAAATGGATGAATAATGCAATAGCTTACGGAAACTTGCTAAAAGTTGTCATTTGAGTGCAACTTGATACATTGGAGGAATAATATGGAATTTAAGGAGTTTATTGAAAAACTTAATAATGATAATAAACGAACATTTGAAAAGTACTCTAAAATTCGAGGTGTTCAACAATATAGAATTATTTTTGAAACTTTGAATGAGGTTGATTCTAATGTTAAGTTTAGCGATGTCAATTCATTTATTATCCTTGATAAAGCAATAAAAGATGTATTATTCAAATATTTAGGAACGTTAGAAGAATATATTAGAAATGATATTTTATTAAGATTTGATTTTGATCCAGATGTTGAATTAAAGAAAACTGAATATCATTATTTTAAGGGATTACCTAAATGTGTAATAAAGAATAATCCTGTTGATGAAATAACTAATTTTTACAAGATGTTTGCTTTAAATTTTGGTGATTTGGTGTCATTTGTTAAAGAATATGATTCTCATAATTATGATACCGATAAGTTAGACACAATCATAACTTTAAGAAATAGAGTTATGCATCATTCGCCACTATTATTTGATTTTAATTTTGAATCAACAGTGGAAGAAACATTAAAGGGAATAGATGCATTAGTTGATATGTTACCAACTGATTATAAAGATGGATGTCTAAATAATCTTAAAGTGCTAAACAAAAAGACGAAAGATAATATAGCTAGTGCTTATTATAAGTTCTTATTATATAAGGAGGATTGATATTTGTGTGTGATTACGTAAATAAAAAGGAATTAATTGGTCCCAGAGAAACATTTAATAACTGGATCGGCAGTGTTCAAAAATATATAAAAAAGAATTATAAAATTACATTCTCATATTCTCCTATAGGTAGCGAAAGTAGAAACATGGTTATTAGAAAATGTAATGAAGATTATTTTGATTTAGATTTTCAAATTGTAATGCAATCGATACCTAGTAATTATAATTGGAATAAAGATTGTAAAAAATTTAAAGATATATTTAGAAACGCATTTGATAAATTCAAACCAAAAGGATTTAGTTTTTGTGAAGATAGTACGCAAGCATTGACTACAAAAAACAATAATAAAGGATATGGATTTGATATCATTATCACAACTTATGATGACGATGACAATTTTTATATTCTTTATAATAAAAAAAACACTAATAACGCGAATAATGAAGATTATGAATGGGCTATAAGAAAAGATATGAAAAATTATCATGAAAGATTAAATTTAATTGAAGGCCCTGAAATGTGGGATTATCTTCGTAAAGTATATAAAAAGAAACGACATGATCATAAAGATGATGTTGAACCAAATAAAAAGAAATCTTATCAATTATTAAATGAAGCAGTAGTTGATACATTAAAACATTTTGGAATAAGGTTTCAATAACGCATAAAAAGTGATATAATAATTTTGTAACAATTTTCTGATTGTTGACCGTTCTGGTTTGACCAGAGGAGGTTGTTACAATGTTTGATTTAATATCAAAGGAATAAACACGTAAAATTGTAATTCAATTATTAGGAGATTTGGTAGCTAAGTATTCTTATTATGAAATGGCAATTATACTAGATGTTAATGAAAAAACAATCTACAAATGGCGTTCAGGATATATACCAAAAGCTGATAATTTCCTAAATTTACAAATTTTACATAGTACTCTAACTAACTAGAGTGATTGAAACATCAGTTATTAATTTAGCTGATGTTTTTATTTTCGCTTAAAGGCCCGATATTTATATTTATAAAAATATATAATGATGCCTGAG
>ERZ779939.183-NODE-183-length-11696-cov-1.65604_pt1 | contig 11696 bp, 9 predicted proteins | sample MGYA00511091_ERZ779939 | MGnify/ENA primary metagenome ERZ779939 (study PRJEB29588, sample SAMEA2156362) | human gut metagenome | biome: human gut; feature: human-associated habitat; material: faeces | place: Denmark | collected 2008/2010 ... | reverse complement strand
TGGCTTGTGTAAATCAGAATACAGCAAATGGCCAGAGCAAGGCTGTGGATGCTCTCAAAGATAAGGTGATTTGTGAATACAAAGAACTGCTTAAGTATTTAGAACGGGGGCATAGATATGACTACCAACTAATTCTCGAAGAGATAAGTCTCATCGAATTGCTAGAAGAGAATGAAGTTAATAGGTCTGAATTTGTAGAACAATTTTATCTTAATAATAAATGGCAGATAACTCTATTTTAACACCAGGTGGTTCTGGAAATGAATGTATCAATCCTGTTAACGAACAAATTGATACTTCACAATTTCTGAAAGTAGATTACCGCTTAGGGGAGTTTGAGAGTGAGTCAGATAAACAAATTGCTAGAATTAATCTTGGAGCTGCTGGCATTAATGATGTCTATGATAAGACTTCAGCAGATTTAAAGACATTAGAGGCAGTTAAGACCTCAATGGATACTCACCTAGCTACTGAAGACCCACATAATATAATTCCTACTATAGAAAGTAAACTGGAGGGTTTTGTTAAAGAGGATGGAACCACACCATTCTTAGCACCTCAAACAGGTGTTGACCCGTTGACAGACTTTCATTTAACAACCAAGAGATTCGTGACTGCTTTAATGGACAGTCATTTAGCTAAAACAGACCCACATAATATAATTCATCTTGTAGAGGAAATACTTAAAGTATATGTAACTACTGACCAGATTTATAGGAAGGTAGAGTTATATACTAGAGAACAAGTTGACGACTTAATCAAGAATTTCGTTAGACGTGACGGAACTACTGCATTTTTAAAACCACAGTTAGGAGTTACTCCAGTAGCTGATGGGCATCTATCTACTAAGAAATATGTAGATGATGTAATGTTTAAACATTTAGTTGATGCAGACCCTCACGGATTTGTAACGTTACTTAATCAGAGACTAAACAACTATTTCAGGAAGACTGAAACTTACTCTAGAGCAGAGACTTATTCAAGAGCTCAAATCGATGCAATTATTAATCACTTGGTAATTGATGCGGCTAGAGGGGCTATTGAGGAACATATCAATCAATATGACCCTCATGGAACTCTTAAAGAAATCTATAGTAAGCATTATGTACCTCGTGATGGTTCAGTTCCATTTACTGCCCCACAGAAGGGAGTAGATGCTGTAGAAGATGACGAATTAGTAACTAAGAGACAACTGGATGCTTCTATTGTAGAAGAGCCTGTTTGGATTACTAGTGGACCAGTTCAGACTACAGTAGGCTTCGTTGAAGATGAAACTGACCCAGGAGAGAAATTGAATCTTCAAGAGGTTATGGATGCAATCTTCTACGGTAAATCTGTAGATGTTAAAGCTCCTGCGTATGCTTTACTGGGTTCTATAGTAGACGTTGAACTATTCGTTAGAGGTTCTACTGGAGTGATATCTTATGCTGAATTATGGCAGAACGATGAGCTTATTGGAACATATACTAAGGACGATTTCGAATTAGGACAGTTGACTGTAAAGAGTTTACCTATTAACGAAGAAACTACTTTTACGTTTAAAGTATTCTATCCTAATGGTACATATCTGGAAGCTAGTTGTACTACTAAAGTAGCATATGACATATTTGTAGGAATCTTACCTAAATGGTATGCAGCCTCTAATGTTAATTATGATTACTTACTTCAGCTAGTTCAATCAGACCCAGAGAACAATAGCATTGACAGTTCTGGTGACTTAGTATCAGAAATCAAACACAAATATAATTTCTCAAGTCCTAAAGAGCTTAAGCAAATATTTGTAGCAATGCCTAAGGAATATCCAGACTTAGTTCAAATGACAACGCCTTCTCAACAGTTTGGTCTTGAATCGTTTGACATTATTAGTGATATCCCATTTGAAATTCCTGGATTGTCAAATAGTAAAATATATAAGATATATGTATTCAAGGAGTCTCTAGTAACTCTCAACTTGGAGGTAACATTTAAGTTTGACCCAGCTAACATTTAATAAGTATGAGAGCATATAGTGAAATTATAGCAAGTTTTAGAAGAGGTGGTCCGTTCCCTATAGAAGCTGACTATATCTTCGAAACTGAAGCGAAACTGAAAGAATTTTATTCATCTCCTGAAGAGAATGCTATTTTACACAAGGGATTGTTAAAGGTAGTTGAAAATGACGGAGATGGTAATCAAGCACTATATTGGGTCACTAGAAAGGAGACTAACGATGAGTTAGAGTTTACTAAACTTATTACTTCTAAGAGTGATGAAACTATAGCTGACTTGATAACTAGATTAGAGCAGGAAATTAAAGATAGAAAGACAGCAGACGATGCTATCTGGGGAAGTGTTGACCATACTAGTGTACCAGAGGACTTAAACAGTCTGAAGGACATTGCAGAGGAAATTACTAAAATTAGAGAGCATCTAGGTAATCTAGACAGCACTGATGAGGAATTACAGAGTAATATTGACAAGGTGCAAGCCGAACTCGATAAGACACAAGAAGGAGTAGGTTTGGGAGAAGACGGAGCTTATGTTCCTGATACTGAAACTACTTACCTTAAAGACTCTACATCTGTAATGGATTCTCTGCGCAAGCTAGACGAATTAGTGAATCATGCTATTCACTTTAACTGGGTTACACTAGAAGATACTCCAAGCATTGAATTAGATATTGATAGACAGATTACTGGAACTACAATATCTGGTAATGTTAAGGTATCTACTGATAGTGGTAACGGAATTACCATAAAGAATGACGGTCTATTCTATAAACTAACTACTGAATATTTAGACGGACTCTTAACTATTAAGGTTAACGATAATGTTATAGGGCAACATCAAATTGGTTTGTCAGCTATCGTAGAGGATGCTAAGTATGACCCAGATACGGAAGAGCTAGTTATAGTATTTAAACTTCTAACTGGTGATAAGCAAGTAGTTAGGATTCCAGTTGGAACTCTTATTAGAGAATGGGAAGTTGATAACTCTATTCCTGATAAGGTAGTAGAATTGGAGAAAGTGTTATCATTAGGAACTGGCGCTGATAAGCTTTCTGCTGACGTTAGGTTGTATACAGCTAAAGATAACATCTTAGTAAAAGAAGGAAATGCTCTGTATGTTAAAGGTACTTCCGATAACATTACACATGATTCTAAAGCCTTGGATGTTGTTATTAGTGAATTACAAAGTGATATTGATAGCCACCTTAAAGATTTCAACAATCCACATAGAGTCACTCCAGCACAGATTGGAGCCATTTCTTTGCCCGAAGTTGAAATTCTACTAAAGTCTAAAGCAGATTTAGTAAGTGGAAAGGTTCCTAAAGAACAACTTCCAGATGATATAGGTGGTGAAGTAACTTGGATTGACGTAGAAGGTGATGAAGAAACAGTATCCTAATAGGCCCGCTAATATGAGCCAGTTGGACTATTTGTGGACAACATATGGCCCATATACGGTGTCGGACTCAATAGACGTTGAAGACTCTATTCCTTCTTCTAAAGCTATCAAAGATGCTATTGCTACCCAGGTAACTGGTATAGTAGAACTCGATACTCAAGAAGAAGGTAATAAGGTTAGAGTTATAGGTAAAGGAGGAAGTGGTGAGGAAATATCATCAATCCTTCTTGATAAAGATACTAAGATAGTTTCGTTTGAAAGACATCTTATAACACAAGAGGATATAGATAACGGATTCGGTAATGCACTGAATGAGGAATGGCTGATACTTACTGCTTCTAATGGAGATAGATTTGAAGTGTCTCTGGAAGACTTTGTAGTTAAAGGACAAATAACTAATACTATTATTACTCAGACTAAGAATGGTAATATTGCATCAGAGTTAAAGATTAATAATACAATTACTAATAGGTCTGTAGATTTATTAACTTCAAACTCTGGAGTTAGGGCAGACTTAGTAGTTGATACTGATGCTGATTCTAACATAGTTATTACTAAGGGTGATAAAGGAGTTGTTTGTAAATTTAGTTGGGAAGGTACAGAATATCCAGTAAGAATTAAAGCCGTAGATACTTACGATGAGTATTTACTACAGACTTTAGAACCTAATACCATTTACTTCATAAAGGACATTAAGTCTATTTACCTTAATGGAGTTAAATATGCCTCTGAAGGTGGTGGAGGTTTAGACCCTGACTTGTATTATACTAAATCAGAAACTGATGCTCTTATATCTAATATTGAAAGTGACTTAGACAATAAAGTTAGTTTGGTTGATGGTAATATAGTATTAGAGGAAGGTCAAGGAATTGTGGTTAATCGTAGAGACGGTGTTCAGAATTTAATATCATCTGACAATTCCGGAGGGTTTAAACTTGGTAATATTAATTCTTATCTGGAATTATACACTAATACAAGACCAGCCGTTGTAGTAGGGGAAGACACTGATTCACTTGCATTAATGTCAGACTTGACTTCTTATACTTGGAATGAAGTAACTACTGCTAAAGCTACCAGACTCGCTGATTTACCAGAGAGTTATCCAGTAGGAACTTTAACAGTTAAGCATTCTGAAGGAGAAGTTAGTTACAACGGTTCCGAAGATGTATCTATTGACTTAACACATATACAACAATCAATTAATACATTGAAAGATACTATGGAGTACTTACTATCTACTAAACAAGATAAGCTTGTTAGTGGAGTTAACATTAAGAAGATTAATGGTAAGTCAGTACTCGGTAATGGAGATATACTTATATCTTCTGATTCTACAGCTATTAGATATAAGGGGTCTGTAGCTACTCGTATGTATTTACCTTCTGCTCCAGAAGTAGGTGATATTTACAACGTTATTAATGACGGTGCTAACTATGCTTGGAATGGAGAAACTTGGGAAACATATGGAACTATAACTCCAACTGGAGTAGATTTGTATAAGAATGCCAGTGGTGAAATAACTGGCGGGGAGGTAAGATTCAGTGATAATACTGTGCTCCCTATTAACATATTTATTAAATAACATCATTAAATTTTATGGCACAATTAAAATTTTACAGAGGGTTAAAAGCCAATTACGTAGCTGAAACTACTCACAAGGATGGGATTTACTTTGCTACAGACACCAATGAAATCCTTATGAATGGTAAGGCTTACACAGGAGCTCTAGCTGCTGGTAAAGTCGTTACTAATGTAGCCTTGTCTTCTGATAAAAGCAAACTGGTCATTACTTACTCTGATACCACTACAACAGAGATTGAAGTAGGTAGCGGTAAGTATACATCAGCTATTGAAGACAAAGATTTAGCTATGCCTAATGCTGTCGGTGGTATCGCTAAAGGAACTAAGGTAAGTGCTCTGGAAGGACAGACATATGATTATATGTGGGATGAACTGCTGTTCCCTACTATTAATCCTACATTTACTGCTCCTACTGCAAGCATCTCATTTAAGAGTTATTCAACTCCTCAAGAAGTTGGAGCTACTGCACCTACTGCTGCTAACTTCAACACTAGTCTTAATAAGGGAGCCATTACCTTAAATGGAACAAAACAAGCAGACAGGTCTGGTAACTTAGATGCAGATAATTCATTTATCTTCGTAAATGGACAAGAGTCTAACACAACTCTGCCTACTACTGTAACGCTTGGTAATACTACTTATACTTATAAGGCAGCTTATTTGCAAGGACCTCAACCTAAAGATAACAAAGGAAACAATTATAGCACTCCACTTGCAGCTGGTTCGGTTAACTCTTCAGCTATCACACTTAATGGTACATATCCTTGGTATGCATCTACAAGTACAGCTTCTTCTGGTACGCCTGTGGCTAAACAAGCTCTTATTGCTTGGAATACTTCTACTGGAGCTATGACTACTCCTAGATTTGAATTACAACCTTCTGGTACTCTTCCACAGGTGTTCAAGTTGCCAAGAGCTGTTACTCAACTTCAAATGTTGAACACAGTATCAGGTAACATGGAAGTTATTGGACTAAGACAGAAGAAGAGATTACTATTGGAACCACACCTGTAACTTATTCAGTTTACACTTACAACGGTTCTACTAGAGGTTCAGTAACTTTAATCGCTAAATTCTAATTTGACATATGGCAAGAAATAAAGGTACATTCCAATTTGCAGCCAACTTTGAGGTTAAACTTCAAGGTGCTTTAGACCCAAGAATCTTAGTAGATAATAAGTCTGAACTTATTAATAAAGAGACTTGGCCGTATGATGGCGATACTATCTACGTATATAATGGATTGTTAGTAGCCGTTGCTGCTGATAAGGCAATTTATATGCTAGTTGATAAAGATAAAATTCTGGAAGCAGATTACTCCGGATGGAAACAAATGGACGTTGCTGCTGCACAGACAGTAGAGATTATTGACAACTTAAATTCTTCTTCTACCACTGCTGCATTGTCAGCTAATCAAGGTAGAGTATTAGGACAGAGAGTTACCACTCTTGAGGGCAAAATTTCTTCTGTATATTCATACAAAGGCTCCAAAGCTACTTATGCAGAACTTCCTAGTGATGCAGCAGCAGGTGATGTATGGAATGTAGAGGAAGCTCATGACAATCATCCAGCTGGTACTAACTGGGCATGGACTGGTACAGCATGGGATGCTCTGGGTGGAGCTATTGACCTGTCTGCATACTACAATAAGACTCAAGCAGATGCTGCAATTGCAGCTGCTGTTGATGCAGAGAAGACTTTAAGAGAAGCAGCTGATACTGCATTAGACGGTAAAATTACTATTAATACTCAAGCTATTGCTAAGATTAATGGTAGTGCTGATGCTGAAGGTTCTCTAGCTAATACTCTGAAACAGGCTAAAGATTATGCAGATACTAAAGTTAGTGATGTTAGTAATTTAGTAGCTAATAAAGTTGATAAGGTAGAAGGTAGTACTCTGATTCCAGAAACTAAACTTGCACTTATTGACACTAACGCTTCAGATATTGATGCTCTAGAAGTTAGAGTTGCTGCTAACGAGGCGAAACTTGTTGGAATCACCACTACTGTAGTTTCGACAATTAATACAGCTATTGACGCAGCTATGGCTTGGCACGAAGTAACTGAATAAAACACATAATATATTAAAATGGAGAAAATGTTTGTACACGTAGCGAAGAAGTCCACTTTTACCAGTGAACTACAAGAACAATACACCAATAGTATTGTTTTCATTAAAGATTCACAGGAGATTTATACTCATGGAGCGTTCTACGCTATTCCCGATTCTTACAAAGGCAAAATTACTTCATTGGAGAGTGCTGTGGCAGCTTTACAGGCTGCCAAGGCCTTCTCTAAAGTTTCTGACGGTACTAATGTTGCAGAGTCTCCTTCTCATGACGGAACTCTTAAATTCAACAAAGGCTCTAATGTAAATATCACTGTCGGAACAGATGGAGTAACAATTAGCGCTACAGATACTAAATACACACAAGGTTCTGGTATCTCTATTGAAGGTACTACAATTAATCACTCTAATTCAGTAACTGCTGGCACAGCTAAAGGTGATAATAGTAAAACATTAGCATTTGGTGGAACGTTTACTATTCCTAGCATTACTTATGATGCACAAGGACACGTTACAGCTAAAGGAACCACTACAATGACTATGCCAGCTGCTCCTTCATTTACTAACTGGCAAGCTAAGAATGTTGTTGGTGCTTCTGCTACAGCTACAGCTAATGCTGCAACTACTAATGCTACTACATTCTTGAACTTAATCGAGAATGATGCAGTAAGAAGCTCACATCAAATTACTGGTACTGGTAAAGTAACAGTTACAGCTGATGCTACTGGTAAAGTAACAATTAATGGTGCTGCAACCACGGCTGCTTCTGGTTCTGCTAATGGTACTATTGCAATTGACGGAACTGATGTTGCTGTTAAAGGATTAGGTTCTGCTGCATATACAGCATCATCTGCATATGCAACTGCTGCTCAAGGTACTAAGGCTGATAATGCTGTTCCAAATACTAGAACTGTAAACGGACATGCACTTAATGCTAATGTTACTGTTACTAAAGCTGATGTAGGCTTAGGTAACGTAACAAATGAATCTAAGGCTACAATGTTTACAAGCCCAGCGTTTACTGGAACTCCTACAGCTCCTACTGCTGCTGGTGGAACTAATACTACTCAAATTGCAACTACTGCATTTGTAATTAACGAGATTGGAAGTAAGATTTCTGCTGCTCAAGCACTTAGATTCAAAGGAACTATTGGCACAGACGGTGATGTAACTGAACTTCCAGCTAATCACACAGTTGGAGATACTTACGTAGTTAAGGCTGCTGGTAACTTTGCGGGCGAAGGCTGTGAAGCAGGTGACATGATTATCTGTGTTAAATCTGGAACGACTGCTGCAAATGGTGACTGGTCAGTTATTCAGAGAAACTTAGACGGTGCTGTTACTGGCAAATCCCTAACTGCTAACGCAGTAATTTTAGGTAACGGTGGGTCTACTGTTAAAGCTCTAGCTACTGGTACTGCTGGATATGTATTGAAAGCTACTGCTAGTGGTCCTGCATGGCAAGCAGAGAAGGACACAGTTTATACTCACCCTGCTGGAGGTGCTCCTAGTAAAACTTCTGGATTCTATAAATTCAGCACAGATTCTACTAGCCACGTTGCTTCAGTAACCGCTGTTACTAAGGCTGATATTACAGCTTTGGGTATTCCAGGAGCTGATACTAATACTACTTATACGTTCGTTGGAAGAAACGGCTCATTCGACGTAACTCCTTCTGGAGGTTCTAAACAAACAGTTAGTATTGGTAAACCTGCTACTGCTGGTGCGGCTGATACTGCTGCTAAGTGGGCTACTGCTCGTACTATCACAGTTAGTGGTGGTGTAACTGGAAGTGTTTCTTTAGATGGTTCTGCTAACGTTACACTAGCTACTACTCTAGCCAATCTGGCTTCTAATAAGGTAACTGCAATGACTGGTTATACCAAACCGTCAGATACAGGTGCAATTGCTGCTGGTGATTCACTTAATGCCGCTATTGGTAAACTAGAAGCTGCATGGGATTGGGTTGAACTATAATATATGTACAAGAAGGAGGGAGTAGCATCCCTCCTTTATTTTATAATGATTAAAATTTAAGTGATATGGCAATTAATAAGAAATTAATTCACTTTAATAAGAAAACTACTTTTAACTCACAGAAGTTATCAGCCAATGCTTCTAATACTCAATATCAGGTAGGAGGTACTGGAACTGTTCAGACTGGAGCTCCTGACATTAACTATCAATCTATAGTTTATATTAAAGATTCTAAAGAAATTTGGACTCATGGGCAATTCTATGGGTCAGCAGCATCTGTAGCATGGAGTGCTATTACAGGCAAACCTAGCTTTGCTACTGTAGCTACTTCAGGTAGTTACAATGATTTAAGTAACAAACCTACAATTCCTACTAGCCTTCCCACTCCTAATTCTTTGACATTTACTGGAGCTACAACTGGTACTTGGAATGGTAGTGCTGCTAAAACTGTTAATATCCCAATTTATAGTAATGCGTCCACATCGTCAGCCGGACTTATGTCAGCATCTGATAAATCTAAATTAAATGGCATTGCTAGCGGGGCTAACAATTATTCTCTTCCAACAGCTTCAGCATCTACTCTAGGTGGAGTAAAGGTTGGTAGTGGATTAAGTATTAGTAATGGAGTATTGTCTACCAGTGGTGGAGATGTTAAAATATATGAAACTACCCTAAACTTCGAGGATATAATTGGCAGCTCTAGAACGTCAATGACTTCAGGTGAAGTAACTGAGGTTTTAAATATTAGTACTAAGTTAAGTCAGGGGTATATTATTGTTACTAAGACTAGAGGAAGTGGGTCTGATATGGTAGGAAGCGCAGTTATTGTGTCTGACAATGCACCACAGTATTCGTTCTTGTTGGGCGCAGGACCGTCCGCTGTAGTAATATTAACCGCTGATATAGGCGAGGAAAATAATTGGAGCACCGCCTATATCAATCAAAATAGAATAACAAGTGGAGCTTCTAGGGTAGTTTGTAACTCTAATATTATAGTGGAAGCCTATGGTGCATATAACACCCTTTACGGTAGCTCTGGTATGACCAGCTTAGGTAAGTACAATGCTAACTCTACAGTAAATAATGGTATGACTAGGCTGGTTAGCATAGGAACTGGTACTTCTAATACTAACAGAATATCAGGACTAGAAGTCGGACAGAAAGATTCCAAGTCATATGTAGCTATTTGTGATAAATCTAAGGATAATTGCTACATAACAGCAGATGGAAGTACAGGTATCATTGAAATGTATAATAGTAGCAATAGTATAAGGTTTAACGATAGTAATGCTGCTATTGAGGTGGAAGGGGCTATAGGATTTAACGGCGAAGTAGTATTTTCCAATACAGTCGAGTCAAGTAGTTCAATAAGTGCTGCTGGAGGATTCTTCGATACCTCTGATGCGAGAGTTAAAGCTAACGTCAAAGAAATTGATGCAAGTGATGCCGACAAAGTTAAACTAGTTGAATTTGACAGAACTGACAAAGAACATCATGGTTATGGAGTTATTGCTCAAGAGCTTGAGAAAGTATATCCAGAAATGGTGAACACTGATGATGAAGGATTCAAATCAGTTAACTATAACGAACTTGCTATGGTTAAAATTAAATATCTAGAGGACAAAGTTGCAAGACTTGAAGCTCTAGTTGGAAGATTACTTGCAGAATAATTATTATAATCTCATAACGTTTTCATTAAGAAGGTCGCCAATAGGCGGCCTTTCTTTGTTTGTACCTGATTACTAAAACCACCTATGCAATAAATTAATTGCTAACGAGTGTTAAATAATTTGGTAATGTCCAGAATTTAACGTAACTTTGCAACATCGAATTTGGAAGTAAAGTTATAGATGTGATTATACCTAACGGAGTTAGTATTGTTAGTCAACAAGTACTTGATGAATTGCCTACTTCTCTTCCTGTTAAGGGACATTGTGCATATTCAGTATTTGATGTGAGAGTAACACCTGCTCCTGCACCAACAGCCGCAATTGCGTCAGTAGCTAAATCTAAATAACATGTTTGGACAACCATTCGGTAGTAACTACACGGATTTACAGAACCATTACATGCAACAATTACAAGCGATGCAACAAGCTCAACAAGCACAGCAGAAGACCCAACCTACTCTAGATGAAATAAACAGAGAGGTTGGGTCTCTGTCTTTAGATGAGCAGAAGGTTCTAGCACAGATGCCAGAATATCAAATGGCTAAGCAAACCTATGAAGCTGGCTTTATGTCATTCTTAGGCACTAAGTTTAGTCAAGAGTTCGTGTCATCAGCAGATGGTAAAGTAGCAGCTGATAATCTATTAGCTACTATTAGAAAGAGTAAAGAGCACATTCATGCTCAATTAAAAGCTAAAGAAGATAAGGTTAACACATTATTAGAACTTGTGGAACAGGACCCAGAGATTAAGAAGAGATTAGACGAAGTTATGTTAAGTAAAAGTAAGTAATGAGCGATAAAGAAATTGTATTTCAAGCTATTAATAAGTATGCTAAAGACTTGGCGAGTAACCTATTTCATTTTAATAGCGTGGCAAGTCAAGCTGTTATCACATACGTAGTTAAGAATATGGAAGATAAATATGGTAAGTATTTAGACATATTCACAGACGTGCACGGCAATATTAATCTGGAATTGCTTGCCAATGCAGTTAAAGCGGAGATGAAAGAGAAG
>ERZ779939.175-NODE-175-length-12095-cov-49.3002_pt1 | contig 12095 bp, 13 predicted proteins | sample MGYA00511091_ERZ779939 | MGnify/ENA primary metagenome ERZ779939 (study PRJEB29588, sample SAMEA2156362) | human gut metagenome | biome: human gut; feature: human-associated habitat; material: faeces | place: Denmark | collected 2008/2010 ... | reverse complement strand
AAAGGTACACAAGGCACGCATATTTAACGTTTCCCAACGCATATTTAACACTTGCTAACACACTTTGGCACGCTTTTTGCTGTGTGCCACATTTACCATTATTTAACACAATTAACACATCGCAACTTTTGTTAAACTTTAATAAAAAACAATGTTTCACGTGGAACGGTAGCAACGGGTTGTTTCACGTGGAACAAAGGTGGTGATAGTGATTACAATTGTTAACGACAGTTAATTTATTTCTTTAAGATTTTTAACGAAAATAATTTGGTGGTTTTGTAAAAACGTTGTATCTTTGCACCGTGATTTAGAAACAATATAAGTTTAACAAATTAAATTAGGTAAATTATGAATGAGAATTTTAATGAGACTGTTTTCAACTGCATCACAAGTGTTAACGCTTTGATGACTTCAAATGAAGTTTCTAAATACGATAAGGCGATTATTAAGTTGAACCACTTTAAGAAGTGGTTGAATGAGTTCGCAGCAGCTAACGGGATGAACGAAGTAGAGTAAACCCCGTTCACGACAACAGAAGTTTAACGTTTTAAAAAGTGTAAAGTTATGCCAAAAAAAGGTTTTAGTTTTGCTAGTACTTTCAATAAGACTAGTTTCGGTATTGATACGACCGATTTTCCGTTTGTAAAGTTGACCAATATTTACAACAGTGATAAAGACGGTGGCAGTGATGTGGTACACCCTATTAATGGTATCTACATTCATAAATCACCGTTGGGTGATTCGCCTGTAATCATTGACGCAGAAAACAAACGACTTGTCAACTTGCCACAATTTACAGGTGACACAGTAAGAGAAATTCTTGCGAATAGTGATGCGGTTGAAGCTATTAAAGCCAACAAAGTTGGTTACACGATTTACGAATATGAGTCGCACGCCAAAAAGTGTTACGGTATTACCTTTGTAGATAAATAGTTTTGTAGGGTAAAAGGTTGTATAACGGCACGGGGGTAAACAGTAACTTAGTTTATTGTTGCCCCCGTTTTTGTTTCATTTAAAAGTGTTGGTATTATGGCAAAGTTAAATCCGATAGGGTTTTCAAAAAGAACGTTTGCTGCGACGGCAAAAATACACGTTGACAAGCAAATATTAGACGCAATAGAGTCACGTGGCTATTTGCGCAAAGAAATCGCCCGTGTGTTTCAACAGGCAAACAGGCGAATTCAGAACGTAGAAAAATCGGGTTTTGTTTCGCCCGCCGTTGTTGCGTTAAATAAAGGTGATATTAAAGGATTCACAAAGTTTTCAATGAAACACGATTGGAACGATTTAAAAATTGAATATTCCAAAGCGGTTTCATTCTTGCAACAACCTACATCAACTGCATCAGGTACACGTGAATATGCAAACCATTTAAAGAGGTCTTACAACCTGGATGACAAAGAATTTAAGTTGATGCAAGATAAATTAATGGGTAAAATTGCAAGTGTTTCCGATGAAAGATTTTTGGAACAGTATTTAATGCAGTACAAAGATTTCACGGGTGAATTGGAACAAGAATTACGGGACGTTAGCGACCAGGTTGAAGACGATGCAATTAGAATTGAAAACGCTTTAGATGATGCAATTGAACAAGTAGCCAAAGACCCAAATTCAGAGGCTTATATTAACGATGTCGACAACTTTAAAACAGACGAACCGTTAAAAAAGATATTGAAGGAATTTGAAAAATTCGGTTTATAATGAAGAAAGTACCCTTTGAACTACATGCAGAAGTTTACACGCCGGAAGATATTGCAAAGGTTTTATCTCTGGCGGTGAACGATAAGAATTTTACAGGAAACAATAAGGGCGAAAAGTTCTTAAACGTTCCTGTATCTTTCGATATTGAAACTACATCATTTTACCGTGATGAAGACGGTGAAACATACAGTTATGAACGCTATATGAAATTAGGTGGAAAATCCACCAAAATGGAAAAGTGTTCATTAATGTATGTTTGGCAATTCGGAATAAACGGTTTTTGCATAATCGGGCGCACGTGGGACGAATTTTTGAAAATGTTGTCCGATATAGCGAATATATTGGAACTTTGTCCAAAGAAACGTATTATTATATACGTTCACAACCTGGCTTATGAGTTTCAATTTTTCCGTGAACTGTTAGATTGGGAAAAAGTGTTCTCTATTGATTTACGCAAACCGATTTACGGAATAACAAAAACAGGTTTAGAGTTCCGATGCAGTTACTTATTGTCGGGTTATTCGTTGGCGAAATTAGGCGAACAGTTACAAATTTACAAATGTGAAAAGTTAGTTGGAGATTTAGACTATAGCCTATTGCGTCACAGTAAGACACCGTTGACACAAAAAGAAATAGGTTACTGTTTGAACGATATAAAAGTAGTGATGTGCTATATACAGGAACTCATTGAACGTTACAATGGAATAACCCGTTTACCGATTACAAAGACAGGGTTTGTTCGTAAATATTGCCGTTCCGTATGCTTTAAGACAACTGACGAAACAGGAAAAACGATTCCTAACTTCAAATATATTGATAAGATTCATTCTTTGAATATAACAGGTATTGAAGAATTTGCTATGTTGCAAAGGGCGTTTTCCGGCGGTTTCACACACGCCAATGCAAAATACACCGATGAAGTGACTGAAAACGTTGACAGTTACGATTTCACTAGCAGTTACCCGTATGTTATGGTTTCAGAAAAGTTTCCAATGAGTACGGGCGTTATTGTACCGGTAAAGTCAATGAAGCAATTTGAGTTTATGACTGACAAATTTTGTTGCGTCTTCGATGTGGAGATAACAAACATATTTGCAAAATCAGAAAACGAAAACCCTATATCGGTAAGTAAATGTTTCGTTAAAGAAAACGTTTCCGAGAATAACGGCAGATTGGTTTGCGCAAGGAAAATATGTATGACGATAACCGAAATAGACTACAAAGTGTTTTCGCAGTTTTACACGTGGGAACAGATAAGGATTGGGCGAATGATTTGCTACAGAAAAGAATATTTGCCGACTGAGTTTGTAGAGTCTATTTTGCACCTGTATGAAATGAAAACAAGACTAAAAGGTGTAAAGGGTAGAGAAGTAGAGTATTTGAATAGCAAAGAAATGCTGAACAGTTGTTACGGTATGTGTGTTACAAACCCGTTGCGTGATGAAATTTTGTGTGACGGTGAAACGTGGGACGTTGAACACCTTACGGGCGAAAAAAAGTTAGAAATGTTGAATAAATACAACGATAGCAAAAACCGCTTTTTGTTTTACCCGTGGGGTATCTATGTTACCGCTTACGCACGCAGAAACCTTTTTACGGGTATTTCTGAATGTGGTGACGATTACATTTACAGCGACACAGATTCCGTTAAAATTATGAACGGCGACGCACACAAAGACTATTTCAAAGCCTACAACGATATGGTACAGCAGAAATTGCGTACAGCCTGTAAGTTTCACAAAATACCCTTTGAAAAGGTTGAACCTGTAACGATAAAAGGAATAGCAAAACCGCTTGGCGTCTGGGACTATGAGGGACGGTACAGACGTTTCAAGACTTTAGGTGCTAAAAGGTATATGGTCGAAGAAGAAAACGCCCTTACTGTTAACGGTAAAAATTATAATTACAGTATGACAGTTTCGGGTGTTAACAAGAAATCTGCTATCCCCTACATGTTAGAAACGTTTGGGGAAAACGGTATCTTTGACGCTTTCACTAATTACTTAGACATACCGCCAGCGGCAACAGGTAAGAATATTCATACATATATAGATTACGAACAGACAGGTACGATAAAAGACTATACAGGCGTTATTTCAAGTTACGACACAGTAACAGGGGTACACTTAGAACCAACAGGTTATACACTTAGTCTTTCAGTACTTTATATAAATTATTTAATGGGTATCAGATTAAAGAAAGAATAATATGAAACAGAAAAAAGAAAAGGTGGAAACACCTAAATTTTACAGTTTAAGCCGCATTTTGTCAAAAAATGCAGATTATAACGTAATTTTCGGTGAACGTTCAAACGGAAAGACTTATGCAACGTTACTGTATGGAATAAAGGAATATTTGCGCGCAGGTAAACAAATGGCGTATATTAGACGTTGGCGTGAGGATTTAAGGGGAAAACGTGCTGAGAGTCTGTTTGCAAATCATGTGGCAAACGGTGTGATACAGGAACTGACAGACGGTAAGTTTAACGAAGTGTTTTACGTTTCGGGAAAATGGTTTCTTTCGTCTTATGACCCCGAAACAAAAAAGCGTGTGCCCGATAACACACCGTTCTGTTTCGGTTTCTGTTTATCAGAACAGGAACACGAAAAGTCGAGCAGTTACCCGAATATAACTACAGTTGTGTTCGATGAGTTTTTGACTAGACGCTATTATTTGCCTGACGAATTCATGTTATATATGAACCTGTTGAGCACAATTATCAGACAACGAAACGATGTTAAAGTATTTATGTTGGGTAACACCGTTAATCAGTTTTGCCCTTATTTTACTGAAATGGGGTTGAAACAGGTGCGAGTTATGGAACAGGGAACTATTGATATTTACCGTTTCGGTGAACACGGTGCAACGGTTGCAGTAGAATATTGTAGCACGATTGTTAAACACAAAGCGAGCAACAAATACTTCTGTTTTGACAATGAGAACCTGCAGATGATTACAGGCGGTAAATGGGAATTGGCAGCGTACCCGCATCTACCTGTAAAATACAAGCCGCATGACGTGTTGTTTGTCTTCTATATTCAGTTTAACGAAATGACTCTACAGGGCAACGTGATACAGATAGAGGACAAAGAAAACGGGGTGAATAACTTCATTTACATTCACAACAAAACAACACCTATCAAGGACACCGATAACAGTTTGATTTATTCGTTGCAGATGAACGGCAAACCGAACTACAAACGAAAGTTGTTGAGTACTGCAACATACCTGGAAGCACAGATTACTAGATATTTTGCAACCGATAAGGTATTTTACCAAAATAACGAAATTGGCGAAATAGTTCGCAACTATTTAATGTCAAGTGCGAGAAGCAACATTATTACTTAACATCTGTTAACGGGGGGTTAAAAATGTTTCACATGAAACAATTTTCCCCCGTTTTATTTGGTGATACCAAATAATTTCCCTATCTTTGCATCATCAAATAACAAAGTTAAAATTTGCTATATGGACGTAAACGGAATAGTATCATTGATTAGTAACGTTGGTTTTCCTGTTGCGGTTTGCGCCGCCCTTTTCTTCTACATGGAGAAACAGAACGAGCGCCACCAAAACGAAACTGACAGGTTAAACGAAACAGTACAAAGTAACACGAAAGTGTTGACAGAACTTTGTACCTTAATTAAAACGCTTGTTAAATAATGGAGAAAGAAAATTTATATAACAGGTATCAAACAGAAGTTAAAAACAAAGATTCAGCATTATTCACATTTATGCAACGTGTTCTTTGTATGACTTCAAAGATGTTTGAGTACACGGGGACACCCGAAACAATGCCCCCTGTAGAACTTGAAAGGATTCTGCAAACATCGGGTAACGTTGGTATAGCAGAAGTGAACGGTGAACTGTATGCTTTACAGGGTACACGGGGCGGTGAATGTAATGCCTATTATCACGGCAAAGATTTCGTTGTTGCGAACCCGTGGTTAAATTTGAACAAAACGTTCAAAATTGATTCCGATATTGTCGTTATCAACAACACACCGTTTGCAGATTCGCTTTTGCCTTTAATCGGCAAATATGGTGTTCTTTACACAGACGCCACAATAACGCTTAATTTGGCTAGCATTCTGACACGTATCACCATGTTAATTTCTGCTAGTGATGACAAGACCAAACAGAGCGCAGAATTTTTCTTACAAAAGATTTTGAACGGTGATTTCTCAGTAATCGGTGAAAATGCCTTTTTCAAAGGCGTTAACTTACAGACACCGCCGACCCAGGGAAACCAACAAATCGGTCAATTAATTGAACTTTTGCAGTATTACAAAGCATCAATGTTCAACGATTTAGGTTTGAATGCAAACTATAACATGAAACGTGAACGTTTGAACACGCAAGAGGTTTCAATGAATATCGATGCACTTATGCCGTTTGTTGATTCAATGTTAACAGAACGTATTGAGGGCGTGAAACGTGTTAACGAAATGTTCGGTACGGAAATAACCGTAACTTTGGGGTCAAGTTGGAAAATCGAGCACGAAAATTATTTGTCGTTACTCAAAGCAACAGAAGACGGGCACGACCACACCGACACAGAAGACGTTGACCCTGTAACGGAAAACGAAACAGAGGAAACAGAAGAAACACAAGAAACAGAAGAAACAGAAACAGAAACAGAAGAAACACAAGAAACAGAAGAAACAGAAACAGAAACAGAAGAAACAAAAGAAACAGAAGAAACAGAAGAAAACAAAAAAGACGATGAAAATTAATGAACTTTTCACAACTGAAAATGGTTTGTTTGAAAAAATATTCAAACCCCTGTTTCCTGTTTTGTATAAATCAATTTTCGGTGAAGACGACCCGAAATTAATTGATGTTGATTTACGTTTCAAATATGGAAACAGAACTTTGGCTGATTCTATAACAAATGAAACTGCAACCGATATTGTCAAAAGCATTATCGCGGTGAAGTTTGATGAATGGCAAAAACAGATTCAAGTGTTTAATAACGAATATGACGTGTTGAACCCTATGACTTCAAAGACAACGGAAACAATAAATAACACCGTTGACGAAACAGGCAATAACAACACAGTCGATTCAAGTGTTACATTTAATAATGGAGAATTCGGCAATGACACAAAACAGCAGCGAGATTCCACAGGAAACAGGCAAGAAACGGGCACTAAAACAGTTGTTAAAAACGGTGTTCCGTCTAGCGTCCCTGTTAGTGAAATTATTCAAAAAGAAATGAGTTTGCGTAAAACTAATTTCAAAACGAAAGTGATAACAGAACTTGCAAAAGAGTTAACAATAGATATTTATTAATTACTAAAATTTTTATAAAAATGGATGTAAAACAGATTTATAGTTTAGTTAACGCCGTTTCGGGTGAAGTGTTGGGCAAAAACGATTGGGTACACGAAGACCTTACAGGCTTGGTTGACCTGGGTAACGAAGTGTTCAACCAAAATGCCGTTGACAATTACGTAAAGTCGTTGGTTAACCACATCGGTAAGGTTGTTTTCGTGAACCGCCCTTATTCGGGTAAAGTTCCGTCCGTTCTTATGGATGCATGGGAATTTGGTAGCGTATTGGAGAAAATCAGCGCAGACGTTCCACAGGCTGAGGAAAACGACACGTGGAATTTGTCCGACGGCAAAGAGTACAAACAGGACGTTTTCCACAAGCCAACTGTTTCGGCTAAGTTCTTCAACTCAAAGGTAACTTTTGAAGTGCCTGTATCTATCACAGAAAGACAGGTAAAGGATTCTTTCAGTAGCGCCGAGCAATTGAACGGCTTTTTGTCTATGATTTACTCAGCAGTTGAGAAGTCGATGACTATTAAGACCGATGCGCTTGTTATGCGCACAATTAACAATATGATTGCGGAAACTTTGGACGCAGACAAAGAAGCATTCGGTTTTGTAGCGTCAGAACATGAAACTGTTGACTATACAACTGCATCAACAGTTCGTTGTGTGAACCTGTTGAAACTCTACAACGATAAGACAGGTGCTTCGTTGACTGCAAACGTAGCAGTAACAACACCCGACTTTATCCGTTTCGCCGCTTACATTATGGGTTTGTACGCAGACCGTTTGCAGACAATTTCAACCCTGTTTAACGTTGGTGGTAAGGAACGTTTCACACCGAAAGACGTTTTGCACACCGTTCTGTTGTCCGATTTTGCAGCAGCAGCCAAAGCATACCTGTATGCCGACACGTTCCATAACGAGAACGTTTTGTTGCCACAGGCGGAAACCGTTGCAAGTTGGCAAGCGTCAGGCAAAGATTATGCCTTTGACCACGTTTCAAAGATTGACGTGACTTCTTCAAGCGGTGCTTCAATTTCTATCAGCGGTGTGTTGGGTGTGATGTTTGACCGTGATGCTTTAGGTGTTACCAATTTGGATAAGCGAGTAACGACCAACTACAACGCCAAAGCGGAATTTTTCAACAATTACTTCAAATTTGACGCCGGCTACTTCAACGACACAAACGAAAACTTTGTTGTGTTCTTTGTTGCCTAATTTGATTGTTTAACTGTTGGGGTGTGTTTCCTGTAGTTGATAACACAGGGCACACCCTTTTTAACTTTTCCGGTATGATTAAAATTAAAACTTTCGTTTACAACGGCAAACCTAACGAAGTAAACAAGACCTTACAGGAAAACGAAGAATATACGGGCGTGTTGAATGCTACATTTAATGTGCTTACGCCTGTTGTACGTTTCAGAACTCGGACACCTGTAACTTTCAATTATGTTTATATCGAAAGTTTGAACCGTTATTATTTCGTTTCTGAGAAACAGCAGGACGGTGATGTTTGCACAGTTCGGTTGCGTGTTGACGTTCTGTTTACTTATAAGGATATTATCTTAAAAAGTACTGCAACGTTAACAAAAAGCGAGAACGGCAACAAATATCTTTCAAACCGTACAAACGTGGTTGACGTGCGCCCAAATATCAGAAAATTAGATTTTCCGAATAAGGGGTTGTTGAACGAAACAGGTAGCATTATTATGGTAACTATTAAAGGTAACGTTTAATTATGGCTAACAAAAAAGAAATACAATTAAATCTTGAGACACCTCCAACACCTACAACTTTGCTGAATTATGATACATCGGGTTTAACGGGTGACGTTACAATAACCGACAAACAGGGAACGGATGACGAACATTTCGATGTGACGGTAACGGGTAACGGTGACGGTTATTTTAGCAATTTAAAGGCTACTTATCGAAACGGTGACGGTGATTGGATTGATGACGACCCGTTCAACGTATCGGGCAACGTTGGAACACTAACGATTTACTGTTATGAAGGAGAAGATATTGCTATAACAGGTGAATTTGTAATCGGTGGAGAACCGCCAGCACCCGAACCTCCAACACCTCCAACAACTACAACTTTGCTGAATTATGATACATCGGGTTTAACGGGTGACGTTACAATAACCGACAAACAGGGAACGGATGACGAACATTTCGATGTGACGGTAACGGGTAACGGTGACGGTTATTTTAGCAATTTAAAGGCTACTTATCGAAACGGTGACGGTGATTGGATTGATGACGACCCGTTCAACGTATCGGGCAACGTTGGAACACTAACGATTTACTGTTATGAAGGAGAAGATATTGCTATAACAGGTGAATTTGTAATCGGTGGAGAACCGCCAGCACCCGAACCTCCAACACCTCCAACAACTACAACTTTGCTGAATTATGATACATCGGGTTTAACGGGTGACGTTACAATAACCGACAAACAGGGAACGGATGACGAACATTTCGATGTGACGGTAACGGGTAACGGTGACGGTTATTTTAGCAATTTAAAGGCTACTTATCGAAACGGTGACGGTGATTGGATTGATGACGACCCGTTCAACGTATCGGGCAACGTTGGAACACTAACGATTTACTGTTATGAAGGAGAAGATATTGCTATAACAGGTGAATTTGTAATCGGTGGAGAACCGCCAGCACCCGAACCTCCAACACCTCCAACAACTACAACTTTGCTGAATTATGATACATCGGGTTTAACGGGTGACGTTACAATAACCGACAAACAGGGAACGGATGACGAACATTTCGATGTGACGGTAACGGGTAACGGTGACGGTTATTTTAGCAATTTAAAGGCTACTTATCGAAACGGTGACGGTGATTGGATTGATGACGACCCGTTCAACGTATCGGGCAACGTTGGAACACTAACGATTTACTGTTATGAAGGAGAAGATATTGCTATAACAGGTAGTTTTATTTCGGGTGTTAAGGAACTGCAAATAACAAACAATATTGAAAACACTACTGCAAAAGCGGTGGCAAGTGAAACAAATTATACCGTTACAGTTGAGGGAACGGCCCAGGGAATGTTTAACGGGACACCTACAATAACTTACGGGGGTGAAACGTACGATATGACTGTAACAAACCAAACTGCAACGGCTATTGTTCCTGTAGCAACGGTATCGGTTATTATAAACGGTGAATATCTGTTAGGTGATTATATCGAAGTTGAATATAGTTTGACAAATTGTGAAGTTGTCGGAGAAAAGCCTGTAAAGGTTAAAACGGGGCAAAGTTATACGTTTAATTTTAAGGCAAACCCGAATAGCGAGTTAACCAATATACAGGCACAATTCAGAGACGATTCGGGGGACCCTATTGATATAGACGGAACAATATCACAAGACAAACAAACGGGAACGGTTACATTTGAGTTAACAGCGGGTTCGGTAAGTTTAACGGTTTATGCAAATGCAGATGTCGTGATACCACCGGCAATCAAGAATTACGGTGCGATAAACGTTTATATCGTTACGTTGGCGAATTTGGATGAATTTGCGAAACAGCGATTCTTTACCCAAACAAGTGAAACAGAAACGGGAACAAGTTATTCAGAAGTCAATTTGGGTCAATATGTAAACCGTATGAAAAGAATTTTTGCCACCGTTCCGGTTGGCGGTGAAGACGTTTTGAAATGTGGTAACTACAACACAGAAATAAAGGTTAAATACCCCTATAGTGATGTTATGTTACTAGATTTCGGCAACGTTGAACTAACAGGGACAAACGGTAACAACGAAGACTATAACGCACAGATACAAATGTTTATTCCGTGTCGTGGCGTTGTTTCTGTAGATAGTAAGTATATCGGTAAAACGGTTAATTTATCTGTAAAAGTTAACGTGATTACAGGTGATGCAGTGGCGTTGTTGTCGTGTGACGGTGTAACGTTCCAACTCGAAAGTTTTTCTTTGTCACGTGATGTTATTTACAGTTTGGGCACAGATTTAAACGTTATTGGCGGTGAACAATGGAATGAACAAATTTTATACGGTTTAGAACCTTACGTTTTGATTACTGAGAATTTAACCGTGAACGTTCCTGTTAACAACACACAAGAAAACGTTACAGTTGAAGACGTTACAGGGTTTGCGCAGTTTGAAAACATAAATTTGAATTCTGCAAACCTGTTAGTAGATGAATATAACGAAATTATTTTACAACTTGAAACTGGCGTTTATTTATAAAAGAAAACAGGCGGTAAATTGTTACCGCCTGGTTCTTTATTCATAACTATTTCTTTTCTAAATTCATTATTATTTGATTACGTGGTTTACCGTTGCGGTTGCAAAGTGAAACATGAAACCAAAAACTTTTAGAACCCTTACGGTGTTCCTTAATAAGTTGGTCAAAACCGCCTGTTTCTCTAAGAACCTTTTCCAAAGTTTCCATATCAGAACAAACCAAATCAGCAGCCAAACCCTTTAGGTGTTGACTGTTAGCAACACCACCGACGGCTTTATTAAGCATAGGGCAACGATAGCCACTACTAACTGAGATAGGTTTACCCAACTTTGTACGAATGCCGTCTAAATAATCAGCTAAACGATTTAAGTTGTCAACTACTTCAAACGTTGGCATGTTATCAATGCCCAAACGTTTTGCGGTTTCTGAGTTGATGAACTCAGACAATTTAAAATACTTAATCTTTTTCATATCACTTATTTTTCTGTTGGTGTAACAATAAACCACTCGCGAGATTCTTTGTGCGTTGGAAAACGCCCTTTTACTGTTACTGAACAATCACCCTGTAAGTAATCAATTTTGTTGTTAAAGAATTCGCTTACTTTGTCAGAACGAACCATAAAAACCGTAACTTTGTCGGGTTGTTTCAATGTAATTCTAAAATAACTATGTTCCATATATCATTTATTTTATGCCTGTAAGGGTGAACCTTACAGGCGGTTAAACTTCTGTTTATTAATCACGTTGCAAAGATACGACAAATTTACGAAAACACCAAATTATTTTAGTTAAATAGTGTAAAAGTTTAATTTAAATATTTTTTAACAAATCACCACCTTTGTTCCACGTGAAACAACCCGTTGCCACCGTTGTTTCA
>ERZ779939.155-NODE-155-length-13589-cov-1.92966_pt1 | contig 13589 bp, 13 predicted proteins | sample MGYA00511091_ERZ779939 | MGnify/ENA primary metagenome ERZ779939 (study PRJEB29588, sample SAMEA2156362) | human gut metagenome | biome: human gut; feature: human-associated habitat; material: faeces | place: Denmark | collected 2008/2010 ... | reverse complement strand
TTCCGAATCATTACTATCTTTTATAACTTTGTCAATTGCTTTAGAATCCATCTTATTTTCATATAAGCTTTTGTTTTTAAAGCATTCACTACATACAGGAGTTTTATTCCTTATACCATTTGCTGTCAACTCATAAAGGTATCTAATATCTTTTTCATCATTAAGTGTTTTATGGCAATATTTGCATGTAATAATATCATCTACTTTATTATTTTCTATAGGTTCTGATGAAATTTCTACAGCTTTTTCGCTTTCATCGCTAAATAAATATTCATACGAACAATTAAAAATTTTAGCAAGTTCTTTAATGTTTGTTATGTCAGGCTCATTTGTATCGTTTTCCCATTTACTTACAGTTTGAAACGTAACATTCATTTTATCTGCTAAATCTTTTTGTGTTAAATTTGACTCAGTTCTTAATTTCTTTATCTTTTGACCGAACGTCATAATTCCACCTCCTATCCTTTAGTTTCTACTTTTTCACGAATTAAGTAAATAACCATTACCGCGAATTGCTCACCGAAAAGTTGAATTTTAATTTTATTTAATAAAAATCCTTTAAATGAGCACTTATTTTATATTCCTCAATCAAAAAAGTAATCATCTATAGCAATTTTATATCTCCATCTAGGTCTTATAGTTACCCTTATATCTTTTAAATCAAAATATGGATTTAAATATTGTTTTAGTTCAGCAATAAGACCTTTATCAATATCTTTAGGAGCTCTTCTTTTAATATCTTCATAAATGCTTTTGGTAAATTTGTCAACGCCTTCAAATCTTTTAGTTGGTAGTTCAACACTGGCAACAGCATTAACTTTAAAAACTAGTTTCTTATTAGGAATATCACTTCTATTTTCTTGAAAAATAAACTTGTTAAAATACCCTCTATAGTGAACCTTACAACAACTACCGAACAAACTAAAATATTCATAAAAGCCTTGCTTACCACGATATTCACTGATAAAACTTATAACAAAACTAACAACATTTTCATATGTGTTGTTGCTCTTAAGGTTTTCATATTTTTCTAGAGTTTCTTTGCTAAGTGTTCTCATTTCTTTTAATTTGACCTTTAAATCCTTTTCTTTTTAAATTTTAACATTTATGAACACTATTTTACAATTATTTATTTAAAAAAAGGACCTCAAATGAGATCCTTTGTTTTTAATTTATTCTTCAGTATCAACTGCTTCGATTTGCTTGATAGTAAGTTCATTTCCTCTAAGTAAATATGTGTGTTCACTGCCACAATGAGGGCAAATCTTTCCATATTTAATGGTAGGATAATCTTTTAAGCAATCTTCACAATGAGTAACTGCTGGTAAAGTTTCAACAATAATTTTTGCATCTTTTAATACAGTCTCTTTTTTTACTGCCCAATTCCAGCAATCTTCAAAGAGATATGGTAAAACTGTAGAAACCTCACCTATTTCAACTGTGACAGAATTAATTTTTTTAACTCCGTTTTCTTCAGCAATTTTATTTACTTCTTTAATACAGTGGAAAACAACACCTAATTCGTGCATTATCTATCCTTTTTTTGTGCTTCTTTATAGGCTTTCTTGCGTTGAGCAACGAATTCTCTATCTTCTTTACTATTCTTGACAAAGACAATCTTTGCAGCACGTTTAGCCATATTTGGTAAAATCTTACCAAATTTCTTTTCAGCAACTACCATTGTACTTGCTTCTGGATGATCACGATGGAGAGTAATAGCATCAAATTTACATCTTGTTGTACATAAGCCGCAACCGATACAACGGTGATCATCGACAACAACTGTACCACAACCAAGGCAACGAGATGTTTCCTTCTTAACTTGTTCTTCTGTAAGTGTTCCATGGACATCACGGAATGATTTTTCAGTACCATCTGCTGCTTCTTGACGTGAAGAATTGTCGTAGTTTTCAACTTTAATATCTGATGTATCGAATTGAATAAATCTTCTTGGATCACGTCCAATGGTCATATGACCATTTTGAACGTAACGATGTAAGCTTTCTGCAGCTTCATGACCTTGAGCAATGGCATCGATAGCAAACTTTGGACCAGTTAAAACATCGCCACCTGTAAAGATATCTTCTTGTGATGTTTGGAAAGTATATCCATCAGCAACTGGGCCATTTCCACGGCCAAGTTCCACGTTACTACCATCTAAAAGGTTGCCCCAAATGATTGATTGACCAATAGCAAATATTACTTTATCAGCTGGAATTGTAATCGTTTCATTTTCATCATATAAAGGACTAAATTTATTATTTTCATCATAAACTCGTGTGCACTTTTTGAAGACGATTGCTGTAGCTTTACCATTTTCGACAACAACTTCTTTTGGTCCCCAACCACAATTGATAACAACTCCATCTTCACGAGCTTCTTTAATTTCTTCTTTACTTGCTGGCATGATATCTTCTGTTTCAAGACATAACATAGTTACTTTACTTGCACCACTACGTGCAGAAACTCTAGCAGCATCGATAGCTACGTTACCGCCACCGACAACAACTATTTCGCCTTCTGTCTTTTCTTTACCAGCATTAGCATGTTTTAAGAATTCAACAGCAGTTGTAACACCAATTGCGTCTTGTCCAGGAATATTTGGTAATCTACCGCCTTGGCAACCAATTGCAAGATAGAAAGCTTTATAACCTTGTTCACGTAATTGAGGAATTGTAACATCCTTACCAACTTCGACGCCAAGCTTAATTTCGACGCCCATTTCTTTCATAATTTCAATTTCGGCATCGATGACATTTTTTTCAAGTTTATATGAAGGTATGCCATATGTAAGCATGCCACCAGCACGTTCGTTCTTTTCGAAAACAGTTGGATAATAACCCATTTGTGCTAAATAGTAAGCGCATGATAAACCGGCTGGACCTGCACCAATAATAGCAATTTTTTCCTTCCAACGTCCTAAGTTAGAGGCAACAACTATATTTGGAACATAGCGATGTTCAGCTTTTAAATCTTGTTCGGCAATAAATTTTTTAACTGCGTCGATAGAAACAGCCGAATCGATTGTTCCACGTGTACATGCATCTTCGCAGCGTCTATTACAAATTCTACCGCAAACTGCTGGGAATGGATTTTCTTTTTTAATAATAGCTAAAGCTTCACGATATTTGCCTTGGCTTGCTTTTTTGAGATAACCTTGAACAGCAATATGGGCTGGACAGGCAGTTTTACAAGGGGCTGTACCAGAATCGTGAGTATTGATATGGTTTTTATCACGATAGTCTTCATCCCACATGTATTTACCCCATTTAAGAGTATCTGGTAATGGTTGCTTTGGATATTTAACTTCAGTTCCATTAGCTTTACAAAGCTTTTGACCTAACTTTAAAGCACCGGCTGGACAATATTCAACACAAGCGCCACAAGCGACGCACTTTTGTCTATCGACATGAGCACGATAGGCTGATGCAGACATATTTGGAGTGTTGAAAAGTTGACTTGTTCTTAAAGCGTTACAAATCTTAACGTTACAGTTACAAATAGCAAAAATCTTGTTTTCACCATCAATGTTAGTTACTTGGTGAACAAAACCATTGTCTTCAGCGCGTTTTAAAATTTCCATAGCTTGTTCGTATGTGATATCGTAACCTCTGCCAGTTTCACGACAATAATCAGCCATGTCACCAACACCAATACACCAGCCTTGATAGTCATCAGCGCAGCCTTCGCCAAGCTTTTTACGACCATAACGACAAGAACAAATAGAAGCACCTAAGTGTCCTTCATATTTCTTTAACCAATAGGAGATATGTTCAATATCCATAGTTGTATTTTCCATAGAAATGGCTTTTTCAACTGGAATAACATGCATACCAACGCCAGAGCCACCAGGTGGAACCATAGCTGTTACAGCCTCAAGTGGTAAGAATGTCATACGTTCAAAGAACATAGCAAGTTCTGGATGTTTATCCATGAGCTTTGTGTTCATATTTGTGTATTCAGCAGAACCTGGAACAAATAAAGGAACCCAATAATGTCTATCTTCTTTGTTATAAGTTGTACCTGGAATTGGTCCATCTTTTGTATATTTATCACCATAATCGTATTCAACCATACCAAACATAGCAAGTTTGTCTATGATTGCTTCGAATGATGGATCGTTTTCGCCAAACATTTTCTTTACTTCAACATAAGGATACTTCTTACGAGTTTTCATTTGAAGTAAAAGATCAAGTGACTTTTCACGTTCCTCTTCTGTCATTTCATCTTCAAAGATACATGCAAAGCCCCAGTATTCTGGATCTTCAGTTTTAATTCCTTTAAGTTTGCCTGGAAGTCTATCTGTTACTCTACGGACAAATTTTAAAAGTTTTGGATTAGGATTTTTGTCGTGCATATGAGCTGGCACGTACTTGTTACTCATTTCTGGCATTTAATTAAGTCCCTTCTTTTGTATATTTACTTGCATTTTTAACCATTCAGCGAATTTTTCAATACCTTCACCCGTCTTAGCGCTGATTGGAATTATTTCAGCTTTTGGATTGCGCATGTGAATGTATTCCTTACATTTTTCTAAATCGAAATCAAAGTAAGGAGCAACATCAATTTTGTTTATTAAAACTAAATCGCATATTGAAAACATTAATGGATACTTCAATGGTTTATCATGTCCTTCAGGAACAGATAAGATCATACAATTTTTTGTTGCACCTGTATCAAATTCTGCTGGACAAACAAGGTTGCCAACATTTTCAAGTATAGCTAAGTCTACGCCATCTAAGTCTAATTCTTTTAAGCCTTGGCGAGTCATATCGGCATCGAGATGGCACATTCCACCAGTGTGAAGTTGAATGAACTCCAGTTGCTTCAACAATTTTCTTTGCATCAACATCTGAATCGATATCTGCTTCCATGACGCCTATTCTTAGTTCGTTCTTTAACAAATTGATAGTTTTTATTAATGTAGTTGTCTTACCACTACCAGGTGATGACATAAGATTTAATAAAAATACGCCTTTATTTTTTAATTCAGTGCGTAATTTTTCTGCATCTTTATCATTGTCATCAAAAATACTGCGTTTGACCTCAATTATTCTTACTGAATCCATAAATACCTCTTAAAAATATTTGTAACATAAAATGCCGAATTTATCAATAAAATCCGACATTTTTTACTATTTCATTTAACTTTAAAATACCAAATTGCTAACCCTGAAAAACTTGACCAATATTCATCGCAACTATAAGCTTTATCTAAAGCTGTAATAGCAAGCTTATTTTCTTTTTTATATTCGTAGAAAAAATACTGGCCGACTAAGAAAATTAAATTTGTCAAATTATCTACTTTCGACTTTTCTTCTAGATATTTTGCATCTTCTCCTTTAAAAAGTTTTATAGCATAATCGTATCCAACATGATGACCAACATCCATTTCAAAATACAAATTTAAAGCTTTATCAATATTTTCATTTAAACACATTAAGCTCAATAAATACCAATATAGTACCGCTATATACATTTCTGAATTATCTTGGCATAAAGGAAACAAACTATAAAAAATGTCTTTTGCTTTTTTATATTCTTTTTTATAAAAAAAACAGAGAGCTATTCTATATTCAATATCTAATTTATCATTGCTTTCTTTATTTAATTGTTCGAATAAACGTAGTGATTCATCAAGTCTAGCTGTAGTTAAAAGTCTTATAGCTTTAATTCTTTTAGCTTGGTAATTATTAGAATCAATTCTTAATATTTGATCGCATACTTTTATTGCGTCTCTATACCTAAATTGAAGACATAAAGCCTTTGTTAATTCCAAAAACAATTCAATTGACTCACCTTTAATGGCAATTTCGTCTTTAATTCTTTTAACGTTTTCATCATCATAATTTTTTTCTTTTTCACCGAACATTTCAACATATACGTTTGAACGTATATTCGATAATTTTGGATGAGTGTGTGTACTCTTTCCGTGAGTGTGATTTATATTTTCTTTACACATAGTTTCACCATCAAATACTTTCTGAATCTAAAATAACTTCGTTTCGTCTTTCGACGTATATAGAGACGAAATAAAACGCTAATGATATAAGCATTATGCATAAGCATGGAACTATTAGATATTGGTAAGCTCCGACCATTATTGCCCCACGAGATCTAGCAAAATTAATCATTACCCCCCAAGTTGGATAATATAAATTACCTATTCCTAAAAAGCTTAAAGTTGACTCCATCATAATGCAGCTATTTATTCCTAGTAAGAACTTTGAAATTAAAACATCTGATACATTTGGCAATACGTGCCTTATAGCGATGTGCCAATAAGAATATTTATACATTTTGCAAGCTTCAATAAACGGCAAAGAATATATGTGCATCACTTTAGCTTTTACTGCTCTAGCAATGCCAACCCAACTAAATAGACTAATAACTACAATCAATCCTATAGTTGATTTTCCTATAAACATAGAAAGAACTATCAAAACAATTAACCTTGGAAGCATTGTAAAAGAATCACATATTCCGCTAAAAATTGTACCAACAATTCCTTTTTTTGAAGCTAATAAGCCAATAACTAATCCTAATATAAGAGCAAAAATACTAGAAGACAATCCAACTAATAAAGTTTCTCTAGTTCCATAAACTAATTCAGTAAAAATATCATATCCTAGTGAGTTAGTTCCTAAAATGTGTTTTGAAGAAATAGGAAGCCAAACTCCAAACGATTCTTTTCTACCATAATTTGTAAATAGTTGTGGAAACAAAGAAAATAGCAAAAATATAGATAAAATAACTATTCCAACAATTAAAAAAGGCAATCTTTTTCTATTCATAAGACCTTGCTCCTTTTTTTATTTTTGGATCTATAATAATGCAAATCAAATCCGATAATATAACGCATATAATCATGAAAAAAGCAGTAACAAATAATATACCTTGCATCAAAGGATAATCTAAAGTATAAATAGCGCTATTCAATAGACCACCAACACCATTTATAGAAAAAATATTTTCGACAACTATGCTTCCACCAATAGAACTACCTATAGCAGTACCAGCCATGGAAATATAAGGTTGAATAGTATTTTTTAGCATGTAATTGTACTTTATTTTTCTATCAGATAATCCACGTTGTTTAGCATATAAAACGCTCTTATCATCAACAAATTTAGCTGTAGTATTTCTTACTAATAAATATCGAGATGGAAGCGTTGAAATAACAATTGATAAAATAGGTAATATTAAATGATAAATTCTATCAAAAAAGTACTGTATTGTACCAGGCTTAGCATTAAGACCATTTAAGCCTGAATAAGGAAATAATTGAGCTTGAACACACAAAGTTATAACTAAAACAAGTGCAATAGCAAAAGCTGGGATCGAATTTACAAAAATGAGAGATGTGGTAGATATTTTATCAAAAGAAGATTCTTTTTTATAGCCTGAATGCATGCCCCAAAATAAACCTAATGCTAAAGAAATTAAAATAGCTGGAATAGTTATTTGTAAAGAATAACCTATTCTCTCATTTATAAGGCTTGAAACAACTCTTTCAGCTTTATAAGAATAACCTAAAGTGCCATCAAATAGCGACTTTAAATAGAAGCCAAATTGAACAAAAATATTTTCATCTAAATGTAGAGCGTGATAATAGTAATTGTATAATTCAGCACTCATTTCTTCTTCATCAAACCCTGTTAAATAAGCTATAGGGTCTCCTTGTAATAATCTAGGTAAAGCAAAATTTAAAATAACAATAAAAAGGAAGCAAACTAATGCAGTAATAATATGTTTTAAATATTTTTTCATATTAGTGCTCTCCTTTCTTTTTTAAATTATTTTTTCATAGAAAACCAGTTATTAATGTTATTTATTCCAAATGTTGAATCAAGTGTAATATCAGTTAACGAAGCTGAATATGCAACTATTAAACTATCCCAATATAATGCAATAGCTGGAGTTTCTTGAGCGTAGAAGTCTTGTAGTTGACCAGCATAATTTATATATTCTTCTAATGTTTTTGCATTATTTAAGCTATTAATAATTTCGTTAAGGCTATCATCAAACACTTGTGCTCCACCTTGAGTTTGATGGTTTCCATTAATATACATGTCTCCAAGATTTTTCATACCAAAAGCTGTATATCCCATAATAGCAGCTTCCATAGAGACAGTACTTCCCTGCTCACTAGCAAATTTATTACTTGTTTTAGCATTATAAGTAGTCGCATCTACTGTATCTAAGTTTACTTTAATACCAAATTTTTCTAGTTGTGTTTTAACAAATTCAGCATAACCGACATGCATTTCTTTGCTAGCATTGACTGTTAGTTTAAACTCAGCACTGATTCCATCTTTTACCCAATATTTGTCATCTTTGGTGTATCCAGCCCTAATCATGTATTCGCTAGCTTTATCATAGTTAGTTTTAAGTTGTTCAGTCTCTTTAAATCCTACTAATGTTGTCGGAGCAAAACTTCTATTTGGTGTACTTGCATATTTGCTACCAAAATACTCTTTAAATTGTTCATAATCTAAGGCGTAAGAAATGGCAAAACGTATATTTTTATCACTTAATAAACCATTTTTATTGTTAAAAACTAACATTGCAGGACAATTTGTTGCGGCAATACTACTTAACTTAACTTTATTAGAATTTCCTAAAACATTTTGATAAGTTGATGATACACCCATAGAGTAATTCCAAACGAAATCTAATTGTTCATTTAATAAAGATGAATACATTATTTCTTCATTATTAAAAAGTTTATATATTACCTTATCAAAGTGAGGCTTTTGTGGATAGTATTCATTTATAGTAAATGTAAGTGCACCCGCTTCTTTATTAAAGCTTTCAAGTTTATATGGTCCACATGTTACCCTTGAATCACTTTCAGTTATTTGTTCTTTAGTTTTATTTTCATAAATATGTTTTGGACGAATTCTAAAAGTTGTCATATCATCTAGTGCTTTAACATTTGCATTTGTCAAAGTTAAAGTAACGCTATTTTTATCATCCGAATAAGAATAGTTTTCATATGTTCCAACTATATTCTTTGAACTAAAAGCCGGATTTTCGGACGTTGATTCATATTCAAGAGAATAAACAATATCCTCAGCAGTAACTTTTTCCCCATCGCTCCAATATAAATTTTCTTTTATTGTATACGTCCATGTTTTGCTATCATTAGAACTATAACTAGCTACCAGTGGTGAATACTCTCCATTTTCGTTTTTGCTAACTAGTGGCATTTCTGAAACTCCGCTAGCTAACATGTCATAAGCATATTCGTCTCTTTGAGCTTTTTCTATTTGAGATGTAGTTCCAATTGTTATTTGTTTAACATCTTTATTGCTATTTTTACATCCACTTACAGATATTAAGCATAATGCTAATATCGGAAATATATATTTTTTATCTTTAAAATTCATCTTTTTTTACCTCATATGTTATTCCGTTTTTTAGCACAAAAACCTTAGAACAACATTTTTTTATTAATTCTTTATCATGACTAATCATTAAAATTGCTCCTATACTTTTATTCAATTCGCGCTTAAGTAAAGCAATAATATTAGCTTGAGTTGAAACATCAAGCATCGATGTTGCTTCATCAAGTATTAGAAGTTCAGGTTTTAATAACAAAGCTTTACCGATTGCAATTCTTTGAGCTTCTCCACCTGAAATTTGGTGTGGATAATGGTTTAATATATCTCGCTTTAATTCAACAGATTTACACATTTTATCTATAAAACTATCTATTTGATCTTTAGGACATATTTTATGATATTTAATTAATTCTTTAACACCATCAATAATTCTTTGCGATGGATCTAAAATTGCAAACGGTTGTTGATATACCATTTGAACATTGCTTTTTTTAGGCAATATTACTCCATCATCTGCTTTAATTAAATTACAAAGAATTTTTGCTAATGTCGATTTGCCAGAACCACTATCACCATATAAGCCAACAATTTCATTGTTTGATATTTCTAAAGTTGCATCACTTAAAACAATTTTTTTGTCAAATGATTTTTTAATTCCGCATATGTTAATCATTTTGACAACCTCCGTTATTTAAGCACTTATCATTTGCTTCTTTGCAACGGCAATAAAATGGACAATTACCACGTTGTTCTCTAATTATTGGGGTTTCAGCCATACCATTTTCTACTAATGAATTAATTAAAGCTCTTGTATAAGAACTCTTAGGAGCTTCTAATACATCAATCGCTTTTCCTTTTTCCATTGTTTTACCATTGCATAAAACAATAACTTCTTTACATTTCTTAGCAATGGATATATCGTGTGTAATGAACAATTTTGCAGCATTAGGAAATAAAGAATCAATCAATTCTAAAAACTCAAACTTACGCTCGTCTTCTAAACCATTAGTTGGTTCATCAGCTATAACAAATTTAGCATTAGAACAAATTCCTATTGCAATAACTACTCTTTGTGCCATTCCTCCGGATAATTCAAATGGATATTTATCCATAATTTCCTCAGGATTTGAAAATCCCACAGCACGAAGCTTAATTAAAGCTGTTTCTTTCATTTTTTGTTTAGGCGTGTTTATTCTTTTTAAGCTATCAAAAATTTGATCTTTAACTTTTCTTGATTGGCTTAAATTTTCATATCCATTTTGTGGTATATAAACTATTTCATCACCAAGTAATTTATGTAAACTTTTTCTTTTTGACAAATCTTGTCCATCAAAAAAAAGTTTTATTTCGTTTGCCTTAACGTTGCTTGGCAATAGCTTCATTATCGAATAAGCTATAATTGTTTTTCCTGATCCAGTTTCTCCTATAAGGGCTAATGATTCACCAGAGTCTATTTTAAATTCTACATTGCTTACTAACGTTTTATATTTTTCATTTAAACGTGCGAGTATTTGTCCACTACAATAATCAATTAACATAGGCTTTTTATACCATTTTCGCGTATTTAAATCAACACTTTAATCGTTTTTGTTCGGTTAATTTTAAATTAATTGTATTTATTAATACATATTGTTCGATTAGATAATTGACTCCAAACAAAATGTATGGTACTATTTGACTATGAATAAGAAAACAGAAATTACAAACAAAAAAATATACGACGCATTCAAAAAAGTATTGCAAGAAAAAAATTATGATGAAATTAATGTACAAGATATTTTAAACTTCTCAGGAGTATCTAGAAGCACATTTTATGCTCATTTTAAAACAAAATCAGAGTTACTCCACTCCATATGTTCAAATATCTTTGACCATGTCTTTTCCCATTCTTTACAAGAGGAGAAAAGTCATGATTTTTCTAAAGCGTCAATATTCGAATATAAACATTTTATAACTCATATCTTTTATCACTTATACGATGATAGAGAGTTAATAACAGCTATTTTCTCTTCCGAAAGTAAAGGTGTATTTGTCAACTATATGCGCAGTGCACTTAAACCATTAGCTGAAATATGTATAAAAAGTAACTATGTAACAAAAAAAGATATTCCTCAAGAATTACAAGTTTCTAGTATGATTGAATGTTTCATAGCTCTTATACAGTATTGGATAGACACTAAGTTTGAAACAATACCAGAAACTTTAACCGACTATTTTATAAAAATGGTTTCATAATAAATTAAAGCAAAAAAATAAATACAAAAGCGAACATTTGTGATCGTTATTGTATTTTTTTTATTAAATAACAATGAAGCCTCAACCATCAAATAACATATATTTGTAGTCTGGGAGAATAAAATGAAGTGCATAGTTTTTCAATTGATTGAGGCTTATAACTATATAATGAATTGTTCCTAATCGGTTTCTATTTTAATTTTTAATTTTTAGAGATAAATTATGATAAGTAATTGTTTTATATAGGAAAGTTTTTGTGGGGAGTTATGTATTGCTTATTTAAATTAATTTATGCTTTCAATTAAAAGAACAACTCATTGTCCATAATAATGCACATATAAAATGTAGTGCCATCATATCTGCCTTTAAATAGATAGTTTTAAACTATCAACCAAATTTTCTACGTCATTTGTAGAAACCCTGGAAGAAAATCGTTGACCACTAAGCCAATTTGTATTTGAAGCTAATTTTTCAAGATTACTAGTACTAAAACCTGATGAAGCTGAAGTGCCAAATGGAATTATTGTTTTACCTTCAAAATTATTTAATTCGACAAAGTCATCTATTACCCAGCTTAATTCCCTCCACCAGTTTCATTTGGATATAAACTTGTATCACCACCGCTAAAAACCGCTATAACTTCATCTTTGCAGTTAGAATATATATAATTATTTTCAATAGTAGCGTTAGTACAGCCTTTTTTATAAATATCTCTAATTCCTATTCCACCTCCTGCAACTGTTGAAGAGTGGTTTTCTAATGTACAATTTTTGATTGTAACATTACTCCATCCAGTAAATAAATCAACCATACCAGATGATGAATATATCGATGCTTCTTTTGGTAGATAGAAAGAGCAATTATTAAGCACTAGCCCATCAATGTCTCTAGCTGATAGTAAACCAAGCAAAGGATCATCTAATTTCTTTTTTACTTTTATTTAAGAGCTAAAATCTATTTTTTAAATTATTTACCTGCTTTTTTGTATAATTCTTGAACATTTCTAATAATTTGTTCAGCTTCATATGGAATTCTTCCAAGCCAATCTGGTCCAATATTAATTAAGTAATTAATACCTAATTTTTCTAGATTAATTCTATTTTCTAAAATTTTTTCAGGACTTTTCCAATTATTATCTATTGAACTATAACCCCAAGAATTATTAAGTGTGCACGCTGATTCATATAAACCAAATGGAGACTTTTTGAAGCCACCAATATCGTTATAATCGATATCGTCCGAAATATTGTTTGGTATTTCATCAGGAATTTCATTATCTCCCAAAGAAACATAATCGAAATTACCATTACCTAGTCTCGAGTTAATTAAACAATCAGGTTGTAAACTTTTAACTAATTCATATATTTTTTTACTTTGCGCCTTTGTTGAATCTAATGGCATATCAAACCACATTAAAAATACTTTTCCATAGTTAGACATTAGTTCTTTTATTTGAGGAATAATTTTATTATTAAAACATATTTCGTAATTCTTTATACTCCTGTCAGTATAATCCCAATTGTTATCCCAGGAACCACCAGAAGAGCCTTTCCCATCAACTGTATAACCTCCACCATTAGGATCACGCCAGTCGATGCACTGCGAATAATAAAATCCTAGCCTTAAATTATATTTTTTACATGCGTCAGCTAATTCTTTAATCAAATCTCTTTTACAAGGAGATGAATCATAACAATTAAACTTATCAACCTTAGATTTAAATAAAGCAAATCCTTCATGATGTTTTGTTGTTATCACTATATACTTCATCCCACATTCCTTTGCAAAACTACATATATAATCAGCATCAAAATATATTGGATTGAAAATATTTGCAAGTTTATCCATTTCACTATTAGGTATTTTCTTTTCACATTCGATCCATTCAGCATATGTAGGACCTCTTTTACCTCTATATACTCCTCCTAGCAAGCTATATAAACCAAAGTGAATCATTAGTCCATATTTTGCATCTTTAAAAGCTTGAATATTTTTCATATATTTCTC
>ERZ779939.153-NODE-153-length-13635-cov-6.481_pt1 | contig 13635 bp, 10 predicted proteins | sample MGYA00511091_ERZ779939 | MGnify/ENA primary metagenome ERZ779939 (study PRJEB29588, sample SAMEA2156362) | human gut metagenome | biome: human gut; feature: human-associated habitat; material: faeces | place: Denmark | collected 2008/2010 ... | reverse complement strand
GCTTCTTGTACTACTTGTCTGTTTATGTAAAATCTTTCAAAGAACTCTTTCTTTATTGCTTTGAGTAATGCTTGATTTCTCAAAAGCGAGTGCAAAAGTACTAACTATTTTCCATTCCACCAAATCTTTTCGCAAAAAAGTTGCTTTTTTAGCCAAATATTTAACAGTTATAAACATTTAAGCTATTTTTACACCTTATTATATATATAAATAGACTGAACTTTTGGCTATTCCAATATTTCTTCGTACTTTTGCCCTATCAATCAGTTAGGTTTAACAGAAAACGGAAATTCATCATGAAAATTATTGTATCAGAAGAAATCGAATCGGTATGTCCCACCTTTGTGGGAGCATGCGTGGAAGCCAATGTGGTAAACACCCCTTATTGTCAGGAACTTTGGGATGAGATTCATGCACTTGGCGAAAAGTACAAAGAGACGCTGACCACGGAATCGCTGAAAGAGATGAGCGGCATTGCTGCCACCCGAAAAGTGTACCGTGCCTGCGGCAAGGATCCTTCGCGTTACCGTCCGGCATCAGAAGCCCTTATCCGCAGAATGCTCCAGGGCAAGGAACTCTACCAGAGAGATACGCTGGTGGACCTGGTGAATCTGGCGAGCATTGCATACGGCTACAGCATCGGCGGATTTGATGCAGACAAGTTTGAAGGCGACACCCTGACCCTGGGCGTAGGCAAAGCCGGCGAACCATACGAGGGTATCGGCAGAGGCATGATTAATATAGAAGGGCTGCCTGTTTACAGAGACAAGACAGGTGGTGTAGGAACCCCGACCAGCGACAACGAGCGAACCAAAATGAGTATTGACACCACCCATCTGGTGGTTCTCATCAACGGATATGACGGAGACGAACAGCATGTTCGCGAGAATGCCGAATACATCATCCAGCTTCTGAAGAAATATTGCCAGAGTGATGGAGGCAGCTACTTCATCTACAAATAAAGAGAATGTGTCATAAGTTTATGATTCACCCTCTTCTATTTGTTGAAAGAGATAGGATATGTTGCCGAAAGAGATAGGATATGTTGTTGGAAGAGACAGAATAAGTTGTTGGAAGAGATAGGATATGTTGTTGAGACAGTCAGTATCTTCAGTCGCACAACAGCTGTTGTGCGCTTGCATAACAGCTGATATGCGCATGCACAACACCTGTTGTGCATGCGTTAGCCAACTGTTATGCGCCAACTATTATCTAAACTTTCTTCATACCCTTTTATTGTTTATACAAAATCTTTGTTAATCTCGATTCGTATATACCTTAGAATGTATACTTCAAACCAACCTGGCCACGCCAGCGGCTATAGTATGAGCTAGGATACTTGAGAGGCATATCTGATGGGTTAGCGAACTGGAATACACCATCACCCTTGTACGTGATAGGAGAAACAAACTCGCTGTTATAACCACTACTGAAGGTACGGCCCCAATCCTTGTTCAGGAGGTTAGCCACGTTCATGATATCCAGAGTAAGTTCCAAAGCATGTACATACTTACCTGTACGGATGCCAAACTTCTGACCGAAGTGGAAGTCGAAATGACTCTCGAATGGCAAGTTATCACCATAACGCTCGAAGTACTCACCACGATGATCCTTCACATAACGAGTAGTAGCAAGCCACTGCTTCAAATTAGCACGCTGCTGCTCAGCAGTATAAGCATCAGTACCCAAGAACTGCATTTGGTCTACCTGCGCATCTGTAGGGATGAAAATCAAGTCATTACTTGTACCATTATCTCCGTTGATATCTCCACTATAAACGAGAGAGTAAGGAGAACCGCTCTGACCCTGGTAGATAAGACCTACAGTAGTGGTAAACAACTTGTTGGTTCCCCAGTTGAAGTGATAGAAAGCAGAAGCCTTCACTGTATGAGGCACATTATAACCACTATTAGCCAACTCCGGGTTGTTTGAGAAGCGATAAGTATGAGTATTACGCCAGTTGCTCTGAGCAACAGATGAGGTCATACTGCTTACAGACTCTGAGTGAGTGAATGTATAAGATGCATTCAGATCAAGACCGAACGCAAAGTGCTTAGCTGCTGACAAAGACAGGCTGTAGCTATAGCCCTTGCTGGTATTATACATTGCATAGATGTTGGTAAACGACTTAGCATCTGCCACCTTTGTATAAAGAGGACGGTTATCCCAGTTCATGTAAGAGGTCTGAGACAAGGTCTTACCAGACTCCTCATAAGCCAAGTTCTTGTAATAAACATCATTCAGACTCTTGCTGAAGATACCCTCAGCAGTCCAGTCGATACCCAGGAGATTGAAATCGAAACCAAGGTTAACACGCATAGTCTGAGTGAACTTGAAATCCTTGTCAAACACATTGATCAGCTGGCTACCGGTAGCCTTCAGATTATCTGCATTCTGAGTCTGCTTGTTAGGATCCATGATGAGCTGCACAGCAGAATTATTTTTTGCAGAGTAAGAAGATGTCTGCACACCAGTATTCGAAAAGTTGTTGCTCAACCAGACGAAAGGAATACGACCAGTGAATACACCGATACCTCCACGAAGGATATATTTGCGGTTCTTTTCAATATCCCAACGGAAACCTACACGAGGGCTCCACATTGGTGTACTGGCAAGTTTCTGATTGGTCTTGAAACCATATCCCTTACCTGCTGCCCACTCATTGAACTTAGCATTCTCGGCAGGAGTATCAAAGAACAGAGGCATATCCATACGGAGACCATAGGTGAGCTGGAAGCTGTCTGTCACATCCCACTTGTCCTGTACATAAAAGCCCAGCTGAGCTGCGCTAAACTCTGGTGCCCAACGAGGATTACCAGTCACCTCAACATTAGCCTGTGTGAAGTAGAAGTTCTTGATATACTTACCATCACCTCCAAAACCATCGGCTCCACAACCTTTATAATAATTCAGAAAATCGTCAGGAGTATCAAAATAATAGCATCCATAGAGATTCTGAAGGAAGAGGTTAGAGAACTTGTAAAGCTCATTATGTGTACCGAATGTCAGTGTATGATTACCCTTGTACCATGTAAAGTTATCTTCGAGGGTATAAATGTCCTGTTTCAATCCATTAGCCATTGAGGAATATTCATTACCGATATTCATGGTACCATTTCCTACCTTATAGATAGTGATAGATGGTGCAGGCTGACCAGAAGTACGCTCATCACGAACACGAACGTAAGATACACGTGCCTCATTGCTCAGGTTTGGAGAGATGCGGCTCTGCAACTCTGCTGAGAAAGAATGAGTTTTAGATTTGAAATCATACAAGTGGTCGGTAGTATTCAATGTAGCAATACCACCCAGACCAAGCGTCTGCTTAGCATCAACATAACTCCAACGTACAGAGAACTTGTTGAACTCGTTGATATTCCAATCCAACTTCAAACCAGCTTTCTGGCTCTTCACGTTCTTATCCTTATCTGCCCATGAAGTTGCATAATCATACCCCTGACGGTTAGCCAAGTCATAAATCTTAGACATCAAGTCCTTAGCCAAATCCGGATTAAACTTAACATCTGGAGAATCGATGGTATACTGAGTTGGGTACGACTTTTCTGAATTCTCATAGTTTGCGAAGAAGAAGAGTTTGTTCTTGATGATTGGACCACCGAGCGTAAATCCGAACAAAGTTTCCTTCTCATCATCATAAGGCTGAGCATAGGTACCATCCATATTCTTATAATGACGACCTACCAAATCCTGGTTGTTTCCATAGAAATAGCCACTTCCATGGAATTCATTGGTACCGCTCTTGGTTACCGCGTTGATGGCACCACCGGTAAAACCACCCTGGCGAACATCGAAAGGAGCGATATTTACCTGAATCTGGTCAATAGTCTCCATAGAAACAGGCTGAGATCCAGCCTGACCGCCATTACTGCCATTAGCAGTAAGACCGAACACGTCGTTATTCATCACACCATCAATCTGGAATGAATTATAACGGTTGTTCATACCGGCAAATGACATAGAACCAGACTGCCCGTTTGTAGTAAGCTGTGGATTCAGGCGAGCCACATCCGCAATACTGTGCGAGATAGAAGGCATATCAGCTATCTGCTGAGCATTGATACTCATGGCCGCACCGGTCTTCGTACCATTCAGACCAGCCTTACCCGAAACAACAACCTCCTGAAGCTGCTTGGCATCTTCCTGAAGAGAGCAAGAGAGATTTTGGCTTTCACCCAAGTTCAGACTGACATTGTTGAAAACCTTGTCCTTATATCCGATATAAGAGATACTTACCTTGTAAGGACCACCTGGACGCATACCCTGAATAGTATAGCGACCATCTACATTTGTTACAGCACGATACACAGTACCAGATGGCTGGTGTGTAGCAGTAACTGTAGCACCAATAACGGTTTCGCCATTGGAAGAAATCTTACCACTAATGCCTGAAGTGGTAATCTGAGCCATTGCAGCGTTCACCGTCAGGATGAACAAAGCCAGAAGTAAATGCAATCTTTTCAGCATACCTTTTTTAAAAAATTAATTAATAATACGGGGGAATAGCCCCCAAATATCTATTACGGGTGCAAAATTAAACAAAAAATTCGATATAAGTGTTACAACAGCATGAAAAAATGTGTTTTATAACATAAAAAAAATCTGCGTTAAGCAAATAACGCAGATTTCCTTTAATTTGTTATTTTATAACGGGGGTTTGCTTATAGTTTTTTCTGGAGGCTAAAAGCGGGGGACTGAGCTTTTATGACAGGCGATGGAATCGTCTGGAACGGAGGCTAGGCTCCCTTACACCTAGCTCTTAACTTACTTCCTTGCTCTTAACTTACACCTTATTCAAACCTTACTACTTGCTGCTAGAGCGAGGGCTAGGTGCCTTACTCCTTTCGCTGCCAGATGCTCATTACCTTGCGTCGGATGGCTACGATGTTCAGGATAGAAACTATCAGGAACAGGAACAGACCCAGGGCGATGGCTGGGAGCATGGTGCCCTCGTCGATATCAGGGAAGAGGGTTTCAATGAAGCTCATGTAGTAATCGCGAAGGAAGAAGAGGATGATCCACGCAATGATGAGTACCACGATGTTCAGCGCAATGGTGAGCACCTGATATGGCTTTGCTACATTGTTCGGACTGTAACCTATCAGAAGAAGATTCTCCAACTTAGAAGAATTCTTCTGTACCAGCAGATAGATGCTGAGCATCAGAATGTAGAAACTCAAGACTGAGATAACCAAACCAATAATCATCACCATCGATACCATCATGCGAAGGAAATAGGTAGTCTTCTCTGCATCCAGCTTGTCTGTCTCTACCTCATAACCATTATCATCCAGATATTTGGTGATGTTCTCGTCTCCCGGGTTTCCTACCTCAACGATGAGGCGGTTAGGATCGCTCTTCTGGTTTGGCGCAAATTCCTGGTTACTCCAGTCCATGAATGCCTGTGGAACAAGGATGGTGTTGAGTCGCGAAGAGAAACCGATTACCTTTCCCTTAAACTGCTCTTTCTTGCCACCAGCCTGAATCTGGATATTGAAATCGATCATGCCCATCAGTCCATCGCTGATTTTAGGGAGAGAATGACTCTGGGCGAAACCGAAGTTATACATATTAATATAGGTACGCGGGAGGATGATTGGCACCTCCTGAGTTCCCGGCGTATATTTCCAGTCCTTGAGCGGCACATCAACAAAACCGTCAGGCACACTCTCGAAGAAGAGTTCGCTGTTCAGAACGTTCACGCCGTTTACACCCATCTGGGCATCTACCTTATATTCAGTAGAGGTGAATTTTCCTATCTTCTTCACAAACTTCTGGTCGCCGATTTCATCGATTTCAGAACCCGAGAAGGTATTGGAACGGCCGCTGATGGTATTTCCCATACCTATCTTCTTGCTCATGATAAGGTAGTCGGCTTTCATGAAACTGTCTTGCTGAGTGAAGACAGGCAGCACGTCTTTATAAAACTGGAAGCCGAAAAGAACGATGAGCATACCGAAGAGATTGGCGAAGGCAAAGCCCGCAAATTGAGGTATGCTGATATGCTGACGCAATAATTTCCAAACGAGATTCATTTTAAATTTATAATTTATAATTTATAATTTTCAGTTTATAGCAAACTTGCTATTAACTATTAACTATAAACTGTCAACTATTAACTTTACTAAAGTTTAAACACGTGCTCGTAGGGCAAGTCCATGTGCTTACCGATACTGGTTACGATGACGCCAGCCCCCTGCTCCTTCGCTTCGGTCATCATGATATCTGCCATGATGCGCGAATTGTTGTCGTCGAGGTGACTAATAGGCTCATCAGCCAGAATGAAGTCGAAAGGCTGACAGAGCGCACGCATCATTGCCACGCGCTGCTGCTGTCCGAACGACATTCTGCCGATTTTGGCATCTACCTTATCAGCAATACCGAGCATCTCAAACCATTTAAGAATCTGCTCACGCGTCTTGAATCCGATTATTTTGTTCTTAATTTCTACATTCTCCAGGGCAGTAAGCTCAGGGAAGAGACGGAGTTCCTGAAAGAGATGGCTGATGTGCTTTTTGCGCATCTCTACCCAGTCTTTCACCTTGTAGTTGGCGGTAACATCATTGTCGAACATCACGCTTCCGCTGTAGTCGTGACGATAGCCGAGCACATAGCTGCAGAAAGTACTCTTTCCGCTGCCACTCTCTGCCTCGATAAGATAAAGATGACCTTTCTCGAAGGTAACATCCTGCTTCCATATCTCCGAATCCAGGTCGTTGCGCTGGGCAAAAACCTGTGGGAGAACGGAATGAAGCTGAATCTTTTCCACTTTTTTATGTTTAATGTTTAATCTTTTACCTTTAAAGTATAGACCACCGAAGTAAGATTTCCGAAGACAGGGGTAAGCAGACCGGTTACGGTAGAGATGGCATCATCCTTGCCCGAGCCGTCACTATCAGAACTCTTGGCGAGATTGATGACCATTGCCAGTTTCTGACCGACGATGAGTTTCTGAATCTTTGCATCTATCGGATGATTACTTGGTTTCACGGCATATTGCGCCATCAGCTGGTCGCTTCCGCTAAAGAACTGCTTGTCATCCGTCACACCGAAATAGAACGAGGTCTTGCCGTCGGTATAGAAGTAAGCATTCTTGCCCCAATTGGCTATCTTCGCACCAGCCGGACATGAAGTTTTCCAATAATCAACATCGCCCAACCACTTGGCATGCGACAGTTTAGCAGCCATCGTCATCTGCATATTGTTATCCGTAAGCGAAGGCAACACGATAGCCATATCCCCATCCACACTACGGATGATATTATCCATATCGATAGCCTGGTTGATACCCATCAGGAGGGTCTGAAGGCTGCGGTTGCTCTGCATCATCGGCAGGAACTGCTCGCCCTTTACGTTCATGAAGATACCCGTCAGGGCATCAGCAGGCATCGACTTGACGTAGTTGCCTTTAATCGGACGATAGGTTTGAGCCGCCTTCTTCAGAGCCTCATCTATTTCTTTATTAAAGGAGAAGGTTTCTCCCTTCACCTGCAGGATACCATCTTTCACGTCCATCTCAGCAGCAATCACTACCTGCGAAGGGTCGGTATCTTTAGGAGCACCAAGGGTAAATGGAGCAACGAACTTCTCCGGCAGCGCCTGAGCCTGAGCCACCATAGCCATAGGCGAAGTGATGGTTTCCAGACGTTCAAACATAGGCGATGCGGTAATACCTTCGTCCTCATCAGCCTTCAGATATTTCACCATCTGCTGCTGGAGCTGGGCCTGCGCATCGGCTACAACCGGTCCCATAACGAGGAGTGCCTGATCAGAAAAGCCGACCAGCCACGAATTTTTCAATACAGAGAAATGAAAGCCTTTGCGCTCCTTCACCTCTGTAGCGATATGCTGTTTGGCAAGCGAAGCAAGCCAGTCTTCTACATCGCCCTCATCGCTCACCTTGGCACAAAGTCCGAGGTTGCCATCAGCACTCTCAAAGAGGAATATCTTCTCTGAGATGTCGATGCCACACTTCGATGCATCCTCAACGTGCAGCAGAGACTTTAGCATTCCCGCCTTGTCTTCATCGCTTTTGCCGGATGCCATCTGCTGCATGTCAACAGAGATGAGCGCAGTACTTTTCTTTGGAATGGCATTGAGATAGTCAGTGCCCGAGCATGAGCTCAGCAATCCCAATACGACAGCCAAGCACATGAACATCAAACTCTTATACAATCTTTTCATCACACTAGTAAATATTATAAAGCTCTTGCCAGATGGCACATGTTGACAGCCACCAATCCTGCTGTTTCCGTACGGAGGCGACTGGTGCCAAGCGAAACACTCTCATATCCGTTTTCCAGGGCCAGTCTCACCTCATCGATAGAGAAATCGCCCTCAGGTCCTACCAGCACGGTGATGTCATCAGTACCCTCCTGGGCTGCTCCGGCAGAATCATCAGCTGGGCATGACTTGGAAATCTCGGCAAAAAAGTCTTTCTTTTCTATCTCCTCATAACAATGGCAGATAAACTTTCTGCCATTGCGGGGAGCCGTAATAAAATCTTTAAAGTTCTGCAGTTCGTTGACCACAGGTTTCCAAGCCTTGTGGCTCTGCTTGACGGCAGAAACCACAATTTTGTCTATGCGGTCTATGCGGATGACCTTGCGTTCAGAGAACTTGCAGTTGAGGAAAGAGATTTCATCGAAGCCGATTTCCGTAGCCTTCTCTGCCATCCATTCAATGCGGTCCATCATCTTTGTCGGGGCGATGGCCAGGTGAATGTGTCCGCGCCAGGCAGGCTGCTGCGGCATAACCTCCTTCACCTCATAAATGCACCGTTTGTTGGTAGCCAGCGAAACTTCTGCACGGTAGAACACCCCCTTGCCATCCATCAGGAACAATTCGTCCCCCGCCTGGATACGCAAAACCCTGAGTGCATGAGTAGCCTCTTCCTGAGGCAGTTCTGTCTGTGTAGCCGCATCTGGCACATAGAAAAATCTAACTTCTTTCATTTCCTCTTATTGTTACTTTTTCTTCTTAATTTTCTGTTATTCCGTAAGAATATCCTTTAATTATTCACTTTTTTTGCCTTTGCGGCGCTCTATCTCATCACGAATGGCTGAGGCTGTTTCGTAATCTTCTTCATTAATGGCACTATCCAATGCTTTTTCGAGCATCTGGTCTGGCAAAGCCGAAATAGGTACCGCACAAGAAGTCGAACTCATATCATTTCTATTAAAAGGAGTAGAAATTTCCTTTATAACCAGCTCTGTTGTATACATTTCTATATCCGCAGCCACAGACAACAACACAGCCTGGTCAGTCTTGATGCTCATACGTTCATTTGTGATTTTATTCACAAGAGTAGCAAATACTCCCCTCTCTGGCGTAGCATCGAATTCGAGATAGAAATCGTCAACATTGAGCCTGTCAAATAGTGTCCAAAGTACAGAGATCACATCATTTTTAAAATCAGAAGTTTTCGAATTACATGCCTTCAGCTGCTCTGCTACATATTCATTAGTCATAATAGACAAAGCTCTTTTTTCGGATTCGTCTACCAAACTAATAATACATGTCCCGAAAGCTTCCGGAATGCCAAAGCAGGCAGCGAGTTTAAGTTTGTACAACATCATTATGTACCCTTTCTTTATTTAAATTTATTTATATTCTTACGTAACATTCTGTTTTTACTCTCGCGTTGAGTATGACCTTTTTCTTCCTTATTTCTGTTCTTTTTTCGGACGGAAAAGGACAGCAAAGGCTACAGCTACCACGAGCGCATAACCGGCAAAGATGAACCAGCAGGTTTTCCAGTCACCCATCAGGTAGCCATCATCTGTCCAGTGGCAGTAATGGTTGATGACCATACCTGCGAGAATGGTTCCGATAGATGCTCCCAGACCGTTGGTCATCAGCATGAACAGTCCCTGAGCCGATGCTCTTACCTTCACATCACATTTCTGGTCTACAAACAGACCACCCGACACATTGAAGAAGTCGAAGGCTACACCGTAAACGATGCATGAGAGGATGAAGAAGGTAACACCTGGGAATGCAGGATTGCCCAATCCGAAGAAACCGAATCGCAAAACCCATGCCATCATGGCGATGAGCATCACAACCTTGATGCCATAACGCTTCAGGAAGAACGGAATGAGAAGGATGCAGAGCGCCTCGGCCACCTGAGAGATGGATACCAGAAGCGTAGCATTATTAGCTGCAAAAGTATCGAGCATCGCAGGATCGCCCTTGAAACTGGTAATGAACGGAGTGGCATAGCCATTGGTTACCTGCAGACTCATACCGAGCATGCAAGAGAAGATGAAGAACATCGCCATCTCGCGGCTCTTGAAGAGTTTGAAGGCATCGAAACCCCATGTCTCTACCCAGCTCTTTGTCTCTTTCTTCACGATAGGACAGGCTGGCAATGAGAAGCAATAGAGGAAGAGAAGAATGCTGAGCACACCCGATACCAGGAACTGATAATGGGTATACTGGAACTTATGGGCGTTCTCGCTCAACAGGAACGAGAATGAACCGTTGTCCCAGGTAGCACAGTTCACAATCCACATCGTGAGGATGAAGCCCACGGTTCCGAACACACGGATTGGCGGAAAAGCCTTCACGGTGTCGAGCCCGTTGCTCTTCAATATACTGAATGCCGAAGTATTTGACAATGCCAATGTAGGCATATAGAAAGCCACGCTGAAGGTGTAAACGGCAATAAACATTGCCTCATTAGGAGTCTGACTAGCCTGTCCCATACCGAACAGACCAATCATGGCTGCTCCTGCCAAAAGGTGACAATAGCCCAAAAGACGTTGCGGCTGGATATACTTATCTGCCACAATGCCCATCAATGTAGGCATAAAAATAGATACGATTCCCTGAATGGTATAGAACCAGGAAATCTCGGCACCCATCCCAGCCTTGCCGAGATAGTTGCCCATAGACGTGAGATAAGCTCCCCAAACTGCAAACTCCAGGAAGTTCATCACTGCTAGGCGTACTTTCAGATTCATAGTTTAATGTCTTTTTATTATAAAATATTAGCTGCAAAGATACAAATTTTCGGGTAAAAAGCACACGATTTTGAAGATTATCCGCATGAAAGCTAGCATATTTAACAAATTATGTGTATTTTTGCAGCCGATTTCAACAGATATAAGAGAAAAATAATATAGAAGCAACAGATATGTTAGTAAAATTTTTCCTCACGTGCAATAAAATCGGGGCTTTCACGCTAGGTGGAGGCTACGCCATGATACCTATCATGGAACAGGAATTTGTAGACAAGAACCAGTGGATGAACAAACAGGAGTTCATGGATATCATGGTAGTGGCGCAGACCACTCCGGGCATCTTCGCCATCGACATGGCGAGTCATATCGGCTATAAGCTGAAGGGAGTCTGGGGAGGCATTGTGGGTGCCATAGGCGTCGCCCTGCCTTCTATCATCACCATTCTCATCATCGCCATGTTCTTCCAGCATTTCAAGGACAATTATTGGGTGGGTAAGTTCTTCATGGGTGTGCGCCCTGCCGTGGTAGCGCTCATTGCTGCGCCTTGCTTCAAGATGGCAAAGACGGCAAACATCAACCGCTACAACATCTGGATTCCCGTTGTCTGCTGTCTGCTGATTGCAGCTTTCGGTATCTCCCCTATCTACATCATCATCGCAGCCGGTGTGCTGGGCTGGCTTTATGGAAAGGTAAAAAAGTAAAAAGGTAAAAAATATAGAGATTATGCTATTTCTAAAGTTATTTCTGATATTTACCAAGATTGGTACATTTAATTTTGGTGGCGGATATGCGATGCTTTCGCTCATCCATAACGAGACGGTAGTGAAGAACCATTGGCTTACCAATGCTGAGTTTACGGATATTGTGGCTATCAGCCAGTCTACACCGGGACCTATCGGAATCAACTGTGCCACCTACGTAGGTTATACCGCCTGCCTTCACGACGGCTATCCTACTTGGGCAGCCTGTCTGAGTTCGGTATTGGCTTCGCTCTCCATCATGTGGCTGCCTTTCATCATCATGATTCTCATCAGCCGCTATCTGATTACGCACAAGGATTCTAAAATCGTAAAGGATATCTTTGCGGGACTCCGCCCTGCCATCATCGGACTGATAGCTGCTGCCGCCGTTCTCCTGATGAATAAAGAGAACTTCGGATCACCAACCGACAATCCGTTTGTCTTCGGAGCAAGCATCGTGCTGTTTCTGGCTGCTTTCTACTTCACAAAATTCAGAAAGACCAACCCTATCCTGCTGCTTTTCATCTGCGGTATCATCGGAATGGTTATCTTCTAAACATCGCCCTGCGGTCTGAACCAACGGCCTCCAGCCGATGGGTAAGACAAGGGGCTGATGCCTTCAGATAGGGACAAAAAAAAATTGATTGTCTCACGACAACCAATCTTTTATTAACCTTAATAATCTAATACCATGAAAAACACGATGCAAAGGTACAAATAATCTTGTAACCTACAATAGTTTATAGCAAAAAACTTCAAGAATTTAACTCTCCTTAAAAGTTTTACCATTCCAATTAAATTTTCTTTGCACTTTTATTGCATTTACAGCCTTCTTATCGTCAGCAGGCAGGAAAGGTAAAGCCAAGCGCACTACGAGGCTGTTTTCATGTTGCAGGAGCAGAGCACTCACGATTTTGAGTTCAATTTTCCCCTTGAGTTCCTCAAACTTAGCCTCGCTCATCGTATCGGGTTTGGCAACAAGACCGGAAGCCAGTTGCTGCAAAGATTTCCCATCGAAAATCCTGCTGGCATCCTGCTCTTGCCAATCCTGATTAAAGAGATAGAGTTCACTCTCCTTCTCTACTCCGGCAAAGGTCTTCACCACGCAAAGCAGCGAATCGCCGTTAGCCGATGGCAGTTTCTTCATCTGCAAAGTAGCGCTCTTACTCGTTCTCAACTGAACGAAATCAGCAGTCAGCGTATCCATCACACTCGTTTCGCCTAACAGATTCTTCACTTCCGCCTTCACTCCCATCTCCTGCAGCTCAGTAAATTCCAACCGCAGGTTGTGGTTGAGATAAGGCACAACAGAATCTGGCATCGAAACCAGCAAGTCCTTCATAGACTTGGCTTCCATGCCCATACTTGCCATCATCAGGCAAGCACATAATATATATTTTATCTTCTTCATCACTACAATTCCTTCGACCATTTCTTTCCCCAAGGAGTAAAGAGCCAAATCAAAAATGCCGTAGCCGGAACCAAGCATATTGCAAAAGTTAAAGCCAATGTATTCATTTTTGAAGCCTTTAAATTATTTACTAAATTTCGCAAGTAAGCCCCATACGCCCTGAAAGGGCAGAAGCTCCTAGCCCAGGGCAACACCCTGGGCTAGGAGCTTCTGCCCTTTCAGGGCGTGCCGGGAAATCGTCGCATAAATCATGACTAATCCTTCCATATTTCTCTATTTTCCGACAAAATTACAGAAAATAAATGTAACTTGCAAATGATTTGCTCATTTTCTTTCGAAATTTAACCTAAAAAAGACGAAAAAGAGGAAAGCGCTTCATTACGAAACACTTTCCTCTAATTATCTAATCATTAATCGTACAATCTTCTTTCAGAAGAGATTTACTCCTCAACAGCAGCCTGTGCCGCAGCCAAACGTGCGATTGGCACGCGGAATGGAG
>ERZ779939.134-NODE-134-length-15115-cov-1.64562_pt1 | contig 15115 bp, 19 predicted proteins | sample MGYA00511091_ERZ779939 | MGnify/ENA primary metagenome ERZ779939 (study PRJEB29588, sample SAMEA2156362) | human gut metagenome | biome: human gut; feature: human-associated habitat; material: faeces | place: Denmark | collected 2008/2010 ... | reverse complement strand
TTCCCGTCAAGGGAATCCATAGCCTTCTTTGCCTGTTCCTCTGTCAGCCCCATTGCAATCAAATCTTCTTTTTTCATAGTTTTGTACCATCCTTTCATTTCCGTTGTTTACCGTGGGTGACGAACCACGCAATGAATCTTGTTCTTTACCGTCTGCAATACGAAAAAGACGATTTGCGGAGGTCACTGGATTTCGTGAACTGCTGCTTCAATCATGGCATCCAGCTTATCGGCATCAATCGTGATACCCTGCTTGTTCAGCCAGTCCAAAACATAGGCTTTCTTTTCCTCGCCACGGTCAGAACCCTTGTAAAGCTGTTCTGCTGCCGCAACAGCGATTTTCACCCAACCCATGATTTCCTTCTGCTGCTGAACGGTGGTGTTCTTCTTCACGCACGGAACGATTACGGTTGTAATCACCGCACCGAAAAGGACAAGTGCCGCCTGTGCAACGGTTGTCAAATCAATCATATTTGTTACCCCCTTTCTGAAAAATCGACCTCATATAATCAGCATATACCGTTGTTTTCAAGGTCTTTGATATAGCTGTTACCTGAAAAATGGCATGAAAAAAGCACTTTTGAAAGTTTATTTTCAAAAGTGCTTATTTCTTCCGCTTTTCCTGTTCGTAATACTCACAATTTGCGGTGTTGTTGTAAACCTCATTCGGTTTATCACCGGGTTCAATCGGTGTGTAAGGGAAAAAATCAGGGGTTGTTTTGTTTATTCGCCCTGCACTGATTTTTCCGTAAATGTGGCATACAGATTTATCATATCCACATTCTTCACCGCCTATAAGCCTTTTATCCCTGAAAATGCAATCCTTACATTGGGAATAATGGTTCAAGGCGGCGTTGTTGGTAAGGACTTCATCCGCATAGCGTTCAGACAATGTTTTCTTTTCCATGTAGCCACCTTCTTTCTGTTATCGTTGCGGGATCTGTTCAATCACTTCAAGGTCAATGTAAATCATACCGGGTGTTTTTTCAACCTTTGTCACACGGAACTTTGTTCCCTGCTGCAATATGATTTCCGATTCTTGACCGAAAGAACCTTGCTTTGCAATACCATCCCAATTCTTACCCCCGCCATTTCCGAAAGCCGAAAACGGTTCAACATACATCATTTGTGTGCCGGAAGGGGCGTAAATATTCAGGATAATATCACCGCTGAACCCTTTGCCTTTGGCAACGCCACAAGAACAAAAGCCGTATTCCGTAACTTCCTTTTGAAGCAGTAAGGCTTCCAACTCTGCCTGTGTTGCGCTCTGCAAGCGATCCATAGGAACATTGAAGAATTTGTCCATGCCCTTAAATCTACAACCACGCTGCAACCAAAAATCTTCCTTGTATGTCGATTTGGAAATAATGTCGGTCATAGCGTTTATTTCTTTCCGCATCTGACCGGGCTTCCAACCCTGATAGGAAACGCCGATTTGGTCTAAATCCACATTTCCAACACCTAAGAACTTTTCGCTGCCGTATTCGATACCACGCAACGGTTCGTTGAACTTGTGGTAACTTTGGGTGTAGTCATAGATTGCATTTTTCTGAATCGGTGGGGAAGTGCGCCAAACCTCACCGCAAGTATCACGCAAAACATCGTCCGCTTCTTTGGTTGTTTTCGCCCAAATAGCGGCATCCTTGCGTTCCTGCGAAAAGGCATCGTCCACCGAATCAATTATATCACCTTGTTCAAGTTTTTTCAAATCGCCTTGAACTTTGGTGATTTGGCTTTGAATTTGTTTCAACTCTTTCTGAATGTCAGCGTAGGCTTTGCCCTCTGTATCAAGTTCTTCCAACTGCTTGTATAAATCCTGATACTTCTGCATCAAATCGGGGTCAGTTTCAGTAATGAACTTCCCTTCATAATACTTCTTCTTACCCTCAATGTTCAGCCCCGCCCAATCAGCGGTTGTCACATCCTTGTTGTACCAAATGCCGGAATAGGTCTTGACCTCGAAATCATCAAGCTGTTGCTGAACAGCGGCTTTCTGTGCTTCAAGTTCCACTTGCTGTTTTGCAAGGGCTTTCTTCTGTTCTGCAATCAACTTTTCATTCAACTTCTGTTGCCACTCTGCTTTTTGGGCTTCAATGGCTTCCACCTGCGAATGAAGGTCTTTCAGCTTTGCAAGATCATCCCCATCCGTGAAATCTTCAAGGCTTCCAAAGTCCTTCAAAACTTCATCGAATGTCCAACCCCCGGAAACGCCCTTGAATTGGGCTTCCAAATCTTCAAGCTGAACATCTGCATCAGCAATTTTCGCTTGCAGCTTCTTCTTTGTCAGATATTCCTTCTTTGGTTTCGGCGGTTCAGGTTCTTCATGGTGGGTGTAGTGAAGGGCTGAACCATCGTCCAGCACATCAAACCCGGACTTGTCGCCGCCATCAACAAAGGTTTCCTTCCATTCCTGATAATTCATATCATCGGGAATATAGTAGGTTTTCCCGGTTTCTTCATCCCTTGCCGCCCGTTCCCCAATGTCAAACTGTTCATCGAAATATGGAACGGTTGTTGAACGGCAATAAACATGAAACGGCGGGGCGGTCACTCCCGGCTGATAGTCCTTCATGGGAAAATGCTTCCCGTCAAGGCTTCTGCAAATGTCGGAAGTGTGAGAATCCAGCGTTGCAACAATTTCATACTGTTCAACGCCCAAACTTTCAAAGCAATCCTTCTGTGCGGCTGAACTGAAATAGGCTTCTTCCGTCATTACAAGCCTTCCGGCGTTGTTTTTGGAAGTGTTCATTTTCTTTGCAAGGGAATCAATAGCCTTTTGCGGGTCAGCACCCAACATGATATTCCGGGAAAGTTCGTTGTGAACTTCCGAAATCAGCTTGTTCTTGTTTCCCCAAATTCTTTCAGAAAAATTGTACCCATCAGCCGCCCACGGTTTAGCAAGCACCTTTTCAATCTGTGCCTGATCCAGTCCGGCAATATCCCAACCAACATTGAACCCGTGTTGAAGTTCATACGCTGTGTGATAGTACCCGCTTTCAAAGGCATCCGACAAAGCCCCGTGCATAGTGCCGAACTGCTTTGCATACATAACTTCAAGGCTGTGCTGTGTCTGTACTTTCAGGGCTTCCAGCTTTGAAATGTGGTACTTTGCAGAAGCATTTTCAAGTTCTTTCATCCAACCGCTGTTTAAGGCGTTGTCCTGTCCGTACTTGATATATTCCTGCACATCCCACTTAAATTCTTTCAGGTCTGCACCCTTCAAATACTGCCGTGCTTCCGCAAGGGAAATTCCGTTGTTGGTTGCAAAGCGCTGATACCAGCGGGCAATCTGCCCTTCAAGTTGCTTTTGGGCTTCCTTATACTGCCGTTCAATATCAGCATAGGCTTTCACGCCCTTTTGGTTTTGCGCCTGTTCAAGCTGTTCAAACCGCAACTTCCAGTATTCAGCATTATTCATTCACCGTACCCCCTTCACCATCAGGCGGGGCATTGCCCTTCTGCTGCTGTGGTGCAAACGGGTTGAATTGCTGGGCTTCAAATTCTGCCTGCTGTTCCTCTTTCTGCTTCTTCAAGCGGTCAAGTTCAAGCTGCGGATCATCAACCCACGGGTGCATACCAACAATAGTTTCATCGGAAAGAATACCAACGGACTTCTGACAATTATCTATTGCTTCACTCTCGTTGATAAGAATGTCCCGGTTGAAGATAATGTTGACTTCCTCACCGTCAAAGTTGCCCTGCCCGGTATTGGCAAGATGGGCGTTCACAAACCAAAGGATTTCTTCAAAAGCTGCTTGCAGCTCTGTTTCCATGTCATTTGCATCCAAATCAATGTCTGAATACATGGATTGAATATTCATTTGGTTGGGGTTGCCGGAAAGCCTATCATCCTTTGCATCATAGCCCATGCCGTTCTCAATAATGGCTTTCTTGAAGATTTCAATGATAGCCTTATAGTTTTCAGCATTGACTTTGATTTCAAGGGTTTCAACGCCGCCTTTGGTTTCCCCGTCATAGCGAACCTTCACCGCACCGTATGTTGCAAGGTTCTTTCGGAATTCCCCTAAATTCGTTCCGTCATAGTTCTTCAATACAAGAATGGTGTTTCGTGCGTCCTCTTGCATATTGTTTTCAAAGTCGGACAGCATAACATTGATACCGTCTTGAAGGGTTTTCACCTTCTTCAAAAGCGGGATTTCACATTCATTGTATTTCAGCGGGATCAGGGGAACTTTCGCCCAATTCAGGGGAAGAGCGTTCCCGCCCTCGTCCGTGGTTGTGGTGTATGGGGAAGTGTTATCATCAACGCCCTGCAAATCAGGAATCAGGGTTGAACCGTCCAAAATGAAGCGGTGAACACCGTTCAAATCGTAGATTTCAACCTTTTCAATCAGCACGGGCGTTGTACCCTGATACCCAACCACCAAATACAAGCGGACAGCCGCTTCAAGAATGGTGTGTTCCGTGTCCTTCCAAAAGGGAAGCACTTCATAACCGGGGAACATTCGGAAGGAAAATTCGCCCGTTTCGGTGTAGTAAGGGTACAGCCAGCAAATACCGTTGTTCAGCATCGCCTTTCCCGCTGCTTTCAGGGTTTTCATAAAACGCTTGTTGAACACTTTCTTCAAAAGTTCAACATACTGCTGATTTTCGCCCTCAATGGCAAAGGGTTGACCTAAAAGGTAGTTCGCTTTTTGGTTCACCAGCTTTGCATACTGATTATCAATCAGGCGGTTGTTGGGTAGGTTATCAACTTCTTCCAGCTTGCCGCCCTCACCGATCATCATTCGCTTTCGGTGCAAAATATCGTGTTCATTGTCATAGTACAAATGCCCCTTGATTTGCATGATACGCTGCGGGCTGTTCTTCCACTTCTGAATTTCCCGTTCAAAGAACTGCTTATCGCTCATATCTGCACCCTGCAAAATCAGGTTCGATACTTTGACCGCCAATGTGTCAATCAGGCTCACCCTTTTCACCTTCTTTCTATCGCATAATAAAGACAAAAGCCCCGAAATACTATGATTTCAAGGCTTCTTGTTACTAATGTGTTATTTTTAGTCGAAACTGAACGCATCCGGCAACAGGATTTTGGAAACACCGTACCGCATGGAATCCATACCGTGCGAAAATTCGTGATCCGGCTTATCCGTTGGTTTACCGTCTTTGTCCTTGCTCCAACAGTAGTTGTCAATTTCTTTTTTGAACTCTGTGCATCGTGGATGAACCACAATCTGATAGTTCTGTATAAGCTGAATACCGTGGTTCACACTGTCCTTACCCTTCCGGGAAGGTTCTGCCTGAATACCTTCTTCCTGCAACTCTGCAATGGATTTCGGTTCAGCACTATCACAAATAATCTTCTGCCCGCCGTAACCCATAGCCTTGATTTGTTCAGCTATGATTTTGTTGGTTACGCCTGTTTTATACCATTCATCGAAAATGTAAATACGCTTTGCAGCATTATCCACCATTTCACAAACAAAGGCATTCGGGTCAGTAAAACCAAAGTCAAGGTTGAACGCCGATTTGATACCGCTGATTTTGCGAACCTCGTTTATATCGAAATCTTCACAAACAACATTGGTATAAATCAGCCCTTCCGCAATGCCCCATTCTCCATCACCTTCAATGCGGTAACGGCGGGGTTGTTCCGCTTCATCTTCAAGAAAATGTTGCGGTCAGCTTCATCCAACCATTCATTACATTGCCATGTGGTAGTTTTTACAAATACATCTTCATCGGATGTATCAAAGAACCGGGCTTTCAGCCAGCTTGTAGCACTCCACGGGTTAAAGGTCAATGTGATCTGTTTGAAATACCCGTCAGGCACTTCACCACGGATTGACATATCAAGTTTATTGAAATCATCTTCATTCGTGATTTCATAGGCTTCTTCAATCCATACGAAACAAAGAACACCGTAATCAACCGAAATTGAAGTGATTTTCAAACCATCGTCCAACCCACGGAAAAGAATCTTCTGCCCGGTTGAACGGCGTATGATCTGCATCGGGGAAACGGTGCAATCAAAATACCCATCCAGCCCCAAGCGGTGAATAGCCCATTTCAAATCTGAAAAGACTGAATCACGCAAAGTATTTGAATAACGGCGAACGCATAAGCCATTGCTTTCCGGGTACTGAAACAAGCGGTGAATCATGTTCAACGCTGTTGTTTTGCTTTTCTTTGAACCACGGCTTCCCTTGCACACACGGTATCTTTTCCGGGTGTTCCAAAAATCAGCGTAGTTCCTGCCAACGGTTTCTTGCAATGATACTTTCACGCAGTCACCGCCTTATTCTTTTAGGTCATTTACAATAACCACGGGTTCAAGGTCAATTCCAACATTATCTTTGAACATACCGTAACGCTTGCCGATCAGTTCAGCAGCTTTCAGCCGTTCCTTTGCAGAACCATCAATATCAGTAATGGTCTGTACGCCATCACCGACAAGCTGCAAGGTCTGTTCCGTGTGTTCGCCACGCATTACGGAAGTAAGATATTCAAGAACTTCCTGTGCATCAGCCGTTCTTTTGCTATGCAGAAGTTCAAGCTGTTCATCAATGTAGGCTTTCAAGTCAGGTTTTGTCAAGTTTTCATTACCTATGCTTTTAGCCGTCTTTGGGGAATATCCTGCCCGAATTGCCGCCTGTGTAGCGTTGCAATCAATCAGGTATTCATCACAAAACTTTTTCTGCCTTGCGTTCATAAGCAGCAACCCCCTTTCAGTCAGGTTTACTTCAATGAAATCATCCTTCAAAAACACATAATCATGTGCATAAAAAGGCTTTCCCGGTGGGTAGGATTTCACCGACCTGTCTTTCATTCGGCTATGAGTACCCCACCGGGAAAACGAAAAAATCAGCAAGGAACTATGTTCCCGCTGATTTTTCACTTTATCATTATATCAGGGTTCGTCATTGGAATTCAATAGGTTCTCATGGGTAAGCTGGAATTCCTTTAACGCTGTACCGTGTAATTCGACAATGTATTGATATGTAAAGTTCATTTCAACGGCAACGATTTCAAGCCGTTTGAATTCAACATAGTGCTTATACAGAATATCAATGTGTTTCGGATTCTGCAAAGCCTGAATCTGATTGATGATTTCATGCTTTTCATCAACAAAGCAGTCAATCTCTGCATTGATTTCCTGTTCAAGTTCGATCATACGCAAAACAGGCTTCACAAACGGGGCATCCCCGGAAGGGCTGGACTGCACACGCTCTTTTGAATAATCAATGCCGCCGACACTCTGCGACATCAGGCGCAAATCACCTAATTCCTTGATTTTCTGATTTATCATTGTATCTAATCGCTGCAACTGCTGCAAATATTCTTTCGCTTTCATGGAAGCACCGCCTTTCTAACTTGAATGTGAAAGTGGAATGAAGAAAAAGTCTGTATTTATGCGGGTTTACAAATAATCACCGGGTAATTCATTCAACTTCAACTTGTTGTTTCTTATTACTCTATTTTTAGAAAAATACTGTAAATTGATATTGATTTTTTCTATCTTATAAAGAACTCAAAAACAAGTTGAAGAAGTTGAATGAATTGAATGAAAAGCCCCGTATAGTCAGCGTTTCCTTGCATTCCAGTTCCCACAACTACAACTTGAATGTAACTGGAATGAAAACTTGAATGTTTTTCAGTTTTGAAAATTAACTTTCAAATTTATCACATAAACCCTTGATCCAGTCTTTCCGGGGAATCTGTGCAATCCATTCATCAGGAATACCGCTTTCACCACCGCAACCGTAATAAATCCCGGCAAGCCCAGCAACCGCCGCTACTGTGTCGGTGTCACTGCCTAAGTTCACCGCCAGCAAAACACATTCCCGATAGCTGCATGAATTCAGGAAACACCAAACAGCAGCTTCCAGCGTATCCACCACATAGCCGGAACTTTTGATTTCGTCACGGTCAAACTTATCAATTTCAGCAAGGAAGCGGAATTCCTGCCACATTTCAGTTTCACCGTAAAGCCCGCCCACAACCTGAATTGCATTGGAAAGGGCTGAACGCTTATCAACATTGTTCATCAGGTTTTCAACCATGAACGCATAAATGAAGCAAGCGATATGTGAAATTGGGTGGTTGTGGGTAAGTCCTGCAATGCTTTTCACCGTCACCATCTTGTCATGTGGATCAGCTTCCGCAAGCATAGCCACGGGAAGAATACGCATCAACGCACCGTTGCCGTTATCCATGCGGGTTTTACCACCGCATTTCACCGGGTAAGTTCCGTTTGCATATCGCACGATTGCCCGCCGTGTTGCACCGCCCACATCAAACACCTTGCCCCACGGTGTAAATTTGTCATTCTGCAACCACTGATAGAAATTGTTCATAATATCAACGGCATCAAATGAACCAATGCGCCCCATACTTTCAAGGGTTGCAAGGGTCATTGAACTATCGTCCGACCATGTACCGGGCTTCTGATTGTAAGTTCCAAAGCCCATCATATCAGTTACTTCATAGGAATCCCGTTCCTTGAATTCCACGGGAACGCCCAACGCATCCCCGACAACAAGCCCCATAATTCCGTTATAGATTTTATTCATACCTGTTTACCGTCCTTTCTTGAAAAGTTCAATCAGCCAATGAAACGCCATTCGGAAATGATATTTGATTTTCCGTTTTGCAATCTGCTTATGGGCTTCACGCTGTTTCTTCTGCTGCACCCATGCCCTTATGTATTCAAGCTGTTCCTTATCATCGTTGTTCATGCTCATACCCCCAAAATCCGGGCGGCTACCATATCGGCGGTGTGGGTGTAAAGCACATTCTGGAAGTTGGTTACTGCCCGCCCGTAGCTGTTCCAATTTTCTTTATCATCGAAAGCCCCCATGTGCCACCTGATACAGTAAAGTTCTTCATCCGTAAGCTGAATGTGCTGCTGCAACATCATAACAGATTTATCACCATGCCCCGGAAGAAGGGTTGCATTGTTATATTCCCAACTGTCACCTTCCGGCAGCGGGGAAAGGGCGGGCTTTTTCGTGCAAGTGTAGTTGTCCACCTTGCAAAGATCGTGAAACATACCCACAATGTAGGGGCTGCGTTCAAGCTGCCATTTCAGTTCAAGCCGTTCCGTAAAGGAAAGAAGGGCTTTGGTTACTGCAAAGCTATGATCGAACAATGCCCCGGAATAAGCCCCGTGGTGGTGAATGGAAGCCGGGGCTGTGAAGAACCCGTTTTCAATCAGCCATCCCTTGAATTCTTCCGAAACATAAGGGTTCATCAGGTTTGAAAACTGTTCAATGCGTTCAGCCGTAGTAAAATTATTCATGCTTTTTACCTCTCTTAATCGGGCATTTCGGGTGTGGTCTACCATACCAAGGGTTCACGCCCAATTTTTCACCGTTTTTGTTTTTCTTGCTAATGTCACACCAAGACACGGAAGAAACATAGCCGACCATTTTTGACTTGCAATGAATACAATCCTTGCACAATCTCCCATCCATCACTTGAATTCCTTTCCTGTCTTTGTGTCCTTGATTTTCACCCGTTCAATAAGTTCAAAACCACATGAACGAATAATGAACTTCAAAACTTTTATCAATTCATTTGCCCGCCGTTCTGTTTCTGCTTCTTCCTTCACAATCTGTTTTGTTCCGTAAAATGCAGTAGGGTTAGCATACCCTTCATTGTTGTAATAAGGATTATTTTTGCTCATCTTGCACCCCTTTCAATTTCTACTTTCTCTATAAACCGACCTTTGGATAAAATCAGCATCTTTCGCAATGGAAGATACTGTTGTATTATCTGAACGGATTTCAAAAGAATTGATTATGAATCGTTTTAGCTTTTCGGTATCATAATCAACGATAGACTTTCCAAAGAAATCTTTCAGAATTTTAATAACTGTATCTTCATGTTGTGCAAATCCGCATTCAAACACCTTATGAGTTGGGGCAAAATACACATAATAAGTAAATCGTGTCTTATCATGGTTCGCCTTAATGTCAAGACAAGAAATGTCTGTTTCCAAAAATCGGATTGCTTTATTTGTTATTTGGATAAGTTCCTTTTCTCCAATGGTGCAACCTTCAGGAAAAAGTTCTTCCATAAAATTTTGAAAAAGCTGTTCCCCGTCCGTTTCATTGAAAACTTCCCGCCACACATATCCAAGTTCTATCAGCTTTTCACTTCTTTCAAAAAGAATAGTGCAAGCCAATTTCACAAAATCAGCGGGGGGATTTAACTTTGAAATGTAATTGCTCCATACATACCCCTTTCAGTTTATCCATTTGATGATTGGATCACCTTGAAAGCCCTTTTCCCACACAAACCACGCATAAGCAACAGCACTTGAAGTGTACTTTGAAAATTCCCCGTTCATTGCACATATCAGGCGGGAAGAACTCACATAAACTACTTTCGGCGGGTTATGTAAGAAGAACTGTTTCCTGCTTTTCCCTTCAAGGAATTGCAGTTTTAGGAACATTGCAACTTTTCTTCCTGCACACTGTTCAACGCCTGTTCAACAAATTCAAGGGCGTATTTGTACGGCGGGTTTGTGATAATATCCCCTTCAAAATCTTCAAGGGATTCTTTCAGGAAATCCAGCGGTTCGGGATCACCGAACCCCCGGTAAATTAAATCTGTGCTGATAACCTCAAACCCATGCTGCTCAAGTACTTTTGACAAATGCCCTTCACCACAAGCACATTCCCAAATGACCGGGGAAAAGTGTTCTTCTGCAAGCAGAAGTTCCATTGCTTTCGGTTCGGTTGCATAATAATCATGCTGCTGCCGTTCCTTGTCGGTATGGTTGGAAGCCCCCAAGGTAGTGTAAATACTGTTTTGGTTGCCTATCCAGTCTTTACTTTCTGTTCTCTCTCTCTCTCTCTCTGTTCATTCAAAATGCACACCTTCCTTTATTCATTTTTAATGAAAATACGGTGTTTTTTACCGTTCAGCCATTTGTTTTCAACACGCATATTCAAAATGCGGTTGACCTGCTTTGAAAATTCAATGTTGCTCATAGGCTGCAAGCTGTTTGCAAGGCAATATTCCTGATAACGCTTATAAACAACATTGGTTGGTTCGTTCTCAATCTGGAATTCTTCATCTTCACATTCCCGGAAGAACCCAATAATGGGGTTGTTGTTTTCCTCGTATTCGTCCATTGCTTTCTGAACTTTAGTCGAACCCGTAAACTTGCGATTTAGAAGAACCCGCTTCAATCCGGCAATACCCAAATTTATCAGGTATTCCATGACTTCATCAGTTTTCAACAGGTGCTTGATATACGGGTTGAAATCAGGATCATCAGCAGAAAACCTTGCATCAAACGGAATGATTGTCAAACGCCGCTGCACCGCACCCGTCTTATCTTTGATACGGGGAATGTTATTTGCGGAAAAAAGCAGCTTTGAATAGTTGTTGAATTCAAACGGGTTCTGCCCCTTGCGTTCGGCTGAAACTCTTTCGCCTGTAACCAGCTTTTTGAAAATTGCCGGGTTCGCTATGAATTCGTCACCAATATCATCACCGATATTTGCCAGCTTTCCGAACATTTCAGCGGTTTTGAACCTATCGCCTAATTCTTTCAGGTCAAGGGAACTGATATTTTCATCCCCCAAAAGGCACTGAACCATTGAAAGGAAGGTACTTTTACCGTTGGATTTGTCACCAGTCAAAATGAAGGCTTTTCCAAGCTCATTCCTGCGATAGAAGCAATACCCGATTGCTTCTTCAAGCAACGCCCTGATTTGCGGATCATTACAAGCAATCTTATTCAAAGTCTTGTCCGCAAGTTCGGAATAGGCTTCCGGGTTATATTTCCACCTAATTTTGTTTATAATAATGTGTTCCGGGGTAAACTCCACAAAGGAATCATCCACGATATTGTAAAGCCCATTTTCAAACGCAATCAGGTTTGCATCTTCCGCTTTGGAATTCTCACGGATCAGAATATCAAGGTAAGCAAGGACTTCCGTTCTTTTCGCCCTGTTCAGCCCCGGAATGTGCTGTATCATTTCCGCTTCAATCTCTGCCATCCCGGAAATATAGATACCGTTCTTGTAGATATGTAGCTGATTGTTAATTTTGATAATATGGTTGTTGTTCTTCAAAAAGGTTGCGAACTTATCAAAAAGGAAAGTCGAACCCATGAAAAAAACAGGCTTCTTGAACGCATCATCCCGAAGGACGGTTTCAATTTCATCATCGGAAAGCGGAACTTTCAGAACAAACTTGTTGATGATCCTGATTGTTTCCCGTGCTTCTTCCACGCTGAAATCATTGCTTTGCAGCGTAAGAATGTAATTGAAAAGCCCCTGATTTCTACCATCCCCGGTTTCCATGTTCAAAAACTCCATTTTGGATTTCACCGGGAACAACCAACGGGGAAGCTGCTGGGCTTCCTCATTTTCAGCGGTATCATAAAGAATTTCCCTGTTCTGATTGTCATATTTCAGAACTTCATAGGAATTTCTTGTACCGATTTTAATATCAGCGGTCAAACCTATTGCCAGTTTGCAGCCTGTCTTGTTGGCTGGTACTCCGCTATTCTTGAACAGAAAATGCTTACCCCTGCTTGTGCGGTACACTCGACAGGTCAACGCATATTCTTTTACAACCTTGAACAGTATTTCGGACGCTTCAAAATCATCCACATCAATCAGAATTGTTTCCGCTGCCAAAATTCCAGCGTATTCCGGCAATGACTGAACCTGTTCAAAGGTCTTGAAGTCTGTTCTTCCTTTGAATTTCTCTATGCACTTCTTGTTTTTGGTTTCAACATAACCTTTGAAGAACAATTCAACTCACCGCCTTTACATAGATTCTAAGTATTTTTCAAACCGTTCTTTGAACCGTTTATTGCTCTTTGCATCCGAAAGTGCCTGTTTATAAGTTGCTGTGCGATCTCTGAAATCAGCCCGTGCTTCTTTCAATTCATCCTTTGAAAGTGGCAACCCGTTCGGGTACTTTCGGCTGTCAATGATTGCTTTGGTACTTGCCGCCTTTTCCTTGCTGTCATAGTAAAGTTTGCTGTTTTCTTTCCACAAGGCTGTTAAATCGGCAATTCTTTTTTGAAAGTGAACTTTCAAATTCTCTTTCAATTCCGCTTCATGCTGCCAATCAAGTTCAATGATTTTCAGCAGCTTATTGAAACGAACCTGTGAACACGGGAAGAAGTAATCTAAATGAATAAGCATTTCACCGTTCCCGTGGTTGTAAGTAATATGTAAATCGTCCATCACACCACCCCGAAATCTGATAATCTTTTATTTGCAAAATCAATGTACCATTGACGATCCAGCTTATCAGGAACGGGAACGCCCTTCACATCGTCATTGAAAATGAAGCAATGTTCCGGGGAATTTGTCAGTTTTGCGGTGGTTTTTCTTACCGCATGGACTTTCTTCACACCCGGATCAGCGGGATTGTTGGAAGCAAACACCCGGATACATTTTTCTTTGATAGGCTTATCGCCGTAAAGAATGTGTGTGTATTTGCTGCTGATACGGGAAACAAGCTGGAATTCCCGCAAGTCCTGACATTCCATGATAGTTCGGCGCACTGGAATTCCGTGAATCATATAATCAACCAACGCTTTGTTGATGATTGGCAAGTCATAGCTTAAATCATTCAGCTTCATAACATAGCCGCCCTTTGCCTTGACTGCCCCCGTTTTTCGGTCAATCAGAAGGTAATTGTTCACATCCTTCTGATAGATTGTTCCGATATAGGTATCAAAATCCATTTTCATTCCTGTTCGCTGTTCCCATTCATAAACAACATCGTCCAGCACATCGAAATCATGTTCATAGTCTTTCAGCTTTACAATGATACCGTCCGTGTTGTAAGTTCACAATACGGTTCAATGTGTTCAACCAAATCCAGCAATAAAAGCTGTCCATTGATACAAATGCTGTTGTTGCTCATTGGGTCATACAAAGCGGAAGATTTCTGTTTCATCTGCCCGCTGATTGCATTATCCATAATTTTGAAGGGCTGTCTTGCTTTCTTATCGCCCTTCCGCTTGTAGGCAATGTTGGAATCGTGGATAAACTCAAAATTTTCAGGGTGGTTCATCACACGATACCCAAAGTGATATTTCTTCTGTAATGAAGGGTAATAGGCGGTAACATCAATGATAAGGAATACCCCATCAGCGGAATATTTTGCCCTTGCCCCGTGACCGCCGCCCCATGCAAAGGTATGTTCAACCCCTGCCACAATCTGTTTATCCTGTTTCTTGCTGTAATCGTGGTTTTCAGGATTTGCGTACCATTCCGCAATGTGCTTATATTTGTTCAGGTGCAAGCAATCAAGAATAGGGAACTGGAATTCATCGTCAAATCTGCACCCTTACGATTGCCGCCCAAAATCTCCGCTGCAAGCTGCGCTTTGGTTTTGGAAATGTAGTCCATACTAAGCCCGAAATGCTTAATGAAATACATCATGGTATTGAATTCTTCCGTTCGTTTCAAGAAAACCTGAACCGTCTGTTCAACATCGTGCTTGCCGTATTTCACCGTTTCGGCAATTTCTTCCGGCGTAAGTTTTCGGTCAATATTGAAGGGAACGGAAGTTTCCTTTATGTCATTTCCCATGAACCCCTCAAAGGACTTCAAACCCACATCGGTATTCAGCATCACATCATAATTCCAAAGGGGGAACTGCCGGAATAAGCTGCTGAACTTCCAACCGGGATTTCCCTTTGTGATTATGTAGTCATTCACCTTTTTAGGGTCAAACCCGCAAAGGATAGCTTTCAAAATGTACTGATCGTAGTGGCGGCTGTTAAAACCAACCCAAATTTCTTTTATATTTGCCTTATATAAGGCTTCAAGTTCTTCCGGGGAATTGATTATCACATGGGTTTTCTTTGCGGTCATGTCCATTCCCACAACCAACCAGTCATACTTGAAAACCTCAAAATCATAAAACAGCAATCCATTCACCCCTTTCTGCTGTTTTCCCACCAACCCACCCGCCTGTTTAACTTGTCAGGTCACAAGTTGTATCACTTAATCTTCAAGAACATAAACTTCCTGAATCTCAAATGCGTTATAGCCCTTGTTCTCGTAGTAACGAACCTTGTATTCAAAGTTGTTATCAATGGCTTCCATAATGTCCATAATCATGTTCGCATACTGCGAATAGGTCTTGAACTGGACTTCAACAGG
>ERZ779939.114-NODE-114-length-17173-cov-1.98989_pt1 | contig 17173 bp, 20 predicted proteins | sample MGYA00511091_ERZ779939 | MGnify/ENA primary metagenome ERZ779939 (study PRJEB29588, sample SAMEA2156362) | human gut metagenome | biome: human gut; feature: human-associated habitat; material: faeces | place: Denmark | collected 2008/2010 ... | reverse complement strand
GAAGTAGCCAGCGTTGATGCCGTCAGCGCAGTACACGCAGTTCGTGCAGGTGTATCCGTCCGGACATGGCACCGGCGTCTCGTCCACATGTGGAACATATACGTGTTTACCACTTAAGTCCTCACCAATTTGTGCACTCTTTTCCATTTTGAAGTTGTTTTTCAAGTTGTTCAACCCTTTGTTTTAGAAGCGTATTTTCTTCAACCATCCTATCCAAAAACTTATCTATGTTTTCGAAAACAAGTTCTATATTATGCATAACCTCATTATAAGGCATACCTGGAGTTAATTTGGATATGAATGTCTTGCATCCTGTATAATGAATGCAATGATCGCTTAAATGGCCATACGGGCAATCGCATTCTTTTGGAAGAATTTCGCAATTGTCCGTACAGTCATTACATGGATCAGACCCGATACAAATATTAGATCTCAGAATATCAGGTCTGTCATCTTTACAAGTGTTACAATTCATGACTTTCTTTTTTTTGGTGCAAGATAGTGTTTTTTATCCACACCATCACAATAAGAAGTCAATCAATGTATTCCAAACGGTTAGTGCTGCCTTTAAAAACGTATCCGCAATGTAAGACTTGTTAGCAGACTAACGGATTTATCAGTGTTATCTTTTATTGTTAATAATAGTGTTAATTGTCTCTCGTATTTCTACGATGCAAATGTGTATATAATATTTTAAAGCCACAAAACAAGATTTAAAATATTTTTAAATCTTGTTTTGTGGCTTATAATCAGAATATTGAAAATATGATATATCACAAGTAAGCCCTATACACTACACAAGGCTGCGCCTTAGCGCTGCGCTTATGATGGCCGCGCCATCAATAGGTTGCGCCCATCAAACCTGCGATTGACTGACGTCTAACAACAGTTGGGCAAGGCCGCAATAGGTGCGATACGAACCAGAAACGGCGTAATGCGCATGCAGATGACGAGGCGAGCAAAAGCCATTGTACGCATAACCGCCAAAACGAGCAACCACTCTGGACTTCGTACCGATAACTGAAGCCCAGTAGCAATTGTCATATGTATAAAAACATTCTCCTGTTCCGATACTTCCCCCTTTTTTATCCTTCCATCCGGCATAAGGGATACGGTGTAAAGCATAACTATCTCCTAAATTTTGGGTAGTTGCTATCTTTTTATATTTAGATTCAAAATTAAAAACCTCACCATTATTTATAGTAGACCTTTTCTCATATGTCCATTTCTTTTGATCTGGCTCTATATAGATATCAATAGTATTACCTATTCGAGTGACATTAGGATCATTTAAACAAGTCCCTACCTGTTCGTATCCTCCTCCACAATATCTAAAGATGTCTCCAGACAAATTCATACCATCGAATAAAGACATTCTTAAAATAACTTCCAAATCAAATTCTGCTGGTTCGTCATTTTCGTTTAAGGCCGATATGGTACCAGTCATTTCCTTAAACACAATAACATTCATATGACCTTCAGCCATACTCTTGGCTCCCTGGACGTTCTTATACCAGTATTTTCCTCCATAAAAATCAAACTCTGATCCTTCCTCTACTCCTGTTTCAAATGCAAAAGAAGCCGCCATCTGGCTTTCCATGCACTGTTCTTTAGGATACTCTGAATTTATGAGGTTAGAAAAATAAGTTTTTTTAGTAGGTTCATAATGGATAATAGAAGCATTTGTAGCCCATGCTCCATACAGCCACGACTCTTCTCCTTTTTTACGGTATTTCACTCCTCCGTATTTGCGATAATTGACATCATTACCTATTCCGTTATTACTTGATATTCCGGAACCGAAAGTGTCTGGATTAACTAAGTATTTAGTACCGTACAACATTTCAAGGTATATGATATACGCATTCAAAGTCAGAAATCCACCTTCTGAAAAAGGATAAGAAGATTCTGGATCTACGTTATTTACCCTTGAATACTTAGCTATATTGATTTGATTTACATCATTGCTTCTCGGATAAGTTCTTCCATTTAAAAACATCGTGCAGGCGTTACCAACTCCGGCTCCGGATTTACAATTTGTTTCTCCTTCATACAAGAAAAAGAAAGATCTTGCCTTGGAGTCTACTGTACATACCGGTCCAGGAGATAAGGCTGTGGGAGGCAGCACAGGGCACGTCTGGCGCAGGTCAAGTCCGTCCAGCATAGGGACCGTGTCTGCGTCGTACACCCCAGACCATATTTTTCCACTTTTTCCAACTACTTTATCAGCTACATACAGGCTCTTGCTACATCCTAAGAATATGCTATAATTCTTTGAAGTAGTCTCCCAAGGTCTTAAAATCCTTACCTCTGACCCTGATACATTATAAAGTTTTTGACCAATACCATACTCTTCGTAAAAAGCCTTAGCGTCAAATGCTCCGGCATCACAATACTTATTTTTATGACCGCTATCCAAATACAGTTCCACATCGCATTCGGCTCTCATTTCCTCGGTTATGCCTACCGTAGGAGCAAAATCTCCATTTTCAAATCTAAGGAGATTGTTCTTACGAAGCTTTCCAACCGGACGCACTTTGTCTCCGGTATTTTGAGTCATGTCTATAAGGTAAAAATCCCAAGAAGGGAGAAGGCTTTTGTCGCCAACTGATTCCGTGGCTTCTGGAGGAAGCTGATCCTCAGTCCAAGCGGATGCTGATCCTGAAGCACCTTCTTTAAGAACGTTGAAAGTATTACCATCAGACAAAACAAAAGGTTCAGATCCCTCCCCTTTCTTCGATAAAAACTTTTCCCTCTTACCAACTTGATTAACGACGATGCTCTTCTTGGCCTTATTCCCTTCATCAGAAATAGTGTAATTCAAAGTCGTATCAAGACCTTCATTTATTTCAGAAAACACCGACACCAGTTTGTCATTCTCGCCTTCTGTCGGATTAAATTTTACGTTGCTCATTTTCAAAAATCAAATTGACATTCATCAACAACGGGCTCGCATTTGGTATTTTCATTAACCCATTTCATGCCCTCTTCTTCCAGTATCTTCTTAGCCTTTTCATTGGCATCATCAACGCTAATGAAAGACGTTACGGTACCGGCGTATATCCTCCTGTATTTCTCAGGAGCCTTCCATCCTTCCTTACAACGTTTACTAAACCAACCATGTTGATCTTCGTTGTAATAAACGGTTTTACATACCCCAGATTCGTTAGCGGCAGCCTGCCCTTCTTGCTCAAGAATCTTCGCAGCTTCGTAGTTGGCTATTTCGGTACTGAACTTAGACCATACACGCCCGGCCTCTATCACATGATGTGTAGGTTGTTCTTGTTTTTGACCATCAGGACAATCATTTTTAAAGAAATCCCCTTCCTGTCTTGTGTTATAATATACCTCGCAACAGCCACCTACTTTATTAGCATACAACGGACCTTCTTTCTCCGCAAACTCTTCCGCTTTCCTATCTGCATCATCCTGGCTTATATCCGAACAAAATTCAGCCTCATGAACGATAAACGTTTCTTCAGAACCAAGATCTTCCGGACAGTCCGATTTCTTGAAAGCTTTTCTGTATTCTTTGTTGTAATACATTTTTTTCATGACAAGATCTTATTAAGTTCTTCTTTAAATTTCTGAATCTCGTCCGGGCACAACCCGCATTCCCCCTCACATACGATTCTTCTCATACGATCTATTTTAAGAACCATATCCATATCAGGCTTAATACCTACCTTATACTTATGATATTGTAGATACTGATCAGCCTTACATGCTATAAAACGATCAGCACACTCACATAAGTAAGATGAAGGGAAAAGAATTTGCTGTGTACTTCCGGTAGCTGCCATATCACTTCGAGGTAAAATACCTGGCGTATTCTTTATTTATGTATTCAGAATAAGTAGCAAGATCATCCGGATCCGGGCACTCGTTCTTCAAATTAACAATCCACCCTCTTACCAGCTTTTGAATATCAGCATACCTTTTACTTACACCTCCTACAAACCTAAACTTGCGATGAAGGTCTATGATTTTCTTGTCCAACACAGCAAGTTCATCATATTTCTGAATACAAGCCGCATTAGAATCAGCTTTAGGTGTCGTATTCGACTGAGGCTTTATAGCCCGACTTTTATTAATAGAAGCAATGTTGCTTCTTCCACATCCGCATCCCATAACTTATTGATATTTAATTGATTATATTTTACAACCACAATTTTCACAATTATTGAGAACGTAAATCAATTTAGATGCTTTTTCATATAATTGTTTTACGTTTTCAAAATTCCCTAATCTCATATTGGCTTCAGCCGCAGCCAGCAGAAACTCTATTTCTTTTATTTTGTCAATAACGTCATCATCCTCATGATCACATAACACAGTTGACCTGGCCCATATCTTATCTATGTTAAGACGGATCAGATCTGTTTTTAAATACTTTCTGTTAAATGAATAAGAGGAAGGACTGCCTTTTATGGTAATATCGTATATACCATCTTTTAGGTTTTCAAAATCATTTCCGCGACCCGGATTTATGCCAAGGGTCTTACTGTTGAATACATTCAACTGATTCTTACCAAGATAATAAACATACTTATTCTCATCTTCAGGTGGTACGATCTCTATAATAGCCGGTCTGTCTGCCAGTATCCCCCATTCCGACTGATCGGCTATACGAAGCGTTTTAGGGTTGTTGGTGCTTATAACCTCAAAATCAAGATGAATGTTGTTCATACTCTCTTCCCATCCCATTCTGGTAAGGGAATCATCGTATCTGGCTGTTATATCAGCTCCCTCTACTTCAGTGCTATTAACACGTACCTCGGTACCATTTATCTTGACTCCTACTATTTGGGCCACCAATGACTTAGCCATACCAAACATAGGAACAATGATTTCTCCGTTGTAATCAGTTCCTTCATTTGGATACTGTACTACTTCCGTCTTGTACAAACCGTCATTTCTTCTGGATACTATTCTAATAACCATCTGATTTTCCACATCGTAGTCGGTCATTACTATCCTGACATAGAAAATGTTATTTCTTATCTGTGGTAAAATATCGATATAATTCATAACTTACCTTTTTCCACAAAGATAAGTAAATGGGGTGATAAAAGTTTAAAATGTTGTGTATTAAATAAAATAGGACGTGATTATTACCATATCCGATAATAGATTCCAGCGCCTAAGTAGGGGGAGAAGCCCTCGCGCCCAACCCCATACCCTGCCGTCAGTCCTATGCCCCAGCGCCGGCTCTTTTCGTATATTATTTCTTTTTTGTGGTAGATGATCATCGTGTCCAAATTAGGTCTGTATCCGCTTATAACAGCCCGATAATCATCTGTGTTGTATGTTTTTCTTTGTATAGGAATATTGATATAGACAGTGTCTTTTATCGTATCTTTTTCAACTATAGCATCCATAGGGAAAGGTATTTCTACCTCCCCTACGTCAACTATATACTGAGGAACAGGAACAGGTTGGATAATGGTATCTATTACAGTATCTATTTCTATATCGTGTATTATTTCTTGTTTCTTGCATGTTTTACCAAACAAGAAAGATATAAAACACAGTAGAAGAACTCCTAACACATGCCTGGCTCTCATTTTTTGCAAACACATCTTTTACCCTCCTTATCTTCGTCTAAAAGCTCTTGTATATCACCGTTGTTAATACCTTCTTTAAGCTCTTCTCCGAATGGAACCTTCTGCCACCAACTTACTTTGCTAAAGAAATACTTAACACCTTTTACTATCATCAAATCAGGTGCAAGGTCGCCGAAGCGTTTGAATGCCATTCCACCGTATAATATTAAGGCGAATATCGTAATCCACTGAAGAAGCATGTCTATAAACTCTGGGGATTTATGCCCTCCCATAGACATAATAAGATCCATTCCGGATATGGTAAACAGCCCGAAAGAGCAGGCCGCGAACTCAAGAAGGATTTTCAAAACTCCAATTTCGCTTATGCATGTCAATATCTTAAAAGGCCTCTTTCTCTTTCTTCGGATATAGCAGTGTTTGATACTTTTTATAGTAGCTAACAAAAGATTTATAGCTAATATAAACAATATAGAATATATAAGGTGGTGAATCTCCTGGAAATTCATCCACAATGCTGATAATCCGGAAATGAGAAAAGCCCAGAAACTTTCTAAATTCATCCTTCCTACAAATCTGTAAGCCATATTAGAACATAGTTACTTTCTTGCTACTTCCAAGAGAGTCATATACGTCAATATGGACCCAATTGGTACCTGATTCTAATCTAATGGGACAAGGAAGTAAATCCTGCGACTGAATTATTTTATTCCTTGCCTCTTCTGCCGTCATACCCTTGGCATCAAAATCGATGGCTGCCCCAAGCATATGAGGACTGATATACAAAGACCCTGATACGGTCTTGGATTTTACTATATCCGAGATATTGTTCCTAAAACCACGCTCATCAAACCTTCCACCCAACTTCCAGGTATTAACCGTCATCGGAGTTTTCAAGATATCTTTCCTTAAAACCAGTATCGTGTGAAGCAACTCAGTTCTTAAATACCTCCAGCAAAGATCTTTGTCTCTACCGTATTCTTTAGGACCAACTAATTCAACAATACTAAAATACTGACTCAATTCTTTTATAATATCTTTTCTTTCCATAACTTAACCTTTTTCACAAAGATAATTAGAACCTTACCGATATGAAAAATAAGTAGAGTCGGGATTAAAGAAAAACCCCTGCATAAATAAATATACAGGGGTTATCCATAACATTAACAACAAATCACGACCTAAACAACCCTCACGTATCCTGCTGATACAAGATCAGAAAGATTCTCGTAAGCCAAAGGGATGCCTGAATCTCTTATGCAAAGATACTTAATTTCTTTGTCAATGTAATACTTTCCATTCTCTAAAATAGAATTATATACCCAAGGAATAGGATCGTCTATCGTACCTGAATGCTTTTCCTGAACAACCATATACAGGCTTTCAGCTCCACCTCCCTGACCAGGAACCCAGTCGGCTTGTAGATTGTGATTTTGCCTTACTTCAAACAGAGTCCAATCCAAATCCGAAGGTTTGTTTTTGCTACGGAAACGCTGCCCTTTTAAAACAGCCGTACCCATAGGAAGACCTTTGTCGCCGTAAACTCCATCCTTATCCCAGATAGGGTACAATCCCTTTATCTTAAGAGCAAGATTCTGGTCAGTGTTTTCCAACATAGCCGGCGTGTTGATCATCGCCCTCATGTACATGGCTGTAGCCTTCTCCGGATCATTGGCTTCAAGGATCTTATTTTTTTCTATGATCTGATCCTTTGTCCTTACCAACTTATCAGGATAACCTTCATCCACTTTCATAGACTCAACTTCACTCCTGTCGGCTTTAGAAGCTATTTCCTTTTCTATGGCAGCAGTACGATCGTTGCACTCAGATTCATATACATGCATTTCATTCATTGCCGTATTAGCAATATCAAGCTCGTATTCTGAATCTGCTACGGATACGGTGTATATCCCGCTTCCTTTTGCTACATCAATATCGTTTTTAACCTTCTGTCTCATGCTGCTGTTATACCATATCTATTTACCATCCAAACTATAAGAACGGACAGTATCAGAATAAGCATATTCCCTGGCCTCAGAAACCTTCTTGTCTTTAGCCTTGGCAAGCAACTCCTCTTCAGTTGGTCCAGGAGGTTCCGGGTCAAGCTGCATGGCAATAACTTCTTTCACACTCGCATCAGGATTGTCTTGATGGAATTTTTCTTGATCGGAGTCAAGTTGAACCCATTTACCATCTAAGAAATCTTGGTAAGAATACCCTACTTCGTAAGAAGAGGAGTCCAACTCGTATCCTTCCCAGTAAAAACCTTTTACGTTTTTATTTACATAAAGCATACTCTATCCTTTCTATTAAGCTTGTTCACCTACTCTGATAACCAACTTATCATTGATATACCAGATACTTAATTCTATAAAACTATTTTTAGGTATCACTACGCTATCGCCTGACATACTCTGGTACTGTCCATAGGTAGGAAGCGGCTGTGTGATGTCCGTGCCGGTGGTGTTGTTAACCCGCACCTGCCACTCCCTCCCAACATACTCAGAAGATACGGTCATAGACAGATTCGTAGCAGAAGCGACGTTGGCTATGATATTATGAGCACCTTTTGGTAAATTTGCCAATGTTGTAACAACCTTAGGGGGCATAGCCATAAAATTCAAATAAGACAATATCGTATTAGACAACGTAACCATATTGTTCATAGCCTCATATGTCTTATCTTGAATAACAACAAAAGTCCCCACCTGAATTTCTATATCATATTCAGATGCGCCTACCGCTGAGTCGGTATTAGCAAATGAGGCAAATACTATTTTTAATTTAAAATTATTTTCAAAATCATTACCTTCTAAAAAATAATTCAAATAATAATAATTACCATCTAACTTACCTAATGTGATATTGTTATTGTATGCATCCAAAACTTTTGCAAACGAATTTTCATCAAGAGATCCGGAATTACCAGAAAATATGGATAAATCAAGATAGCCAGAATCTACTCCGGTACTTACCATACCAAGCGGTTCAAGTACCTTAGTTCCACCTTCTTCAGTAACCAAAATATATTCGTTATACACGTTTTTAGTTTCTGTAGATGCCACATCGTCTTTTACAAGATACATGACATTATCCTTCGCTTCTTCAACAGTAGGAAGTTTGCTAACAATTTGCTTCTTCCACCCTGCCGCCGAAACAGCATCATCTATGTACTGTTTTGTTACATAATCTCCCCATGTCATATTACTAAGAAGAGTCTTGCTACCGTCTTGACTTCCGGCAGGGGGAGCCGGAATAAGGCCTCCTTTGCCCGACTCTGAGCCCGTCCCAGGAGCGGCCTGCACCACATTCTCAAGTCTGGAATCAACCTCCTGACCTTCGAATTTACTGTTATAACCTACTTCTGCCATATTTATTTTTTGTTAATTTTATCCAACAACTTCTTGATCTGGTCTACGATGTCCATCACCGCGCCAACCTTGTTTTTTACGTCCTCAACCTTCTGATCAATCTTAGAATCCAAAGCCTTTAAACGGTCTTCGTTTTTACGATACACTAAATACAGGGCTAAACCGATGATTGCTATCGTAAGGATATTAGCCAAAACGCATCCGATTATTATCTGAAACATGATGATTATATGGTAGATAACGCTACCACACGCTTTAATTATTCAACTTTTTTACAAATATAGCAATTGTCCCAACCATAACAAGATCAAAGACGCTCGTCATTAACATCAGACACCCATTCTTTAGATGAAAGAACAGATTCAAACTCAGAAGAAGGGCTGTCATATACCGGATACGGGTATTGAGGTTCGTCATCAGCCTGCATGTCTAAAGACTTAAATAGATGGTCATAATGATCTATATGTAAAATAACCTTAGAACCGTCTACGCTCGCTCTTGGACTGCCTATTCCTAATTCACGTCTCTTTTCTTCAGATACGGAATCATATACTTCTTTTGGTATGATAATAAATTTCATATTATTTTGCTTTTAAAGTTTGTAAATAGTTGTAGGCTTTGATACAGTCGTCTTTGGAGAGGATTCTTGGATAAATTGCAAGGTTCTTAAAAGCTATTCGATCAAACCTACCACCACTACTCGATACCTCCAACATACCACCAGAACCAACTACATTACCTGTATTTGCCAGTATTTCATTCCAATTACGATCATAGGCCCTACCATCTGAACATGCAGCATTAATACTTTTAATTCCGTCAAGACTATTTTTTACTGATCCTGAATTAATATAAAGATCAAGTCCAATCATTGTGTTGTAGATATAAAAACTAGACCCTTTTACTAAACCAGTACCACTCTTTTTATTATCAATAAACTTCCAATCCCCAACAATCGTAAAATCCTTACCCATTCCAAAAGATGACGAAACTATCTTATCATCCACCCCATCAGTAACCAGATAACCTTCGTATTCGGGGATTTGCTCTATGGTGACAACATGATCAGGATCAAAATCTTCTGCAAATTCTACAAGCAATTGTCTAATTTGAAATGCGGGTTTATTTAACATGTGTATCCCATCTGTTGTTATATCTATGTATCTTGTTGTACCAATCCACCCCCATTTAAATTTTACACCATCCTTTAATCCTGTTACTTTGACTTTTATATCATAGCTTAAATCATTTTGTTTTGGTGCAATTATTAAATTGTGATCCCCTAATGCAAACTTTGAAAAAGACAAACTATATTTAGACGAATGCTGAACTGATGGATATAATTCAAATGGAGTTTTATACAACCCATACCCACTCCCTTCTGCAAACCCAAAATTCGACAGCACAAGATTATTATCATTGCCTGTAATGTTGGCAATAGTAGCACGATCTTCGTCCTCGTTGGTTTTGCCTACCACTGTCCATGCCTGGTCGGGGAAGAGCCAGGGATAGGTTTTGACGAAGTAGTCTTTGATCTTGGTCAGTTCTTCTTCGGTGGCATCGTGGTCAAGAAATACAAGTTCCCAGATAGCGACATTACTCCCATATTCCCCATTTTCAGAAAAATTTCCAACTAAAATCCTTTTGTTGGATTCTGTGACATCTCCAGGGGTGATGGTTTTCCCATTATAAGACTTACTCGTCATATAAGAAAACACATTTGGCTCAAAATCGCTTACCAGATTACCTCTTCCAAATGAAAAATTTGTTTTCGCTCCATTTGAACTTATTAATTCAAATGTTAAGGTAGAACGTGATACTATAGAACGAGGAGCATTTGTGACCAAAGACCTAATTTTATCTGTTGCATTAAATAAATATTGTCTCAACGCCACAACCGTATATCCCTTTTCCTTAGTCAGAATAGGGAAGTTATCACAGGTACCGTAATCGTCTACTCCGTCAAAGACAAGTGCGCCGGGGTAGAGGGGTAGTTGTTCGATGGTAAGTTTAGATCCATACCATCTTTCAGGATATTTTTCTATAGAAAAATAGAGAGCTTCTGCCAAAAAGTTAGACGGAATTATTTCATACACACCATCTTCTGACATGTAAAAACGATTGCCCAATCGATCATCCAAAAAAGCATCGCAACCTTCTGGTATGCCTGTTACTTTTAAAACGCAAGATTGACGTAATTTTATATTATGGTACAATAAACCCAATGAGACATTTTCTTTAAATGTTGCTGTTATTTTAATGCTATTTCTTTCAAAATAAGCCGCCGTTGAATTTGTGCCCCACTCATCTATGTCTGCAACATACCCGCCAACCCCGGACATCCCCTTCCAAGCGAAATTCTTCATTTGCAAATCATGCCCATTACCCGTCTTATCTACCCATACAGGATTGGCAGCCATCTGCTCATTAGTAAGACCGGAAGCTGAATATCTGGCTACGATACCTTCTATATCCGGGAAGGAATCTACCTTGCATGGCAGGTCTAATATCATTTTAGCATACTCTTTAAAAGGTATGGAAGTAGGTACATCATACCCTTTGGATATAAGGGCTTGCCTTATATCCTCTTTGGTATTTATGATCCTCATTAACTTATCTGATATGGTTCCCATTACACTTCCTCCCCATTTATATAATCTAATACCGAACCTATGTCTCCGATGTCTGATTTTATTGACTCTCCTTGAGAATGTATTTCAATAAGTTTCTGATATAAGGTGTTATCCCCTATACGATTCTTATCTGTAGCTTGTTCTTCTATTTTGGATATCGTATCAGGATCTTCGTACTTAACACCATCAGGGCCATACCATTCGTCTGTTAAATTCGTGTATTTATGACGAACTGGAGTCGGTTTAGACTCCAGTGTTACTAAAAAATATTCGTTACAGCTCATGACAATAAGATTTAGTGGTTGCAACAATTACATCTACAAACTGTTCTCACGTAGCCAGAGGGAATAGCAGCCAGCGTCGTCCCTACGGCTATCGCCGGGTCAGTGCTTTCCATGACCGTAAGCGCCATCTTGTCCACGTCAAGGTCATTGTCGTAAACAATTTCTCCCTCAACGTAAATGCTCCCTGCATCAGAAACGTAGCAGTTTTTCACCTGTCTTATATGGCGCTGTGTAGCAGACGCAAAATCACACTCGATACTTAACCACCCTACCGGTATCTGATCGATATTGGATCCGATATTGTAATCAGGATCGGTTGTTTTAAGGACCATATGCCTCAATTCCCTTGTATTTCCGTATCCGTCCATTGTTATGTATGTCCGTATCTGAACCTTGCCCTTTTCCGTCTTATAACAGTTTTCTACTATTTCTGTATCGGATGTAGTAGCATCAGGGAAATCGCAAACAATACGCTGCCATCCTTCTTGTATTTTATTGAATGTGGCACCTCTTTGTATATCAGGATCGGTTGTTTCCATAACAATAAGATACTCGTCCCGGACTCCTATTATGCTATCTACCGACCTATATCCTCCAAGATGTATTTTACCACCAGGAGTTGTATAGCATTCATCTACAGACATAATATGTCTTTCCGTAAGATCAGGAAGATCGCAGTCGATCATAACCCATTCGTCCGGTATTTTAGTAAGAACCTTACCTACCGGATTATCCATGTCGGTACTGTCGGTAATTCTATGGGTTTCTTTAAGAACATCCATCTGATCATTAAGAAGATACCAACTCCATACTTCAACCTTTCCACCAGGTGTACGGTAACAGGTTTTGAAATCTTTGATAACTTTCTCAGCTATGTTAATCCACTCCCATTCGGTTGTAGCCGGAATACCAGAAACAGGATGCTTCTTGCCTTCTTCGTCAAGATACCAATAACAGCCATTTAAGGACACAACCACTTGGTAGATTTTGTCCCCTATTTTTATACCGGATTTGCTGTCATCTACCGGTTGGGAGGAACCCCATTTTCCAACTATGTTGGTTATTTTATCAATGCCCCTACCAAAGGCACCGGATAAAAAATCCACGCCATTCATATGAAACTAACTTATTTCAAATTGTTTTATTACAAAAAGGGGGGTGGAGGACCAGCCTCTTCCCCCTTGGGATATATAGAAAAAAGGAAAATCAAATCTTGCAGGGCTTGATATTTGCCGAAGCAGCTAACAAGTCCATAAGGTCTTGAATACCTTCGTGAGCACCGTACGGTACATGGAAGTGTACTGTAATATGATCATCAATTACCCTACCGAAGCCGTTAGAATAACGCGCCGGCTTCAACGTTACTGAATAATCAGCATACGGAGCCAACAGGTCTAAGCGGGTTTCTTCGTTGGTAAACATCCGTTCCATAAGTTCTTGGTGAGTCTTACGGAAGTCGAAGAACATACGTTGTTCGCGTTCTTTATCCAGCAATTCAGCGCCAAGGTGAGTACGCGGAGCCCAGTGCTGTTTGTATTCGGTATGGATCGGGTTGAAGTACGTGCTGATAGCCTCGCGCTGTTCATCCGGATAACCACCATTTACAGCAATACGAACAGATCCTTCTTGGAATGTCAGACGGTCAATCAAACAGTCAGACGGAGAAATCATGTAGTCAATACCACGGAACAAAATACCGCATTTGCAGTTCTTAGGAAGCGGGTCTGCGATAATAGACTGATCTCCTGCTACAGCACCCAAACGTTTCCAATTACGTCCACGATAAGATTCGGGCGCTTTCGATACAAAGAAGTCTTTGAAAATTTTATCGCATTCGTCGCAAACCATGTTAGTAACTACAACTGTTTTAAACTTGTGCTGACATCCACCGGGTGTACCATAATCTTCGATTGTCAGATACGGGAATGCCGCCTGTAATTCTGCTTTTGCACTACCACCACATTCATCATCCGGCAACGTGATTTCATAAGCTTCTTTCGAAATCTTACAAGAACCACATGCTTCCCAGCTAACAGTAGTAACAGTAGGATTGCTACACATATCTGCTGTTTTAGCAACGAACGTTACTGTGGCTGTCGGATTAGTTTCTACAAATGCATCGATATCAGCCTTCGTCAGTTTCTTGCTTACGGCCACAGTGTACATACCTACTCCGCCATCTTGGGCTGCTGTTTTCTCGGCAGTGCTACTAATGGCATTCTTAATGCTTTCTACTACAGTAGACTGATCAACGCCATCATCCTCTAACGTTACGGCATAAATCAAACCGCCGTCTACCTTAGTATATCCTTCAGGACACTCTTCGCAGCCTTTCATTATAGAAGACAGCTTTTGAGTATAATCAGCAGGCTTACCACCTTCTTTCATCACCTGATATTTGGAAGTAGAAAGATGACGTCCAACTCTCTTGATATCCAAACCAGGATAAGCAGCCTTAAGCTGAGCCAGGGCATAAGCATCACCGGTATCACACATTTCCATACAATAGAAATTCATGTCGGTTTCCACCGGAGTTTTTTCCAACTCGTCACAAGAATGGATAGGATGGATTTCTACAAAATCACCTACCTTTCCACCACCTGCAATCGGCTGATTCTTGATACGTTCGATTGTTTTCAAGATAGCAGCCAAAATATCAACATCTTCGCAAGGATCACATTCTGAACACATATCCTCACGACCAGGACAGTTTTCGAAAATGATGTAATCATCGATATTCACCTCACCCATCGGATAACCACGAAGCTCGAACAAACGTCCTGTCAGCTTAATATGAATAGGGATACGATCGCCTTTTCTTGCTGTAATAGCAGTATTATCGTCAATTCCGTTATAACCGAAAATAACTTCATCTACTTTAATTTCTTTGCTCTTCGGAGCAGAAGCATACACTTCTATAATTTCATCAATAGCAAACGTAGGTGTAGAGAATGATTTATCATCAGATACACGGTCGTTCACCATCTCATTACGTCCAATTCTGATCTGGAAACGTTGTTCGTCCTTACGATATCCTTTCAAGTCTTTCAACGCTTTCAAACCATCTTTAGTCTGCTCACCATCCAAATCATAGATAGCGATCTGACCTTCTTGAAGCAACAAAGAATCTACGTCCGCCAACTTAGCGTGCGGAGGACAGATAATGTGTCTGTCATACGGTTTATGGATAGCCATAGCCTTATAATATTTTAAAAATTAATATTCTGTTATCTGTCTCAAAAATAGTGATAGTCATATAAGCAACAAAAAGCATTAGGAATTAATTAATTCTTAATGCTTTTTGATAGTCTTTAATTTAGGACACGCCTTTATTCTGCTATAAAGGAGATTGGACGTTGTTTGAATCTATTTGATAACGTCCATATTCGCTTTCATTCAAAGCAAATTGCTTTTCAATCATGTTAAGGATAATACCAATTAATTTATCATCTAATTCAGGATCTATATCAGTTGAATTAGAACCATCGGATTTAATATATCCTTCGATATCAACTTCCTTCGGATAGCGGTAATATGTAAGGTAAACGGTGTCTACATCAAAACCATACTTATACACCCTTACCGAATCTTCGCCTATTGTATAGAATGTTTCCCTAAAATCGAAATCAGGTTTGTTAAAAAAGTCGGCAAGAAGCTCATGCGGGTTTTCGTTCTTAGCCTCCCACATGGTAAAATCAGTGACCGTGCATTCACCTTTGGTAAATACGCCTGATATGTTTGAAAAAGAAAAGAAATCAGAAGGCAATGAAAACAAAGTGCTTTCCGGATTATCTTTATCTCCTTTCTCGTCAAGTTCTTTTGAATACACAACTAACTTTTGGATATAACGTATATCCTCTTCGTTTTTCTTATCAAGGATATAACGAACAAGGCGGTTTTGTTCGTCATTAAAAAGCTGAACAAAACGTGCCTTGTCAAGTTTTATACCACCGTTGGTCATGTTTTCTTCAGCCTTCTGTAATGCCCGGAGATAACAATCAACGATCTTCATAAATTATTATTTTTTGTCAGCGTATTGATCAACATCGAAATCTTTCTCATCTTCCTTTTTCTTCTTGTCAGACTTAGCTCCTTCTATTTTTTTATGCTTGTTCTTTAAAGCATTATACGCTTCCAGAACACGTGACTTGGTTTCTAACATCGACTTATTGGAAGCAAGAGCCATAGACGCAGAGATAGCGTCGGCGCCCAGGAGCTCGCCATTCAGATACAGTCCGTCGGTGTTGACGGTGACAGCCAGTCCCTCGATCATTTCCCTAATCATACGATGGAATTTGATCACCTGCATTCCCTCAGAAGATTCATCATCAGACAAGAACCTTGAGCTTGCTTCTTTATACATGTCAACGTTCGTATTCTTAGCATCAATCCAATTAGTGAATATGTATTGAACCATGCTCTGATCAAGCTCTACGCTGTATATGATGTCAAGATACAAAAGCAGATCATAGATGCTTTTCCTTTCAGCCTCAGATCCTTTCAGTTTGTTCATGAACTCGTATAAAATATCAGCCTTGTCAATCTGACGTTGTTTCCTGATATCTACGGCGGTAGTCTTGTCTTCTACACAATAATAAGATTCGACATACATCGGATTACCATCTTCCTCTTTAGGAGTAAGAGACTTGGACAAAATAGCTATATACAACTCAAATAAATCACGAACGTCATTAGTGTAGAACAAACGACCATCATACAAGTCAATTCTGTAAGAATCCCAGAAATCGAAATTCTTTTGGTCCAGGTCCTCATTGACAGTTTCTTCAAACGGATACCGAATATTCTTAATACGCATATCCATTTCATTCTTCTTGTCTTCAAGTGAGTAACCTTTATAACATGCTGAATTGATAAAGAAACCTGTATCATACACCCTAAGATCCTTGTCCCATCCACAACAAGATACTGTCTTGTTCCCAGGGAAAGGAGTCTTGGAAATGCCTCTTTCCTGATATCCGGAAGGAGCTTCTTCATCCATCTTACCTGTTATAACATAAATAGAGTCGGAATATATCTTCATTCCTCCTACGGTAGCCAGCAGTTTCTTAGACTCATGGCTTTCTTCAAAAATCTTTTTTCCCATTTTTTTATATACCCTACGTCTTTTCATATATGAAAAGACTATGTTAGAAACAAAATTTGCGGCCGGTTTTAAAGCCGACCGCAAGTTAATATTAAAAGTTATGATTACAAAGAGCTTGGTAACAATTCAATTGTTACGAACCGGCTGGTATCTTTTACCCAACAAGCCGATACAGAATGGCACCAGAATTGTTCTGACATACGAGGATGGCTGGATA
>ERZ779939.106-NODE-106-length-18389-cov-5.30713_pt1 | contig 18389 bp, 15 predicted proteins | sample MGYA00511091_ERZ779939 | MGnify/ENA primary metagenome ERZ779939 (study PRJEB29588, sample SAMEA2156362) | human gut metagenome | biome: human gut; feature: human-associated habitat; material: faeces | place: Denmark | collected 2008/2010 ... | reverse complement strand
GCATTTTCTTTTCCGAGTCATTCTGCACAAAGGTGAAGTGGTCTTCGCCGTCGTGCGTAATGGCTCCATCCAGATACTCGCCAACGGCCATGCGGCCTGGCTCTTTAGTCATCAACTTGAGGTCGATACCCAATTCTGTGTTTGGGTAGAATCCCTTTCCTGCTTTACCTGAACTTTCGTTCATATTGTCATTTAATACTATATTCATTTTTACTTGAGTATTAAATAAGCCTCTCTGGTACGATGACGTTCGAAGAGGTTTCCCCGTCATCTTTTCTAGTACCATCATTCCCCATTTCGTGATTTGCAACTCGCCTGATGGGTAGTCATCTTGTTATCAGATGACGGGTGCAAAAGTAAGAAGAAAAAGCCTGGCACAGATGCTTTTCCAAAGTGCCATCTCCAAAGTTCTCTGAATTTCTCCGATTTTCTCTGTTTTTCTCTGATATTCTCTCTACGTATAGTCGCATTTTTGACTTAGGGGTACAAAAAAGCGACCGATACCTGAACAAAAATCAAGTATCGGTCGCTATCAGAAGATATAAATCTCTATCAGGAAAGCCCAGTCGCTATCGTCTTCTAGTCCTTATTATAATATTTACAGAAAGTCTTGTATCCGAACCCTCCTTTCTCAATCGGCATACCCATTCGTATCAATTCTTCATAGGCATTTTTTGTGTTTTGTGGCAGCAGCACCTTGCCCTCCTTTTTCAGTATGTTCAGTCTCTTACAGATTTCCTGTATGTCAAATTGCTTTACCAGTCTCTCCACCTCTTTATGCACTTTCCATCCATCGTCTTCATCGAGTGCAGGATGCACAAAATGGAAGAGTTCTTTCTGAAAACCTTCTCCTGCAGCTTCATTGGTTTCACTAGCTTTTTCTGTCACCTCTGCCTCGTAATTCTCCTCCGTCACCTCTGTTTCTTCAGCAAAAAAATCCTTTGCAATCTTCATCATCTGCTGTGCAGACAGATTGCCCTGGATAGTCAGTTCTTTGTGCTGGTTGTTGTAAATAACATTGCCTGCATAATAATTATTACTCATATTTCTTCCTTTTTTTTATATTCTTGTAATATTTTTGTATGTCTATAAATCTGATGGCAGCAGAGCAGAATTCCCTTCTTCCTGGTGGTCAAGATGCAGATGCTTACTATGAACATCAAATGTAGAATCTCCTGCATGATAGTGCTCTGCCTGAATCGTAGGCTTCTTTGCCACCTCTTTTAAAGCCTTCGTCTGTTCCTTGATGGCATTAATCTGTATACCTTCTCTTGCCTCTTCAGAAAGGAAACGCTCAGTCATATTGTCAACCCGAAGTTTATACTCTGGGGGTAAATATGAGATCTCGTGATAGATGAATCTCTGCAAAACCTCAACATCTTCTCGTCTGACTAGAGTTTGGCTGTACTTGATGATTTTATCAATAAGGTAGTCTTCCTTCTGGCTTGTTAGAGATGGGGTAGGAGCAAAGCTGTTTGTTGGCAGCTCCAAACGCATGCGCAGACGGTCTCTAATCACGAAAGCGGTAAGCAATTGGCGATACTTATCTAATGGAATGCGTGTGTAATGAGCGCGTATGAGCATGGCTACCTTATCATCATTGGAATAAGGAGCCAATGCCGGAATATTGGAAAGTTCTGTCTCTATATCTTCCAACCATGACATCATTTTCAAATTATCTGGTTTATGACAGTCGGCACCCTTTAAGTGCAACCAGTCATGCCATGCCCTTTCTGCTTCATGGGTGGATAGGAGATGGGGGAGCCAACTTTTGCGGAGCTTCTTCTGGCGACCCTCATTGCATAAACCGCTCAATAAGTGTTCTAGTTCATTCGCCATATAGCGCATCTTGTCGCCCTTTTTTGCTTCCATAGCTTTTATGACATTCTCTATTCCCTCTTTCGCTTCGTACCATAGAGCGTATTTCCCCATTGTTATTAAAGTCTCTGTGTATTCCTGAAGCTCCTCTTCTTCATCTGAAGTTAACGTCTCATGTCTCAGAATATCTATCATCATCATCGTAGCATCTTCTACGCATAAAAACTCCTCTGTCATAGGAAATAAAGGCAGGGGCGGCTCCCATTCTTTCCAATGGTCTTTATGCAAGATGGGCACAATTGGAGTAGAATCAGTTTCTGCTTCAACAAAAAAATAGCCCTCTGCTGAAATTATAACCTCCTTAACCCGAGCGCGGAAATAACCCCGTCCGCTGGTTGTCAATGCAGCCTGAGCCAATGATTTATATTCTTCTCTATTACGTACATAGCCTGCCTTCCGACTCGCAACGCGCGCAACAAAAGCTTCTTCATCAGTTTCGTTAGTAGGTATCAAAAATGTGCTATTTAGTGCAGGAAAACTGCAGGAACCTGAATATCATGTAAAGGGAGAATTTTGAAATGAAGAAAATGAAAAAATTCGGAATGAAATCATGAGTGGCTGACAACGGAATATTTCCTCCTTTTTTTACTTTCCTCTTTTTAATTCTAACCGGTATTATGGTAAATAGGCGTTATGAGAAAAAGAAAGAGGTGAAATTTGGAAATGGAACCGGTTCACCCCTTTCTGATCATTACTTCCTTTCTGCCTGTTCTGAGATTAATTCTCATTTTCAATCAAAATGAAGAAAGCACGGAAACAAGTATAGGTTCCTTCTTTGCCATTTTATTCTGTTTCAAAATTTTAGGATTGCTTTATTCTGTCGGCAAAGTTTACATTAAAAGTACGAAATAGCCAAGTAAAACTGAGAAAATTAGCATTTTTTCTTAAAAAAATTAAAACCGAGTACCCTTAAAGCCATCTGAATACGTAATATGATTAGTTTTTAGTAACTTTGCAACATAAAATTAAAAAATAGAAATGAAAAAAGTATTTTTAATCTTTCAATTACTCCTTGTAGTAATGCTGGCTCAGGCGCAGATGATGAACCCTGTGAAGTTCACCAGCTCGCTGAAAACAGACGGAAGTGCTGTGGCCGAAATCGTGTTTAGCGGAAAAATCCAACCGGGATGGCACGTCTACTCTACCGGTTTGGGTGGCGATGGTCCGATTTCCGCTTCGTTCAACGTAAACAAGCTTGAAGGAGCTGAACTCGTAGGAAAACTTCAGCCACGCGGCAGAGAGATTGCAAAGTTCGACCCTCTCTTCGAGATGAAACTCCGTTATTTTGAAGGTAGCGTTACCTTTGTACAGAAGGTGAAGTTTACCCAACCTAATTATCATATTGATGCCTATCTGGAGTATGGCGCCTGCAACGACCAGAACTGTCTGCCACCAAGCGAGGCAGCATTTAAGCAGAGTGGTAAATCGCCAGCCGTTGATACTCCTGCAGCTGGGGCAAAAGATGCTCTGAATGCAAAGGATGCGAAGGCGATTGATCCTGCCCTTGCTGCCAAGATGAAGGCCGATTCGCTTGCCAAGGCCGCTGCCCTGGCTCAGACCGATAGCGCTACTCAGCCCGTAGATTCCGCAGCTTTGGCATCTGCTATGGAAAATCTGAACGTCAAGGACTTATGGAAACCGGTTGTTAAAGAACTTCAGGCTTTTGGCGGAGCTAACGACATCGCCAACCATTCGCTCTTCTACATCTTCTTCATCGGTTTTGTGGGCGGTCTGCTTGCGCTCGTCATGCCTTGCATCTGGCCTATTATCCCGATGACCGTAAGTTTCTTCCTGAAGCGTGCTAAGAACGATAAGAAGAAAGGTATCCGCGATGCGATTACTTATGGTTTGAGCATCGTAGTCATCTATCTGGTTTTGGGTCTTGCCGTAACAGCCATCGCTGGTCCTAGCACCCTGAATGCGCTCAGCACAAGTGCCGTATTCAACATCATCCTCTTCCTCCTGCTTGCCGTTTTCGCCTTCTCGTTCTTCGGTTGGTTTGAAATCAAATTGCCTGACAGTTGGGGAAATGCGGTAGACAACAAGGCTTCCAGCTCCACGGGTATGATTTCTATCTTCCTGATGGCTTTTACCCTGGTATTGGTCAGCTTCTCATGTACAGCTCCTATCATCGGTTTGCTGCTGGTTCAGACCGTTACATCCGGCGACTGGCTCGCTCCTACCGTGGGAATGTTCGGTTTTGCGCTGGCTCTGGCGCTCCCATTCACCCTCTTCGCCCTCTTCCCATCATGGTTGAAGTCGGCTCCTAAGTCGGGTTCGTGGATGGAGACCATCAAGATTGTGCTCGGCTTCATCGAGCTTGCCTTCTCTCTGAAGTTCCTCTCTGTAGCCGATCTGGCTTACGGCTGGCACATCATGGACCGCGAGGTATTCCTCTCTCTCTGGATTGTCATCTTCGGTCTGTTGGGTCTCTATCTTATCGGCAAGTTGAAGTTCCAGGTTGATGCAATCGGGGGCGACATCAACAAGCCTATGCCTGTAGCCTGCATCATGTTGGGTCTCTGTTCTTTGGCATTCTCGGTTTACATGATTCCGGGTCTCTGGGGTGCTCCTTGCAAGGCTGTGAGCGCATTTGCTCCACCTATTAATACACAGGACTTCAACCTCAACACCAAGACCGTAGAGCCTGCTTACAAGGATTATGAGTTGGGAATGGCTGCTGCCAAGGCTTCCGGCAAACCGGTATTGCTTGATTTCACGGGTTATGGTTGTGTAAACTGCCGCAAGATGGAGGCTTCTGTCTGGACAGATCCATCGGTTGCCGATAAGCTGACAAAGGATTATGTTCTCATCTCACTTTATGTAGATGACAAGACTCCTCTTCCTGAGCCTATGGAGGTAACGTTTAATGGCGAGAAGCGCACCCTGCGAACCGTTGGCGACAAGTGGAGTTATCTTCAGGCAAGCAAGTTTGGAGCTAATGCCCAGCCATTCTATGTGGCTATTGACAACGATGGCAATCCTCTTGCAGCAGCCTTCAGTTTCAAAGAAGATGTTAGTGCTTATCTCGACTTCCTGAACAAGGGTCTGGATAATTACAGAAACAAATAATGTTTTTGATTTAATAGTTCAAATAAGGCCGGTATTGGTTCATTTAAGTAGATTTATGAAGGATAAATTTCAATAGATTAGTTTATTCAAGGTAGATATATTTAGGATTATTACTTCCCCCGACAGGTATGGTTTCCAAGCTATCCTGTTGGGGGATTTTTTTTGTAAAGGCACAAAAAAAATAGGGCCTGTTTCACAACAGACCCTAAACATACTTACTAAAACTAAATTAACCACTAAAAAAACTAATATTATTTAATCCTAGAAAATAAGGTGAATAACACCTTTAATCTAAAAACCTAATCTATGACACGAAATCATCCCGATTTCTTGATTGCAAAGATAGAGCATTTATATGAAACCGCCAAACTTTTTCCCAACTTTTTTTCTAAGTGTGGGCTTTTTTATCGGGATTTCACATTATTTAATCAATAACTCCCCTACTTCACATTTTAGAACCTATAGCCAACGGTCATCAGCAACTGGTGGCGCTTGTTGTCAACCTTGGTTGCAGGAGCTGCATTAGCACCAAGTTTCTCCCAGGCTGCAAATGGATAGAAGTCACCATTCTGACAACTGTACTGGTAAGCCACATCAATAGACAGCTTCTCGTAGTTGAAACCTACGCCGGCTGTAAATCGGTTAGTCGCCTTCCAGTTGGTATAATCTGTAGAGGTGGCGTAGATTGTTCCCTGAGAAGGGATTGTCTGGTCACGGTCTGCGCTCTCCTTGAACATCGGAGAAACGTAATTATAACCCAGGCGGAGCGCCAACATACTGACAGGCTTGTATTCCAGACCCAGCTTCAGCGTGCTCACGCCCTGCAACGACTGCTTGGTGTGGTCATTCATGAGGTCATCGCTTGAACTGGTTTCATAATATTCGTCCCAATAACCATCATAATAACCGCCATCCTTCACACGATTATCCATGTGATTGTACCATGCATACTCGTAAGTAGCACCCAGGGCAAGATTGCTGCCAATGGTGTGACCCAAGCTGATACCCGTCTTCCAAGCCGTATTCAGACGATAATCGAGGCTGGAACTGTTCGTATTGCCACTCTCAGCATAATTGCCCTTATCGTCCGTTATATTCTTGTCAACGAGTTCCAGGTCAGCTGTTCCATCCATCGACAAATCATAAAATACTGGCGAATTGACGTAAGCACCAATACGGAAAGGAGAATCTTCTACCGGACGGAAGATAATACCCAGCTTTGCATCATAACCGGTACCCGTGATACGCTGGCTTTCCCAAGCTGTTCCGTAAGCCTCCTTATCAGCCACATAATTCTCTGTATAAACAGAATTGCTGCGGTAATGAACATCATGAATGCCCAAGGTGAAGCCCAACCATACGCGGTCGTTGAAACCCACGCTAATGTTGAAATCATATTCGCCTATGTAGCCCTTCTGATACTGGCCAAAGAGGAATGAACGGCCATCGTAGGTCATCTGGTTTCCTTCCTCGTCTTTATCCATCAACTGATTATAGTTTGCATCTACCGCATTCCAAACCTGATCGCCTGCATCTTTACCATGTTCCTCATCCAATTTTTTAGCGTAAGCCGTCTTGGCAGAAGCCCATTTGGTTTGAGATGCTCCGTTGAGATAATTGGCTGCAGAAAGAATCTGAGAGAAATTTGTGCTCTTGTGGTAGTTGAAACCGAAGTTGAGCTTTACATTCGAATCGCCATTTGTAGCAGCCCAAACGAAACCAATCTGGTCGAAACTAGGAACCGATTTCTTTCCGTCGAAGCCAAATGGAGTTTTATCGAAATTGAGTTCCGTATCAGCTCCAGGCTGAGCCACAACGCCAGCCGAGAAACTTGCCATGCTCTTTCTGAACAGACCCAAACCGGCAGGGTTGCTGGAAATGGTAGAAATATCTGCGCCCAAGGCTTCCATAGCTCCACCCATACCTACATAGCGTGCAGTACCCGTGAGGGAATTTTCTGCAAACTTAGTATCCTGATAAGTTTCCTGAGCCAACATTGGGGCTGACATGAGTCCCAATGAAGCCAGGAATAAATATTTTAAATTCTTCATAATCTCTTAATTCTTAAGGTCTTCATTCCCAGATGAAAGTTTTCATTTTCGAAAATTGTCTTCATCCTCAGAACAAAGCCCAAGCTATTAACTATAAACTATTAACTATAAACTGAAAAGCGACTATCTTCTTCCGCCAAAGCCGCCGCCACCTGAGCGACTGCCGCCTCCGAAGCTACCGCCTCCTCCGCCAAAGCTTCTACCACCGGAATGCGATCCGCCTCCGAAACTGGCTCCACTACGGTTTCCGAATCCGCCAAAGTTGCTGCGGTCGAAGTTGTTGGTATTATTATTGTTGCGAACGCTATTGTAACGGCCATTACCGTTGATGCGACCGCCGAAATTGCGGTTTCTGTTGCTTCGGTAAGTACTGTTGCCAGCATAGCCTTTATCGCCATTATAACGATAAGTTCTGCTTCCTGCATAACCGCCCGAATTGCGTCCACCATAGCTAACATGCCCGATTACCGGACCGCCCCAATACCATGGATTGTAGTAGCCGCCCCAGCCATAATACCAAGGGGCGTACCAGCCTCCATACCAGCCGCAGTAACCATAATACCAAGGATCATACCATGGGTCGAACCAAGGATCATACCAGCCGGCATAATAGCCGTAGCGCCAAGGATTGTGCCAGCCCCACATGCGGCTGCGCCAGTAGTAAGGACCGTAACCATAATAATCGTAGAACCATGGATCATAGAATCCGTCCCATCGGCTCATCTCGCGTGTGCATACGAAATCCTCATCCCTGTCAGCATACTTCTGGGCGAAGTAAGCATCATCATAAATGCTGTCGGGCGCCACACCCTTGCCCACATGGAACTGGATAATGTCGTTGCCCAGGGAATCTTTCCCTACATTCTCATAATGGCTGAAGATTCTGCCGCCTCGATTGTATTCATCAACCGAACGGTCGCTTCCGCTCCAATTCAAGCGATAAATACTATCTCTACGCGCCCGCTGTTCAGCATACTGGCGCTGGAGCAGAGCCCGTCTTTCAGCCTTTTCCTTGGCCTCCTTCTTCGGATTGAAGTAGAGGTCATCGTCCTGTGCCATAGAAGTGAGTGGCATCGCAGCTGCGATAAGGACTGCAAGAAGATACTTTCTTTTCATATTTCTGTTCTCCTATTAATTTTTTTCTCCATTTTTCTCTTTCCAGATCCATCATAAACCATCAGGAAAAATACTCCCGAAAGAGCCCTTTTCTGATTATATAATAATCTGAATGCAAAAATATTGCTTATCTTTATGCAAAAATACAGAATTTCCCTAAATAATTGTAGGTTTTCCCCTATTTTTTTATAATTTTGCAGAAGATTTAAAACAAATCTAGCTTTTTTGAACATTCGAAGGCGTTTTTAGACAAGAAATTAATACAAATTAAATATGAAATATTTAGTAGCAACATTCACTATTGAAACGACTGCCGACTTGATGCAGGCCTCTCAGGATCTGCTTGCCGATGGTGCAGCCGAAGCCGGATTTGAATCTTTTGAAGAAACAGAAACCGGACTGGAAGCGTATGTGCAGAAAGAACTCTTCGACAAGGAGATGCTGGATGCCTATATTGCTGATTTCCCTATCGGGGATGCGAAAATTACCTACGAGGTGAAAGATGCAGAATACAAGGATTGGAACCAGGAATGGGAAGAACAGGGATTCGAACCAATTTATGTGGACAACCAGGTGGTGATTTACGATGCGAAACATCCCGAACTCTATCCCGATACGAGCAACAGACCCGACATGATAGAAATAGGTATTGAGGCGAAACTGGCGTTCGGAACAGGAAACCACGAAACCACACGCATGATTATTTCGCAGCTGCTCCACATGCCTATCAGAACCAAGCGCATCCTGGATTGCGGAACGGGTACGGGAATACTTGCCCTCACCTGCTCAAAACTCGGAGCGAAAGACGTGGTAGGCTACGATATTGACGAGTGGAGCGTAGAAAATGCCAAGCATAATGCCGTGCTCAACGGCGTAACTAACATGGAAGTACTCTTTGGCAACAGTAAGGTAATCAACCATATCAGCGGCGTTTTCGACCTGGTTCTAGCCAACATCAACCGCAACATTCTGCTCGACGACATGCGCGCTTTCCGTAGCGTGATGAACATCGGCGGAACCCTGGTTCTGAGCGGCTTCTACGAAGAAGATATTCCTGTACTCCTGGAGAAAGCAGAAGAACTGGGAATGCATGAAATAAACAGACAGATTGACAACAATTGGGCCTGCCTTGTTTTAGGTTCATAAAGATTCTTTTCTGATTCTAAACATTCAGAACGAAAAATCTGAAATCAGAAATATCAGATTAAAACATACGAATAAAGGTTGGATTTTCGCATATTGCCAAAAGTCCAACCTTTATTCCATGAATTTCTTCTCATTATTATTGCTTCCTATGCAGAGCTGCTTGAGCTCATAATAACTGCCGTTGTAAATATTGAAATCTACGTAGCCTTTAATGCCCGGCAACTTGCCCACATCCGTATGCTGCCAGAACTTCCATTTGCCCTTATACTGAACCTTGTCAACATAATAGTGGGCTATCCAGTAAGGATAATCATCGAAGACAGGCGCACTCAGATATTGCTCCTTGAATTTATAATAGGTGTAGATGATAGGTTTAACATGATACTTATCCTCTACAATATGCAGCCAGGTAAGCACATCACGCTGGAAATCCTCCACACTCTTATCTGCCGGCTTATGTTCAATATCCAGTACCGGAGGCAAATCGCCATCCGTAAGATGAACCTGGTCTAGGAAATAATAGGCCTGTTTTCGGGCTGTCGACTTATTGCTCCAGAAATGATAAACACCCCGGATGAAACCGAAATCGCGAGCCTGATTAAAGTTCTCGCGAAAATTCTCATCGAGCCGTGAAGAACCTTCCGTACTCTTGATGATGACGAAGCGCACAGGACACCCCTTTATCATCGCATTCGTGAGCTGTTCCCAGTCTATCTTGCCCTGATAATGCGAAATATCGATACCATGAATCTCGTAACCTTCGGGATATTCAGCATCGCCATAAAGCGCACGCCATCGGAAACCAGTTGGCCCTACAAAGAAATGATAGAACAGAAAGACATAGAGCACGATAACCGCCGTTCCGCCTATCCACCACGCCCAACGGGGATAGCGTTGCAAAAAAGAAGACGAACGCCTTCTACCACGGGAGCCGCCACGCCGAGGAGTTTTTTTTCTCGCCATGGCACTCTTTTTCTGTGAAGAAGCCGTTCGTCTTGTTGACATATAAAAAAATATTTATTCTATTTTTTACTTAGCCTGCTCCAACTGGAGAGTCTTTGTGGTCTGGTCGCAAACCTCAGAAGGACCCCAGTACTGGATAGGACCTGGATAAACGTAAGCTGTTTCCTTAGCCCACTCATCGCGCTTAGAAGCGAAGAACTTGAATGGAGCGCCATCCAGCTCAACGAGAGCCTTGCGGATAACTGGCTTGTTAGCACCATTACGACGCTCGATGTTCATCATCATAGTGATTGGCACACCACCTGCAATCCACTCTGCTGCAGGAGCTGTTGTGTTCTTGATGATTGACATGTAACCGGTCTTGCCGTTAGCGATGAGGCGTGAAGCGTTGAAACCGAGTGAGTAGCAGTAGTCAGCATCGTAGTTAGAAGGAGCTGCGCAACGTCCCTCGTAACCGAAGAAGTGGTGCTGTGCAGAGAACTTACCAACAAACTTGCCTTCCTTCTTCCATGCAGCCAACTTCTCAGCTACCATGCGAGAAAGCAACTTCTCTGTCTCGATGAGAGAAACCTGTACGTTTCCGTGAGGGTCGCGGTCGAGGCAAAGCTGGCGAGCTACGTCAGCTGGCAAAGACTCCAATACTGCGAGGTTGTCCTTAGCGATGGCACCCTTAACGAATGCAATCTGCTCCTCAGCACTTGCAAACTCACGGCTCTCGCCTGTTGCAGGGTCTGTAAGAACCTCGTTCAATTCTGCGATGAGCTTCTTGATAGCTGGGATGAACTCGATCAAGCCCTCTGGGATGAGAACAATACCGAAGTTGTTGCCCTCAGCAGCACGGTTAGCTACTGCAGTTGCAATATAAGTAACCACATCATCGAGTGACATTTCCTTAGCCTCTACCTCCTCTGAAATCAAGCAGATGTTTGGCTGAGTCTGGAGAGCGCACTCAAGAGCGATGTGAGATGCTGAACGACCCATCAGCTTGATGAAGTGCCAGTACTTACGTGCTGAGTTACAGTCGCGCTCGATGTTACCGATGAGCTCAGAATATGTCTTGCAGGCTGTATCGAAACCGAAAGAAGTCTCAATCTGCTCGTTCTTCAAGTCGCCGTCGATTGTCTTAGGGCAACCGATTACCTGTACGCCATACTTCTTAGCAGCATAGTATTCTGCGAGAACGCAAGCGTTGGTATTTGAGTCGTCACCACCGATGATGACAAGTGCCTTGATGCCGAGTTCACGAAGAATCTCAATACCCTTCTCAAACTGGTCTTCCTTCTCAAGCTTGGTACGTCCGGAACCGATGATGTCGAAACCACCAGTATTGCGGTATTCGTCCATGATTTCAGAAGTAATCTCCATGTACTTATGGTCAACGAGACCACCAGGACCGAGGATGAAACCATAGAGCTTATTAGCTGGGTTGAGAGACTTCACACCGTCGAAGAGACCAGAAATCACGTTGTGACCGCCAGGAGCCTGACCACCTGAGAGGATAACACCTACGTTGAAAGCAGGAAGTTCCTTAGCCTCACCTGCCTCGAATGTAATAACAGGCATTCCATAAGTGTTAGGGAACAACGCCTTGATTTCATCCTGATTACCTACTGACTGTGTTGCTGCACCTTCAACTGCCTTTACTGGGCCCTGGAGAGCCTTAGGCAATTTTGGCTGATAAGCAGCTCTTGCAATCTGCAATGCACTTTTTTCCATAATTCGTTTTTTATTTTAATTAGTTGAAACTTCAAAAACATCTGCAAAAATAACTCTTTTCTGCGAGATACGGAAAGAAAAATGCTAAAAATGCGTTAATAGATACATTTTTTTCCAAAAAATGATGTTATTTCAAAGAAAATGATTATCTTTGAGCGATATTTTTAATTATTCATTAATTAGGAGAAAAGAATTATGGCTAATAAAAGAGATTTAAAGCGCACGATCAACTACATTACAAGCGAACTTTTCGCCGAAACAGTAGCTGCATCTTTGTATAATGGTAAGCCTACACAGGAAGATGTAGATGGCATTCTTTCAGCTATCGTCATGATCAACGGCGATTACATCAGCCGCGTGTCTCACCCGGAACCGGGAATCACGAAGGGTGAATATTATAAGAAACTCACAGTCGACTTCAACAAGCAGGTGAGCGAAATCATCGACCAGATTTCAAACCTGGCATAATCCTTTCATCATCAGAATCAGGAAATACACCTATTTAAATATATGGTAAAAGGAATTTGTCAATGGATATTGTATAAGCTCTTGGGATATAAGAAAATCATCAACCAGGAGCTTCCTGAAAAGTATATTATCTGCATGGCTCCGCACACCAGCAACTGGGATCTGATCCTAGGCCAGCTCTTTGCCCATGCTGAGGGAATCAAATGTAATTTCCTCATGAAAAAGGAATGGTTCTTCTGGCCGCTAGGCCCTATCTTCAGAAAGATGGGAGGTATTCCTGTGTGGAGAAGCAAACATACCAGCATGACGGATAATCTGGCTGCAGAAGCGGATAAGCGCAAGGCTTTCGGACTGTGCATTACGCCCGAAGGTACCCGCTCGCTCAACCCGGAATGGAAAAAGGGATTCTATTTCATAGCCCTCAAGGCGCATCTGCCTATCCATCTCTATGGGCTTGACTATGAGAAGAAGGTCATCCAATGCACCAGGCAGATTATCCCGTCAGGAGATGTTGACAAAGACATGCGTGAAATCAAGTTGTACTTCAAGGATTTCAAAGGAAAGAAACCGGAGAAGTTCACAATCGGAAATATTGATTAAACGTTAGAAGATAACGGTTTAGTCAGCTATTAAAGAAGGAGTAATCGTATAGTGAAACACCAAAACATAACATATTGTTTGATAAGCAGTTTGCTGTTAGCCGCTGGAGCTTCGCTTCAGGCTAACGGCAAATCGTTTTTTCCTATCTACGACGAGGCTAACAGCGGCGCATGGCAAGGCATAGATTATGATGGCGACCCATGGGTGTTTAATGTTTCCCGCCCTTATTTCGTTACGGCAGGACTACAGAACAGGCACCTTTCGCTATGGGCCTCGCACGGACGGTATTATTATGCCGACAGAGATGTATGGAAATGGCAACGCCCTAACCTGTTTTGCACAAACGAAGATCTCTTTACCCAAACCATCGTAGTGCCCTACCTCATCCCGATGCTCCAGAATGCGGGAGCCATCGTCTTCACACCCCGCGAAAGAGACTGGCAGAGGAACGAAATCGTCATCGATAATGATGATGCTGTCAAGTCGGTTTATTATTTCGAAAAGGAGGCGAGCAAGCGATGGAAAAAATGCGATTCGCTCGGTTTTGCCAACCGCTACCGACTGAAAGATGGGGAAAATCCGTTCCGCATGGGAACCGTGAGACAGGCGAAGGCTACCAAGCGCAAGAAAACCAGCCAGGTAAGCTACCAGCCCCGTTTTAAGGAAGCCGGCAAATACGCAGTCTACGTAAGCTACCAGTCGCTCCCCAAGAGCGTGAGCGATGCAAGATACATCGTTTATCACAAGGGCGAAGCCACGGAGTTTTCCGTTAACCAGCGCATGGGCGGAGGCACCTGGGTTTACCTGGGCACCTTCGATTTCGACAAGGGCTGCAACGAGTTCAACCGCGTGGTCTGCACCAACAAGGCTTCACACCGTGGAGTAGTAACTACAGATGCTGTCCGCTTTGGCGGCGGCATGGGAAACATAGAGCGTGGCGGTTACACCAGCGGATTGCCCCGTTGCCTGGAAGGAGCCAGATACTACGCCCAATGGGCTGGTGCTCCCTATAAGGTTTATGGAGGCAGAAAGGGAGAAAATGATTACGCCGACGACATCAATACCCGTTCGCTGATGACCAATTGGCTGGGCGGCGGTTCGGTCTACATGCCTGCCAGAAAGGGCAAGCACGTGCCTATAGAACTCTCGCTGGCACTTCATAGTGATGCGGGTTACAATAAGGACGGAAAAACTACCTTTGGAGCCCTTGCCATCTGCACCACAGATTATAACGACGGAATACTGAACAGCGGAATCTCCAGATTCACATCCAAGGATTTCGCCAGGGCTTTGCGCGATAATCTCGTTACGGATCTGACGGCTCAGTTCGGAGAATTCGGCAAACGCTACCTATGGGACAGAAACTATTCTGAAACCCGTCTGCCGGAAGTTCCGTCGGCTATTCTCGAGATGCTTTCGCATCAGAATTTCCCTGACATGAGAATTGCTCAGGATCCGCTCGGAAAATTCTATATCGCACGCTCCATCTACAAAACTATCCTGCGCTTCGTAAACAGCAATCATGGAACCCGATACGTGGTCCAGCCGCTGGCTCCGCAGAACTTCAGCGTTACGCAGAACCAAGGCGTTGCCCTACTCTCATGGACTGCCCAGCTGGACAAGACGGAACCATCTGCCCGCCCTACTTCTTACATTATTTATAAGGCTGAGGGACAAGGCGGTTTTGACAACGGAACCATCGTGAACACCACCCGCTGCCAGATGCAGCTGGAACCGGGCAAGCTTTACCATTTTAAGGTGGCTGCGGTTAATGCGGGAGGAGAAAGTTTCACCACCGAAACCCTCTCTGTGCTCTATAATCCTGCTGCCAGCAAGTCTGTGCTCATCGTAAACAATTTCCATCGCCTTGCCTCTCCGCAGGTCGTGGATGATGAGGAAAAGCAGGGATTCGACCTCAATCAGGATCCGGGCGTAAGCTACGGACTGACGGCGGGATGGAGCGGCAAGCAACAGGTGTTCGACAGAAGCAGAATGGGCAACGAAACCAGTTTCGGACTCGGTTTCAGCGGCAACGAAATGATTGGCAAGTTTGTGGCAGGTAACGACTTCAACTACGTTCAGGCGCATGCTACAAGTATTGCAGCTTCGGGCAAATATAATATTTCCAGCTGTTCGAGCGAAGTCATCACCAGCGGCAGGGTTCAGATGAAGAACTATCAGGCAGTTGACCTCATCAACGGACTGGAGCGCCATGACGGCTATACTCACGCCTACTTCAAGTCGTTCACGCCTGCCCTGCAGAACAGCATCAGGCAATACGCCAGCCAAGGCGGCAGAATCCTGATAAGCGGTTCTTACACCGGAAGCGACATGCAGACTGAAGAGGAACAGGCGTTCCTGAGCGATATTCTGAAACTCAGCTATGAGCCTACAGGTTCTACGGCCATCACCAGGAAAATCAATCCCGAAGATTCAACCGTAACAGAACGAGACAGTATTGTCTACACTTCGCCTAACGTCAAGGGTTTAGGTCTGCAGTTCAGCTATTATAACGAGCTGAATGCCCAGCATTATGCGGCAACCCATCCCGAGATATTGAAACCGGTTGGCAATTACGCCTTCACGGCGATGCAATACGATACGGGAACGAGTGCGGCGGTTGCCTACAAGAGCTCTACTTACCGCAGCTTCGTCATGGGATTCCCGCTGGAATGCATCATCGACGAAAGAACCCGCACCAGCGTGTTGCTCGGCATTCTCAAATTTCTGACAGATTAAATTAAAAGTAAAACAGATAAAAAATTTTAAGCTTATGTATAAGATTCAAGCCAACCAGTCTGGCACTCGCTCTATCGAAGTGAGCGACCAGCATTTAGAGACCATCGAAAAGTATCAGTTACTCCGCAACCTCGTAGACAGCAACGGCATTATCGACGAGGAAGTGCTCGATAAACTGAAACTTAATGTGCGTTCACTCCTCGAGAGCAGCGACATCAAGGATAAGGAGTTGCTCGATCTCTGTCTCGACGTCATCTACAATCAGAACATGAAGGCGCTCGGTCTTCACAACCTCGTTCTGCTCTACGTAGACTGGAAAGACAAGAAGCAGGCTGAGGCTGCAGCAGATGCAGAACCAGACGCAATAAATGATTAAAAAATATTGAATGGATTATAAGTTAACAGATTTCTTACCTACCACCAAGAAAGAATGCGAGTTGCGCGGATGGGACGAACTCGACGTCATCCTCTTTTCAGGAGATGCTTACGTTGACCACCCATCCTTCGGCCCTGCCATCCTCGGACGAATGCTGGAAGCCAACGGCTATCGGGTAGCCATTGTTCCCCAGCCCGACTGGCACGGCGATTTCCGAGACTTCAAGAAACTCGGTCGCCCTCGCCTCTTCTTTGGTGTTTCTCCGGGTGCCATGGACTCGATGGTGAACCGCTACACGGCGAACCGCCGCATGCGTAGCGAGGACGCTTTCAGTCCCGACTCCCGCCACGACATGCGCCCCGACTATCCATCTATCGTCTATACGCAGATACTGAAGAAACTCTTTCCCTGTAGCACTAGGCGGTATTGAGGCTTCGTTGCGCCGCATCAGCCACTACGACTATTGGAAAGACGAGCTCCGCAAGTGCATTCTCTGCGATTCGGGCGCTGACCTCATTCTCTACGGAATGGGCGAACGTTCTATCGTAGAACTGGCCAATGCCTTTGCAGAAGGCAAGACGCTTAGCCAAATCCACGAAATGCCGCAGGTGGTTTTCTACTGCAAGGAAAGTGAGATTCCGGGCGGTTTCAAGGACGATGACATCATCCTCCACAGCCACGAAGAATGTCTCCACAACAAGAAGGGACAGGCTGAGAACGTGCGCCATCTGGAGGAAGAAGCCAACAAGATGCATGCTCAGCGCATGATTCAGGAAGTTGACGGCAAATATGTAGTGGTGAATCCGCCTTTCCCGCTGATGACTACCGCGGAGCTGGATGCGGCTTTCGACCTGCCTTATACGCGTTTGCCTCATCCTAAATACAAGGGCAAGACCATTCCTGCCTACGAGATGATCAAGTTCTCCGTGAACCTTCATCGTGGCTGTTTCGGCGGCTGTTCTTTCTGCACCATTTCTGCCCATCAGGGTAAATTCGTGGTTTGCCGCAGCAAGGAGAGCATTCTGAAGGAGGTGAAGAAAATCATCCAGATGCCTGATTTCAAGGGCTATCTGAGCGATTTGGGCGGTCCTTCTGCCAACATGTACGGAATGCACGGCAAGAATCAGAAAGCCTGCGAAGTGTGCAAGCGCCCGTCGTGTGTAAACCCTCAGATTTGTCCGAACCTCAATACCGACCACAGCAAGCTTCTGGAGATTTATCATGCTGTAGATGCTTTGCCGGGAATCAAGAAGAGTTTCATTGGTAGTGGTGTGCGTTACGACCTTCTGCTGCATAAGAGCAAGGACGAAAAGGTGAATCAGGCGGCTAGAGAATACACGCGCGAACTGATTACCAAGCATGTGAGCGGCCGACTGAAGGTGGCTCCCGAACATACGAGTCCGGAAGTCTTGAAGTTCATGCGCAAGCCATCGTTCGACCTCTTCTACGAGTTCAAGCGCATCTTCGACAAGATTAATAAGGAAGAAGGTCTTAACCAGCAGATCATTCCTTACTTCATCAGTTCGCATCCGGGCTGTCATGAAGAAGACATGGCCGAACTTGCCGTCATTACGAAGGGACTGGATTTCCATCTGGAGCAGGTGCAGGATTTCACCCCTACTCCTATGACCATTTCTACCGAGACCTGGTACACGGGGTACGATCCTTACACCCTGGAGCCGGTCTTCAGCGCCAAGACTCAGAAAGAGAAGCTTGCCCAGCGCATGTTCTTCTTCTGGTACAAGCCTGAAGAGCGCCGCGCCATCGAGAGTGAACTTCGCCGGATAGGCAGAGCCGACCTCATCGACAAGCTCTACGACAGGAAGAGCATGGGTGGCAGTTTCAAGGGTAAGAAGACGCATTATGACGATAAGGCGATAGGTTCTACATACGATAATCCTGGTGTAGGAAAAGGTGCTAAAGGCAAGCGTGGAACTGGCAGAAATGCGTCTGACCGCTATGCACCAAAGGGTTTCGGAAATGTAGGCTGCTATGATGAAGATAAATATCTGAACGAAGGCCGCCCATTAAGCGGAGGTGCCGGCTTCTTCAAGAACAAGAAGAAAAAGAGCTTCAACCCTAATTTCGACAACGACAACCACAGTCGCAAGAACCGCTACAACAGCGGGGATAAGAACGAACGCGGCGGCCGTGGAAATCAAGGTCGTGGAAATCAAGGAAGAAATGAAGGTAGAGGCAGAAGAAGATAAATGTCAGCAATACGCCCTGAAAGGGCAAAAACTCCTAGCCCAGGGCAACACCCT
>ERZ779939.87-NODE-87-length-20189-cov-6.01366_pt1 | contig 20189 bp, 17 predicted proteins | sample MGYA00511091_ERZ779939 | MGnify/ENA primary metagenome ERZ779939 (study PRJEB29588, sample SAMEA2156362) | human gut metagenome | biome: human gut; feature: human-associated habitat; material: faeces | place: Denmark | collected 2008/2010 ... | reverse complement strand
GTAAGGGCAAAAGCTTTATCATCGCCGCATTTTAAAGCTTTTGCCCTTACAGGGCGCATTGCTGAAATCTTGCTAAAACCCAGGGTGTTGCCCTGGGCTAGGAGCTTCTGCCCTTTCAGGGCGTGTGGAGAAGACGTCCCATCAAACAAAAATCTGTAACCAATCTTTTGCCCCATCCAAATAAAAGCAGTATCTTTGCAGACATGAAACAGGAAATCATAGATAAAATCAATCGATTGGCAATCCAGGATGAGTCTTTTCTCTTTGTTATCAACTATCAGGGAGACAAGGCTTTCATCCGCCAGCTATCAGATATAAATCCCGAAGAATGCCTCTTCGATTTTGAAGGAAGAGGAAACCTTTCTCATGCCTGGAAAGAGACTTTGAAGGAAGAGACTTCGGAGACCACCTGGCAGATAGAGCCCCCACTTTACGAGGATTACGAGCGAAGCTTCAACATCGTGAAGAGCAACATTATGGCGGGCAACAGCTATCTTACGAATCTCACCAACCGGGTTCCCGTGAACTGCAATCTTTCATTAGAAGAAATTTTCCATCGTGCAAAAGGGAAGTATAAACTGCTGCTCAGAAGAAAGAGAACTCAAGCAGAAGATAAAGCTCATCTGAAAGAAGAGAACATAGAAGAGAATCTCACCCCCTTCGTCTGCTTTTCGCCCGAAACCTTCGTCAGAATCAAGGGCGGAAGAATCTACTCCTATCCCATGAAGGGAACCCTGGATGCATCCCTCCCCAATGCCGAAAAGCTGCTGATGGAAGACCGGAAAGAGGCGGCAGAACACGCCACCATCGTAGATCTGATAAGAAACGACCTGAGCCGGGTGGCAGAAGATGTAAGGGTAGATAAATACCGTTACGTCGACGTGCTGCACACCAACAAGGGCGACATCCTGCAAACCAGTTCAGAAATCAGCGGTCGCCTTCCCGAAGATTACCGGCAGCATCTGGGCGAAATCCTCGATGCCCAGCTCCCAGCCGGTTCCATCACGGGTGCCCCGAAAGATAAAACCATGCAGATTATCCAAGAGGCAGAAGGCTACGACCGTGGCTTCTACACGGGCATCATGGGAATCTACGACCAGGGCGAACTCAACTCTGCCGTCATGATAAGATTCATAGAAGAAGAAACTTCGCCGGTTGATTTTGAAGCCGACGGAGAAAAGAATTTCAAGGCAAACGAAGGAAAGAAGCCGAAGGAAAGCCGAAAATTGTATTTCAAGGCAGGCGGCGGCATCACTTCGAAGAGCGATTGCCGGAGGGAATACGAGGAAGTGATTCAGAAAATCTATCTTCCGTTTTAAATCCACCTTTCATTTTAGAAAAAATAAAAGAGATTATGAAACAGCAATTTGTAGAAACAATAAAGATCAAGAACGGCAAGGCTCTGGCCCTGCCCTATCATCAGGCAAGAATGGAGAGAACCATCCGCAGGTTCTTTCCAACCCTCGCATCTGAAGAAATAAAACTCTCATCCCTCATTTCCCAAAATGAGGAAATGAACCTTTACAAGGCACGAGTGGTTTATGGCATCCAGGGCGTAGAAGCCATCGAGTACGCCCCCTACAAGATGAAGGAGATTCATTCCCTCAAGGTGGTAGAGGATAATAATATCGACTACACCTATAAGAGCACAGACCGAAGTGCGCTCAACGCCCTGGTAGTCCAGAAGGACGATTGCGATGAAATCATCATTGTAAAGAACGGGCTCATTACCGATACCTCCTTCACCAATCTCGCCCTTTTTGATGGCAACAGATGGCTCACCCCCAAGCATCCCCTGCTCCAGGGAACCAAGCGTGCCCAGCTCCTGGAAGCCGGCATCATCCAGGAAACCGACCTCACACTAGAAGACCTCAGAAAGGCGGAAAAAGTGAGTCTCTTCAACGCCATGATAGATTTCGGAGAGCGGGAAGTAACCGAGATTTTCCTACCGGATTCAGCCGATTAAGTTGATAAAACTCACCATTAAAAAGTCCCACAGATTCCACAGATTTACACAGATTCATTCTTGCCATAATCGGGAGAAGGATTCCCCCCAAATATCCAAACAAAAAATCTGTGTAAATCTGTGAAATCTGTGGGACAAATAAAATCCTATAGTTCTATCACCTCCAAATCATCCGGAACGAAGATTCTACCCTTGAAGTTCTCGGCAGCTTCACGGGTGTAATTTTCTTTACGATTAGCGAGCGTTTTCTCCTCCGTATGATACAGGATAAGATTCTTCACGCCCAGTTCCTCCGCCAGTTTTCCGGCATCAAGCGCCGTACTGTGGCATTTCTCATAAGGCTTGAACGTATCGCGGTCGGCATAGAGACAAAACGCCTCACACATCATCCAGTCAGCCCCCACTATGTAGCGTCGGTTCTGCTCGTTATAAGGTTCATCGCCCAGGCACGCCAAGACCAAAGGCTTACCCGATTCATCAGAAGAAGGCAGCTCAGCACGGAACCCGAACTGTTTCTCCTTAGTAGATTGAATATCAAAGCATTCCAGCTTCATATCCCCCACTTCAAAACGCTCCCCATCTTCCAGCTGATGGAACACCACCCTTTCAGCCACCTTAGCCAGTTGCTTCTTGGCAAGAATCATGTCGATGATGGTCTTGATCACCTTCATCACCTTGTCGTTTCCATACACATGCAGCAATCCCTCGTAACCCTTGCATTGTGCCACCATACGGATTACCCAGATCACACCCAACACATGGTCGGTATGCGCATGGGTAACAAAGAGGTGATGAATGTCAGAAATCTGAACATTCACCTTCTTCAGCTGTGAAAGAATTCCGTTTCCTCCGCCCGCATCCACCAGCATCAGGGTGCTGGGAGTCTGGAGCACAAAACAGGTATTATAAATCTGGGAAACCGTAGCATTTCCCGTTCCGAGCATCGTAATTTGATTCGTAATCTTATCCATTATCTTATTCGTTATCTATTTGATTCACGCCCACAAAACTACTCATTTTCTGATAAACCACCAAGAAAAAGCCCCGAAAACTTTGCTTATTCCAAATAATAATCTTAACTTTGCGGCATAAAAACAAAAAGTTGGTTTCGATTATGGCAAAAATAGAAAGACAAAAGCGAATCTATCGCAAGCGCATCCCTTACGGAATGCAGAACTTTGAGGATGTAATGGAAAGAGATTGTTACTATGTTGACAAGACCCCATTCATAGAGAAAATAGAAGAATCTAACATGTATTTCTTCTTCATTCGCCCTCGCCGTTTCGGCAAGAGCCTTACCCTCTCCATGCTCGAAAACTATTACGACATCAACAAGAAGGATAAGTTTGAAAGCCTCTTCGGCAAGCTTTACATCGGAGAGAATCCTACCCCTGAACGCAACAGCTATCTCATCCTTCACCTAAATTTTGCCATGATTTCAGCAGGATTGGATAATTATAAAAAAGGACTTGATGCCCATTGCAACAACAAGTTCAATTCCTTCTGTAGCAGATACGCCCACCTTTTGCCACCGCACACAAAGGAAGAGATGAACCAAAAGGAAGATGCCGTTGCCCAACTGGGATTTCTATGCGACAAATGTGCTGAAGCAGGCTTGAAGATTTATCTCTTCATCGACGAATACGACCACTTTACCAATCAGATTCTTGCCCACAAGGAACATGAAACCCGATATCGCGAACAGACTCACGGCGAGGGGTATCTACGACATTTCTTCGACACAATCAAGGGAGCCGCAGGAGATTCATTGGGCAGAGTTTTTGTTACAGGAGTAAGCCCCGTAACCATGGACGATCTGACCAGCGGTTTCAACATCGGAACCAACTATTCCCTGTCTCAGGAGTTCAACGAGATGGTGGGATTCACCGAGGAGGAAGTGCGCCAGATGCTGGCTTATTACGCCAGCGTGCTGCCATTTCACCATAGCGTGGACGAGCTGATAGAAGTGATGAAGCCATGGTATGGCAATTATTGTTTTGATAATTCAGAATGCGGAATGGCTACCATCTACCACCCCGCAATGGTACTCAACTTTGTGGACAATTACATTCAAAGCAATTACGAGATTCCAAAGAAACCATGTGAAGTAATCCCAAGTACAGACGAAGTAATCTCAAGTACAGACCATGAGATTGTTCGCCAGCTCATCCGCTACGCCAAGAAGTTTGCCCACGATTCCAGCATCATAGAAGATATAATGACCAAGGGATTCGCCATAGGGTATCTATTGGATATTTTCCCAGCCACCAGTATCAACACCCCTGATGGTATTCTCAGTTTACTCTTCAATTTAGGTATGGTTACGATAGACGGAACCTACCAGAGCTACACCCGATTTGTTATTACAAATGAGGCGGTTCGCAAGCAGATGCAGAGCTTAATTTAATTAATGAGATAAATACGCCTGCCAAAAGATCAGGAATATTCTAAAGATTAGAGTTAAAGATCGTAATCAGACGCCAAGTTTATGAAAAGTTTTAGTACCTTTGCATATTGACTTCGGTCAACATGTGCAAGAAATGCATGGAAACAATTTAAAAACTTAGCTGATGGCTGTATCAGAAGATAGAAAATTTACGAAAGAGCAAGTCTATACCCTTCTTGAAGGAGCAAAGGGCAAGACTCTTGGTGAGGTTGATAAATCCCACCAGTTTGCTCGTACCTTAGAAAGTAAAAAGATTACAGGTATCGCTGGAGACGTGATAGAACAATCTGTTTTCGGTTACAAAAAAGACAGTAAACAGGAATGTGATATTGAGATTGATGGCGTTCTTACGGAAGTTAAGACCACCGGAGTACGTGTACCCAAGAGAGACCAAAAGAATGCTAAAGGAAAGACTGGTGAAGCTTATAATGTTTACCTGGGTGCAAAGGAAGGTATCAGTATTACACATGTTACCTTTGAACCGCCGATTCAGACAGACTTCGACACATCTCATTTTTGGGAAAAAACAGAACGGCTTTTAATCATCTTCTATGAATATAGATCTTACGAGGTTGTACCAGCTTCAGGCTATGCTAAGTTCCCTATTGTTGACTACTGCTATAATTCTTTCTCACAAGAAGAAAAAGACAAATTACAAAACGACTGGGAGATTGTCAGCAATCACCTGCAACAGGTTTATCATGATTATCAGGATGCAGAAAAGCGTAACGAACAGCTGGTTGGTTTCACTCACCTTCTTCGTCCAAATCTCTTGCTGATAGAATTAGTACCAGGATTCAAGCGCACAGCAACAGGCTCTTACCAGAAGCCCCGATATAGATTGAAACAAACTTTTGTTGATTACATCGTACGAGGACATTTTGACAAAAGCAGAGCAAAGAACGAAATCGTACTGAAAGAATCTTTTTCAAGTTTCGCCCAGCTGGATGCTCGTTGCCATGCACTTACATTAAAGTATAAGGGTAAGACTCTGCCTGAACTAAGAGAAATGCTCGGAATAGATGCTAAGGTCAAGGATATTTCAGCTAAATGCGTTATCCGTATGTTCGGAACCGATTGCAACAGGTTAAATCAGATTTCAGACTTTAACAAAGCTGGTATCATAGCGAAGACCATCACGATTACGCCCCAAGGTGGAAGAACAGAGGATATGAAACTCAAGCACATCGACTTTGAAGAATGGGCAGATAGAGATGCAGACTTTGAAGATTCAGATGTTTACGATTACTTCTGTGAGCACAGCTTCCTCTGCCCTATCTTCTGTGAGCATGATAGTAAAGACCCGAGCAAGACCGTTTTTGAAGGTTTTAAACGCTTTGCTTTTGATGAAGAATTCATCGAGAATGAAGTTCGGCGTACCTGGGAGGATTCCAGAAATCTGATTCATAGGAATGAGTTGGAATGGGAATACGTTTATGACAAAAAGGGTAATAAACGTATGAACAATAGCGGTTCCTATATGGGAGCCCCAAACTTTCCTAAGAGTTCCGAATATAAAGTATTCTTCCGAGGAGGAGCTGATGTTTCGACAGAGAAAACAAGAACAGAAAGTGTGAACGGCATAAGAATGCTTCCGCAGTTTTTCTGGCTCAAGGGTTCATATATTGCTAAAAAATTACAAGAAATTCCATACATATAAATATGTCTAAAAATACAATAAAGGTAGTAGAACTATTCGCAGGCGTAGGAGGCTTCCGCATAGGTTTGGAGGGAGCTTCAGATGCCTATGAAACCATCTGGAACAACCAATGGGAACCATCAACCAAACACCAAGATGCTTCACTCGTATATAGAGCACGCTTTGGTTCAAAGGGTCATAGCAACCAAGATATTAATACAGTACCAACAGCTGATATTCCTGATCATGACTTGTTGGTAGGCGGCTTCCCATGTCAAGATTATTCTGTAGCTTCAACTCTTAGCCGTTCTGGTGGAATAGAGGGTAAGAAGGGTGTGCTTTGGTGGCAAATCTATCGCATCTTAAACGAGAAGGGAGATAATCGTCCAAGCTATATATTCTTTGAGAATGTTGACCGTTTGCTCGGTTCGCCTGCCAAGCAACGTGGACGTGATTTTGCAATCATCCTTGCTTCACTCGCAGATTTGGGCTATACGGTAGAATGGCGAGTAATCAACGCAGCAGAATACGGAATGCCTCAGCGCAGACGCCGTACTTATATTGTCGGGTACCGTGAGAATTCAAATGTTTCAAGACAAGTACAAGAGTTGAAGGATTGGGTGCTTTATGAAGGCGTGCTGGCAAAGGCTTTTCCTTTCAAACCGAAGGATAAAACCCTCTCTGAATTTGAGATTAAAGGAACTATTAAGGAGGTTTCGGATAATTTCAACAAAGAAGGAAAAGACAGTCCATTTGGAAATGCCGGTATCATGCGCAACCGTTGTGTATATTCGGTAGATGCAGAGGCGGTTTATGATGGTCCAGTTATGACACTTGGCGGCAATATAGTTGATGAGTCCCTGGTACCAGAGGAGTTCTTTATTCCGCAAGATGAAGTTGCAAGATGGGAATACGAAAAGGGCGCAAAGAAAATAGAACGCACTACCAAAGAAGGTTTCAAGTATCTTTTCTCTGAGGGCGGAATGGCCTTCCCTGATTCCCTGGATAAGCCTTCACGTACAATCATTACAGGTGAAGGAGGTGCTGGTGCATCACGCTTCAAACATGTCATCAAGACTGCATCAGGGCGCTATCGCCGACTGATACCTATAGAATTGGAGCGTCTAAATATGTTCCCAGATAACCACACCTTGCATCCCGATGTTACGGATGCTCGTCGGGCCTTCCTGATGGGAAATGCCTTGGTGTGCGGAATCGTTCAGCAGATTGGCAAGAGTCTTTACCGCTTCATCTATGAGAAGGAACCGGTTTCTACCCATCCGATAGATATTAAGCGTGACTCTCAACCCAAGCTGAATTTTGGCTTATTCTCAGAATTGAATCCTGAGTTGAAAATAAATAAGCCGAAGAAGAGCTACACCTTGGATATGAACAAAAGTCTCTTGGTAGGCTTTGTCAAGGAAGATAATACAGATTATTTCCTAGATGGTGGTCAGACAAAGATTTACTATACAGGTAAGACCAAGTCTTTCCCATCGACTGTTGCGCTCAACAAGCTTTACTATTTCATGCCCTATATCAAGGGCAAGGGAGTCAAGGATTTGTATCTCATCCGCATAGCTCGCATAGGCTGTAAGGCAGAGATTCATCCAGAGTCAAATGATAAAGACCCACGCCTTGTGTTCGAACTGGAATATTTAGAGAGCTTGCCAAACTACATGATGCTGAAGCCTAATATCTTCAACACCTATAGAAACACAGTTCTAGGAAGAGTGATGGGGAAATAGAATAATTCTATCCCCTATCCTTCTTCAAGGAGAGATATTAATATATTGATAAAATCTTAAAATCTTAAAAAGAATGAGCGAATACATTATTCACAACATTGGTTTAACTGTCGTCCCACAGTTTGATTTTGATGAAAACGAAGAGAAAGATAAGCCAGTATCCTTGTTTCCTAACTTTTACCTGGGCAAAATCATTGGGAAAAAGGGAAGCGAATTGAGTATAAATAGAACCAGACGTGGAGAAGGAGAAGAACATATTCCCAATTGTGTTCTAAGAAATGAAAATGGTATTGCCTTAATAAGAATCCATAATAAGGAAAATCTTACAATCTATGATTTGCCTGATAGTACTGAGAAAGAAGTACAGGATTGTATTGGTACTTCTCAGAATAGTTATCCATATGCTTATGTAATCGTAGATTATCGCAATGAGAGATGCCAAATTGCCATTGAAAAATCATCGGCATGGGACAGAAACACAAAAACCATTAGGAATGGTCTAGAGACTTTTTTTAATGAAAAGTTATATAGCAGCATGGGCATACATACAACGATAAAAGAAAAAACTATAAGAACTCAATTTGAAGATTTTATTGATTGTAGAACTATTGATTACGGAGATATAATTGAAGAGTTTACATTCAAATATGTAAATACTAAACATTGTCCTACGACAAGAATTCCAAAAGAGTTGACGGAGGAGATGGAAATGCGCTCAAAGATATTAGAAACATATGGAGCTCTAAGTGCCACCACAACCATGAAATTAGGTACAGGCTCTAAAACTGATAAACTGAAACAACTTTCTGCTGTAGTAGGTTATAGCAGCGATAATGCATTTGATTTGGTTGTGAAATTTCGCAATTATGGCGAGTATACATGCAACGAAAATATCATAGCCAAATATCCGATGAATGATATAGTTATCAGCAATTATAAGGAATATAGGACTCCAGAAATTGAAACTAGCGATTTTGATTTGACCAAATGGCTGGATGAGGTGTTTTACAAAGTAAAAGAAAGAAAAGATGACAAAGAGATTCCAACAAAACCAAAGAGATAAACTGAAAGAACATTTCAGAAATCACATCTTTTACAGGCTATGTCGTGAAGTTCGTGATGTGTTTCTTCAGCAATACCCTGCAATCATAATCTCTACCGAGAATTTGTTTGTTGATGCTGCAAAAGAACTAGACATAATACTAAGTGATGGCGATATCGACGCAGATTATTGTAAAGATATGTGGACCAATTCTTTAACTATTTATCGAGAACAAGATAATACTCTTGCCGAAGTCGCAACAAGTCAAGCAGAGGTTGCTATGTTATTATATACCATTATGTTTGGTATTAATGCTGTCAACCATTCTCATTATAGAGGAAAACTACAAAGGACTCTGCATGAAAGTATTCATAAAATGTGGAAATGTAATAACCAGCCAGCCTGTATTGCAATAGAAATCAAGTTGAAGGAGTCGGTAAATCAATATACAGAGGAGATGATGGGATGGATGAAAGAGTATTTCGTTTCGCAATCAAATCTAACAGAAGAAATTAATGAAACTCTATCGCCTAAGAAAAATAATCACCCAAAGAAGAATTGTAAAAGTTCAGAAGAGTATCCTACGTTCCTTTATAATTGTAAGAATCAAGAAACAAGAGTGAAACGGATAAATCTTGTTATGAGAAAAATGCAAGAGTGGGAATGGATAGAAGAGCCAAGATATGCTGAAGATTTCGAACGTTTGTTTGATGGAGAAAACAGGAATTGTAACATTAGATGGATAGGGAAACCTTTGGCTATTCTAACAGAATTAACCAAGCGTATTCTCGAGCAATCCTATATGGATAAGCAGAAAGGTGTTTCGGCCTCATCTATCGTTAAAAAACAATTTGGGAAAAACCGTAGTAGCAACACCGAAAGATTGGATGAGAGTGTTGAGAGCCGAATCAATATTATTTTATCAATTTTAGATTACAATAAAGAACTGCCACTTTTACGAAAAGAAAATGATGAAGAGATTGACATTAGAGATATAGCTCTTCAAGATGCGTATAAAAAAGAGTTGCGTATAAAAAAAAGTTGCATATAAAAAATCTTCGTCGAACATATAAATGAACAAGGTTACCATTTCGGTTACCATTTCGATATTTTTTTTATTTTTTTATCCCGAAATTCTGTATGCCATACAGAGTTTCGGGTTTGTTTTTTGTTACCATTTTTTTTGTTACCACTTTTTTGTTACCATTTTTTAGTTTTTTGGTAACAAAATCTGCATTCTTTACCCCATTGTCAGAAGCTGAACAATTCAGTTTTTGACCATCTTACGCTATGGGCTAAGCAGATGGCCTAACCGCCCAAATTCTGATAAGCTTATGGCACAGAATTTAAAATTCAATAATTTCTACCCAAACACAGAATTGGGTATCGACCTCAAGTTGATGACTAAGGAGCCAGGGCGCATGGCCGTTGGCGAGTATCTGGATGGAGCCATTACGCACGATGAAGAAGACCACTTCACCTTTGTGCAGAATGACCAGGAGAAGAAAATGCTGAAGGTGGTGCAGAGAAATCCGCACGTGTATGAAGGAAAGTACATCAACGTGAACCGGAAGAAAGACGGTACGCTCTACCCTACCTTCAACCGCCCGCAGTTCTCAGAGCGCTTCACCTTCCAGGACTTCTGCCAGGGTGCCGCCAACGAGCTGCGCATCATTAGCGGCAAGAGTGATGACAGATAAACGGAGTTGAGGCTTTCTAGAAGAAATGGGGACTTCGGGGAGGCTGGTAACAGGATTATCCCTACCCTCATTTCCTCTTCAAAACAGTCTCAAATCTCAGTCTCAGTTAGGATAAATGTCACAATCCAACTTCAAACCCGCTTCTTAAGCCTTTATAACTTATTGATTATTAATTAGTTATATATAATATATATAGGAAGCGAGACCATAAAAAAAACAACTGAGACTCTGAGACTGAGACTGCAAGCAAGAAAAAACGAACATGAAATTTGATTTAACTCTCTAAAAAGCAATGGATTATAATATTTTTAGCAACATCGCTCCGGCGATGCCAAAACCCAGCAAGGGTACTGAATTTGTAAAATTTGCCATCTCTCAGGCATCTAAAGACATGCAGGAAGTGCTCATTCCGATGGCAATTCCGGCATTAGCAGCTCATCTCACAGACGTAAGATTCATGTATTCCGACAACAAATATTACGAAATGTGCGGGCAAATGGGTCATCTGATTGGTCCGTCGGGTATCGGAAAGGCACAGTTGGGTCATCTTGTAGAGGCCATCATGAGACCTTTTAGAAAGCATGATGAGACTGAGTTCAAGAAACTGGTTGACTGGCAGCGACAGATGAAAACCAAGGGCGCCAACAAGGAAAAACCGGAGCGCCCGAACGTGAGTTTCTGGTTTCCACCTTCTGATGTCACCAATCCTGCCTTCATCCAGAACGCAATGGCTTGCGAACAGCTGGGCGGAAGAACCCAGTACATCAATCTGCCTGAGGTGGAGATGGCCGACAGAATGTGTGGTGGGCATAAGCAGGTGAGCCAGATGGTAAGAAACATCTTCGACTGTCAGAGGGCTGGAGCCTTGCGAGCCACGGCTGATGGCGTAACGGGCAACCCTCTGCTCCGTGTGAACCTCACCTTTACCTCCACTCCCGAGGCGGCCCGACTCTTCTACAAGAAAGACCTGACCAATGGTTTCTTCGGGCGCATACCTTTCGCCTACAAAGCCCGTGGCGAGCGAAGCGGAAAGATTCCGCGACAGGGAACGTACAACAAAGATTTCCTTGAAAAGCTCGATGGCTACCTGCTGAGGCTGGACAACTGCAAGGGCAGTTTTGTGGTGAAGCCGCTCAACAAGATAGCCGACAAGCTGGCAGAGGAAATGGCACGCCTTGCCGACCTTGCTGATGATGATACGCTCTGGGAACTCTCCCACCGCAGCATCTTCTCGGCATGGAAGAAGGGAGCCGTGCTGTGGATTCTGAACGACCAGAGCTGGTCGAAATCCATCGGCGACTTCGTTGAATGGTTCTGCTACTACGATTTGTGGTCGAAGGTTAAGGTGTTCGGCGACATGTTTAAAACGGGAGATGGGCAGGAAGAGGCTCAGAGAAGCGGTCCGAAAAACATGCTCGACCAGCTGGAGAATTCCTTCAACGAACTGCAGTTGGAAACCCTGCGCCTAAGTCTGGGCAAGAATCAGGAAGGTACCAAGCATCAGCTCAACGTATGGAAGAACCGCCAGTTTATTACTTATAACAGCCAGACGAAACTCTATACCAAGACTGCAGAATATCTGACGGGTATACCGGCCAAGAAAAAGAAAGGGAAAGGGATATGATGGAGAAATATGAGATTCAGAAACTGCGCGAACTTCCGATAGAGAAGGTCGCGAAAGAGATGGGGATGAAGGTGGAGCACCATAAGGCGCTCTGCCCATTCCATGACGACCACCACGCCAGCCTTACGTTCAACAAGACCAAGAACAGCTGCAGATGCTATGTATGCATGAGGAGTTCTATCGGCACCATCGACCTGGTGATGAGATACCTGGGGAAGGATTTCCCGTCGGCTTGCCGATGGCTCGCAGAAGAACATCAGATTCAGCTGGAGGAGGATTCTTCTTCGGAGAAAAACTTTTCCTTTGGGGGGTCTTCGGGCAGAGGGGCTTCTTCGGGCTCTTCATCCGATGGTTCTTCTTCGGGTGATAATTCGGGGAAATCTTCCTTCGATGCAAGCAGGTATGCTAGGTTCTTTGAGCATCCCTGGCTTAACCAGGCAGCTCGGAGATTTCTCTTCGAGGAGAGGAAGATTGACTGGAGAGTGGTGAACTGGTGCAGACTTACTTCCTGGACGGATAAGAAGGGCATCAACTGGCTGCAGATTCCTTACTTCGATACCGAAGGACGGCTTATAGGAATCCAGAACCGGAACCTGGATTACAAAAAGAAAAAATCTTCATCGGGAGGTTGTTTTTCTGAGGGGAATGTTTCTTCTGAAGAAAAAAGGCCGGGCGAAGAAAAGGAGCAGGATGCTCCCCGCTTCCGGTTCCCCTACGGCGCAAGATGCAGCATCTATAATCTGCCGGTTGTGAAGAGACTGAAACCGGGCGAGAGGCTGTTCATTACGGAGGGATGTAGCGATTGCTGGGCGATGCTTTCTGCCGGACATAAGGCGATTGCCATCCCTTCTGCCACGCTCCTCAAACCCGAGGATAAGCAGCTGCTGACGGATATCGGAAGACTGTATCAGGTGGAATTCCATATGTTTCCTGATCAGGATGTGCCGGGCGAAAGCCTCTTCATGCAACTCAGGGAGATGCTCCCCCAGCTGGTTCACCACCAGTTGCCACCGGGCTGCAAGGATTTTAGCGAATACTATCTTTTAGGGGCTGCTGCACCTTCCGGGAGCAAGGAGCCGATAAACAAATGATTGAAAAATTAAGATTATGGAAGATTTTATAAACCGTTCGTATACGAAGAAGGAACTGGGACTGATGTACTTTCCCGAGAGTATGCCACGCACGGCCGTGAATCATCTCATGAGTTGGATTCGCCGTTGCCAGCCGCTCTGGGATGAATTGCAGCAGATGGGATATGAAAAGACTTGCAAGTCGTTCACGCCCAAGCAGGTAAAGGCTATTTTCGATAACCTCGGGGAACCGGGATAGTTATTAGTGATTAAATGTTTCGATATCGCATGGTATCGCACGCTATCGCACACCTGATAAATCGGGATTTCGTATCTTTGCATCGTGATTCAGAAAGCGCGCAAAATCACTAGCCCAGTTGGAGAAAAATATTTCCCTGATTGGGAAAATAAAAAAGGCCTGATGAAGAGAACGGGGAAGCACAGGAAAACAAGACAACAGCCACGATTCTCTCACGGCAAGGCTTTTCAGAAAACAAAAGTAATGAAACCAAGACTCCAAGCCTCGAAACGAGTCGTTTCGCAAAGTACTTCTTCTAAGAGAAATCTGAGGAAAGAGGAAAAAACGAAACTTAGCAGGGGGCAGAAAAAAATCATGAACCAGAACATGAAGGCATTCATCAGGTATCTCATCGTGGCGATTTGCTCAGCCATCGTCACCTTCCTATCCAGCTCCTGCACGGCAGGACTCGTAATCGGAAAGAACCAGCGGCAACATCAGGAGAACAACATCTCCACCAAAGTAGATTCTACCTACTATGTGCCAACCATTACCATCCGGTAGTTTAGAGTTAATAGTTTATAACAATTAAAAAATCAAAAGATTATGGCAATTAATTTGAAAGCAAAGGAGACCCTTATCCAAGTAGGCGAAATGAAGGGTCAGTACAGATTCATCCTCGGTACCGAACTTTACAACAAGCTCTCAGAGAGCAAGGTTATCAAGGAGGCTGCTATCAGAAGCGGCGTTAGCGTGGGCGTGATGCAGGTTTGCTGGGATGCAGCAGGCGAGGTTATCAAGGCGTGGTGTACCGAAGGTCATTCCGTAGCCGTTCCGGGATTGGGAACCATGCGATTCGGCGTAAGAGCCAAGAGTGTGCCTACCGTAGGCGAAGTGGCTACCAGTCTGATTACCAACCGCCGTGTTATCTTCACCCCAAGCGTTGACATCAAGCGCGAGCTGCAGGAAACCTCCATCCAGATTACCTGTTACGACCGCAACGGCAAGGTGGTGAAAAACGTTACCTCCGACGATAAGGGCGATGTGGAAGACCCAGACAATAACCCAGGTGGCGGCGGTTCGGATAACACCCCGGGCGGCGGAAATACTGAAGGCGGCGGAACCACCGGCGGTAATGAGGGCGACGGTTTGGAGTAAGAAAAGAGCCCCCTGATGCAAGGAAACGAGCATCGGGGGCTTTTATCTTACTCCATTACATAGAGGATGGATGTATAGAGCTGCATCACGAGAATGTAGAAAAGAAAGCAGGGCGACAGGAGGCGGATGCCTTGATTCATCGCATCATAAACCTGACTGATGCCCTTGATGCTCTCGCTCATGATGCCGTAACTCATGCTCATCACCATGACCGAGAAACAGATGTACGGAATGAGACTTTGCGTGAACGGACCCGGAAAGAGGGTTCCAACGGCATTCAGCAGAATGGCATGGGGCAAGAGTGTGAGTGCCAGCATGATACCTGCAGAGATGCACAACTCGATGAGCATCAGGCGCAAGGCCGTGCGCTGGCGATACTGGGTATGGTCGAAATGGAGCACCCTACTCTGCTTTACCACCCCGATGGTGATGCTGATGAGCACCAGCCATACGAGCCATACTGAGGTGAGATGGTCTACAAAATGGCCCGTAAACCAGCGGATGCCCTCGGGGCTGGTAAGCGAATGGGCGAACGACTCGGGCATCGCAGCTGTAAGCAGCCACGAAACCAGAATCACCACTATTTCGGCTATTCCCAACGATAATGCCAGATAGGCCAATACTTTCTTATACATTCTTTAAAAAGCACTTATTGAAACGAGTTATTCTTCATCTGCCTGCAGATGGTCGATATCGAGGATGCGGAGCTCGCAGGCTTTTACCACCAGGCGGGTGGCGTTGATGCCCATGCCGTGATTGCCGTCAGGGAAGAGTTTCTGAACCAGTTCTGCCTGTCGCTTCTCCAGACTCTTTACGCCGAAAGGCATTCCGCGCAGGTTGGTAATCTGCTCCTTGGTGTAACCCAGCGCAAGATGGCGCAGGAAACGCTCGTCATACTCATCAATCTCATAATTCACCAGAGCCTCCTGACGCATCAGCTGGCTGTTTACGCTCCGCTTGAAACGGTCTACTATCTTCTGAAGGATAGGCTGGTTGAACACCAGTTTCTTACCTCCCATGCAGCTCGCCACATCGCCACGCGTAAGGAGTTCGCCACTCTTCAGAATGATGCCGTCGCAGCCCGCATCGAGCACATCTACCCAGAGTTTTTCGTTCAGAATTTCTCCTGTAAAGATGAGCACCTTCACGTCAGGATACTGCTCCTTGGTCTGGCGGCAGATTTCTACGCCTACCGTGGTGGAACCGCCCAGTCCGAGGTCGAGCAGAACCAGATCGGGCAACTGCTGCTTGATGAGTTTCCAATAGGCTATTTCGCTCTCGGCAGTACCGATGATTTCAGCCTCTGGAATATCATTCTTGAAGATACCCTCTGTACCCTTCAGTTCCAGGGGCACGTCTTCTACAATGATGACTTTAAAATTTTCCATTTTCTGATATTTTTATTTTCTTATGATTTTAAACTTTTCCATTTGATGCGTGCCGGCAGCACGGCCTCTATCCTGAGGCAACCCTTATCGCCCTGGCAGGCCTTGATGCCGCAGCCGCGCAGATTGGTAATCTCTCCCAGTTCCCTCACAATCTGCCGGCAAAGGAGATAGCGCAAATCGCACGTCAGAGGGGTGAAGAGCTGGGCATGGAGCGCAGCATCATAGGCCACATCCTGCTGGTCAATCCAATATCTCACGTAGGCAGAACCCGGAATCTCAGCCACTCCGGTATGGTAATCCTTGGAATTGCCACGCATCAGAGAAACAAGATAGCGGTTCAGGAAATCATCTGCCTTGATGTTGCCTTCTACCTGCTCCATCGCTTGGGCGCTGAGCAGAGAATAGAGCGATTTATAATAATCTACCAGTTCCTTGAGCGAATCTACATCATCGGGCTGCGAATCGATAAGCTGGCGGATGCGCGACGGATAATACATCGTTTCGTGCTTGAGCGTAGACAGACAGTTGTCGAGCACGGAATTGGAGATATGAAGTTTATCGTTCTCATATTCAGCCCTATGCAGCTCATCGGTCATCAGCTCCAGTTTCAGGGATTCCTGCTCAGCCTCGTCGGTCCGCTTAGCCTTGGTTTGTTCAATCATGGCAAACCGGTAACTCAGCACGTGGCGGTAATAGAGCAGATAATAAGCCAGCGGCAACTGCAGCAGCAACAGGATGAGCAGCACCACGGCCACGGTCTTCGAGTTCTCGCTCTGCTGCATCGTGTGCACGTAATTATCGAGCGTATTATCGGCACTTATCTCGCGGAACAGCTGGGTATAAACCTTGTTGTTGCTCTGGTAGAGCGACCATTGGTGCAACGCCAGGGCAGCCACGGCACACTCGTTTCTCAGGTCCAGGATGACGTGATAATTGGTTGGCAGTCCGGAGCGTATCCAGGAGAGTTCTGCCGCCATTCCCACCTCCGGATGAGCCACCATGAGATACTTGCCGTCGGGATATTTCGACAGATAGAACGCGTTGAGATAATGGCGCGAAGAATCGGCAAAGGCCAGGGTGCGATGGTAGGTGCCGTTGATATTGCTGAAGTAGGCGCTATCTGCAAAATCGCCGGCACGCTGGAGATTGGCATCTACGTTCGTCTTGTGATGATTGTGGCGCTGGCGGATGTCGTTGGCCTTCTTAGCCTCGCAAGGCTGGACCGAAGCCGACAGCAGCACGAAGAGCATGATGATGATGCCCAACAACTGATGGGTTCGGCGGACGATACCTTTAGGCAGACGGAAACTGAAGCGGCTCCCCTCGCCCAACTTGCTTTCTGCCTTGATTTGGCAGCCGGCAAAGAGCGAACTCACCTTCTTATATTTCTCTATGATGCCCTTGCAGTTGAGCAGTCCGAAGCCGTGACCGCCTGTATAGGTCCGGTCGAAGACATGCGCCAGCTGCTCCTCGTCCATACCCTTTCCGGTATCTGAGATGCTGATTTCCACGAAGTCAGAAACCTTGGCGCTAATGGTTACCTTTCCGCCTTCGGGTGTAAACTTGCGGGCATTATCGGCTATGGTATTGATCATGAAGAGCGTAAGGATGCGGTCGGCCTTGACCACGGCATCTGTAGGTTCTACATCGAGTTTCACGCCCTGCATCTGGAAGCTCATCTTGCCCTTGCTTACAATATCGAAAAGCTGCTGGAGCGGGAAACTTTCGATACGCAGGCTGAGTGAGCCCTGGCGCATCTGAATCCACTCTGTAAGCACGTTGTTATATTGGTTTATCTTATCCGTGAGTTCGGCGATATACTGGTAGCGTTCTTGCCGCACCTCATCGCTTTCGCCCCCTTCGGAGAGTCGGTTTACCTCGTGAATCATGCGGTCGATGAAAGGCGTAATACTGTTTACGAGCGAAATCTTAGCCCTTTGTTCCAGATTGCGTTTCTTGTTTTCTTCGATATGCAGTCGGGTTACGTTCAGTTCATCCTGAACCTCCTCCTGCTTATCTTTTAATTCGTTGATTTTCTTAGTGTTATTCTCGTTCCACTCACGCAAAGGTGCAAGCAGTTTATCCATCGACTGGTTCTTCATCTTCTTGCGCTTCATGTGGTCGAAAACGTAGAGTAGAACCACCACGAGCACAATCATCGCCACCACGGCAGCAATCATCAGGTTGAGCTGCTGGGCGTTCTCGTCGAGTGCCGCGGCACGTGCCTCCAGCTGGCGGTCCTGTCGCGAACGGTCCTGCAAATCCAGATAGATATTGCGGTTGTAATCGCTCTGCTGCTTATCATCTATAGCCGAATAAACCAGACAGAGTCTTTCACGTATCGACGCTACGAGGTCGGGTGCCTGCTCGATGGCCTTGTTGTCGTTCAGGGCATGATTCAGGCAGTCGAGCGCAGAAGAATAATCATGGATATCAAAGAAACATTCAGCCAGCGTACGGTTGGCTCCGGCAGTCTGATAAACATCTCCGTAGCTCGAAAAGAGGTTGAGGGCACGCTGGGCAAAGTTGCCTGCCAGCAGATTGTTTGGCATCTGCTCGATGTTGAGATACTGGAAGGCAGGCAGGTTGTTGCGTATGAGGAAATCGCTCACCTCTCCTTTTCTGAGGTGCTCGCTTATAGACTGCAGGGCGTTAGCCTGCCAGTAAGGATAAGGATGGGCTGGGTCGCTAGCCAGCATGTAGCAGCTGATCAGCCGGTCGAATTCCGCCTGATTGATTTCGTTTTCGGTTCCCTTGACGATAGCTCCGCCCGAACCTATATTATAAAGATAGTTGAGATATTGTGCCGAATCCTGTTCCAGCTCATCTGGGTCCAGACGGTTAAGCTCCTGAAACATCGGCTCGTCTAAGCCCACATAATAAAAATAGGTGGCGGCCACAATATAGAATTCAGATTTCGCATAAATCACGCGTTTGCTTTCCCTCGGGGGCATGGAATTCACCTCTTCGCGAATTCTGCGTAAACGCCTCTTCGCCTTTTCGCGATAAGCATAAAAATCTTTGTTGTGCGATTCTCTCTGGCAGAGTCGCATGTTCTGAACATCGGCAATAGCGAGTTCTATCTGATTATCGCTCTCCTCTTCAATCTTCTTCAGCCATCCCTTGGCACCCTTGTAATCCATCTTGGCTATACATACGAAGGCAAGGTTGTTATAGGCTTCGGCACGGCCTGAGGGATAATCTTCTGAAAGCTTCAAAGCCCTCTCAGCCAGCACTTTAGTAGAATCGAGATTGCGATAATGATAAGCATAGGATTGCTCGTTCAGCTCGTCTACCCTTGCCTTATTCGCAGGAGAACAAGCTGAAAGAAAAAGAGCCGCCACCACCAGAATTGATGATGGCGACATGGAAAAGAAGGATGCTGAAATTTGCATCTCGAATGAAAAATAGTCTAAATTAAGAGCGAGCCTTCGCGATGTAACCGAGAGCCTCCTGACACTTGGCTGTGATGGCAGCCCAGTCGCCAGCAGCAACTGTCTCCTTAGGGAAGAGCTTAGAGCCCATACCTACGCAGAGAACGCCAGCCTTGATCCAAGGAGTAAGATTCTCCTCTGTTGGCTCTACGGCACCTGTTACCATGATGTTGCTCCAACGCAAAGGTGCCATTACGTTCTTAACGAATGAAGGACCACCTACGTTACCTGCTGGGAATACCTTGGTTACGTCGCAACCGGCAGCCTGAGCATTATTGATTTCAGTTACAGAACCGCAACCTGGTGAATAAGGAACCAGACGACGGTTGCAAACTGGAGCAATATCTGGGTTGAAGTTAGGACCTACGATGAAGTTAGCGCCGAGCTGGAGATACAGAGAAGCTGTACCGGCATCAACAACTGTACCTGCACCCAGAATCATCTCAGGACAAGCCTTGTCGGCCCACTTTACCAACTCTCCGAAAATCTCGTGAGCGAAGTCACCACGGTTAGTAAACTCGAAAACACGTACGCCACCCTCGTAACAAGCCTTGATGACGTTCTTGCAGATTTCAACATCCTTATTGAAGAAAACAGGTACCATACCAGTCTCTTTCATGGCTGCCATAACCTGCATTTTGCTAAACTTTGCCATTACTTATTTTAATTAATAATTAATAGTTTACTGAAGTTTCGCAAGTAAGCCCCACACGCCCTGAAAGGGCAGAAGCTCCTA